>ENA-OUQO01000092-OUQO01000092.1-human-gut-metagenome-genome-assembly--contig:-NODE-92-length-44707-cov-15.666667_pt1 | contig 44707 bp, 43 predicted proteins | sample MGYA00237944_ERZ548825 | MGnify/ENA primary metagenome ERZ548825 (study PRJEB26490, sample SAMN05194700) | human gut metagenome | biome: terrestrial biome; feature: human-associated habitat; material... | reverse complement strand
ACGCATGGGCATCCACATTCGGCGAAACCATCACGGCAATCGAGCTTGCACCGGAGGGAACGGACTACCGTGCAAAGACACGGTTCGCCCGTTTTTATAACCTTCCGGAACTCATTACCATGTTCAGGCAGGTTGCTGACGTGCAGACCGCCGACATGCTGAAACTTCCCGTTCCCGAAGCGGAGTACCACAACGAGGTCATTAAGCCTTCCGGATTTCAAAAGGATATGGTTGATTCCTTTGCGGAGCGTGCCGAAAAGGTCAGAAACGGCATGGTGGACGCAACGGTTGACAACCTTTTGAAGATTACAAACGATGGCAGAAAGCTTGCCCTTGACCAGCGATTGACGGATGAGCTGCTGCCGGATGACCCCGAAAGCAAGGTAAATACGTGTTTAGATAACATTCACCGAATATGGGAAGCAAGCAAAGAACAGAAGTCAACGCAGCTTGTATTCTGCGATCTGTCTACCCCGCATGGTGACGGTAAGTTCAATGTGTACGATGACCTGAAAGCAAAGCTTGTCCGCATGGGCGTTCCGGAAGCAGAGATTGCCTTTATTCACGATGCAAAGACCGAGGCACAGAAAGCGGCCCTGTTCACTAACGTCCGCTCCGGCAATGTGCGTATCCTGCTTGGTTCCACTGCAAAGATGGGCGCAGGCACCAACGTACAAAAGCGGCTTATTGCCGAGCACCATCTTGACATACCGTGGCGACCTTCGGACATTGAGCAGCGCGAAGGCCGGATCCTACGTCAGGGCAACGAGAACAGCAAGGTTGATATATTCAGATATGTTACGGAAAACACCTTCGACAGCTACATGTGGCAGACGATTGAGAGCAAGCAAAAGTTTATATCGCAGATAATGACGAGCAAAAGCCCCGTCCGCTCCTGTGAGGACGTTGACGAAACCGCCCTTTCATATGCCGAAATCAAGGCATTGGCAACGGGCAATCCGTATATCAGGGAAAAGATGGACTTGGAGATTGAAGTATCAAGGCTGAAGCTTGTGAAGGCAAACTACCTCTCTCAGAAATACGCACTTGAGGATAGCCTGCTCAAACACTATCCCCAGGAGATTCGCCTGACGCAGGAACGAATCAATGGATATGAGGCGGATATTGCCCTGTATGGGCGGCACAAGAGCGAGGATTTCCCCGGCATGCTTCTGTACGGTACTCACTATGAAGAGAAAAAGGAAGCCGGCACGGCGATACTTGAAGCCTGCAAGGCCATGACTTCGCCTGAGCCAAAGGAAGTCGGAAGCTATCGCGGGTTTACGCTGTTTCTGTCCTACGATATTGTTGCAAAGGTGTTCCGCATGACATTGCGCGGAGAACTATCCCACATTGTAGAACTCGGCAGCGATGTCCACGGCAACATTCAGCGCATGGAAAATATGCTTGAATCGCTCCCCTCCCGCCTTTCCGCCTGTGAAAAGGCCTTGGCTACGCTGAAAGAGCAAATGGCTAACGCAAAAGCGGAAGTTGAAAAGCCTTTTGAGCAGGAACAGGAGCTTTCTGAAAAGGCAGCCCGTCTTGCGCAACTCGATGCGCTGCTTAATATGGATAAGCGGGAAAACGCTGCGCTTGATGCAGAGCCTGAGCATGCCGAGACTGAACCCATTAAGGCTTCCTGTAAAGAAAGATGAAAACACCACATTTATGAATTACAGAAGCCATTGTCAGTACCGAGTAATTCGGTGCTCCTTTTACAGATTGAAGTTAAGCTATAAGTTGCGTATCCGATAAAACGCGGGTATAATAATAAAAGGAATACCTTTAGAAAGGAGGCATCAATCATGCCGGATGCAATGATACGGGAGATGATACCGTTATTCAAGTCGTATGGTATAAAGAAAGCTGCGCTGTTCGGTTCTGTTGCCCGTGGTCAAAACACGCCAGACAGCGATGTTGACCTTGTAGTCTCCTTTGGAAAAAAGTATGACCTGTTGGATATAGTCGGCCTTAAGCAGGATCTTGAGGAAGCATTGCAAGTCCCGTTTGACGTAATCACATATGAATCATTGAAAAGCGGAGCATTTGCGGATTCAGTCTATACAGATGAGAGGGTAATATATGGTTAGAGTTAATGTGATATTGGACCACATCCGCGAATGCTGCGAAGACATCTTTGATTTTGTTCGAGATATGGAATTAGAAGATTTTCTGAGCAATAAGCTTGTTCGCAATGCAGTAGGGATGTCCTTAATTAATATCGGTGAACTCGTCAAGGCGCTCCCTATCGAGTATCGGAACGAGCATCCCGAAATACCTTGGAAGAGAATAGCAGGTATGCGAGATTTAGCAGCCCATAAATATCAAACTCTGGACATGGTTGCTGTTTGGAACGTCGTACAGGATAGAATTCCAGAGCTATATGAATTCACAAAAAGATAAACTGTACCTTATGCAAGACGCCGATGATGAATCGACGTCTTTTTGTATCTGAGTACTTGAAAGAAAATGAGGTGTAAAAGCTATTTGAGTCTTACAAAATCATACGTAACCCCGCAGGAGATTGAGCAGGCCAGGCAGCTCGATCTCCTTTCTTATTTGCAGCAGCATGAGCCGGAAGAGCTGGTGCGGTTTTCGTCCAATGTGTATACCCTCCGCAGCCACGACAGTCTAAAAATATCAAACGGCAAATGGTATCAGTGGTCAACAGGGATAGGCGGCGTAAGCGCGCTGGATTACCTTATAAAAGTGCAGGGCATGGACTTCGTCAGCGCCGTTTCAAAGATATTGAGATATAGCCCGCTTGCGGAACCCGCAGGGCCCACTCCTGCCAAGCGACAAAGGTCAGTCTTTACCCTGCCCACACCATATGAAAACAATGACAGGGTTCGCACGTACCTTACCGGCCGCGGGCTTTCGATGGACTTGCTTCGCATGTGCATCGATGCAGGGTTAGTATATGAGGATATGCGGCACAACTGCGTATTCGTGGGTTTCGACCGCAAAAAGGTTCCTCGATATGCCATGCTCAGAAGCAGTTCCCCTTATTCAACATTTCTGGGCGAGGTGTCTGGCAGCGACAAACGGTATTCCTTCTCTCTTTCAGGCAGCGTCGAAACGCTGTATGTGTTTGAAAGCGCAATAGACTGCCTTTCCTTTATTGAATTGCAGCGCATGAAAACGGATGAACTGAAGCCCGATAACTATCTTTCCCTTTCCGGCGTATACCGACCCGGCGAAGGCAAGCGCACCGAATTGCCGGCGGCTTTGCAGGAATACCTTTCCATAAACGAAGGCATCCGCCACATAGCTTTGTGCCTGGACAACGACGAAGCAGGGCGCAGCGCCGCATTGGCAATATGCGCTGCGCTGCCGGATAAATACACGGCGGAATTATTGCCTCCGCAATCGGGCAAAGACTATAACGAACTTCTCATGTTAACCAAGGGCATACCGCCGAACATCAGGGTAAGAAAGCCGAAGGAGCGCCGCGAAAGATAGGCGCTTTATTTATCGGCAGGTAATGTGGATGCGATGCGCGCATCGCATTAGCGAGCATTGGATAATGCCAGCCTTATCCGCCCGTAAGGGTATCCCCTTAAACCCCAAAGCGAAAGGAGCAATATGCTGAAACGAAATATAAAGATAACATTCCGCCTAAACGCCAAAGAGCAACAGCAGCTAAAGAAGAACGTAAAAAGAACGGGCCTATCGCAGGAAACATACATCCGAAGGCTCATCGAAGGCTATGTTCCCAAGGAGCTGCCGCCCATAGACTACCACGCCATGATGCGCGAACTTAACGCCATAGGCAACAGCATGAACCAGATAGCGGCCCGCGCAAATGCCACGGGCTTTTTCCTCGCCGATGAATATGCCTCATATGTGTATGAGTTTCGTAAAACCGTTCTTGAGATACAACGTGCCGTGACTCAGCCGGAGCGTATATGAAGCATGGCTACAACTTCCATATGGAGCGTGAAGTCAACCTTGGGTCATGTGATTGAATACGCTGCTGACGACACAAAAACGGCCAACCCCCAATGGAGCAAGTCCGAATACCAGTCCATGCGCGACGTTATGGACTACGCCATGAACGATTTTAAGACCGAACAGCAATACTATGTGACCGCGCTTAATTGCGATGCCGGCTGCGCCAGAGAGCAGATGCAGCTCACAAAGCGGCAGTTCGGCAAAACGGACGGTATTCTTGCTTTCCACGGCTACCAGAGCTTTGCCGAAGGAGAAGTGGATGCAGATACGGCGCACGCGATAGGCATAAAGCTTGCTGCTGAGCTGTGGCCGGAGTATCAGGTAATCGTAGCAACGCACCTGAATACGCATTGCTTCCATAACCATTTTGTGCTCAATTCGGTATCCTATCTCGACGGCAAGAAGTTCAACGCCTGCAAAGAAAGCTACCTTAAAATGCGGGCCGCTTCCGATAGGCTGTGTAAGGGATATGGGCTGTCCATAATCACGGAGCATGCGGCGTATTATCCCAAGCACTATGCAGAATGGGACGCGGAGCGGAAAGGGCAACCCACATGGCGAAGCGCAATCCGAGAGGATGTTGACAAGGCAATCATGGCAAGCATGAGCTTTCAGGCATTTCTCCGTTCCCTGAAGGATATGGGGTATGAAGTCAAAACAGGCGTCAAGCATATCGCGATACGCCCGCCGGGCAAGGAACGCTTCGTGCGGCTGCGTTCACTTGGTGAACGGTATACTGAGGACGCCATACGACAGCGTATATTAAAGCAGCGCGCACCGGAACGTCCGGCCAAACCAGCGCCGTCGATATCATTGCGCATCCGAGTTCATGGTGACTTTCATCTATCCAAAGTCACATGGAAAGGACTTAGGGCATTGTACTTCTTCTACCTGCGGAAGCTTCGCAGAACGCAACGTGCTCAGCAGTGCAATGTTCCATATGTACTGCGCGAGGATTTAAGGCACTTAGACGCGATAGATGCACAAACTCGTTTCCTGTTCAGGCACGGAATCAACAGCACAGACCAGCTTGACATTTACCGTGCTTGTGCAGACGAGCAGCTTACGCAGCTATATACTGAGCGCAAAGCACTGAGGAACGAGCAGCGCCGCACCGGTATTCCCGATGAACGTATGGCGGAGATTCGTGAACGCATTGCCGCCATCTCCGAACAAGCGAAGCTGCTTCGTAACAAGCTAAAGCTGTGCGATGCAATCACTAAACGTGCCTTTGCGCTTTCGAAACAGCAGGAGCAGATGAAGCAGCTTCAGCGGGAGGAACAAGATGCAGGATGTCATCGTCATCCGTCCAAGACTTCATTTAAGATTTACTGATAATAATTTTTTGAAGGAATCATCATATTGTAAAGGAGTGATTATACATGTCTCAACACGGCGAAGCAGCCGAGCAGGTCGTCAACATGGCAACCAATGCGGCGGTAAAAACAGCGGAGTGCGCCGCAGAAATTGTGGGCAAGGGTACTTTATCCCTGGCAACATTTCTGTTGGCGGTGCTTAAGGACCAGAAGAAAACAAAGGGCCGAACACGCATACAGTCCTTTAACGGCAGACCAACTAAAGTATTTGCCATTATGGCAAAGGACATGAAAACCTTCTCAAAGGAGGCGAAGGAATACGGCATCCTATATGCGGCAATAATGAACCGGAAAAGCACCGACGGAATAGTGGACGTGGTTGTAAGCGCAAACGACGCGGCACGGATAAACCGAATAGCAGAGCGGTTTGCGCTATCTACAATAGAAATACAGAAAGCAGTTGATACTCACGCCGAAGAACGGGCGGCAGATGCTCAAAACCCTACTGCGCGGACGGACAACCGGAATCCGTCCGCACATTCATCAGGCAGCAAAGAGCGTTCCGAAACGGCGGATACTGATTTGGAGCATGCTCGCCCTTCTGTAAGGCAGCAGCTTAAGGACATACGTCAAGAGCGACAGAGCGTACACCGGAAGCCGCTTGAGAGAAGCAGACCTGTGCATGGAGAACTTCGCATATGAAAAGCCCTAACGAAGATAAACTAACGGAGTATATCCTTGTGTGGCTCGGCGTAATACCAGTAATATGGGCGGCCTTAACGGTCGCTCCTTTTTTATCCGATGGGCTTGCTGGCATTGTAAAAGGCCTTACCCGCAGCATGAACAGCCCCATCAGTATACAGTGGTGCGCCGACTCGCCAAAGGCCATTCTGGTATTCCTTGCAGCTTACGGCACAGGCATTGGGGTATATTTCTCCACGCGCCGCAACTACCGCAGGGGCGAAGAACACGGCAGCGCCAAATGGGGTAAAGCACGGCGAACATGCAAAAAGTATGCCGAAAAGGACAGCCGCAAGAACCTTATTCTTACCCAAAATGTCCGTATTGGGCTGGATGGCAGGATGCACCGGCGCAATCTTAACGTGCTGGTAGTCGGCGGCAGCGGCGCGGGCAAAACCCGCTTCTATGCCAAGCCCAACATCATGCAGGCAAATACATCCTATGTTGTGCTTGACCCCAAGGGCGAGATTCTGCGGGATACGGGCTATCTGCTTGAGCGGTACGGATATGACATAAAGGTACTCGACCTGATACATACTGAGCGCAGCCACGGCTTCAACCCATTCGTATATCTTCGTGACGATAAGGACGTTCTGCGGCTGGTCAATAACCTTATACGCAACACCACGCCCAAAGGCGCGCAGAGCAGCGACCCTTTCTGGGAACGCGCGGAAACAGCGCTGCTCGAAGCCCTTATCCTATATCTGGTGAATGAAGCGCCGCCCGAAGAACAGAACTTCTCAATGGTAATGGAAATGATAAACGCCGCAGAAGTAAGAGAGGACGATGAAGAATACGCTTCCGTGCTCGATGAACTCTTTGAGCGGTTGGCTATGCGCGATACTGAACACCTTGCCGTTAAGCAGTACCATATTTTCAAATTGGCGGCGGGCAAGACAGCCAAGAGCATACTCATTTCCCTCGGCGTTCGTCTGGAAAAGTTCAACCTTCCGCAGATAGCGGCGGTAGTATGCCGCGATGATCTGGACATACCCGCCCTTGGCGAACGCAAGACGGCTTTGTTCGCCGTTATTCCGGATAACGACAGCAGTTTGAACTTCATAATCGGCATGATGTACTCATCAATATTTCAGGAGCTCTATTACGTTGCCGACCAGGTACACGGCGGCAGATTGCCCGTGCATGTGCATTGCGTAATGGATGAGTTTGCAAACGTTGCCCTGCCCGATGAGTTTGATAAGCTGCTTGCAACCATGCGTTCAAGGGAAATATCCGTCAGCATTATCATACAGAACATTGCCCAGCTAAAGGCCCTTTTTGAAAAGCAATGGGAAAGCATAATAGGCAACTGCGATGAGTTCCTCTACCTTGGCGGCAACGAAACCTCTACGCACAAAATGATTTCTGAGTCTTACCTTGGCAGGGCAACCATAGACACGAATACATACGGAAAAAGCACGGGCAGAAGCGGCAGCTATTCAACCAACTATCAGCTTTCAGGGCGTGAACTGTACACGGCCGATGAAGTGCGCATGCTCGACAACCGCTATGCGTTGCTGTTCATTCGCGGAGAGCATCCCATACAAGATGAAAAGTATGATATTTTGCGTCACCCTAACATCAGTTTTACAGCAGACGGCGGTATGCCGCCCTATATGCACGGACAAGCACCGCTGGCATTTGACCCGGGCGAGGTTCTTCTCTCAGGCGAATACGGCGATTACGAAGCGCTGTCCGAAGAAGAGATATTTAAGCTTTACAACAACGAATCGGAGGAAAAGAAAGATGACTAAGAAAACAAAGCGGGCCTTCGCCATGCTCTGCGCTATTGCGATGATATTCACCGTTGCATCAACGGCGTTTGCCACCGACGACCCGTTGCAGGTGATAAACAACCTATCCGAGTTTATATTCGGACTTATCCGCGCCATAGGCATGATACTTCTGGCATTCGGCATTGTTCAAATTGGTCTGAGCCTTAAAAGCCACGACCCAAGCCAGCGCGCCAACGGGTTCCTTACGTTTGCCGGCGGTATCATAATCACATTCGCAAGGGAAATCCTGAACCTTATCACGGGCTGACGGGAGCACGGTAAATGAACAGCGGCAACTGGATAATAGACAACATAGTTAACGCGCTTAACGTTTGGAACGATAAATTGCAAGAGATATGGCAGATAATCACCCAATCTCCAGAGAACTTCAAGGGCGGCGGGATATGGGGCGTTGTTCTGAGCATAAACGCTGCGCTGAAAGCCATAGGCTACGCATTGCTTGTGCTGTTCTTTGTGGTCGGCATTGTAAAGACCTGCGGCTCGTTTGCGGAAGTCAGGCGGCCCGAGCATGCGGCAAAGCTCTTTATTCGCTTTATTCTTGCGAAGGCAGTAGTGGGCTACGGTTTAGACCTGATGATGACTCTGTTTCGCATAGTGCAGGGCGTTATATCCACCACGATGAATACGGCGGGACTTACGACACAGGCGGCAGTCACTATGCCGGAGGAAATGACAGCGGCAATTCAGGCGCTGACATTTTGGCAATCCATACCGGCATGGGCGGTCAGCCTGATAGGCAGCCTTGTGATTATCGTACTGTCATTCGTAATGATAATGAGCGTCTACGGGCGCTTTTTTAAGCTTTACCTATACACGGCAATCGCCCCCATTCCCCTGTCCGCCTTTGCCGGAGAGCCATCGGCAAATATCGGGAAAAGCTTTTTGAAATCATATGCGGCAGTATGCCTTGAAGGGGCCGTTATTGTATTGGGCTGCATCGTATTCAGCGCATTCGCATCAAGCCCGCCGCCGGTTGATGCAAGCGCAAGCCCCGTCGCCATGGTATGGATGTATATGGGAGAGCTGATATTCAATCTGCTTGTGCTGACCGGCACGGTAAAGATGGCTGACAGGGTAGTCAGGGAGATGTTTGGGCTGTGAAAGGAGACAACATGGAAATCAAAATAAACAAGGAAATACGGAACTATACGGAAAGCATGTTTTTCGGGCTGAACACGCGGCAATGCATATTTTCACTGCTTGCCATAGGCATAGCCGTAGCAATCTACTTCGGACTGCGCGGTTATCTTGGCACGGAAACGGTATCGTGGCTTTGCATCCTGGGGGCCGCGCCGTTTGCGGCGCTTGGGTTCCTTCGCTATAACGGCATGCCGGCAGAAAAGTTCATCGCGGCGTTTATACGCTCGGAGTTTCTTATGCCCAAACGGCTGCTGTTCCAGCCCACCAATGTCTACTATGAAATACTGCAACCCACAATTCGAAAACATGAAAAGGAGGCGCAAAAGAAGCATGATTAAGACTTTGCAAACCATACTGCGGCAGGATAGAGAACGCTTCATTATCCCCAAAGGGGTGCAGGAGATAATCCCCGTCAACCGTATTTGGAGCGACGGTATTTTCAAATCCGGCAACGTATACACCAAAACATTCAAATTTTCCGACATCAACTATGCCATGCTTTCAAAAGAGGATACGCAAACGCTGTTCTTGAAGTACTGCGACCTGATAAACTCCTTTGAATGCGGCTCCACATATAAGCTCACCATTGCCTTGTCCCGTTACAATCAAAAGGCGCTTAACGAATCGATAATAATGCCCATGTGCAATGATGACATGGACCGCTTCCGCAAGGAATCCAACGCGCGGTTTATGGACGAAGCCATAGGCGCGGGAAACTTCCGGCATTTGCGCTATCTTACGGTAAGCGTCAGAAAAGGTAACGTGGCCGATGCCCGCACATATTTCAACAGAGTCGGCAGCGAGTTAGCCGTTTATCTTTCTCGGCTCGGTTCAAAGTGCGAAGAGCTTGACGCTATGGAGCGTCTTGCTTTGATTCATAACTTCTTCCGGCCCGATGAAGAAAGCGATTTCTACTTTGGCATTAACGATGTGGCTAAAAAGGGGCATAGCTTCAGGGATTATATTTGCCCCGACACATTCGAAATAGAGCGTGACTGCTTCCGCTTCGGCGACCGCTGCGGGCGAGTGGTATTCCTTAGGGATTATGCCAACTACATAAAGGACGATATGATTACGGAGCTTTGCGACATAGGCGCAAGCATGATGCTTTCGCTTGACTTCATCCCCATTCCCACGGACGAGGCCGTGCGGGAAGTTGAAAACAGGCTGCTGGGCGTGGAGACAAACATTGCCAACTGGCAGCGGCGGCAGAATCAAAACAACAACTTTTCGGCTGTTATCCCCTTTGACATGGAAGTGCAACGCCGCGAGAGTAAGGATTTCCTCAACGACCTGACAAACCGCGATCAGCGCATGATGTTCGGCGTGCTCACCGCCGTAATTACGGCAGACAACAAGCGCCAGCTCAACAGCTATACCGACGCCCTCTTTACCATAGGCCGAAAGCGGCTATGCCAATTCTCTACGCTTAAGTATCAGCAATTTGAAGGGCTGAATACCGTTTTACCATACGGCATACGCAAAATCGATGCATTAAGAACGTTGACTACGGAAAGCGCCGCTGTATTTATGCCCTTCCGCGTGCAGGAGGTGTTTGACAAGGGCGGCATCTATTGCGGCAAGAACGCCATCAGCGGCAACATGATAGTAGTCAACAAGGCTAACCTGATGAACGGCTCTTCCTTTCACTTCGGCATACCGGGTTCAGGCAAATCCTTCGGCTGCAAAGATGAAATGACGCAAATTGCACTAAGTACAGACGACGATATTCTCGTCTGCGACCCTGAACGTGAATACGGCTTCCTGCGGGAGTTTGGGGCGGAGATTATACACATTGCCGCTGGCAGCGACGACCACATAAACGCCATGGACATGGTAGAAGGTTATTCCGATACAAAGAATCCTATCGCGCAGAAGTCGCAGTTTATAATGTCGCTGCTGGAGCAGCTTGACCAGACGCGGGAGCTTACCTCCATAGATAAAAGCATAATCGACCGCTGCACCGGTGATGTATATAGGAACTATCGCAACGGCGGTCCGTTGCCCACTCTTCCGGCATTGCGTGAGGTGCTCCTCACTCAGCCCGAGCCGGAAGCACGCGACTTAGCGCTCTCGCTGGAGCTTTTCACCAAGGGCAGCCTTAACGCTTTCGCCTATCCGACCAATGTGAACACTCAATGCCGCATTCTGGTATATGACATTCTCGACCTTGGCGAACAGCTCAAAACAATGGGGCTGCTTGTTATAACGGATGCTATTCTCAACCGCGTGACGGAGAACTGGAGGGCGGGCCGCCGCACCCATGTGTATCTCGATGAGTTCCATGTTGTATATGAGAACCCATACAGCAGTATGTTTTTCACCTCCGCCTGGCGCAGGTTCCGCAAGCGCAACGCCTTCCCCACGGGTATTACCCAAAACGTGGAATATTTGCTGGACAACACCTCCGCGCGAAGCATGCTATCCAACTCCGAGTTCATAGTCATGCACAATCAAGCCGCAAGCGACAGGGAGAAGCTTGCAGCGCTTTTCAACATATCAGAGCAGCAAATGAGCTACATCACCAACGCCGAAGCGGGCCACGGTCTGATGAAGATAGGCAATGCCCTTGTGCCTTTCGTCAACCGCTTCCCCAAGAATACCGAACTTTATAGGCGGATGACAACTAAGCCTAATGAAAAGTTTGAATAATGAGCCGACCATGCCCTTCTTACTTACTCCATTGAAATGTTGTCGGGTTTATTTGTAAACTTTTCAATTAGGCTGTTGGTTTTTTCTCCTAGCTAAAGCAAATAAAAGGCGGCACCCTTCTCGGGTGCTATTTTCTGTTCACAAGGAGGCCACGCATTGAACCCCATCAAAACCAATCCACCAGACTGCGCTCCGCGCATTAAAACCGACGCCGCATGAGCCCCGAAAGAGTTCATGCGGCGTTCGCTTTTATCGGCAAGGAAGCTGGCCATGGCCTGATAAAGACAGGCAATGCCCTCGTGCCTTTCGTCAACCGATTCCCTAAGAATGCCGAACTTTATAGGCGGATGACAACTAAGCCGTGGAAAATGAAAATACGAGAGCGGGCTTTAAAAAATATTTTACCACCGTTTATTTTGTCGTGTTATAATATTTTATAATTTTAATTAGGAGGTATACTTATGTTCTATCCGATGTATCTTCAGATGGAGTTGAATAAATACAATACCCGATTTGACTGCAATATAATGAAAGTACTTTCCAGCATTATCGCAAAAAGCAAAAATTCGGATTTTCAGGAGCAGATGTACAATAGTCTATATGAGTTATATAAGTTTATAAAGCTTTTTGACTCATTTTTTAAATTTCCTGATAACAAACTATGCCATAAAATCAAGGAAGAATTAAATACAAAATATTTAAGCGCAGTTTGGTTTATGGCATCTGCCACATATTATCATCTGGAGGATGGAGATTTCGCCTCCATTTATGCAAACGAGTACTGGAAGGTTACTCAAGCCAACATACTTAAGATATGGAAGTCAATAGATTTTTCTTCTGAATCAAGCGAACTTGAGGGTAAATTTATGGATATTTTTGAGGATTTAATAAATTCAACAATTAAGCAAATGCCCACTTTTACCGAAAAGAAGCTTAGCGACTTTACCAACTTACATCGTGCCAGCACTTATTGTCCATATGATTCATACAAATACATAATGCCTGATCCAAAATATTGCAAGGACAATAGGTGGAATGACGATGGAAAGGCATACCTTTATCTGTCTTATGATAATCACGATAAAAAGAATGGAAACATTCTTGTATCCCAAAGAACTTGTTTTGAAGAGAAACGGTTAGCAAAAGATACTTCTGTTGCGGTATGTCAATTTAAACCGGTTGACCCAGATATAAGGATATTAGATCTGACTTATAAGGGATTAGATTTAAACCAGCTAACTTATGAATTACAAGAACCGCCAGTTTACATTGTAAAAGAAATACTTGACATACTCAAAAGCAGTTCAAAGTTTAATGAGGGGGCACGGAAATATGCGGTTTCAGGCATTTCGAAGGCAGATTTTAACCGTGTATTATACAAATATGGGTTTGACGAAATAATCCAAACATATATTTTACAGCGGTTCTCTTATTTAGTGTTAGGCAATATATGTGAGGCTGTTTTTTATGCTGTCGATAAAAAAGATGACCCAGAATTAGAAGCATATATTCCTTTCAGAAAATTTAGCAAATATCTTATCTCGAAGGGATATGGGGGAGTGGCTTATAAAAGCACAAGAATGGAGTTAGTAGGATTGGAAGGCTATTGCCTAACTTTATTCGAACCAAATGATGCAGAACCTGTTAGAGGCACTATGCAGGTTTATGAGTACAATGGATGGGACTCCACCTTACTTAAATGCTATTAACTACCGCTCATGCGATTACTATAATTTAAATATAGGAGGCCAAGCATTGAACCCCATCAAAGCCAAACCACCAAACCGCGCTCCGCGCATTAAGACCGACGCCGCACGAGCACCGAAAGAGCTCATGCGGCGTTCGATTTTATCGGCAATGAAGTAAGCCGCGGCCTGATGAAGATAGGCAATGCCCTCATGCCATTCGTCAACCGCTTCCCCAAGAATACTGAGCTTTATAGGCGGATCGCAACTAAGCCGGGGGAAATGGGGGTGTGGGGGTAAAACATAAATGCAGCATTCAATGTATAAATATTGAATGCTGCAATGTCATTTCTCATCTTTAGCCCAATCGTCAACTTCTTTTTCTATAGAATTCACGCGTATTTCTATATCTTTTGTAGATAATAGAATTTCTCGCTGAAGTTCTTGCCTTATGTTTTCCAGTTGTACCTCAACTACTTCTTTTTTTGAAGAATATATAGATAATTCATCCACTTCATTAACTAAGTTTGAAATACGTTCATTCAACACAGCAATGTCCTTATGAATTCCCCATATTGTTGTTGCTGACCAAACTACAAATGATACGGAAAGAGAAATAATCACCGCAATAATCCCATTTTGAGTTAGCCACTTTATTGCTCTAATCTTAAATGGTGCAGGCTTGTACGCCGTCTGGGATTTACTCGTCGAAGCATTTGCATCAGTTTGCAAATCATTACTACCAAGAAGGAACTCACTCTTTATACTACAATCTGTATCATCAGGGGTAAAGCTTGAATGCATAACAAAATTTTTATATGCATTTTGCTGCGCACGGGTTTTTTTCCCGCTCCTGTACTTGCCCATATGGCTATTCTCCCTGATGCAATACTTCAGACAGCATTTGACTCTTGCTTGTTTTTATAATAGACGGTAATTGATCTATAATATATTGCCTCGGCGGACAATAATGCATCTGGTAATCAAAAGAGATAGCCATCGTTTCTGGGCCTGCTGAACCTACTGTATATATCTTGTTTATATAGTCGTTTTTATCGTTCCATAGCGCGCCGTTAACAGTGGATTCCTTCTTTGAAAACCGAAAGTCAGTAATACCCTTGTACTCTGGTTTAAAGTATTTCGAAACAAATGCCTCCATTCCAACGGATGTAACTTCACATGTATATAAAATACCAATACGCTGGGTAATTAGCTGATTATCATTAACAATTTTGGGAATTAAACATTTTGTTAGTCGCTCCTCAAACTGCGAAATAGACGAATCCAATTCTTCGTCGGGTGCTAGAGAATGCGTATAGATTAAATTGCTGGCAGACAAACGGATGGAACAGCTTCCATCATTATTATATAATGCTCTTTCGGTCGTATACTGAGGACTAATCTGTGGGAAATATGATGGTGAAAAATACTTATTACCGTAAAGAATGTAGTCTGCAATTTCACCCCATATGTCTAAAATCTTAAATGAATGCTTAAATAGAACACCACATGTGATCTGTGCAACTCTGTTATTTGGCATGCTTTACACCTCCAATAATGAATATTTTACAGCATTGTGTTCAGGCTTGCAACTAAAATAATCCGAGTCTTGCCATGATCAATAACAGCATCAGCATTTCTTCGGAAAGTGGATATTCAAAACTACCCTCATAATTTATATAGCCATTTTGAATCAGCCTTTTGATTATACTTTGATATTTATCAGGTACTTGCTCAATAGTATAGTACATAACAACTCCTTGAATATCTATAGATTTTATAAAGTATATGACATTAAAGGATAACTATACGCGATAATAATCACGACTAGGAGGTAATAAAGTTGGATCACGCCAAAACCAAACCACCAGACCGCGTTCCACGCATTAAGACCGACGCCGCACGAGCACCGAAAGAGCTCATGCGGCATTCGCTTTTATCGGCAAAGAAGCAGGCGCAGTCCGTTGCGGAACCGCAACAGCCGCAGGACGAGCAGCCTGAGCAATATGCAGAGGCGCGCATTGAATATGCTGCTACCAAAGCAGCGCACCGCATTGGAAACGAGACTGCATACCGCGCAAAGCGGCTTATGCTAAAAGCAAGCCGCCGCATAAAACAGAACAGGCAATCGCATAGAGGAACGGAGCAAAGCCGTTCCTCCTTTTATTCTGCCGAAAGCAATACCGTGCAGCAAGGCCGAGAATACGCCAAGAGAAATGCCCAAGTCTCACGGCTGACAACCCAAAGCGCTACTCAAAGCATTAAGCAGAGTGTAGAACCATCTAAAGCGGCAGCGAAAGGAGCGGTTAAACACATACGGCGCGGCGTGAAGGCCGCACAGCATACCGTCAAAACAGCCGAGAGGGCAGTTAAAACCACACAACATGCGGCAAAGGCTGCTCAAAGAACCGCGCAAGCTACCGCAAAGGCAGCTCAAACGGCAGGGCGCACAGCACAGCTTGCCGTCAAAGCCACAGCGACAACCGCAAAGGCTGCTGCAAAAACCATTGCCGCCATTATTAAAGCTATCATCTCGGCAGTAAAGGAACTTGTTGCGGCAATCGCAGCCGGTGGCTGGATAGCTATCGTAATTGCAGTATTAGCGGTACTCGTGGTTGCCCTGCTGTCATTGTTCGGTGTGTTCTCCGCAAATGAAGCGGCTGACGGCGATAAGCCCATGACAGAGGCCACAGAAGCCATCAACACCGAGTTTAAGGATGAAATAGAAAGCAAAATTGCCGAACTGACTGCGCAAGGCGCTGCCGATGTTGTAGAGATTATCTACGAAGGCGATATGGAGAGCATCGAAAGCACCGTACCGAATTGGGCCGACGTGATAGGCGTATACGCCATAAAAGTCGGCGCGGATGCAGAAACCCCATCCGACGTAACGGAAATGTCGCCTGAGAACGCAGAAAAACTCCGTAGGGTGTTTCTTGATATGAACAAGGTTTTATACCGCACAGAATCCGAAACCGAAACTGTCATAGTAACCGATGAATACGGCGCTATTGTTCTTGATAAAAACGGGAAGCCGATTACTGAGCGCAAGACAACGCTGTTCATATACGTCAATGTGTTGAGCATGGATTACCGCGGCGGCACGGATATGTACCGATTCAGCGCTGACCAGAACGAAATGCTTACCGAGCTTATGCAGCCCGACTACTACCCGCTTTTTGCGGAGCTGCTTGGCGATACCATAGGTGATGGCGGAACATACGGCTTTGGATTGGACATCAATCCGGATCTTCCATCGACCGAGCTTGGTGCGCAAATCGTTTCGGCTGCCAAGAAGTACATAGGCCGCAGTTATTCCAGTATGGATTGTTCCGGCTTAGTGCGGGCTGCATACCGCGACTGCGGCTTGTCCTCTCTGAACGGGTTAACGTCCACAAGCATGGCGCAAAAGTGCCGCGATATGAACGTGCTGTTCACAGACCCGTCGCAGCTTCAAGCAGGCGACCTTATCTTCTTCGCTCGCAAGGACGCTTCCCGTGGTGCGGGCTACTGTACCGACCACAGACGTTGCGGCTCGGGACGCTGCAAAAGGTGGATGCAAATACATCATGTTGCCATCTACATCAACGGCGAGTTCTTGATCGACAGCACGGGCGGCAGCAACAGCGTACAGATACGAAAGCATTGGGGCAAAAACGGTTCTGAATGGGAATGGGTATGCTTCGGCAGGCCAACAAGCTGAAAGAAAGGAACCATAATGAAAAATCAAACTACCACGAGAGCGGCGCTCATTGCTGCTCTTTCTATTTTAGCTGCCATAATAGGCATTGCCTTATCTATGCAGCATGAGAACGGCGACGCTTTTGTTGAAATCAAGCCCATACCCACGCCGAAAGCCACCAATGTGTTTTCATCAACTTCCCTGCCCTCTCCTGCTGCTGCGTTGCCGCCACCAACGCCGGAAGCAACATTGCAGCCGGTTTACACGCCCACAGCGACTCCCGCTCCTATGCAGGGCGGCAGGGCTTTCTTCACGCTCAGTATTCTGAACGATACCATATCCGTAGCATACGGCGTGGAAGAATCAACGCTCAAAAAAACTCCCGGCTGGCTTACGACCTCCGTATTGCCCGGTGAGAGTGGAATGTGCGTTGTCTACGGCCATCGTAACCGGAATCATTTGAAGATACTCGAAAAAGTCACCGTGGGCGATACCATTACAGCAACAAAAGACGGCATAGCCTACACCTATACCGTTTCAGATGTTGCCATATACGAAAGCACATCGGACTGGCGGCTCCCTACGCTTGACGGAAGCACACTTGTGCTTGTAACCTGCTACCCGTTCAGATACTCAGGACATGCGCCGGGCAAGTATATGGTTACTGCGCAGCTTGTTGAGTGAAAAGCGAAGAATCTCAAGTTTGCACCTTTGCAACTTCGCCAGGAAATGGTTACAGTGTTGCACATAAGGTATTTGGAAAGGAAGATTACAATGCTGTCTTTTGAAAACGTACTGGATTGCTTTGCTCCGATCATTCAGGCCGGAATCTGCGAAGTGCTGCTAACTCGCCATGGGTACATGGCTATGGAATGGGACGAGGAAGAACGCGAATGGTTCAACGTAACACATTGCGATACTCCCGAGGCATTGTGTGAAGCAATCCTCTCGGCGTATGAAGGTTATATGCAACTCTCGCTCGTCACGGATTGCCACGCTGCCGCCGAAGAAGAAATACACACAATACAAAAAAGGAGCGCTGATTTGCGACTCCTTTGCAATGCACATGGTAAGATGACGTTTATTTGATGCCGGCTTGTTCCTTTTCGCGCAGCGCTTCCAGTACGTTCAAGATGAAACGCAGGGATGCTTCATCAGATATGTCCAGCAAACGGTCTACCTTTTCGCGAGTATCCATATGTGCGCTTTTGTTCTTACTGAAAACGACGCTATCCAAGGATATATTCAAGATTTTGGCAATCTCGAACAGTATTTCAATCGATGGCTTACGATGGCCGCTTTCTATATGCTTTATATGAGTTGGAGATACCTCCAGCATTTCTGCCAGCTCTTCCTGAGTAATTCTCTTGTCCTTGCGCTCGTTGCGGATGGCTTCCCGCAGCAGCGCCAGTTCCTGTTCACACTTCATATTCCTGCTCCTATATTTATTAGCTTAGCGTACCCATATTGGGTTGAAAATTAGCTCAGAGTATCTTAAAATATCTCTTATAGCTAACCATTTGTAGTGCATTAAGCTATTCATAGGAGAATATGCTACATAATGAAAAGGAGGTTTATTCCATGAGAACACCAACTGATTTCAGTAAATCTACAGACGTGCCCCAGAACAATAAAGCCTTTCTAATATCAGTACATGAGGCTGAGAAAGTATATCCGCGTTCGCCCATCTCAGTCCGAGAGATTCTATGCAGGGCACAGCAAAAATACGCTTTTACCGAAGCGCAACTCAAAGAACTTGAGGGCATTATAAAGGAGCAGGAAAAAATTTGAATTTGCCCGTCATATTTACTCATACAAAATTGTCTATCTTTATAGTTGAAAGGATGGGTATATATGGCCTATATAGCGGCATCGGAGCAGACGTGCATTGCACAAGTTGTAGATTGTATGCCGGCATGATATGATAATCATAAAGTGTTAGCAGAAAGCGTGTACCTGATAGTTCGTTATGAATGTACATGAATTGATAAGCGTATTTTGGAATGAAGAAAACCGAAAGGAGCTTTCGATCTACTCCTATATGCTGATGGGGAATAGGAATGACGCTTTAGACTTGCTAAGTGATTTGCTGATTGAAATCTATGAAAATCCAAAGATGCAAGACGCCATAGAGCCGATTCCTTACTTCAAAACCACGCTGCGCAATAAGGCATACAACATTAAAAAGAGGAACAGCCGAATGATTCCGCATGACCCGGACATGCTGTCGGGAACAGAGCCAAAGCTATATGACGATACAGAGCGGGAACACGAGGATATGCGCACACGGCAGGAATGGCTAAACAGACTTCTGATATCATATTCACCCGAAATCGCCGATGCGTTTCTCAGATGCTACATGGATGGCTACTCGGTAAAGGAACTTGCTGCGGAGCTCAACATGAGTGAAAACGCGTTGTCTCAACAATTTCGCCGTATGCGGAAGAAAATGAAGCACGACTTTGCTTGGATATTAGAGATGATGTTGTGTGCATTAATGAGTCTTTAGTGCGTAAAAGAGGTGCGGTTAAAAATGACTGGTAAAAAAACGAAAGTTGCTTCCGTGGGAGAAGAGTTTATACTCTCCCGTACCGAAGCAAAGCGAAGGTTAAAAATAGAAGGGTATCCAAATTTGGAGCAAATCATCCAGCGTACTAAGGCAAAGACGGATTGGCCTGACGAGCGCTGGGATGAAATACGGCGTATTGCAGCCTCAGCTGAAAAGCAGAATGCTTTAGAAACCAACCGCAAAACATTTTTTGCCCATATACGGCATTGCAACAGATGGGTTGCGGCGGCAAGCTCGTTGATACTTGTGCTTGCTGCGCTGCTTGTCTTCATACCTGAAAGCAGAGCTTTTGCTGTTCAGATGTATTATTCCGTAGTGCGGCTATTTGATAACAGGGTGGAAATTCAGCAGCCTACGCAAACCAATACATCGCGTGAGTATGACAGCCAAATTGCAGACGACTTTGCATCCGAGCTGGAACAAGAGCACCCTCAAAAGCAGGAAATGCAAACGTTTGCCAGCTTACAAGAGTTTGAAAAGGCAACCGGACATATACCATATCGCCTGAATGCTTCCGACGTTACTTATGAGACATCGAAGTACCAGAAGAACCGGCGAAACGAGGAGTGGTTATATACATATTATGCCTATGAGGATGGCTTAATTGTCACGACACAGATTTGGAATATCGCTTCGGGCATTAATGCTTTAACTAATGACTCATATCAACTGTATACAACTGGTACAGGCAGTGAGGTTTATTATAGCACGGATAAAATAGATGGCAGTACTTGTGCGTTGACACAACTAAACGATTCAATTCTTATGGTTAGTGCTGACAGTGTTGTGCCTTTAGAAAGAGTTTTGCAGATATTCAAGTAATACAATTTATACAAGTAGAACCGACCTTTTATTCCCAAAAGGTCGGTTCTGTTTTATTCTGCCTATTGACTATCAAGTGCTTTATCCAAAGGATTTGAGTGCTGTCCATAGCATCATGATAGTCGCGATTGAACACCCACGATATTCAGCTCATCTCAAAACAAGCTGATAACCAATTTTAGAGCTGGTGTACACTAATAATTCAATCGATGATGTTACTCTAACTATTTGATTATATATGTCGTTGTGCTACCATCAGAATTAGTTTCACCTGTGTAGTAAGCATATAATTTATAAGTTCCGTTTGACAGGGTAACAACCGCTTCAGCTTCAAAATAGTTACCATAACCACCATCAGAGCCAGAAGTAACATAGACTTCTTTCCCGTTGACAACTTTATACAATGTAAATCCCACTGATATCTGTTCAGGAAGCCCTACGCTGGCAATTGCATATGGATTATATTGATTCGTTGTGCCAGCAACTTTAGGCATACCGCTGGAAAAGGCTACCGTCCCGCGTGTCACGTTGTTCCCTGCTGCCAGCGCCTGTGCGAAACAAGCAAAGCAGACTACCGCAATAAGGCAGAGCGAAATAATGGTTTTCTTTTTCATTTGTTTTGTCCTTTCTCAATCTGAAATAATCGGGCCTTGTCCTGCCCCGTACCTATAAGACAATTAACCCCTCCAAAATCTGACGCGAAAACGGAAAATTTTTAATTATTTTTTTCGCCCAAAATCGTCAGAATCCGTAGCTATCAACTGTCTTATATGTAGAGAACTAAATAGTTCGGTCTCATTATCCGAGAGGGAGGGATGCTTATGATTGTCCACATATAAAAATACCCCTGCATATTGCGAGCGGGCGGCTCACATCGCTGAAATGCGATGCCAATTTGCAAGGGTATGACTAAATTGTATCTTATGTTCTACGAAAAAACAACTACGGTATTTGAAAGGAGAAAACATATGAAGAAGATTCTTTCCTTCGTCCTCGCCTTTGCCATGATAATGGCAGTCACCTCTACGGCTTTTGCTGCTACTTGGGACAGCTCCTCTTTGACTGGTAGTTTTTATACTACTGGATCCATTACCAAATCCTCCTCCAGTACATGGGGTGCTACTACAACCATAAGCGTATCTCGACTCAAGAGCACGGGGGCGACAAAAATCAAGGTAACCCCTGTTAACGCTAATCAGCAGGTTAGCGGAGGCACCCTCTATTTCAGCTCAAAAGGTACAAAGTACTCAAGCATGACCAACACAAATTGGAATACCATTAAGCTCTACATTCAGAACAACAACGGAGGAACAAATATCGAAAGTTCGGGAAGCTGGACAAACTCCGCCTCTTAATGTCACAAGCTATAAATGGTTGCTGCGAAAACAGCAACCATTTTAGTAATATGGGCATATTGCTTATTTATCAATAGTCTTGGGGAAAATTTTATGTTTATGAAGAGACTTTTAATTGTTCTGTTTATTTTCACGCTGGTTACAAGCAGTTCTTGTAAATCTCATTCACTTGTAGAAAGTTTACCTAAATTAACGAATGAAAATAAATTTTGGAAGGAGACTTTTGAAATAGGTTCATCAATTTGCAACATCAATGCTTCTATCGAATACATAAGTTCGCCTATGCAGGTCTATAATGTCGTACCTGTTAATTTTAACATTAAGAATTTAAAACGGTATTTGATGTACTTTGGTGTTTCGACCGACTCTTGCATCTCATTCCCTTTTATTGCAGATTGTCAAACTAATTCCGATCTTGCAGCATCTGTAGTATTAACAGCGACATATTTTTCCGTTCAACTAGGTCCTTACGGCGTTATTCAGCTAGAAGATTGGATAGTTGCCGGCAATGCCTATCCCGGAGAACCATATGGTACCTTATTAAGCAATGTAAAAATAGAGCAACATGAAGCTGAAGAACTTTCTGAAAAAACTATTATTGCATTACAAATTAACAACGCTGTATTATCTAACACGACCAAGGCAAGAATTCTTGCTCCAGATAACCACACCATAACGGAAGGATGGTATATATCGTACATTTTTAATAGCGGTTCCATACCATTTGACACAGCATACGCATCACCGTATGGCGATATGCAATTTCAGTCCAGTAAATATACAGCTCCATGGCCACCTCAAAGATTAGACATGTTTATAGATCACGAAGGTATTAAATATTTTCGCTTTTGTAATCCAATAGAAGTCACTGGCATCGAAAAGGCTAAACTGCTCCCGCTGGATGAAATCAAGAAGATAATCATTGATTATTTTAAAGCAGGATATGAAAGGGTTAATCTTGTAGAAGAGGACGTGCCTACAATCACGCGTATTACACTATCACATTCCCTTATAAAAACAACCGGCCAATCAAGCGGCGTTCTGATTCCCACCTGGATTGTCTATTTTACAACGCCATACATCGAAGAGAACTTTTTGCTTCCAGCGGTGCTATGCATAAATGCGGTAGATGGTACAAGAATCGACCCTCTTTGTGAATAAACACGCTACGCCGAATAATTGCCAGCTACTCTTCCATATGATAAAATTTATAAAATGGGAGGTGGCATATGAGTAAAAATCGCATTTTGGTCATTGAGGACGATAAGGATATTGCCGACAGTATAGGCCTGAATCTTGAACTATCGGGATATGATTACACGATAATAGACGATGGACTTGAAGCGGCGAAGCGCTTGAGCGAGGATCATTCTTTCGATTTGGCGCTGCTTGATGTTATGCTGCCCGGGCTCGATGGCTTTGCGCTGATGGAGCATATGCAAAAATACAATATCCCCGTAATATACCTGACTGCCAAAGCGGATGTGCCTTCGCGCATAAAGGGGCTGAAGATCGGCGCTGAAGATTACATCGTTAAGCCGTTTTCGGTGCTGGAGCTTCTGGTGAGAATAGAAAAGGTTCTGGACAGGGCCGGCAAGCTGAACAAGGTGCTGCGCTGCCGCGACATTACGATAGATACCGAAAAGCGCACCGTAACAAAAAGCGGCGAAGCCGTGGCGCTGCAACCGCTGGAATTCGATCTTTTGGTCAAGCTTATCAAGTTCAAAAACTGCACAATGAGCCGCGAACGGCTGCTGAGCGAAATATGGGGAGTTGACTTTGTCGGCGGCACAAGGACCGTGGATACACATGTTGCCTCCCTGCGTAAAAAGCTTGGGCTTGAAGGCGTCATCGTTACCGTTACCCGCATAGGTTACAGGCTGGAGGATTAGTCCCATGAAGCTGCGCACAAAGCTGACCGTATTTTCAATTCTTCTGCTGGCTGCCGCAATAGCTTTGTGCTGCGCCATAATAATTTCCTTTGCGTATCAGGGTGAAGTTGAAAGCATAACCTCCGCAGGCATTTTCGATTTTGAAGACCTATACAGAGAATTCGTTTGGAGCTCGACCGATAGCATACCCGACAGCCCCATAGTAAGGCGCAGCTATATAATAAACAAATTCCGTTCGCTGGCAGACGCCGGTGAATTTGTGCTGCAAAAAGGCGACGAGTTTTGGGTGAACAACACGGGCTTCGATGTGAAAAGCATCTTACCCGCAGGCAAAGCCGCCAAGCTTTCCGAAAGCGGCAGCACGCAATACAAATTGGCAAGGATAGACGGCGCGGATTATTTCATAGCCGCAAGTCCCGCAAGCATAGCGCATGAGGACTATTATGTGTCCCTTATGCGCAACGTGACGCCGCAGATAAACAGCGTGCGCTCGCTTGCGGCAAAATGTGCGCTTGTCGGCGCAGTTATCACGGCAATAGCGGCATATGCGATGCACCTGATAGTCCTGAGATCGCTTCTTCCCATAAAGGCGCTGCAGGAGGGCGCAAACCAGCTCTCCGGCGGGAAATACGCGGAGCGCATACCCGTTCACGGGCATGATGAGCTTTCCGAGCTGGCAGCCGATTTCAACAGCATGGCGGAGGCAATCGAAGGCAATATGCAGGAGCTGAACGAAAGAGCAGAGCGGCAGCAGGCATTCATAAACGACTTATCCCACGAATTAAAGACCCCTGTCACTTCCATATTGCTTTCTTCGGAAACGCTGCTGAGCCGCAGCGTGCCGCCGGATGCCGCGCAGAACGCACTTGTGCGCATATATGACCAATGCAAATGGCTTGAGCAGCTTTCGGGCAAGCTTATGACGCTGGTGCTTTTGCAGGGCGAAATATCATTGCGGGAAGAAAGCGTTGCGGAGCTTCTTGACGCGGTAAAGGAAAGCACGGCGGACAAGCTGGAAAAGCAGAACATGAAGCTTTGCCTGAATTGCGAAATGGATACCCTTCCAATGGATTTTGACCTGATGCGCTCGGCATTGGTAAACCTTGTAGAAAACGCGCGAAAGGCCAGCCGTGACGGGCAAACCATATACCTTTGTGCAAAGAATAACACAATAGAAGTGCGCGACTTTGGGCAAGGCATACCCGCAAAGGAATTGCCACGCATCACCGAGCCCTTTTACATGGTGGATAAATCCCGCAGCAAGAAGCAGGGCGGCGCCGGGCTTGGCCTTGCCATAGTGCAGCGCATAGCGTCAGCCCACGGCGCGGCGCTTACCGCCGAAAGCGTACCCGGCGAGTTCACAGCAATAAAAATCGTCTTTCTAACCAAATGATAACAAAATAATTACAACTTGAGAACAACTTTTGCCCTTCTATATGAGATGATGGTATAAACACGATGAAGGGAGCAAAGCGATGAAAAAGCTTATTACCATATTCCTGACCCTTTTTATGCTGATTTCTGCCGCCGCCTGTCAGCCTACGCCTGAGGAGGCTATCATAGTTAAGAAGGATACGGAGCGCATGGTGGAGCAAGCGAGCCAATCAAGAAACGACGAACAGGAAGCCGCTTTGCCAGACATTCCACAGGGACGCTATACGTTTTCCGCAACTGGACTTGACGGACAGCTCCGAATAGAGGTAAACGCTAAGATTGCTGTGCCTGAATCGGCAACCATGCCTATCGTGCGCGTTGAGCGGGGCAGTTTTTCGCAGGAGATTGTGACCAAAGTGTTCGATTATTTTTATGCTGGAGAAACGGCGTATGACGTGAGCGAGGGGCTTGTGGAAACAAAGGCCGAGATTGAGCCCTTTATCATTGATGCGAAGCGCTGCCTTGCTGATGGTAGCTATACGGAACGCGGCTATACGGAGGAGGAGTATGTCGCGCGATTAAAGCAAATAGAGAAAATATACGCCGCCGCGCCCGAAACCGCACCGGCATCGCCAGTGTCAGACGGTACAATGCGTATGACTGAACTGGAGAATGTGGGCGATTATCTTCAGCTCAACGTTGACACCGATAGAGCAAAGGATACGGCGCGAAGCATGAGCGTGCTCACGCCCATTTCATGGACCTCCGCAAATAGCGGATTTGGAGCCCACCTTTATTATCGCGTGTATTCAAGGACAAAAAAAGGCACCGAATACAACACGCAAGGCATACTCCGTACGAACGGCACAAATCTGCCGGAGGCGGCGCGTCAAAAGCTCGCCATAGACTTTGACGAGGCAAAGGCGCTTTGCGATGGCGTATTTACAGCTGCCGGACTCGCTGACAACTATACATTCGGCCACGCATTCTTGGTAGGCGATGCCGGCATGGGGAAGTATGGCGGCAACGGCAAGGAGCTTGGCGCTCCGGCCGAGAACTACGCTTACCGGCTCTATTACACGCGAATTATAAACGGCGTGCCCTGCTTCGTTAATACCGACAACGGACTCAACGACGCAAACAACGGCGCGACATCCTTGCCGTGGAGTTATGAATGCATAGTCTTTACGGTGGATAGCAGCGGTCTTTCGCAGCTTTCATGGAGCAATCCTGTTAAGGTCGTGGAGACGGTAACTGAAAACGCAGTCATTCTCCCATTCGATAAGATCATGGATGTATTTGAATCCATGATAAAAGTAGAATACGAAGCCTTTCTGAAAATGTGGGAGGGCAACGGCGGCGAGATGGATATAACGATAGACAAATTAGAGCTTTGCCTTGTGCGAGTGCGTGAACAAAACAGCGAGGCAACAGGGTTGCTCGTTCCCGCGTGGGTGTTCTATGGCAACAACAAGGTAGTACATAGCAACGGCAGCGTATCGTATGACCTCGCCCACGGCAGCGCAAGCACATGGAACAAGGAGCCGTTTCCCGTGCTGATAATCAACGCGATAGACGGCAGCATAATCGACTTGGGGAAGGGATATTGAACATGAAAAAGGCATTCATAATATTCGCCGCCTCGCTGCTCCTCACCGCCTGCCAGCCCACGCCGGAGGCGCCTATGGTGGTGAAGAAGGATACAGAACGGATGATCGAGCAGGCAATGACTTCTGATGAGAGTACCGCTGAAAAAGCCCTGAAGGATGCAGTGCAGGCTCCTGATAACTTTGTATTTAACTATTCAAGCGATAGCTTATCCATTTCTTCTAATGTGCAGCTCAACCTGCCTGAAGTGCCGAAGGTATCTATTTTTCAGGCAGAACCAAGGGATTTCACGCTTGAACAGGCATTAACGCTGGTTGATAAGCTAATGATAGATGCACAAGAACTTATTCAAAACAGGAACGCACTCACAAAAGCAGAGTTGGAATCGCTTATTATTCAGCTTAAACAGCGAAAAACTCTGCCTGAATATAGCTCCGAGGAGGATCAGGATACTATCGAATCGGCAATTAAATATTATACCGAGCTTATGCCCGATGCACCGGATAAAGTTGAAAAAACACCGTTTGACAGAACCTTTCAAACGTATGATATAACCGATGGGAAAGGACGTATTGCCGGACAATATGATTACATAGAGGTGTGGGATGCCAGAAGCGATATTCAGCATCGGCTATATCTTAGCAATAGCGATACCTTAACCGCTGACATCTCCATCCCGGACGAGGGCGGCGGTTCATGGTATTTACATCGTCCCATAGCAACCGTGTCGTTTTTCGCTGAAGGCACAGATAACATCTTTGGGTTATATGGCGCTGCTGTTATCAGCGATTTTTCCGTAATCCCCGAAGGCTGCAAGCTCAAAAAAAGTCCTGCCGATGCAAAAAATGATGCAGAGGATCTGCTGCATAGCATTGGCTGTGATGAATATCAACTGGGCGGCATGATGTTGATAAACAACTCCAACAAAGATAAAAAAGAAGCTTCCCAATGGGCGTATGAACTGTTCTATTTTCCATCGTATGATGGGATCAGCCTTGCACCGACTATTGATAGTGTAGACGAGGAAGCCTTTCAGACTCCCATAAATTATGAAAAGATAAAAATAAGGATCAACGATTCCGGCATTCAGAGCTTTACATGGGATGCGCCATATAAAACAGCAAGCGTTAAAGTTGATAATTCACACTTGCTTGCGTTTGAAGATATTCAAGACATTTTTTCAAAAATGATGTTGGTTAAGTATGAACCAATGGCAAAGCTCGTAAATTCTCAGGAGCCGCTAAATATAGAAATTACTAAAGCGGGCCTCTACTATGTACTGATTCAGCAGCAAAATGACGCAAGCAACACGCTGCTCGTGCCAGTTTGGGCATTTTACGGATACAGGAGTTGGGACTGGATTGAAGAACAGGGAATAAAGTACGGGCTATATGAACAACCGATATTGATGATAAACGCCATCGACGGCAGCATAATCGATTTGGCAAGGGGCTACTGAACCAAAGGCGGGCGTTTGCAAATTATTAAAAAATGAGCCATTGACAGCAATATTATAGTTATATTACTATTGTTATAGTAATACCGCTGTTTTAAAGGAGGTAAGCCTATGTCAAATGGCAGCGCCGCAAAGAGAAACACACTGACCACGCCCGAGTGGATAGTTATGAGCGCCCTTTGGGGCAGGGAGCCACAGGTATTGGGAGAGATAATAGAGACTATTGGCGACAGGGTGGATTGGAGCTACACCACCTACGCCTCCTACATGAAGATACTCTCCGATAAGGGCTATGTGGGCTTCACGACGCGAGGACGCATGAAGTTTTACTATGCCGCCGTGGATAAGGAGGCGTGCATCGCCTCGGAGGGTGAGAGCATATTGGAAAAGCTGGGCGGAAGCGATGCGGAGGAGCTGATGCTCTGCATGATAAAAAGGACCGGTCTCTCCAAGGAGGGACAGGAGCGCATGAAGGCGCTTATCGAGGCGCTTTCCGAGGAAGGGGGTGCGGCGGAATGAAGCTGTTGTCCGCACTTTTTGAGGTAACGGCATATTCCGCCGTGCTTTTCGCCGCTGTCATGGGCTTTAAGCTGGCGTTCAAGAGCCGGCTTTCTCCTGCGCTGCACTTTGCGCTGTGGTTTTTGGTGATAGCGCGGCTATGCATACCCGTGACGGTGGAAAGCGACTTCCACTTCTTTGCGGCAAGTAAGCCGGGCGGCGAGGCGGAGCTGCAAGCCCCCGTGCCGGAGGCCCCCGAAGAGCGCACCACAGCCTTTACGGGCGGCGAGGCCTTTTCCGATACGCCCTCCGTCGAAGCGCCCGCACCAGCGCCCGCTGCCGCGGCTATCCCCGCAGCCGTGCCAAAGCGCAAGCCTGTATCGAGCTGGGCGGACGCGCTGACGGCGCTATGGATCGCGGGCATGGCGTTCCGCGCCGCAAGGCTGCTGTTTAGCGAAAGGAGTATGCGCCGTGCCGTTGCGCACAACACCCTGCCGACGGATGCACGGACGCGCGATATATATGATGCATGCTGTGCCGAGCTCGGCATTGCGCACAAATTGCCGCTGCAAAGCATGGCGGGAATATACTCGCCTGCGCTTACGGTTAGCCTAAAGCCTATGATACTGCTTCCCGCAAATATCACCGACACTCTTTCGGAAGCGCAGCTTGCATACGCCCTTCGCCACGAGCTTATGCATTACAGGCGGCGGGATCACCTGCTTGCCCTGCTGCTGCTCCTGCTCACCTGCGTCTATTGGTTCAACCCCGTGGTGTGGCTTATGAAACGGGAGCTGATGAAGGACATGGAGACCGCCTGCGACAGCGCGGTTACGGCGCGGCTCAATGGCGCTGAACGCCGCGAGTACGCCATGACGCTGCTTGCGCTATTCTCTCAGCCTTACCGCGTAAATTCGGTGCTGGGCATGGCGCTTTCCTCCGCGGAAAAGGACGCTGAGCGCAGGGTGCTGGGAGTGTTCGGCGCGCACAGGAGCAAAGCCCCGGTAAAAATACTTGCCGCGCTGCTGTCGGCGCTGCTTTTGGCGTGCTGCTTCACCACCGCCTGCCAGCCAACTCCAGAATCTCCTGTCATACATAGCAAAGGAGATATTATGGATAGTATAATTAACGGCTCTGAGCTTACAGCTACGGTTCCCAATATTGCTTCGAAATACGAATATAAGCTATTAGGGAATGTTAAGGACTCCCTTAGAATTAACGATTGTGCAGTTGATATATCCGCTGAAATAATTGCGCCGAATATAACTGAATGCGCTGCGGTAAAGCTCAAGTCATATTATTATACTGAAAAGGACTTAGAGAAGTTTATCGGCTTGTTTTTTGAGCCATCTACCGCGTTGAACTATACGAATGATACAGCCGAATCGGTAGAGCGAGAAATACTCTATTATAAAAAACTTATTGCCGACTTAAATAGCGGCAATCTCCCTGGTGATGATCTGCGTTCGATTGATGAGCAAATCAGTGACTGCGAGATACAGATTGTTGAGCTTGAAAAGAAACTGCTTAATCTTGACGAAGACTCTAACAACGAGCTAAGCATTTCCTTTGAGAAATTTACCTCTGTTGAAACCTTAGCGCAGTTTATTGGGAAATGCAATGCAAAGGACTACATTCTTGAGGTTTGTAACATGCAGGATTATGGATCATCATTGATATTCTACTATAAAGGTTTTGTAAAAACCGTGCCAGTAGATAATATCGCAGAAAGCGACGAGCCGGACTTGGCAGCGTCACTTTCAGTTGCGGATTCCTATATGGAGCCCTTAGGTATACAGGATTACGTTCTGTATTCTAAATCCGTAATGGACTTGAAAACGATTGACTCCACAAATGCCACTACATACGTATACAATTTGCAGTTTGTAAGGTCCTACAACGGTAGTATAGCGCCGTCCCTCATTGCTCCCGCACCGGCGGGAATGTCAACAACGAATGCAAATAAAGAGCAATATGGGCGGTGCGCTAATCCGGAGGTGCTTAAAGTCATAACAGACGGCAAGGAAGTCTTTTGGTTCGAATGGACTAATCCTTATGTCATTGAAGGCACTGTAAACAGCAACGTAAGCGTAATAAACCAGGATGAAGCAATGACTATTGCCTTATCTCATTTGAAAAACCTGCTTGTGGAAAAAGAGGCCACAAAGCTATTTATCAATCGGATTGAATTAAACGGTTCCTATATTACGATAAAAGATGAGAGGGACACATTTTTGCTAATTCCAGTGTGGGATATTATCGGCTATCAAACCCTTCATGATGGTTCGCGCTATTTGGGCAGCCCCGAATACGCATTAAGCTATGTGACTATAAACGCTGTTGACGGCAGCATAATCGACAGAAATTTAGGCTACTAACCGTTAGTTGACAAATTTACAACCCGTTTATACCTTGCTGCGGACTTGTTTACCGCGCATACCCGATAATAGGAGCATGAGGAAGAAAGGAGGTGCAACCCGTGCGGACGGTAGGTACTGACTGACAACGGAACTTTAAGATAACATAACCTGTTCTGTTAGCCGCATACCTGCGGATATGCAGCACTTTCCTTTGAAAGAGGAGATTAAGATGAAAAAATTTATAAGCACACTATGGTTGGTCGTAAGTTGTATATTATTGTGCGCCTGTCAGCCCACACCTGAGCAGCCCGCCATCACGGAAAAACAGAATACGGGCAGCTTTTTGGAGCAGGCCGGCATGCAGGAAAACGGCAAGCATTTTAGGGATATGGATATTCCCGACGGCAAGTATGTGTTTAGCACAACAGGGCTCGGCGGAAGGCTGAGTATAGACGTGTCGGCAGAAATAGACCGGCCCGATGTGGACAGCATAGCCATCTATCGGGTAAAGGCGGGCGGTTTCACGCAGGACGTAGTATCAAAGGCGTTTAACTGCCTGTTCGGCGGCAAAAGAGTGTATGCAGCTTACGATGCATCGGTCGATGAGCTCATCCCTTCCGACGGTACTCTATCCGCACAAAGGATAGAAGGCTTCGGCGACCGTTTGGTTTTAGACGCCGATGCGCCGGACAACTCAACGGAGCCAAAGGATTTATACTGGAATATGTATGTTATGACGCCGAAAGCCGGTGCCGAGAACAGCAGCGGCCTCGGCTGCCTGATGCAGTTCGACTACCACACGAGAATAAAGCCCATACCGGCTTATAATGAACAAAATTGCATCAGGATAAGCTCAAATGGCGATACAAGCCCCGAAGCATTGGACAATATCGGATTTGGCCTTGCGGAAGCGAAGAAAAGGTGCGACGGGTTCTTTGAGGCGATAGGGATGGCCGGTGAATATGGCCTGGGATATTCTTTTTTGGTGGACGATACCGGCATGGGAATATACAGCGGGGACGGCAGGAAGCTGGGGGCGCCGGCGGAAAACTACGCATACAGGCTATATTATACCCGGGTCGTCAATGGTGTAAAGTGCCTTGTGAACGAGGGCAAGAGCATCGACGACATGTCCGACGGCATTCCCTGGCCCTATGAAACGGTGTGCTTTACTGTGGACCGCAGAGGGCTGCAGCTTTGCTGGGAATCTCCGCTGGAAATAATAGATACCGTGCATACCGATCCGGTGTTAAAGCCGTTCTCCGAAATATTGAATACATTTGAATCCATGATGAAGATCAAGTTCGAAGACGTTACAAACCGCATGACCGACGGCACCGGTAGGATGGATATAACCATTGATACGATGCAGCTGGGCCTCGTAAGGGTGCGCGAAAAGGATGGCGACGGCCTTACTGGGTTGTTAGCACCTGCATGGATATTTTACGGAAACAACAGGATAATCTCGGAGGATGGATTCACTCGATACGATTACAGCGACGGCTCGGCATCCTCCTGGAATAAGGAACCCTTCCCCATACTTATTATCAACGCCATCGACGGCAGCATAATCGATTTGGCAAGGGGCTACTGAACCAAAGGCGGGCGTTTGCAAATTATTAAAAAATGAGCCATTGACAGCAATATTATAGTTATATTACTATTGTTATAGTAATACCGCTGTTTTAAAGGAGGTAAGCCTATGTCAAATGGCAGCGCCGCAAAGAGAAACACACTGACCACGCCCGAGTGGATAGTTATGAGCGCCCTTTGGGGCAGGGAGCCACAGGTATTGGGAGAGATAATAGAGACTATTGGCGACAGGGTGGATTGGAGCTACACCACCTACGCCTCCTACATGAAGATACTCTCCGATAAGGGCTATGTGGGCTTCACGACGCGAGGACGCATGAAGTTTTACTATGCCGCCGTGGATAAGGAGGCGTGCATCGCCTCGGAGGGTGAGAGCATATTGGAAAAGCTGGGCGGAAGCGATGCGGAGGAGCTGATGCTCTGCATGATAAAAAGGACCGGTCTCTCCAAGGAGGGACAGGAGCGCATGAAGGCGCTTATCGAGGCGCTTTCCGAGGAAGGGGGTGCGGCGGAATGAAGCTGTTGTCCGCACTTTTTGAGGTAACGGCATATTCCGCCGTGCTTTTCGCCGCTGTCATGGGCTTTAAGCTGGCGTTCAAGAGCCGGCTTTCTCCTGCGCTGCACTTTGCGCTGTGGTTTTTGGTGATAGCGCGGCTATGCATACCCGTGACGGTGGAAAGCGACTTCCACTTCTTTGCGGCAAGTAAGCCGGGCGGCGAGGCGGAGCTGCAAGCCCCCGTGCCGGAGGCCCCCGAAGAGCGCACCACAGCCTTTACGGGCGGCGAGGCCTTTTCCGATACGCCCTCCGTCGAAGCGCCCGCACCAGCGCCCGCTGCCGCGGCTATCCCCGCAGCCGTGCCAAAGCGCAAGCCTGTATCGAGCTGGGCGGACGCGCTGACGGCGCTATGGATCGCGGGCATGGCGTTCCGCGCCGCAAGGCTGCTGTTTAGCGAAAGGAGTATGCGCCGTGCCGTTGCGCACAACACCCTGCCGACGGATGCACGGACGCGCGATATATATGATGCATGCTGTGCCGAGCTCGGCATTGCGCACAAATTGCCGCTGCAAAGCATGGCGGGAATATACTCGCCTGCGCTTACGGTTAGCCTAAAGCCTATGATACTGCTTCCCGCAAATATCACCGACACTCTTTCGGAAGCGCAGCTTGCATACGCCCTTCGCCACGAGCTTATGCATTACAGGCGGCGGGATCACCTGCTTGCCCTGCTGCTGCTCCTGCTCACCTGCGTCTATTGGTTCAACCCCGTGGTGTGGCTTATGAAACGGGAGCTGATGAAGGACATGGAGACCGCCTGCGACAGCGCGGTTACGGCGCGGCTCAATGGCGCTGAACGCCGCGAGTACGCCATGACGCTGCTTGCGCTATTCTCTCAGCCTTACCGCGTAAATTCGGTGCTGGGCATGGCGCTTTCCTCCGCGGAAAAGGACGCTGAGCGCAGGGTGCTGGGAGTGTTCGGCGCGCACAGGAGCAAAGCCCCGGTAAAAATACTTGCCGCGCTGCTGTCGGCGCTGCTTTTGGCGTGCTGCTTCACCACCGCCTGCCAGCCCACGCCCAGCATTTCGCCCATCGTTGGCGAACAGGACGGAAAGGATAGCTTAATAATCAGCGGACAAGGATCAGACGGCAAAAAAGGTGAAAAGGCCAGTGCGGACAGTTTCCCGCAAAAATATAATGACCAAATCGACTTCCCGAAAGCCAATATGATAATTCGCTACGATGCAGATATCAGCGCAGAGGGAATTGAAGGAGCATCCATATATACTGTGCAAAGGCTTAAACGTTCAGACGATGAGAATATCAGACTCGTTAATATGTTCTCACAGGGCGCAAACCTATATGAGTATGCTCAGGCGAACAAAGCATATTGGGCAAATGTACTGATAAAGCTTAAGCAGAAAAGCGCAAACGGGGATTATGACGAACAATTTGATGTGAACTCGGTCGTTCGTGAAATCGAGGAGAAAATCAAGAACTCACCTGAGTCCACAGAAAGGACAGCATTCGGCTGGGAAAATCATGACAAAAATGAACTGTGTATAGTGGACTTTGAGAATGACGGAGGATTGGAGCAAGCCCAGTTTGAGAGGAGCGGAAATTACTTTTACTATGCAAAATATCCTGATTCCGTATTGCAGGCGGAGAGTATGGTTCAAGCCGGAGATGCCATAAGCGGCGAACCCGCCGGAACCACCATATCGGTAACGGTATCCGAAAAGGCCGCGGCAGACCAAGCGGATAAATTGGTAAATGATATTTGCGGCGGGTCGTATAGCCGCACCGATTCCAAAGCAAGACTTGTCACGCCATATACGGGGGAAATAATCACTAATGGCTGGCTTTTCACATACGCAAAAAAGGTAGAAGGACTAACAGCCTATTTGATGGGCAGAGATTGCAGGATAAACAACGGCGTTTCCCCAGCGTTGGTTGCACCGTGGGAAAGCGAGCTGATAGAGGTTTTCGTTGATGAGACAGGCGTTGCTGTGTTTGATTGGCAAGGAGCGGTCGAGGAAATCGGAAAAAGCGACAGTGGGAGCTTGGTAGGGCTTGACGAGTTGATATCTATCGTTACCAATCAAATGAAATACTGCCATGCAAATAAAGGCAATCCTGAGCATCAATGCGTAATAACAATAAACAAAATATGTTTGGGAACCGGCTTGTTGGCATCGGCTAATACAAATCAAGAGCAGGGACAATATACCCCATCGTGGTATGTATTCTATGATCTGCAAATAGACGGCATCCCGGAGCTCTATTTTGAAGATTGTATGGTGTTTTCGGCCATTGACGGCAGATATGTTGAGCCCCGAATGACAGTACGGCAGTTAATGGAGATACAATGAACTTGGAAAGCAGGATATGAATCGGTTATTAGCGAGTATCAATAAAGCATAAGCTGGGGCGCATGCTTGCGTATGCGCCCCGAAGTCCTGCCTTTTGGCAAAGGAGACAAGGAGATGAGTAAATGAAGAAGGCCATATACCTTTTAAGCGTCTTTTTTTGCATTATTGCTATATCTGCCTGCCAGCCCACGCCGGAAAGCAGCATTGTTGTCGGCAGCGAGCCGAACTATACAAGCGCGGATGCCAAATGCACGATTGGCGAGTTGATCATTCCTGAAATTTGGATTGAAAAAGATATGGAAACATCAAAAACATACCGCATTTCGGCTGATGCATGTATAGAAGTTCCTCACATTACCGAATGTCGCAATATAATCGTTAAACGTGCCCCGTTTGATAGCACAAAGATAGAAAAAATAGCTGAATTATTCGTTGAAGATATGTCGCAGATATACATACGAGATATTAACCTTACGAAACAGGAAATTTTAGAGATGATCATTGCTTATGAGCGTCAACTTGCCCAAAAAACAGAAGAAAGAGACATGTCGCCAGCAGAGATAAATACTATTCTGAACGATTTGTATACGAGGCTTGAAACTGCCCCGGAAACCAAGCAGCAAGGAATCCTTAGTTTTAATTCTAAATCTGAAGGTGATGAGTATATAGGTGAATTTTTGCTGAATAACAGGAAAACTATCATTTTCGGAATAATGAACGGGACGTCGTTATATATAGCGCCCGGCGGGGTAACGCAATATGAGGGATTGGATTGGGGCGATGGAATACTTAAAATCGACGATATAGGCATAAGCGAACAGAAGGCCGCCGATATAGCGGAATTATTCGTCAGCAGTCTGCCATGCGACAATATGGCGTTAATCGATACAAAAAAAGCACAGCTTGTAGAACCAAGCAATGAATATATAATACCGCTTTATGTGATGGTATACGGCAAAACAAACAATGGATTATCAACGGTTGACGTGGGCACGGGTTATACTGTATACCCTACTACTATGGCTTCTGAATATGCTGCGCCATGGCCCCAGGATATTATCCTGGTATATGTCAGCCGCGATGGGGTCATAGGGTGTGAGTGGAACGGCGCAAGCGAAATAGACTACGTTGATAAATCCGAATGCGAGCTAATACCATTTTCACAAGTACAGACTCGGATAAGAGAGCAGATGAAATATCGCTATTCCTATTTAGAGGATGAAAAATACGCCCGTATTGATCCGATTGATATATGCATTGACAAAATAAAATTTGGCTATTGCATTACAGGAGTAAAAGGAAACGCCGAAAGAGCCCGGCTTGTGCCGGCATGGTATGTTTTGTATAGGGAGTTTGCAGAGGAAAACGGTGAAGGAACCGAGGCTGTCATGGTTCTGAATGCAGAAACAGGCGCATTGATGGATCCGAGAATCGTAAGTGACGATAACTCAACCGCGGAATAAGCAAATGGGTAAATAATAATTCCAGCAAAGGAGCAACATCCCCATGTCCCATACCCTTACTGCCAGCCTGAAGCAGGCTCTTTTAAGCCTTGGCTTCTTAATCGCCTTTACGGGTGTCGTCGTGGTGCTTTTGTTAGCGGCTTTCGAGGATATGCTCAGCGCCTTCCGCTCGGCGGAGCTGCTTTCCCCCGGCTACCACAGCGACCTTATCATGGGCGCGCTGTCCTCCGAGACCATGGCGCTGGCCTTGCCCATACTCGCCGCGCTGCCGTATACCGCGTCCTTCATTGACGATGTTAAAAGCGGCTTCATAAAGGAATACCTGCCCCGCACCACCGTGCCGCGGTATATCGCGGGGAAGGCCGTGGGCTGCGCCGTTTCCGGCGGGCTGACGCTGGCATTGGGGATATTCATAGCCTACGGCTTTGCCGCGCTCATGTTCCTGCCCATGGAAGCATTTCCAAAGCCCGGTGAAACCGTGCCGGACTACTTCGGCAACCTGCTGCAAACCGTGCTCATGTTCTTCGCATCGGGGGCCTTCTGGTCGCTGACGGGCATGACCTTCGCCGCGCTTACCGACAGCAAATACATGGCCTACGCCTCGCCCTTCGTGCTGTTCTATCTGCTCATAATCCTGTATGAGCGGTACTTCGATAAGCTTTTCGTGCTGTATCCGCGGGAGTGGCTCAGCCCGTCCCCAAGGTGGGTGTTCGGTAAAATAGGCGTGGCGGTGCTGCTGACGGAGTTCAGCGTGCTGATGGCGCTGGCCTTTGCATACGCCGCGAAAAGGAGGCTTGAACGAATATGAAGCCGAAACAGATATTTGCCGTAACCCGGTATAACTTCCGCCGGTGGCACAAAAACCCGCGCATCGTCATCACCTTCTGCCTTGCGTTCGTGCTGTGCTTTCTGCTTTCGGACAAGGCCGTGAAGTTCGCTAAAGAGTACGATACCACCATGCAGCTTGTTGAAGCCTTCGTGTGGACGTTTGGGGACAGCAACTCGATATTGCTCTCCTCTTTGCTCCTCCTGCTGCTCTTTGCGGATATGCCTTTCATATCAAGCGCCACGCCCTTTTACCTCATGCGCATAGACCGCAAAACCTGGCTCATGGGGCAGGCGGCGTATATCGCCTTGGCCACGCTTATATACCTTGCGTTCATACTGATCTCCACCTCCCTGGTCTGTATGCGGCAGAGCTTTGTGGGGGATATGTGGTCTGAAACCGCCGCAATACTGGGCTACTCCGGCGCGGGGCAGAAGGTGGCCCTGCCTGCGCTTGTGAAAACGCTTGAAATGAGCCGCCCGTATGAGTGCATGGCTACCATATTCCTGCTGATGCTGCTTTACACCCTGCTCATGGTGTTCATAATGCTGCTGTTCAATTTGCGGCGCGGCCAACTCGCGGGTATAGCCGCCGTGTTCGCCTTCAGCCTGTTCGGCTTTTTACTCAACCCCCAGACCATAAAGGCTATATTCAAGCTGCCGGATGCGCTCATGTACAAGGCCAACGTTGCGGTGGGCTGGCTTTCGCCGCTGAATCAGGCCACATATCACATGCACAACTTCGGCTACGATCTTTTGCCAAGGCTCTGGCAGACGTATTTTATATTCGCAATGCTCATCGCCCTGTGCTTTTTCCTTTCCCTTCGGGCGGTGCGGAACTACAACTTTAACTTTGGCGGTACTGAAGCATGAACATTATTTCGGTCAAAAACCTATCCAAGGACTTCGGGCAGGAGCGGGTGCTGCACAGCGTCACCCGCGATTTTGAAAAGGGAAAGATCCACGGCATCGTGGGCAACAACGGCAGCGGCAAAACGGTGCTGATGAAGTGTATATGCGGCTTTCTCATCCCCACCGAGGGCGAAGTCATAGTCAACGGCAAGCGTGTGGGCAAAGACGTGGACTTCCCGCCCGGCCTCGGCATCATCATCGAAACGCCGGGGTTTTTACCCAATATGACCGGCGTGAAGAACCTTGAAATATTGGCTTCGCTGAATAAAAAGATAGGGCTTGAGGAGATAGCCGCCTCAATCCGCCGCGTGGGGCTCGACCCGCTTATGAAAAAGCCTGTCGGCAAATATTCCCTCGGTATGCGGCAGCGGTTGGGCATAGCCCAGGCCATAATGGAGGACCCCACGCTGCTCATTTTAGACGAACCGCTCAACGGCCTTGACAAGCATGGCGTTCGGGAGATGCGGCAGCTCATAAAGGGGCTCAAGGAGCAGGGCAAGACAATACTGCTTGCCAGCCACAATCAGGGGGACATAGACGAGCTTTGCGATACCGTGTGCGAGATGGACGCGGGAGTTATGACCATGATACGGGAGGAAAGTATATGAACCGATTATTCGCGGCGCTGATGGCTATATTGCTGCTCGTGCTGCCCATCGCCGCTTTTGCTGAGGGAACGGAAACGCCGCCCGCGGAGACCCAAACGCCTGCAACTACGCCGGAGCCAACGCCAGAGCCTACCCCGGTGGCGGACAAGCTGATAATAGACAGTTGGAACCTGTACGACGGCATGGATAAAACATACCAGCAGGGCTATGTGCCGCGGGTGGTAAACGGCTGCTGCTATATTATATTCCCGCTTATCGGCGAAACCTATGACGGCAAGGTGACGGTAACGGCCGACCTTGGCGCGACGGCGGACAGCCCATTCGTATTCGGCAACTATTCCCAGACCGCAGCCGGCTGGGGGCGGTATGTGTTCATGCTTGAAATACCGCTTGTAAAGGGGCGGATAAACGGCTCATATCCCGTCACGCTGAAGGCGGACTACCTTGACGTGCTGGGGCAGCAGAAGCAGCAGAGCTTTACCGTGTTCGTGACGGTTTCAGACGGCAAAAAGCCCAAGGACCCCGACGCAAAGGAGGCCGCCGAAAAGCCGGAGCTTTTCATATCCGCCTGCGAGATAACGCCGGACACCGTCGGCGGGGACGGGGAGTTTTCCGTGAATGTCAAAATAGACAACATAGGCAGCATACGCGCAAGAAGCGTCAGGCTTACATACGGCAGCGAAGCCGAGGGCATACTGCCCTACGACACCAACAACGCCATACTGCTCGACAACATAGCCTCCGGCGAAGGCGCCGAGGCCGCGTTCAAAATGAGGACCACAAAGGACGTAATAGCAGGAAGCAGGGCGTTTTTCATAACATTGGATTACGTCGATCTTTACGGCGGCGTTTACACCGCCACGCGGCAGTTCCTCGTGAACGTCACCCAGCCTGCGGAAATGACATACGACTCCATATCCCTGCCCAAGAGCGTCACCGCGGGCGAGACCTTCACCCTGCCCGCCAACGTGTTCAACATAGGCAAAAGCCCGCTCAGAAACGTCACCGTGAACCTGACCGGCGCGGGGCTTTTCCCCACGTCAAGCGTGTTTTTAGGGGACATCCAGCCGGGGCAGGCGGGCTACGGTGAGATGAAGGTATTCGTGGGTATGCTCTCCATGACCGAGGGCTACACCGAAAGCTACGGCAAGACCACAGGCGTCTACACCGTTACATACACCGACGACGCGGGCGAAACCCACACCGCCGAGCAGCAGCTTTCCACCGAGATAAAGCAGCCGGTGATCGCCGGCGAAAAGACCGACGCCGAGAAAAAGGCCGAGGAGGAGCAGAAGCGCGCCATGAGCCAGTGGTGGATAAGCGCCCTTGCGGCCTTCGCAGTTATTGCGATAATAGTCGCGGTGATTGTGGTGAGCAGGTTTGCAAGGATGATGAAGATGAAATAACGTTTTTGCCGCTGTGGAGGCCGGTTCCTCTATGGCGGCTTTTCTTTTTCAACGTTTCCCGAACGAAATATGCGTTGTTTGCTGCTGCGGTGTATGCCGCATTATGCTCCTCTCCTTTTGCAAATCAAATCAGAGTTTATGACAGCTTACCGTCTGAATTCTCATAAAGAAATAAATGCTCAACCAATATGGATGAGTGAATTCCATTACCCTTAAAAGAACGCATGACGGAGTATGAAACCCGTCTGCCAAGCGCTGTGAAAGCCGTATGGTTTCACGGCGCTTTTTGTTTGCATCCGGTTCCACGGCGCGCCCGTTCACCTCCGTTTTCTCTTGATTTCCCGGACAAAAATCAAGCTTTTACGGAGGTTTACAGATGAAAACGACTCGTTCGGATATATACAGAGCAGCATTTCAAACTTTTTTCAAAAAGATTCATTGGACTTTGCCAAAATCGCGCCCGTCGAGGGGGATATTGGGCGAAAGGGGAAATGCACCGCTTCCGTGGGGATGGAAGGAGGTGAACTCTCTTGGAGCTATCTTCTTTCCAACGGACAACCATACAGCACCAGTTTGACCGTTTTGCAAAACTGGTGATTGCAGGTGAAGCGAAAAAGCAGAAGAAGGAGCTTGCGCGGCGCGGTAGCAATGAAAAATCGTTTTCGGAGCTGTCGCAGAAAGAGCAGGATCGGCTTTGCATGGAAGATGTCTATCCGTCCGAATGTTATTGCTTTACCGTTGCCGGATACGATGTCCTCGTAAAAAGCGAGGCTGTTGGCGAGGCGCTTTCTAATCTGCCAAAGGAAAAGCGCGATGTCATTCTCTTGGCTTTCTTTCTTGGCATGAACGATGGTGAAATCGCCGCTTGCCTGGATCGGGTACGTCGGACGGTCTGTTATCAGCGGACAAGCTCTCTCAAACAGATGAAGGACTATTTGGAGGATTACCAATATGGCGAATAAACCAAAAGCAAAACCCGATTTGCTGCCGTTTCCCGTCATAGCCGCAGCTACAAACGGCAATGTGGACGCGATCAACGCCGTAGTGAAGTATTATGCAGCCTATATCGCCGCGCTGTCTACAAGACAGCTTTACGATGAAAACGGAACGCCTGTTCTTTGCGTTGACGAGGAAATGCGGCGCAGACTGGAAACGAAGCTCATTACCCGCATATTGAACTTTAAGCTAATAGCCTAACTCTCCCGCCCGTATGGACAGGAGCGCGTCCCTTTCCGCGCTCCCTCCTGCGGGCTTTTGGTCGTGCCTTTCTGTCAAAGTCCGCTTTCAAAGTGGGCTTTGACGGGCAGACAGCCAACCGCACCTTAAAAACCTCATAGCCAGCATATCAGATACGTTAGCCGCGCGGCGAGCGCAGAAACGCATACGGCACAATATGCGGTCTGTCAATCTCCCGAGAAGCAAGGGAGGCTCCGCCATGACCCGTGCGGCCAATCATGATACTTCTGCGCAGTCGAGATTCAGTTCCAGAGCGCAGCCCGGGCGTTGCCGGGGTGGTGAAATTCCAATGATGGCGGAGGCTTCCGTCAGTCTGATATGTTGCCCGTGCGCTTCGGGGAGTAGTGTCGAATAGAAGCGCGTTGAAGATATGGAAACAAGGGCGGCGGTCTTTTCTGCCATCGTGCAGATTCACATAGGGCCGCCGTTTCATTTACAGCGTACACTTGTGAGGTATTATCATGAATTCTACATTATCCAAACGAGACGCTTATCGGGTTATGTTTTGTGATTATCCCGATGTTGTGTCTGTGGAGCAGATGAGTGAGATGCTTGGTATCTGCGAAAAATCCGCATATCGGCTTCTACATGAAAACAAGATCGCTCATTTCAAAGTTGGGCGCACCTATAAAATCCCGAAGCTCCACATTTTTGCCTACCTCAATGTGATCCGTTGCGGCTGACTTCGTACCCTTGCGTCGCTATCTACCCGTTGCTATACTGAAATCGTCAACAACGGGTGAATGTGGCTGCTACAACAAAAGGAGGATTATAAAATGGTAGCAGGACACCTTAGAGAAAAAAACGGGACTTTTCAAATTGTTTTGAGCTTCAATGATGCTCTTGGCAATCGAAAGACCAAATCCATCAGTACAGGGCTTCCTGTTAAGGGAAATAAAAAGCGGGCGGAAGCCTTGCTCATGGAAGCCCGGCAGAACTTTGACAACGGCGTTTCCAACGATAGCAGGAACAATCCCAAGAACATCCTGTTTACGGAGTTTATGTTGGAATGGCTGGAGCTGATGAAGGACAGCGTAGAGATTACTACCTATGCCAATTATGCTATGGTAATCAAAAGCCGCATCAATCCTTATTTTAAGGACAAGGGGCTTACGCTCTCGGAACTTACTCCTAAACATATTCAAGACTACTATCTATATAGCTTGAATGTGGAGAAGGTAAGCGCCAATACAGTCATTCATCGTCACGCCAATATAAGAAAGGCGCTCCAATACGCACTGAAGCTCGGCTTGATCGACTTCAATCCAGCAGATAGAGTAGAACGACCAAAGAAGAACAAATATGTGGCTACCACCTACAACGAAAAGGAACTGGAAAACCTGTTTTCCGTCGTCAAAGGCAAGCGTATCGAGTTTGCCGTCATCCTTGGCGCATTCTACGGTTTGCGCCGTAGTGAGATCGTCGGCATAAAATGGGACGCGATCGATTTTGAACGCAAAACCTTCACAATCAAGCATACCGTCACAGAAGTCATGTTGGACGGTAAGGTAACTATGATTGACAAGGAGCGGACGAAAACAAAGTCCAGTCACCGCACGTTGCCGTTGGTAAAACCGTTTGAGGAGCTGCTGCTTCGTATGAAAGCGGAGCAAGAAACCAATCGGCGGGTATGTGGCAGCGCGTATTGCAGAAAGTATTTGGACTACATTTATGTGAATGAGTTGGGCGAGCTTGTAAGACCAAACTTCATTACACAGAACTTCGCTATTGTCCTTGCAAATAATAAGTTGAAAAAGATCAGATTTCACGATCTTCGGCACCCGTATGTCAAGCACACGATATAAATTTTTAGCTTGCGCTTGATGGATTTTCAAGCGCAAGCTTATCCTGATGCTCGGCGAAAAATTCGCGGAGCTTGTCAGCTTCATCGGGGAGGACAAAGCCAAAGCCCTGTCCGTCCACTCTGCAATAGAAAGCAATTTTCATGACTGCCACCTCAATCAAAAATGTCCTGGATTTTGTATGCGATCTCAATGCGCTTGTCGGGGTACACCAGCACCCTGTCGATCAGCAGCTCGGCCAGCTCGGTGGTCAGCGTGTCCGCATCGAAAATCGCCTTGGACGCTTCCTTGCGGCTGTCCTGCCGTGCCTGTTTGTCCTGTTTCTGCTTCGCCTGTGCCAATACTGCGGCATAGGCGTTTTTTGTTTTCAAAAGCAGCTCGTCACACGCAGCCTTTTCTGCTTTGTAGGTGTTCAGGTCGATCTCACCCATGAGATAGCGTTCGTACAAGGTGCGCTTGCCGTCTTGCAGCGCCTCAATCTGCTGCTCATATTCGGCGCGTTCCGGTACGGAGGCATCCACCCGGAGCGTACCGTCCGGGGCAAGTGGTGCGGGACAGCGCATGACCGCAGTAGCCGCAGAAGGCTTTGCCTTTCAGCGGGTAGTCCCGCTTTTTCTTGTTTGGCTGGGAAAAGCGGAGCTGGCTGGCCTGCACGGTATCAAACACGGCTTTCTCTACGATGGCCGGGTGATGGTCGGGGATGATGTACCACGATTCTCTGTCCTTCAGGCGGCTTCTGGTGCCGCCTACTTCGAGAACCGCCCGCTTGCCGATCACATACACGCCGGTGTAGCGTTCGTCCTCCAAAATGCGGAGAATAGTGGATGTACTCCAAATCCCGTGACAGCGGGAAATATCGTGGGTATGATTGCCGTGCGCCGCTTTGTATTGGCCGGGGGTAGGGATGCTTCTGCGAAACAGCTCCCGCGTGATGGCGGTGGCGCTGATGCCCTCTGCGGCAAGCTGGAAGATAAGCTGCACAACGGTAGCGGCCTCCGGGTCAGACTCCATTCTGCCATCGGCGCTTTTGCGGTAGCCGTAGGGACAGATTTTGCTCTGATACTCGCCGCGCTGCATCTTGGCGTACTTGGCGC
>ENA-OUQO01000084-OUQO01000084.1-human-gut-metagenome-genome-assembly--contig:-NODE-84-length-50225-cov-16.314610_pt1 | contig 50225 bp, 48 predicted proteins | sample MGYA00237944_ERZ548825 | MGnify/ENA primary metagenome ERZ548825 (study PRJEB26490, sample SAMN05194700) | human gut metagenome | biome: terrestrial biome; feature: human-associated habitat; material... | reverse complement strand
TGTTCTCCGACGAGGCGCTCACATACATGGCGGATCTGGGCATAAGCGGCTCCGACGTGGAGGATATACAGTCGAGGCTGCGGGAGCTTGACTATCTCGATAAGGTCACAGGCTATTTCGGCGAGGAAACCGAGAAGGCGGTCATAGAGTTCCAGAAGAACAACCGCCTCAGCGTGGACGGCAAGGTGGGCACACAGACCCGCGAAATGCTCTACAGCGAGGACGCGGTGCCAAAGAGCCTGAAGTACGGCGAAAAGAGCGACGATGTGCTTCGCTATCAGAAGCGGCTCAACAAGCTGGGATACCTTTCCAGCACCCCTGACGGTACATTTGGAAAGGACACCGTGAACGCGGTCAAGAGCTTCCAGCGGCAGAACGGCCTTACGGTGGACGGCTACATAGGCCCCTCCACTAAGGAGCTGCTCATGAGCAGGAACGCCAAGGCCAGCGTGATATCATTGGGCGAGACCAGCAGCAACGTAACAAAAATTCAGAAACGGCTAAAGGAGCTTGGCTACCTCAAGAGCAGCGCCACGGGATACTTCGGCACCTCAACCGAGTCTGCCGTATCGGCCTTCCAGAAGCGCAACAAGCTCAGCTCCGACGGCAAGGTAGGCAAGGGCACCATGGCCGCGCTGTTCTCCAGCAAGGCAAAGAAGGCGCCAAGCAACTACAAGCCCTCGTCGGGCGGCTCGTCCTCATCAGGCAGCTCGTCCGGAGGCGGCACCGGCGCGCTTACCGGCACCATGGGCAGCGTGGACAGGTTCATTTCCGCGGCCCAGAGCAAGATAGGCTGCCGGTACTCAAAGGGCGGCAAGGGGCCGGATAAGTTCGACTGCTCGGGCTTTGTATACTGGTGTCTGAGGCAGGCGGGCGTGAACCAGAAGTACCTCACCTCCTCCGGCTGGCGCAGCGTATCGGGCTATACAAAAGTCAGCTCACTTTCCAGCCTGCAAAGGGGTGATATAATCGTATTCCGCGGCCACGTGGGAATAGCTATGGGCGACGGGACGATGATAGACGCCTCCAGCGGCAACAGCAGAGTCATACACCGCAGCTGCATGGGCGACTGGTCCAGGCGCAACTTCATCTGCGCGTGGAGGATATTCTGATAACGGACATAAAAAAAGTGGCGTTCAGCCACTTTTTTTGATATCCGTATTTATTCCACCGTTACCGATTTTGCAAGGTTCCTCGGCTTGTCGATATCGCAGCCCTTGAGCAGAGCCACGTAATAGGCGAAGAGCTGTAGGGGCAGTATGGCCAGGGAGGGCAGAACAAAGGGATCGGTCTTGGGTATCCACATGACCTGATCGGCGGTTTCCTCTACGCCGGGAGTGCCCTCAGTGGCAAGCGCCAGCACTACTGCGCCCCGGGCCTTTACCTCGCGCATGTTGCTTATCATCTTTTCGGTCAGGGGACTGTAGGTGCAGAGGGCCACTACCAGGGAGCCGGGCTCTATCAGGGAGATAGTGCCGTGCTTCAGCTCGCCCGCAGGATACGCCTCGGAGAATATGTAGGATATTTCCTTCAGCTTGAGGGAGCCCTCCAGAGCCAGAGCGTGGTCTATGTTGCGGCCTATGAAGTATATGTTGCGGCAGCTGAAATGGAGCGACGCAAGATACTTGATATGGTCCGACTTTTCGAGAAGGCTGCGCATCAGGCCGGGCAGCTCCTCTATGGCGTCCAGACAGCTTTTAAGCTCGCCGTCGCTTACCATATGGCGGCAATGTCCCATGTACAGGGCAAGCAGATAGCATACGGAAAGCTGTGCGCTGTAAGCCTTGGTGGTGGCCACGGCTATCTCGGGGCCGGCCCAGGTATATATGACATCCTCGCTCTCGTTGGCGATGGTGCTGCCTACGACGTTCACTATGGACAGCACATGGGCGCCGCGCTTTTTCGCCTCGCGCAGGGCAAAGAGGGTATCTATGGTCTCGCCGGACTGGCTTATGACTATGGCTATGGTCCTGTCAGTCACTATGGGATTGGAATAGCGAAACTCCGATGCCAGCTCTACCGTGACGGGTATGCGGGTGTAACGCTCGATGTAGTGCTTCGCCACCTGGCCTACGTAGCTTGCGGAGCCGCAGGCCACTATGAATATCCTGTCGCAGGCCCGTATGTCCTCCGCCGATATATGGGAAAGGCCGAGGTCTATGGCGCCCTCCTTTATACGGGGGCGGACGGTGTTGCGTATCACGTCGGGCTGCTCCATTATCTCCTTGAGCATGAAGTGGGGATATCCGCCCTTTTCGGCGGCGTCAGCGTCCCATTGGATATGCTCTATGTTTTTGTGCAGCTCCTCGCCGTAGCGGTTGTATATCTTGACGCTGCCTGCGGTAAGCACAGCCATGTCGTATTCGTCAAGGCGTATCACCTGGCGGGTGTGCCTGAGTATTGCAGGCACGTCTGAGGCGATGAAGTTTTCCCCCTTGCCCACGCCGACTATAAGCGGGCTGTCCTTGCGCACGGCATAAAGGGTATCCGGGTGATCGGCAAAGATTATGCCCAGGGCGAACGCGCCGGAGATGAGGCTAAGGGCCTCCCGTATGGCGGCCTCGGGGCCGTCCTCGCGGTTGCTCCTGTAAAGGTGCTCAACAAGGTTTGCGGCTATCTCCGTATCAGTCTCGGACATGAAGGAATAGCCCTGCTCGGTAAGAAAATCACGGAGCTCGATGTAGTTTTCCACTATGCCGTTGTGAACCAGAGCCACATCGCCGTGCTGGCTGAGATGGGGGTGGGCGTTTACGTCGTTGGGCTCCCCGTGGGTTGCCCAGCGGGTATGGCCTATGCCAAGGCAGCCGGGCAGGGACCTGCCGCCGTCCGTCATTTCCTCCAGCACGCTCAGCCTGCCCTTGGCCTTCACGACGCTAAGCTTATTGCCGTCTGCAATGGCTATTCCTGAGGAGTCATAGCCGCGGTATTCAAGCTTCCTGAGGGCCTCCAGTATGAGGGGCGCGGCCTGCTTGGGGCCTATATAGCCTACTATTCCACACATTGATAAACTGTTTCTCCTTTGATGAATTAGTCCCAGAGCTTTTCGGAGTATACGCCCTGAGCCTTGATCTTCGCTATGCTCTCCATAACCGCGGGCTTATCCTCCTTGTATGTCACGCCGAACCATCGGTCGGGGCTTTTCTCGACCTTAACCCGCACCCTGCCCTCAGACATAAGGGTCTGCACAGCGTTGGGCAGCAGATCCTCATATTTGGCGGGGTTCTCCTTTATGCCCGCTTCGAAATTGGCTTTGAATACATCCTCCAGCATGGGAAGTATATCCGGCTTGAAGCCCCAGCAGTTCATGGAGACGGGGGTGCCCTCCGGAAGCTCGATGAAGGTTTTGCCGTCGTCCTCTGTAAAAGCGCCGCCGTGCTCCCGCTTGAATATCCTGCGCCGCTCCACTATGTGGGTGAGGAAGCCTTCATCGTCCACCTCGCATATGCCCCGGGCTACGCTGCCGTTTTCGGTGAGGGTATTTTCCAGCTTATAGCCTATCATCAGCTGCTCGTCTGAGGGCGTGTCTCCGGCGAGGAATTCGTAAAGCTGTTTATAAGCGGCAGGGCCATAGTAGTCGTCGGAATTTATGACGGCGAAGGGTCTGCCGCCGATCTCGTCTCTCGCACAGAGCAGGGCATGGGTGGTGCCCAGGGGCTTTGTGCGGCCCTCTGGAGCCTTCAGGCCATGGGGCAGCTTATTCATCTCCTGAAACGCGCACTTGACGTTGGCGCGCCGGGATATTCTGCTGCCGATGGCATCCATGAAGTCCTGCTCAATCTCATGCTTGATTATGAACACAAGGTCGTGGAAGCCGGCGCGTATTGCGTCGTAGATTGAAAAGTCGATTATCAGGTTACCCGCTGCATCGATGGGGTCGATCTGCTTTAGCCCGCCGTAGCGGCTGCCCATGCCAGCGGCAAGCAATACGAGTACAGGCTGTTTTTTCATTTGAAATGTTCACCTCCGTATGCTTATTTTTTTGCTTTGCTACATATTGGAAATATGCATTGATGCAGGTGTATCTCCCGCCCGAAGGAGCGGGGCGCTGCGTATTTTTTGACTATATCGGTTATGGTGCTTTCGCTCATGCCCGGGACATGCTTCATGGCGGGAAGCAGCCGCTTCATGGAGTTGTCGTCCACAAGGCCAACCAGCTCCAGGAGCATTTTGGTGGCTCCTTCGGCTGTGGGCGTCTCGTCGAACACCGCCTCTATGCTTTCGTTAAGTATGCGAAGCTCAATTATACGGGTATCCGGCGTTTCGAGGAAGCTGGTGAACAGCGTAATGCAGGCTTCGTTTTCACCTGCGGACCATATTCCCCGGGTGGAGACCAGATGCTGCTCCTCCTTCATTATAAAGACGGAATCCGTAAAACCTCCGTCCATATCTATGTATACCGTATTGCGTTCGCACTGCTCGTAAAATGTGACCGCCAGGCCCTTTTCCGTTGAGCTGAAGCGTATTATGTCCGCACCCTTGCTGTAGCAGCCGTGAACGTTTTGCAGCGGCTGCGGGAAAAGGGAGCCGTAGTTGTCGAAAAGGCGGAACTCCCTGCCGTCAAGCAAGCTGCGTATCTTATTGAAGGCGATTTTGTCCGTCCCGAGCCCCTTCCTTTCAGGCTCGGGAGAAAACACCAGCTTGGCGAGATACGCCTTCAGGCTGTCATATCCTGGAGGGTAAGGCGCGAGCTCCCTGTCGGAGCAGGCCCAGAAGCAGGAATCAAGCAGCTGCATTAGGGACGTCTTGGCGAAGAGCTGTGTGCTGCCGGAGTATATTATAGCCACAGCATCGTACTGTGGGAATATTACCGCATACTGGCCGAAAGCGCCGTTGAACTGATAAGCCCCGCCGCCGCTCATCCATATCTGGTAGCCGTAGCCGTGCCTCATTTCGCCGTTTGGAGTGGGTATCTGGGGCGAGGTAGCGGCGTCTATCCACTCTTCGGAGAGGAGCCGCCGTCCATTCCATACCCCCCTGTTTAAATACAGCTGGGCTATCTTGGCAAGGTCTTCTATGCAGAGGTTCAGCCCCCAGCCTCCCTTTTCCATGCCCTTGGGGCATGTCTCCCAGTGGTGGCTGCGTATGTCCAGCGGCTCATACAGCCTGGGGGTGAGGAATTCGGTAAGGCTCATGCCCGTCTTTTTTCTCAGTACGGCTGAGAGCATATAGGTATTGAGCGAATTGTATTCAAACTGGGTGCCCGGCTCGAACTTGGGTACGGATTCCATGAACATCTTTACCCAGTCCTCGTCCAGAGCGCTGCCCACCTCGTTGAAGCGGACCCCTGTGCTCATGGTGAGGAGGTGCCGTACCGTCAGCATTTTAGACCACTTGTTTGCGGGCTTGCCGGCATAGCCGGGGAATATGTCCTCCAGGCGCTCGTCTATATCCATGAGCCCCTCGTCCACAGCCATACCTATGGCGGTAGAGGTGACGCTCTTGCTGGCAGAGTACAGCATATGGGGGATCTCAGGCCGATACGGGGCGTAATACCCCTCGGCGAAGACCTTGCCGTGGCGCAGCAGCATTGCGGAATGTATGCCCAGCTCGGCGGTATTATCGGAAAGGTTCCTGAAGAACCGCTCCACTACCGTGCTGGAAAGGCCCGCCTCCTCAGGGGTGCAGCGAGGCAGGGATTCCCTTGCGGACAGAAGGGGAAGGCTCCCCATCTGACGCGTGTAGCCGTAGGCGGGTATGCCCTCCATGTCCCTTTTAAGCATTTTGATGAGCAGCTCAAGGCTGCGCATCTGAATGGTAATGTCCATTTTTCCTCCGGATATTGAGCCTTGACAGGCTTATTCCTGAAGTATTTTATGGTGCTTGGCTTCCCCTTATACCGCCGGGTCAGGATTGGGCTCCCCTGCCATGGGGATATTGCGTCCGGTGCGGTCAACGTAGAAGGCGGCGTTGGCGGCGTAGATATAGGGGTTGAGCCAAAGGTCTCCTATGCCGCAGGTCAGGGCGCTGAGTATGCCCCAGCCTATGAAGGACAGGTTAAGGCAGAACAGCCGCCACTTGTGGCCCGCCATGAGCTCCTTGCTCATGTTTACCGCCTCGCGAATGCCCAGGTTGGGATTTTCCGCCATAAGATAGGGGGCAAGGCGGTAGCGGTAGGCGGCTATAATGCCGGGCACGATAAACAGCAGCGACCAGAGCCATATAAACAGCGCCATAAAGAGATTGAGCCCCATCGCCTTAAGGAATATATCGAAGCGGGAGAATATGACGGATACTTCACCCTGACGGTTCTCAGCCACAAGGTCTATGTAATACTTGTTAAGGCCCATTTCCAGCGCCCCTGAGAACAGCAGCACGACTATGCTCAGCACAAGGGCTATAAGTGATCCAAAGAGACTTGTCTCTGTATCCGCCGCCGCGAACCCGGCAAGGAAATCGTTATAATTGCCGGCGAAGAGCATATCAAAGTCCATATGGCCCATATTTTTTGCAAGGTTGTATATGCCGCTCATGCCGCATATGAGGCTGAATATAAAGGTTACCAAAACAGATCTGCCCCAGTGGCCCCTGAGCTTATCCCGGGCTATACGGCGAAATTCGCTTGCAGTAAACATAACAAGAAAACCTCCTGAAATGAAATAAAAAAATGAGTAAAATCAAAAGCGGGGGCGGGTGCCGCGCAGGAGTTACGCAAAAGAGCGGCAGCCGCCCCCCGTAAAGCCAAGTTTGCCTAAGTATCAGTCGTCTATCCTGCAGCCGGAGCAGCCCTCGCAGCTCTCCGCATCGCATTCCAAGCGGGCATCAACTATCTTGGAGAGGATATCCATCTTGTCCTCATCGGCAGGGAGAAATTCCTCGTATTCGCCGTTTACCTGAATACGGAAGACGAACAGATCCCGTTCATCGTCATCAACTGCTGCAGGGTCTATCATTACGGCGTACTCCTCGTTCTCATAGTCGAAGTAATCAACTACCTCAAGCTCTATCTCGTTGCCTTCTTCGTCGTTGAATACCACTATATCCTTATCCAGATCTTCCATATTAAAAATCTCCTTTAAAAAATCTCCATATTACTGGTAAGCATATTTTACCTCATGGCGGCTTTTACCGCAAGCTAATAGAGAGATAATTGACATCGTGTTTACATTATACAAAAAGAGCCGCCTGCTTGCTCAGGCGGCCCTCAGAGTGTCAAAAAAGTGGCTGAATGCCACTTTTTTGAGTTTTACGGGTTTTGCCTCTCGCATTCGCTCCCGGGCGGCAAAATCCGCAAAGTACGAAAACCTCTGGGTTTTCATCCGTTCTGACGCACATGTCGTCAGAGCCGGATTAAACATAAGGGGCTGCGGCCCCTTATCAACCCTGGGGTTTTTTGACAGACTGAGAGCCGCCTGCTTGCTCAGGCGGCCCTGTGAATATGTATATGGAGTTTTATCGGAAAGACCGGGAAGAAAGCTTTGTATAAAGCCTATGGTTTTCTGTGTGCTGCTATCGCCTCCCCTCTGAGTGGCAACTTATGGGACTTATCGGAGGGGGGACGCCCGGCTTCGGTGAATTTACCGGGTAGGTATTGTTGCGTGTTGCTGTCATTGGGCTGTTATTGCGCCTCCTTTCCTTGAAGTGATTATATAATACCAGGGAGGTGTGGCGGAAGTTTGGCCCAAAGTTATACTCTTGTGGCGGTTCTATTAACGGTTTTCGGATTTTTATTTAAGCTTCTGTGAACCGGCGGGGGCGACGTCGAATACCGTCAGGGTATCGCCGTCTACGCTGAAGCGCACGTCAAAGCCGGAAAACTCAAAGCCGTACTGCTCCCCGTCCTGCTGGTATGCGGGCCGGGGATCCTGGGAAAGGGCGGAAAGCAGCGCCTCCCGCTTGTCAGCGGGAAGGGCAATAAGCAGCTCCTCTGGAAAGGCCACCTGAAGGTTCTTTTCAAGTTTTTCTCCGGCAAAGCCGTCCTTTGCCTCCGGGTGGCTGTCGGTAAATGAAAGATATGGCTTTATATCGTATATGGGGGTGCCGTCCATAAGATCCGCTCCCTCCACTGTGAGCACATGGCCGAGGCCGGGACGGTTTTCCATGGATACCAGCTTTACCGAGGACAGCCCTATGGGGTTGGGGCGGTAGGGGGAACGGGTGGCAAATACCCCCATACGGGTGTTGCCGCCAAGGCGGGGAGGCTTTACGGTTGGACGCCAGCCCTGGCGTTCCACCATGGAAAAGCCCCATATGAGCCACAGGTGGGAGTAGCCCTCGATGCCCCTAAGGGCGTTGGCGTCCCGGTATTCAGGCTCAAATACCACGGTGGAAAGCTGTCCGCCCCCCAGGCTGCTCTGCCGGGGTATGCCGAATTTCTGCGTAAAGTCGCTCTTTATGCGGGCTATGACCTTTAATGTGAAGGTGTCGGCCATGGCTTACTTTTCAGCCCCGGTAAGCTCTGAGGTGCAGTGGGGGCAGCGGGTAGCCTCATCGGGTATTACGCTGAGGCAGTAGGGGCACTTGCGGGGCTCCTTCTTTTCCTCGGGCTTTTTTACCATATCGTGCAGCTTGTTCATGGACTTGACAAGCAGAAAAAGCACGAAGGCTATTATTATAAAGTTCAGCACTGAGGTTATGAATGCGCCGTAGGCTATGGAAGCCCCGCCGATGTTCAGGGCTTTATCGCTGAAGTTCTGCCCTGCAAGTATGCCTATGACGGGGGAGATTATGTCGTTTACCAGGGAATCCACTATGCCCTTGAACGCGCCGCCTATGATGACGCCCACGGCAAGGTCCATGACGTTGCCGCGCATGGCGAACTCTTTGAATTCAGCAAGAAACTTCTTCATATAAAAAATGCCCGTCCTTTCCAACAGGAAAAATCTACAGGCATTATTATATCACATAAAATCGGATAAGGGGTTGCATCCTGGTTATGAATTGTATATAATAAAACAAGCCTATAAAGAGTGCGTGAGAGACAAGCTCGTTGACCGCACAGCAACCTGACTTATCAGTTAAGGTGCTAAAGCTTGAACGATGGGTCGTGCAGACAGCAATGCCCCATCGGACGATGGGGTTTTTTCGTACTCTTTATGCGGCGGATAAAGCATAAGGAGGATATTTTATGAAGCTGTACAGCAGGGCGGAGAAAAAGGACGCAGAGAAGATACTCGAGGGAGTGAAGGCCGCTTACGGCAATCCAGACCCTATCAAAACACACGGCTTCGCCGGCACGTTCCTGTTTTCGCCGGGGGATGTGTATCTGTCGGACAGGATATGGGATTGGGCCGGGGTACACCGGGAATGGAAGGAATTTATAGATGGATGCATAACGCGGTTTTACCGTGAGGATTACGGCGACATATCCTCCAGAGATCAACGGGAGAATATCGAGAGCCGCTATTTCGGCAACGGAAGCTATATGTTTGCCCGCTATTGCTTTAATGATATCTGCATTAAAATGCGGACATACTGCGGCTTTGCGTATATATGTGAGGATAGCGAATTTGATCTTCCCGAAGATACATCAAGGGAAAAGGCCCAGAGTATGTGCGATCAGGAATAATGCGGAGTATCATCGTGAAAAATGCGATATTTGAAAAAAAGAAGCTGATGCTGAGCATCGCCGCACTTTTAGCCGTTATGGGGCTTATATTCGCATTAAGGACGCTCTCGGCGCAGGGCGGCGGACCCCATGCCCACACCATCTCCCGCGCCGTGCTTCCGGCCGACAAGCCCCGCATCTGCCGGCAGCGGGCCGGACGACCCATACAACGCGGCGGACTTCACGGGCCCGGAGGACTTTTATGAGGAAAACCGGGACGCCTTCGACAACATAGATGATGCGGAGGCTTACTGGCAGGAGAATAGCTGAAGGCGCACGGGGGGACCGACGGAACGAAGCGGGCTCACGCGCATAGCCTGCCTGCCGACGGGGGCGGAACGGTACCCTAATCCCCATCGTACTGTCTTTTGACGAGATACACGCCGATCACCACCGCGGCCATGCCGAAAAGCTCCGTGACCGTCGGCTTTTCGCCAAAGAGCAGTATGGCGTATACCGCGGCGAAGGCGGGCTCGGACAGGCATATGACCGATGAAAGGTTCACGCTCAGGCTGTGCTGGCAATGGGCAAGGAGGTTCTGCCCTATCACCTGCAGCGACAGGGTCATTCCCAGTATGGGCCATATCTCGGCCCATGTGCGGGGCACCTCTGGCCCCTCCGCGAGCGCGCCTATCATAAACAGCACCGCGGTGGTAGATATGCTGCATACGAACATTATGGCGCTGGAGGATACGCTGCCGCTGGCGCGGTAGGTAAGCAGTATGTACGCCGAGTAAAACACGCAGGCCGCCATGGAGAACAGATCCCCCTTAAAGCCGGACTCCGCCCCCTCAGCCTTTCCCAGCATCAGCAGCACAAGCCCCGCCACCGCTACGGCAGCGCTGATGAGGAAGTGCCTCGGCACTGATTCCTTAAAAACAAAGCGCGATACCGGTACTATCACAAACGGCGTGAGGTTTACTATCAGCGTGGCGTTTGCTACGGAGGTATACGAGAAGGCGGTATTGTAGAGCGCAACGTCCCCCGCAAGCATGACACCCGCCGCAAGCAGCATCAGCCAGTCCTTTTTCGTCAGGGCAGGCAGTTCGCTGCGGCACATAAGATACAGTACGGGCAGGGCAAAAAGGCAGCGCCACATGCCTGCGTTTATGGGCGATATGACGCTGTACCTTACGAATATGCCGGAGGCGGCCAGAAATGCCATTGAAAGCAGCTCCAACAGCACATATTTTGTTTCATTGCGGCGCATGTTATCTTACCTCTGATGAAAAGTATGGAAGGTTATCCCGTATCGCTTTGACAGCCCGTATATTATAGCACCGCGCCCACATCCGTATCAATAACAAAAAAGCCACCCGTAAAATCGGATGGCTTTTTCTGGAGCTGATACCCGGATTCGGACCGGGGACCTCGTCATTACCAATGACGCGCTCTACCAGCTGAGCTATATCAGCACACATTGCTCGCGAACGATATGTATTATAACCAATCTGCGGATATAATGCAAGTGTTTTTTACAAAAAATGTGCAGCGTGAAACATAAGCGGACAAAACGGTTACTTCTCCAGCCTGCCCAGAACCAGCTTGTATCCGTCCGCCCCGTAGGTGAGGCAGCGGCTCACCCGGGATATGGTGGCGGTGGAGGCACCGGTGACCTCTGCAACGTCTGAGTATTTGCAGCCGTCGTTAAGGAGCTTTGCCACGTGCAGCCGCTGAGCCATGGCCTGCACCTCGCCTATTGTGGCCACATCCTCAAAGAAACGGGCGCAGTCCTCCTCCGTCTTCAGGGAAAGTATAGCCTTGAAAAACCACTCCGTTTCGGGGGTGGTAAGATCCTTCCGGTACATTGCTTTTTCGCCTCCTTATGATACGATTATACCACGGCGCTTTAGTTATTTAAAGTGCGAAAAAGATTCAGCCTGAGGAATCAAAAATCAAAACATAATAAGCTGCTTTTGATTGACCGGAGGGCTTGGTGTGATGTATGATATAAAAAGATAGTTATGTACTTAAAAAATCTTTGTAGTTTATTTTGAAAACAAAAAAATACTGACGGAGGCTGTTTCATGACAAAGTATGCAAATAACATAGGCGTAAGGGTACCTGAACTGCTGCTCCCCAACAAGGACGTGGATATGACCAAGTGGGCCGTAGTAGCCTGCGACCAGTTCACCTCTCAGCCGGATTACTGGAACGAGACCGAGAAGATAGTTGGCGACGCGCCTTCTACTCTCCGCATAATGCTGCCCGAGCTGTATCTGGACAAGCCGGACGAGGCCGAGCGCATAGCCTCTATAAACGCCCACATGAAGGAATACGTTGAGAAGGGCGTGCTGGAAAACAAGGGCGAGGGCTTTGCCTATGTAGTCCGCTCTGTGGATGGCAAGACCCGCAAAGGACTGATCGTGGCGCTGGATCTGGAGAACTACGACTATACCAAGGGCTCAACCACACTTATCCGCGCTACCGAGGGCACTATAGTCGAGCGTATACCTCCCCGCCTTCGAATAAGGAAGGACGCTCCGTTGGAGATGCCCCATATACTGGTACTCATAGACGACCCCGAGCGCACCGTTATAGAACCCATAGGCGAGAGGCTGGACAAGACCGAAAAGCTGTATGATTTCGACCTTATGCAGAAGGGCGGCCACATAAAGGGCTACCTCGTAAAGGACGAGGGCCAGATAAAGGGTGCGATCGACGCCCTCACCGCTCTGATCGATAAAGACGCATACGCCAAAAAGTATAACACCGATCAGGCGCCCCTGCTCTTCGCAATGGGCGACGGCAACCATTCCTTCGCTACCGCAAAGGCCAACTGGGAGCGGATAAAGGCCGAGAAGGGCCTTACCGCAAAGGACGAGCACCCCGCCCGCTACTGCCTGGTAGAGCTCGAGAACGTACATGACGACGGCATAGTATTCGAGCCCATTCACAGGGTAATATTCAACGTAGGCGATAAGGCCGTTGAGTGGATAAGCAACAAGCTGACCGAGCAGAACGGCAGCTGCGAAGTCAGAAGCTTCAACAGCATGGACGAGCTCCACAAGGCCATGGACGGCAAGGCCGGCCACGTTATCCCCTTTGTGAACGGTAAGGGCGTAGGCTGCTTCTATGTAGAGCACCCCGCCGCTCAGCTTGAGGTAGGCACACTTCAGAACGCCCTGGACATACTCATCAAGGAGACTGCCGGCGCCACCATCGACTACATACACGGTGCTGACGTAGTTATGGACCTGGGTACCAAGGAAGGCAACATGGGCTTCCTGCTGCCCCCCATGGACAAGAGTGCGTTCTTCCGCACCGTAATATTCGACGGCGCGCTGCCCCGCAAGACCTTCTCCATGGGCGAGGCCAACGAAAAGCGTTACTATCTGGAGTGCAGGAGCATAAGTGACTAAGCCCGATAAAAGCCAATAAAAGACAGCAGGAGCGGAATTTTCCCGCTCCTGCTTTTGTATGCGCTTTAATTTGCGCTTTAATTTGTCAGCTCCCAGGGTATCTCCAAAGTCATCAGCTCGTCCTGCGGGGCGTTACTGTAGCGTCTCTTTTTCTTTGATATGTCGTCAAAGCGCACTTTATCGTCCAGCACCGGCGAATAGGTGTAGCAGTTTATCACGCCTTTTTCCTCGTCCACGTCAAAAAACATCATATAGCCGCTGCCGCCATGGTCGTCTGCCGCCTGATAGTTGCATATCATCTGGTATGCCTTGCGGTCGGGCGCTCCGTCCCCGTCGTCGTCGAATTCCTCCGGCACGCAGGCTATGTTGTAGCGGTGGCCGGAAAGCACCATGTATACGTTGGAATACTTTGAAACTATCTCCTCCTTGAGCAGCCTGCCGTCTGCGAGCAGCGTCAGGTCGGTGTCAAAGTAGGCGTGGGTGCAGAGCACGGCCACCCTGTCCGGGTACTGCTCCAGCACGCCCTTTATCCACTCTATGCCGTCCTGCTCAACGTGATAGCCCATGTATATGAAGAGATACCTGGTACTGCCTGCGTCGATGAGGTCATAATGGCCGCGGTTATCCTGAAAGCTTCCTCCATAGCATTCCCGGTAGCTTACCTGCTTTTCGCCGAAATAGCGGCTGAAATTATCGTAGAGGGCGTCGTCGTGCTTTACGTCGTGGTTGCCGGCGCAGACCCCTGCGGGTATATTGGCGATGGAGGCCATGGCGCGCACGGCGTTTTCCCACTGGCGCTCGCTTCCATAGTTGTTTATAAGGTCGCCTGTATGGGCAACGTACTTCAGGTTCAGCTCCTTCTCCGCGTCCCGCAGATAGGCGGTCATGGCGTAGAAGATATCCGGGAATCTGTTGGAGTAGTGCTGTGTGTCGCTCATCCATGCGATGGTATAGCGGCTCTCGGGCTCCTGCATAGGCTCGGCCGCGGCGGCAGGCGCGGGAGCGGCTGTGGGCGGGGGTTCCGGAGCTGCGGCGGGCTTGGCGCAGCCCTCCAGCGTCAGTACAATAAATAAGGCGGCAATGCCGAATATGAGCTTTATATATCGTTTCATAAAGGTAATTTTAACACATGAACCGTTATATGGTAATAGTGAATTATTGATGAATTATGGGAGAAAAGGAGGAGGGTCATTTGACAAGGGGAGCTTTGAGTGTTACCATGTGGAAAGAAAAAATAAGGAAGGCAAAGGCCGCAGATGTTAAGCAAAAAAGAACTCGGAAAATTCAGGGACGCCCGCGAGGAGCTGCATAAAAAAGACGAGCCTTACAGGCGTGCGGCAAACAGCGACTTCATAATATACCTGTTGACGCTCATGGCTGTGGCAATATGCATACGCACCTTTATATTCGAACCGGTGCAGTGCATAGGCGACTCCATGTATCCTACCCTCATGAACGGAGAGGGCATGTTCACCGAAAAGCTCACATATACCGTTTCCGCGCCGCAGCGCAACGATATAATAATCTGCCGCTACCCCTACCACACGGAAAAGTGCGTCAAGCGCGTTATAGCCGTGCCGGGGGACAGGATAAGCATATCCGACGGGGCCATATACCTGAACGGCGAAAGGCTGGACGAGAGCGCCTACTGGAGCGGCTATATAGAGAACAGCGAAATGCCGGAGGTCACGGTTCCGGAAAGGAACCTCTTCGTGGTGGGCGACAACCGCAACAACAGCGGGGACAGTCGCCATGTGGGCTTCATACCCTACTGTCAGGTGAAGGGCAAGGTGCGCGCCGTAATGACGCCATTCTCGCAGGCACGCTGGATCTGATAGAATCAAACGCGAAGGAGACGAAAGCTCTTTCGCGCAGAGTGTCAAAAAAGTGGCTGTACGCCACTTTTTTGAGTTTTACGGGTTTTGCCTCTCGCATTCGCTCCCGGGCGGCAAAATCCGCAAAGTACGAAAACCTCTGGGTTTTCATCCGTTCTGACGCACATGTCGTCAGAGCCGGATTAAACATAAGGGGCTGCGGCCCCTTATCAACCCCGGGGTTTTTCGACAGACTGGCTCTTTCGCGTTTTTTGTTATACGCGCTGCTTTTGGAAATATACTCAAATCTTATGGTAAAGGGCAATTGTAAAAGGGTTGTGCAAGGTTATATAATATTAAATTAGGTCAAAACTGCATATTTATATATTTTTTTGATAAAACAAGGGGGAAAAAGGGAATGAAGATAGGCTTTGACAACCAGAAATACCTTTCCATGCAGTCAGAGCATATTATGGACAGGCTTGCCCAGTTCGGCGGCAAGCTGTATCTGGAGTTTGGCGGAAAGCTCTTCGACGACTTTCACGCTTCCCGCGTGCTGCCGGGCTTTGAGCCTGACAGCAAGGTGCGCATGCTTCTCCAGCTGAAGGACCAGGCTGAGATAGTCATCGCCATAAACGCGGCGGATATCGAGAAGAACAAGGTGAGAGGCGATCTGGGCATAACCTACGATCTGGATGTGCTGAGGCTCATAGACGCATTCCGAAGCATAGGCCTGTACGTGGGCAGCGTAGTTCTCACCCAGTACCGCGGACAGAGCGCCGCCGGCGTATTCCAGCGCCGTCTGGAGCAGCTGGGCATAAAGGTATACCGTCACTATCCTATTCCCGGCTATCCCAACGATATAGAAACTATTGTCAGCGACGAGGGATACGGACTCAACGAGTACATTGAGACTACCCGCTCTCTGGTAGTAGTGACCGCCCCCGGCCCGGGCAGCGGCAAGATGGCTACCTGCCTTTCCCAGCTTTACCATGAGAACAAGAGGGGCGTCCGCGCGGGCTATGCCAAGTTCGAGACCTTCCCAATATGGAACCTGCCTCTCAAGCATCCGGTAAACGTTGCCTACGAGGCCGCCACGGCGGATCTGAACGATGTGAACATGATAGACCCCTTCCATCTTGAAAACTACGGCGTCACCACCGTCAACTACAACCGGGACGTGGAAATATTCCCGGTGCTAAACGCCATGTTCAGGCAGATATACGGCGAGTCCCCCTACAAGTCTCCCACGGACATGGGGGTGAACATGGCGGGAAACTGCATAACGGACGATGAGGTATGCTGCGAGGCCTCCCGTCAGGAGATAATACGCCGCTACTACGCCGCCATGTGCTCTGCCCGTCAGGGAATGAGCGACAGCCGGCCTGCTGAAAAGATAAAGCTGCTCATAAACCAGCTTGGCATAACCGTAAAGGACAGGCCCGTAATAGACGCGGCGGTAGCCCGGGCGGAGCAGACCGGGGAGCCTGCCGCGGCGATACAGCTGCCAGATGGCGAAATAGTCACCGGCAAAACCACTAAGCTCCTTGGCGCTTCGGCTGCCGTGCTGCTCAACGCACTCAAGCGCCTGGGCGGGATACAGAAGGATATGCACCTCATATCCCCCATAGTGATAGAGCCCATACAGGATCTGAAGGTGAATCACCTTGGCAACCACAATCCTCGGCTGCACATGGACGAGGTGCTTATCGCCCTTTCCATATCCGCCGCCACCAACCCTACCGCCGAGGTGGCCATGCGGCAGCTGGATAAGCTCAGGGGCTGTGAAGCTCACTCAACGGTCATACTTTCCGGCGTGGACAGCAGCACCTTCCGCAAGCTGGGAATAAACGTGACCTGCGAGCCCAAATACCAGACAAAGAAGCTGTATCATAAGTAAAAACAAAAAAATAAAGGAACGGCGCGCCGTTCCTTTTTGTATATGCGTTTATCACACGTTAAAACGGAATACCACTATGTCTCCGTCCTGCATGACGTAGTCCTTTCCCTCGCTGCGGATAAGGCCCTTCTCCTTGCAGGCCGCCATTGTGCCGTGCTCAACAAGGGTATTGAAGTTCACTACCTCTGCCCTTATGAAGCCCTTTTCAAAGTCGGTATGTATCTTGCCTGCCGCCTGAGGGGCCTTGGTGCCCTTGACTATCGTCCATGCCCTTACCTCCTTGGGGCCGGCGGTGAGGAAGCTTATGAGGCCCAGCAGGGAATAGCACTCCTTTATGAGCTTGTCGAGGCCGCTTTCGCCTATGCCCATCTCCCTGAGGAAGTCCTGCTTTTCCTCGGGGGAAAGCTCGGAGATCTCCTCTTCTACCTTTGCGCATATGGTCAGGGCGCCTGCCTGTTCGGCGGCTGCCGCCCTGTACAGGGCGTCTACCTGGGGCAGGTCACGGCCGATATCGTCCTCGGATATATTGGCCACATATATGACGGGCTTGGAGGTGAGCAGGAACAGGCCATCAACGTATTCCCTTTCGTCGTCCGTTAGCTCCATGCTGCGCACCGGCTTGCCGGATTCAAGATGCGCCTTTATCCGCTTGAGGAACTCCACCTCGGCCAGCAGCTTCTTGTCGCCGGACTTGCTGTTCTTTTCGGCTTTCTCTATGCGCTTGTCCATGGTATCCATGTCAGCGAATATCAGCTCTATATTTATGGTTTCCATATCGCGGACGGGGTCTACCGAGCCGTCCACGTGGACTATGTTCTCGTCCTCAAAGCAGCGCACTACGTGAACTATGGCGTCCACCTCCCGGATATGGGAAAGGAACTTGTTGCCAAGACCCTCGCCCCTGTATGCGCCGCGCACAAGGCCGGCTATATCCACGAACTCTATTGAGGTGGGGGTGTATTTTTCGGGGTGGTACATTTCGGAAAGCACGTCCAAGCGGCTGTCCGGCACCGCTACCACGCCCACGTTGGGCTCTATGGTACAGAAGGGGTAATTGGCGGCCTGCGCCCCCGCCTGGGTTATGGCATTGAAAAGTGTGCTTTTGCCTACGTTAGGAAGTCCTACTACTCCGAGCTTCATATGCTTTGTCCTCTCCCGACGGTGAATTTATTAGGGTATGTACCTGCTGGTACTTAATAATTATATGTTCCCTCCTGCGCCTTGTCAAACCGATGCAGGGGGGATATACTTATTTATATGGAAAAACTCGAAAGCAAAGTAAAAAACGCCATAGACAAATACGGCCTTATAAATAAAAACGAGAGGGTGCTGGTGGGCCTGAGCGGCGGCGCGGATTCGGTGGCGCTGCTGCATGTGCTGCTGAAAATAGCGCCGGAGCGGGGCTTTGAGCTTTGCGCAGCCCATCTGAACCACGGTATAAGGGGGGCGGAGGCGTATAGGGATCAGTGCTTTGTGCAGGAGCTGTGCAAAGGGCTGGGGGTGCCGCTGGTCTGCGAGGAACTGGATATACCCGGTATAGCCAGGGCGGAGGGCAAGACGCTGGAGCAGGCGGCGAGGGAGAAGCGCTATGAATTCTTCCATAGGGCCGCGAAAGAACTTGGCGCGGATAAAATAGCCGTCGCCCATCACATGGACGATCAGGCGGAGAGCATAATGCTGCACCTCATACGGGGCAGCGGATTGAAGGGGCTCATGGGCATGGAGCCTGCTTACGGCAATATAATACGCCCGCTGCTCTGGGCCAGAAGGCGGGAAATAGAGGAATACGCAGCGGATAACGGCCTGAGCTACTGCACCGACAGCACCAACCTTGAGCGGGACGCCAGCCGGAACAGGATACGCCTCGATCTTATCCCCTACATTCAGGATAACCTGAACCCCTGCTTTGTGGAGGGGCTTTGTTCCATGGGCGAGCTGCTGCGGCAGGACGAGGAATATCTGGACGGGCTGGCACGCAACGCACTCAGGGATGCAAAGACAGAGGAAGGCTACGACAGGGCCAGGCTTGCCGCGCTGCCGCTGCCCCTAAAGAGCCGGGCCATACGCATTGCGGTGTTTGAGGCAGGGGCCACGGCGGATGTAGAGCGCCGCCACATAGAGCGCATAATGGACATGCTTACGGCAAAAACCGGCGCCCATGCGGATATACCTCACATAAGCGCATGGGTGAGCTATGGCAGCATCTGCTTTGGAATCCGGCAAAATGCCAATGAAGTGGACGTGCCCTTCAATATTGAGGGGGAAACCCGGTTTGCCGGAGGTTTTTTCTTTGCAGAAGCTGTCGAAGGTGGTATAATAAAAAACAATACTGTCGCCTATATTGACAGGGACAAGCTGCCTGCCGGCCTCAGGGTGCGTACCCGGAGAGATGGGGACAGGTTTCAGCTCATAGGCTCGGGAGGCGGAAAGAAGCTCAAGGACTTTTTCATAGACAGAAAAGTGCCGAGGGATCAACGAAATATGCCCATACTCTTTTCGGGAAGCGACGCCCTGTTCATACCGGGCTACGGTATTTCCGATAAGGTAAAGGTGGAAGAAAACACGAAGCGGGTGCTTCGTGTAACGTACGTTGCGGAGCAGTAAACAAAAAATTTTTAAAATAACCGGGGGTTCAACATGGCAGAAAAGACCGATCTTAACAAGGTAGTGGATAAGGTGCTGGTAAGCGAGGAGGAACTGCAAAGGCGCATAGCCGAGCTGGGCGCTCAGCTTTCGGAGGATTACGAGGGCAAGGACGTGATATGCGTCTGCATACTCAGGGGCGCCGTCCACTTCTTTTCCGACCTTGTGCGGCATATGACTTGTATGACAGAGCTGGACTTCATGTCCATATCCAGCTACGGCAACGGCAAGAGAACCTCCGGAATAGTGCGCATAGCCAAGGATATGGATACCAGCATAACCGGCCGCCACGTGCTCATAATCGAGGATATAATGGACAGTGGCCATACTCTTAAGCACCTTAAGAAGGTACTGGAGGCAAGAGAGCCCGCCTCCCTTAAAATATGCTGCCTGCTGGATAAGCCTTCCCGCAGAGAATGCGATATCACACCGGACTATACCGGCTTCGTCATACCCAACGAATTCGTGCTGGGCTACGGGCTGGACTTCAACAACTTCTACCGCAACCTGCCCTACGTGGGAGTTCTCAAGCCGGAATATTACGAATAATAAAAAATTACGTAAATTCATAATTTGTTAATAAAATCGTGGTTGGCCGCTTGTTGACAAAGCGCCGATCATGACGCAAAATGTATAAATCAACATATTGGATCGATAGGTAAGAAGTATGAATAAGGAAGAGGAACGGATAAACGAGCTGGAAGAAAAGCTCCATCAGAGCCAAGCGAAAGCCGGAAAGGCTCAGGAAGCTGTGGACAAGGCCCAAAGCACCCTCAGAACCGTAAAGGATATGGACGCGGCGGAAACCGTAATAACCGCGGCGGAGCAGGCCTTTGAAGCGGCAGAGGCCGACCTCGCCCATGCCGAGGAGGACATCGAAAGAGCCGAGGATGAGCTTAATGAGGCCAGGGCGGAGGAAACACCCGACAATATGGACGATATAGACGATTACAGCGAGGACGGGCAGCCCAAAAAGAAGGGCAAGGCCGGCCTTGTCATAGGCATAATAGCCGCGGTGGCCCTTATAGGCGCGGGCGGATGGTATTATTATACAAACTTTATACAGGGCGCAAAGCAGAACGAAGAGCCCGCAGCAGATAGCCAGTCTCTGGAGATGCCGGACCTCACATACGAAGTTGCTGACGTAGCTCAGAGCATACTTAAAAATAAGGGCATCGATGCCGACATACTGTTCGTATCCTCCGAGAAGGTGCCAAAGGGTCTGGTCGCCCTGCAAAGCGTAAGTGCGGGACAGGAGATAGACGGCGATGAAAAGGTGACGGTGTACATAAGCCTGGGTCCCGCTCCCACGCCCACCCCGGAGCCCAGCCCCCTGCCTACTCCTACGCCAAAGGCCAGCCCCAAGCCCCGCAGGACCAAGATACCCGAGATAGTCATACCTCAGCCTGTAGTGACGCCCTGCCCCGTTGGGTGAGGAGGCTAACCTTGACAGCCGGTTCGGCTGTGAGAGGGCGGAAGCCCAGGCAATGCAAATGCGGAAACCAAGGAAACATATAAAGCAACATATAAGGAGAAGATACCATGAAGAAGTTGTCCCTGATAATGGCTGTGCTGATGGCAATAGGCCTGTTCGCCGGCTGTGCGCAGCAGGAGAACGCCGAGCAGCTCCCCGGCGATGAAGAAGCTCCCGCCAAGGAATATCAGTATATCACTGCCGACGAAGTAAAGACAATGATAGAGAATGGCGACGAAAAGGTCATAGTTGATATACAGCCTGAGGAGTACTACGCCCAGGGCCATCTGCCCACCGCCATCTCTACCTACGCATATCCCGCGGATACGGATGAGCTGAAGGCCAAGCTGGATACCGCCCTCGAAAAGATAGATGAGAAGGAAGGCCCCGTCATTATAGTGGGCCTGGGCGGCAAGACCGGCGCGGAAAACGCCTACGACTACTATGCGGAAAAGGGCGTTGACGAGAGCAGGCTGAGGATACTTGAGGGCGGCCAGATGAGCTGGCCTTATGAGGAGCTCAAGTGGTACAACATAGATTATCTCTATATCGCTCCCGACGATCTGGTAAAGCTGCTTGAAGAAAACAAGAACGTCATGCTTATAGATATCCGTCAGAGCGAATATTACGATGCCGGCCACCTGCCCGGCTCCATACCCACCTATTCTTTCCCCAATACAAACAAGGAACAGTGGGACGCTCTGGACGAGCTGAACGAGCAGATAGAAAAGACCCTCGACCCCATAGTGCTCATCTGCATGAGCGGCACCAACGGCGCGTACAACGCCGTAAACCACTGGGCTACCAAGGGCATAGACCCGCGCAAGTTCTACATACTTGAAGGCGGCGGCACCAACTGGCCCTATGGGGATATGCTGGAGGTCACCCCCAATTACCAGTACATCACCCCTGATGAGCTCAAGACCAAGATCGAGGCCAAGGAGGATATGCTGCTGCTCTCCGTACAGACAAAGGACAGCTACAAGGAAGACGGGCATCTCCACGGCTCCATAGAAACCAAGGCGTATCCTGCCAATACCGAGGACCTTCGCAAGAGACTGGATAAGGTAACGGATAAGCTTACCGAGAACGACCTGCCTATATATGTGATGTGCATGGAAGGCAAGGGCGGCGCGGAGAACGCCATAAGCTACTATGTAAACGAGAAAAAGATCGACCAGACCCGCTTCTATATTATCGAGGGCGGCATAAAGGGCTGGCCCTTCCCGGAGATGCTGGAAAGCAGCAAGACAGAAGCAGAAGAATAATACGGTTGAACACGACAAGCGGCGCGCTCAAGTGAGCGCGCCGCCTTTTTGTTTTGGATTGCTTTATTTCGCCTGAATTTTCTTCAGCCTTGCGAAGCGGGGCAGGCCGTTTTCAAGGGGGCGATCCGGGGTTCCCTGAATGAGGGGCAGGGCGTAGTCAATGAATTCCTTGTTCACGTTGTTGCCCTCGCGGTTGATCCATTCAAGGGGAACCTTCTTTTCGGTGTTGGCAACGTCGGTAAGGTCCATGAGCTTTATGCCGCAGACGTAGCTGCCCTTTTCATCGTATTTGCGCTCAAAGCCTACCATCTTGTCGGTGGTGCCGGATATGGCCTCCAGTACGGCGGTCTTGCCGGAGAGGAAGGATTCCTGGATATCGGTGAGGGAGGCCAGGTGCGCGCCGCAGCGCTGCATCAGAGAGAACTCTATGCCGCGAACCTTGCAGCCCAGCGTGCCCTTGATGTAGTTGGCGAGGTAGGAGGCCAGGCCGCCCAGCTGTTTGTGGCCGAAGGCGTCCACGGGGGCGTTCTCCGCGCCGTATTCTGCGATGAGCTTGCCGGTGGAATCGTGTATACCCTCGGATACGGCGGCTATGCACTTGCCGCTCCTGGCGTATACGGCCTTTACGTCCTCCACGAACTTATTAAGGTCAAAGTCACGCTCCGGCAGGTAGATGAGGTCGGGACCTTCGCCGCTTATATTGGCAAGGGAGGAGGCTGCGGTGAGCCAGCCGGCGTGGCGGCCCATTATCTCGATGACGCATACCATTCCGGTGTCGTAAACGCGGGCATCCCTGTATATCTCCATGCAGGTGGTGGCCACATACTTGGCGGCGGAAGCATAGCCGGGGCAGTGGTCGGTGCCGAACAGGTCGTTGTCTATTGTCTTAGGCACGCCCATTATGCGGCACTCGTAGCCCACGGACTGCATGTATTTGGATATCTTGTTGCAGGTGTCCATGGAGTCGTTGCCGCCGTTGTAGAAGAAGTAGCGCACGTCGTACTTCTTGAATATCTCCAGAATGCGCTTGTAATCAGAGTCGTCCTCGGCGCTGTCCTTGAGCTTGTAGCGGCAGGAGCCCAGAGCGGAGGATGGGGTGTAGAGCAGGTATTCGAGTTCCTTTGCGTCCTCCTGGCCCATATCGTAGAGCACGTCGTCCAACACGCCCTTTATGCCGTGGGCCGCGCCGTATACCTTGGTAATGCAGCCGGAATCAAGCGCGGTGCGGATAACGCCGTAAGCGCTGGCGTTTATTACAGAAGTGGGGCCGCCGGACTGGCCTATTATGCAGGAACCCTTGAGCTGTGACATTTTTATTATACCTCCGAAAAATAAAATTCAAAAACTTTTCAGTCAGCATTATACCATAAAAAAAGCCCGGTGAGTATTGTGCTCCGGGCTTTTGACTATGATTTCACATTCGGTGTTTGCCGTGCAGGACAATTGCTTCAAAGCGGGCCTTATGCCCCGGCCTTTTCAGCCCTTTCGGCCTGCTTTTTCTGGAACCAGTCCCTGCCCTCGACGAAGCGGGCAACTATCATGGATGCCACAGTATCGCCGGAGGCATTTATGCAGGTGGCGGGAGGATCCACCAGCGCGCCGATGGTGGCGATTACGGGGAAGGCGATGCCCATCTGCTCGGGGAAGAACAGGGATACTATGACCATCTCCCCTACGAAGCCGCCGCCGGCCACGCCGGACATGGCTATTCCGGAGAATATGGCTATCATCAAGGCGGTCACATAGGTTCCTATACCGTCAAAGGGCATGCCGAAGAAGCCAAAGAGGAAGCTGATCTTGAGTATTGCGGAGAATACCGAGCCGTCCATGTGCATGGTAGCGCCAAGGGGCAGCACTATGTCGCTTACGTCACGGGGTATTCCTATCTCCTCCGCCGCCTCCATGTTCGCGGGTATGGTGGCTATGGAGCTGCAGGTGCCCAGGGAGGTGACAGCGGGCTTGAGTATGTGCTGGAAAAGCTTTTTGGCGGCGCCCTTACCCCCTGCGAAGCGGGCATACAGGGGGAAGGCTATAAAGAAGTACAGAACGCATAGAGGATAGTAGAGCAGCATGGCGCGGCCGAAGTTGCCTATGAGGGTGGGGCCGAACTCGCCTATGAGGGAGGCAAAGAAGGCGAAGAGACCTATGGGAGCATAGTACATCAGTATGCTTACGACCTTCATTATGATATCGGAAAGGTTGTTGAGCAGCTTTCCGACGGCGCATTCCGGGCCGCCGCAGATGGATACGCCAAAGCCGAAGATTATCGAGGCCACTATAAGGGGCAGCATATTGCTGCGGCTGAAGAGCAGCGGGAAGTCGCTCACGGTGAGGAAGCTGACGATAAGCTCGCCCACGGTCTTGGGCTCGCCCACTTCCTCGGCTGCTACCTCAAAGGGGGTAAGCACGGGAGGAAACAGCTTTACAGCGGCTATCATTATGATGCCGGCGATTATGCCGGTGACGATGAAGGTGACGAGAGTGGAACCCAGTATTTTGCCCAGCCGCTTCATGTTGGACATATTGCCTACGGCGGAGGCTATGGAGATGAATACCATAGGTACCACCACCGTGAACATCGCGTTTACGAATATATCGCCAAGGGGAGCAAGCACGCCCGCCTTATTGCCCAGCAGCGCGCCTGCTATACAGCCCAGTACTATGGAGCAGAGCAGTATGAGCGGGAAACGGTAACTCTTCCATACGGTAGACTTTTTCAATTCCATTTTAGTTCTCCTTTTATAAAAAATCGATGACAACAGTCTTTATAACATGTTATCACCGAAAAGAAGGGTTTAGTATTGCAATTGCTGCTGTCGGTATTGCGTTTTATACGGTATGCGGATATTCTGCGGCTCTGACGCTCACCTCGCCGCTGTAAAGCTCCTCGGTGCATCCGTCGTCAAAGCGGACGATCAGGTGTCCCTCGGAGGTGACGTCTATGGCTGTGGCCTCGGGCTCACCCTCCCGCATGAGCACGACCCGTTTTCCGGTAAGCATGCTGCTGGCACGGTATTCGCGGTATATGGAAGGGTCCGATGGGTTTGTCAGCGCCTTATACAGCTGGTCCGCCATGGCTGCCGCAATTTCGTCTATGGATACGGGAGGCTGGGAATCAGGATACAGGCTGCCCGCCTTTGCTGAAAGGCCGCCGGTAAATACAGGGCTCTGGTAGTTAAGCCCCACTCCCACCGCCGCGTACCTCAGCTCATTTTTGCAAAGGGCGCCCTCGGCAAGTATACCGCAGACCTTTTTACCTCCCCAGTATATGTCGTTCACCCACTTTATGGCGGGGTCGAGGTTCAGCTTGTCAACCATGGCCCTACGCACAGCTACCGCCGCCGCCATGGTCAGGCAAACGGGGTCTGTGGGGCGTACCAGCATTGTCATGTATATGCCCCCCTCGGGGCTTTCGAAGCTCCTGCCCATGCGGCCCCTGCCGGAAAGCTGCCGCCTTGCGAATATTACTGTGCCCTCCCTTGCGGTGGCCGCTATACTCTTTGCCTCAAGGTTGGTTGAGGGGGATGCCTCGAAAAATATTACGTCTATGGGAGATTTGATATAGCGCTTTATGCCCTGTTCCGTCAACATATCAAAGCCCCATTATGATCTGGTATTCTTCCTCGGTTACGCCGCCCCTTTGCAGCGCCCCTTCGATCAGGTCGCGGCAGGCGCGGATATCCGGGTCCCGGAGGTACTTGTCGTATTTGCGCGTCCAGTCCTCCAGCGCTTCGTGATACTCTGCAAACAGCACGCTGCGCCTTCCGTATTTTTCCATGGTGTTCCACAGGGCATGTATGGCCATATTGCGCTCCTGCCTTGATACGGTGGGCTGTATTCCCTTGTACTGATACTTCTTTATGTCCTCCGGCCCTACGCCGAAGCGATCCACAAGGTTTTCGATTATGAGGGCGCAGCCCAGTGCATCGTCCAGGGAATCGTGGTGGTGCTCAAGGGGGAGCTTGAGCCCGGCGCAGAGATCGTTGAGCTTATGGCTGCCGTAAAGCTCCTTGGGTATGTGCTTTTTGGATTTCTGCAATGAGCAGATATAGGTTATCTCGGGTATGGGCAGGCCGTATACCGCGAGGGACTTGCATATGACCCCAAGGTCGAAGGCAGCGCTGTGCGCCGCCATTATTCCGTGGAAAAACGGCTCGATCTCGGGCCATATTTCGGGGAACAGAGGGGCGTCAGCCACCATGCCGGGGGTTATGCCGTGTATCTTTATGTTGTAGTCGTCAAAGTGCTCCCGGGGATTCACAAGGAACTCCCGCCGGTAGACGGGAGCGCCATATTCCATGTGTACTATGCCTATGGAGCATATGGAGTCGTTGTTGCGGTTCGGCGTCTCCACGTCTACCGCGGTGTACCTTTCAAGCAAAAGTCAAAGTGCCTTTCAGTTAAGTATGATTATATGCGTATGAGCTCGTATTCGCTGCTGCCCAGGCCTATCTCCTCGCCGTGCTCTATCTGCACCCGCCAGTTGGTGTTGGGGTGGACGTTAATGAAGTGGTCGTGGCAGCGGCATTCCGCCTCGCTGAGCGCGCTCCTGGGGTTGGCGGGCATGGCGTTTACCGCGTCCGCCGCGGCCAGGTCTATCGCAACGGGGTCAAAGGAGGCGAACATACCTATATTTGGGACTATCGGCGCGTCGTTTTCGGGGTGGCAGTCGCAGTTGGGGGAAATATCCGCCGCGATGCTTATGTGGAAATTCGGCTTATCCTTTACCACGGCATAGGCGTATTCCGCGATGCGCCTGTTCAGGCTGGCCTCGCTGGAGCTGTTGTGGGGCTTTATGGCGTCGAAGCTGCATATGGCTATGCAGCGGCCGCAGCCCACGCAGTGGTCGTGGTCTATCACGGCCTTGCTGTTTTCGTAGTGTATGCCGTCGTTGGCGCATATCGTCGCGCACTTGCGGCAGCCGCGGCAGCGGTCGCGATCCACTACCGGCTTGCCGTCGTAGTGCATCTCCATCTTGCCCGCCCTTGAGCCTGAACCCATGCCGAGGTTCTTAAGCGCGCCGCCGAAGCCCGCATCCTCGTGGCCCTTAAAGTGGTTGAGGCTTATTATTATATCCGCGTCTGCTATGGCGCGGCCTATCTTTGCGGTCTTGACCTCCGCGCAGCCTATGGGTATATACGCCTCGTCTGTGCCGCGCACGCCGTCTGCTATTATCACCTGGCAGCCGGTAGCGTATGGAGTGTAGCCGTTTATGTACGCCGTCTCGATATGCTCGAGCGCGTTCTTGCGGGAGCCGACATAGAGCGTGTTGCAGTCGGTAAGGAAGGGCAGCCCGCCCCGCTCCTTTATGTATGCAGCGAGAGCCCTTGCGTACTGCGGCCTGAGGTATGCAAGGTTCCCCATCTCGCCGAAGTGTATCTTGATGGCGACGAACTTATGGTCGAAATCTATGGTGCCGAGGCCGGCCCTGTCTATAAGGCGGGTCAGCTTCTTTGGCAGGTTCTCCGTGAAGGATGTGCGCATATCCGTAAAGTAGACCTTTGACATATCCGTTTCTCCTTATGTTTATATAAGCTAAAGCAGCAGCTCACGGAGCGCCGCTACGCTTTCGACTATGTATGCGGCCCCGGCATGCTCCAGCTCCTCACGGCTGCCGTAGCCGTATAGCACGCCGGCGCAGTCCAGCCCGAAGGCCCTTGCCCCCTCCGCGTCGTATTTCCGGTCCCCTATCATCAGTGTGTTTTCCGGCGCTGCATCGGGACAGGAGCGAAGCACATGGGCTATCACGTCCGCCTTTGTGGGTCTGCCCTCGTCCATGGTGTTGCCGCCTACGAAGTCAAAATAACGGGCTATATCGAAGTGCTCCAGTATCCTGTGGGTGAAGTCCTCCGGCTTTGACGTAGCTACCATCACCCGCCTGCCCGCGGCCTTGAGGTCGCTTAAAAGCTCAGGTATGCCGGGATATATCTCGTTTTCAAATATGCCCTTTTCGGAAAAGTATTCCCGATAGTGCTTCAGCGCCTCCAGCGCCTGAAGGTTGGTCATGCCGAAGCCCTCCTCAAAGGAGCCAATGAGGGGCGGCCCTATCAGCCATGTAAGCGTTGCCCTGTCCGTAACCTCTATGCCCATCTTGCATAGAGCGTACTGGGCGGCGGAGGTAATGCCCAATGCGGGGTCGGTGAGCGTACCGTCAAGATCGAACAAAAGGTTCTTGAATACCGCGTTTTTATCCATTTGCTTCCCGCTCCTGGCGCCTGAGGTATTCCGCCGCCTTGAACAGGCCGAATACCGTCTTGCCGTCGGAGATCCGGTCATTCATTATCATATCTATAAGCTGGCACAGCGGCGTTTCCCGGTAGTCCAGAAACTCGTCCTCATCCGGGTGGGCATTGCCATAGCTCAGGCCTCTGGCAAGGTACACGTATATACGCTCCGAAAGTATGGCGGGGGAGGGTATGTATATGCCCAAAGGGATAAACTCCTTTGCCGTTACGCCTATTTCTTCTTTAAGCTCCCGCTTCGCCGCATCGAGAGGGTCTGTGTCGAAGGCCTCCAGCTTGCCTGCGGGTATCTCGGCCATCACCCTCTGCTGCGGGTAGCGGAACTGGCGCTCTATTATTACGCCGCCATTATCCGTGAGCGGCACCACGGCCACCGCGCCCCGGTGTTTAAGATAATCCCTCCGGGCGGTCTTTTTGTTGCAAAGCTCAACGGTATCGCTGTACACGTCGAATACCGGGCCGGAATACTGTATGGCGGAGGAAACCGTCCTTTCAAAAAGCCTGCTGTCGTCCATGTGACAACCCTCCTGCAATTCTCAGCAAAATCAATTATAGCATATCACGGCGGCGCCATAAAAGCAAATAACGGCACACTTTTTAACCTTTGGACAAAACCGGACAATAATTGTACCCGAGGAGGCAAATGCCTGCAAAAACAGCCAAATTTATTCCCTATCGCCGCGAAAATGGCGGTGCTAAAATCACAGCATACAGAAAACCGCATATACCGCAGGATAACCAAAAAATTACATTATTACGGAGGCACTATATGGCTAAATACCGCATACTTTTGGCAGACAGCAACAACCAGTTCCAGACCACCGTCAGGGATTACCTTACGGCTCAGGAGGGAATAGAAAGGGTGGACACCGTGAACGACGGTCAGTCCGCCCTGGACGCAATGAACAACAACCGGTACGATGTGCTCCTGTGCGATCTCATCATGCCGGGCATGGACGGCTTTGAGCTCCTTGAGAGGCTTAACAGCGGCCTCGTGAAGGACGTGCCTGCCGTCATAGTGATAAGCGCCCTGCGTCAGGAGGAGATGGTACGGCAGGCCTGCACACTTGGCGCAAAGTATTATATGGTCAAGCCCATCGACCCCGATACGCTGTACAAGCGCATAATGGACATGATGGAGAGCACCTACGCACAGCGCTCCCAGGTCTGCGCCATAAGCCCCAAACCCCAGACTCTGGACGAGAAAATCGCTTCTGTATTCCTCATGATAGGTATACCCGCCCACATAAAGGGCTACCATTACCTGCGGGAGGCGGTGCGCATGGTATACTTTGAGCCCGCCCTCTGCGGCCGCATAACCAAGGAGCTTTACCCCGGCATCGCCAAGAGGTTCCAGACCTCTGCCTCTAAAGTTGAGCGCGCCATACGCCACGCCATAGAGGTGGCCTGGACCCGCGGGAAAATAGAGAACATAAACCAGATATTTGGCTACAATATCTACAGCAAAAACGACAAGCCCACCAACGGTGAATTCATCGCCCTGGTTGCTGATAAGCTCATCATGGAGACTGCGAGGGAAAAAAGCGGCAAGGCGGATATCCAAAACGTCATATAATCAGGCAAAAATTGAGGGTTGAGGGCTTCGGAATCTGTTCGCTCTCATGTCCACCAACACAGCAAACTCCAACTGAAAATGAGGGATGAATGCGATAAATAATTTTTTCCTGATGCGACCAACTCCTTCTGTTTATTGGGTAAGAATTATACCTACAAACAGGAGGAGTTTTTGCAATGAACATGGAGTTCAACCAACACATTATCGAGTACATGACCCATTGCTATTCGAGACAATTAAGGCCTAAAACAATGCATAGTTATGAAAGTACTCTGAGGTTATTCGAGAGGTGGTGCAAAGAGGAATTGGGTATTGAAACTGTAGATGCGGTTACTGAAAGCACCATTCGCCATTACATTTCAGACATTCAACAAAGAGGAAAGTACACCTTTTATTCAAACGATTTAACCAAGGTCACAAATGCTCCAGAGCACAGGCGCGACTACTGCGAAGCAGTAAGCACAATCACCATCAATAACTACCTTCGCAATTTAAGAGCCTTCTTTAATTGGTTAGAATATGAGTGCATCATTAAGCAGAATCCAATGCAAAGAATAAAGCTATTGAAAAGCGAAAGAAAGGCAAAGGAGTATATGGATGATACAGACTTCAGGAAGCTCACCCACTCCCTTAATAAAGCCCTTTATCCAGAGCATCGTGACTATGCCATAATAATGCTGCTGATGGACACAGGAATGCGTTTAGGCGAATGTTCCAGTCTGCTTGTAAGCGATGTCGACATGACGAATCTCTCGATTTCCCTAAGAGCGGAAATCACAAAAGGAAGGAGAAACAGAGTCGTGTTCTTCTCTCCCAAGACCGAAACCCTTCTGCGCCATTGGCTCAGTTTCAAAGACAGACATGTGGAGAGTGATTACCTCTTTCCTATGAAGCAAAATGGTGAGCACATTACTGTCAGCGCATTTGAAAGAAACTTTAAAGTTTATCTTAAACGCATCTCCATCAAAGGTAAGTATTCTCCACATTGCCTCAGAAACAACTTCGCCAAGCGCTGTCTCATGAGTGGAATGGACATATATACATTAAGCAGAATATTGGGGCATTCCAGTGTAACAGTCACTGAAAAAGCGTATTTGGATCTTACTGATGATGACCTTCGCAAAAGGTATCAAAACTTCAGTCCCATATCCAATATGAAATAAACATCATCTTTTAAACATGTTTTATGCATCTTTAGAATTGCTTGAATGCACCTTTTGATGCACTTTCAAACAACTTTTAATACACATTGATAGGTATGGCTTCGATATGGCATTTTGCCTGTTCGAAGTCATTCGTTTTATACCTACCAATATTTCACAATTACTCCTACCAACAAACCAATAAACACTGGGAAAATTCAGATATCTCCATCTCAAAAAAAGCCCACATTTCAGCATTTTTGAAATTTACTTTTCACTGCACACACCCACAAATCGCTAACTGGTAGGTTTTCTGGAGAACTTTTAGGGATAGCAATAATGGCATTTTTAATCCATATCAAGGCATTTTGCGCATTCATGTCACGCTTATAGCACAAGTTAAGCGCTGCGCAATGCTATAATGTGTACATAAGAGAGAGGGAAACAAACCTCTAAGAAAAACAAAGGAGAAACGATAATGGAATACTACAACGAATTCAAGCTCACCATGGAAACAAACGCCAAGGCAAAAGAGGCAAGTGAAATTCTGATCAACAGGCTGAACAAAGGTTTCGAGATTGACAATACTTATCGTTTCAATCCTTCTTCTAAAATGGCACAGGTTATTTCTGCCAACGATAATACTGTCACACTCGATGGTTACGATGGTTACTACACTGTTGAAGATTCCGAAGAAGTCTTTTTCGAGCTTTTAAAAGTACTGGCAGAAAATCTCTCCGAAGACACCTTCTCTTGTGAAATAATAAATAATTCTACATACTCAGAGGGCACTATCAATACATCCTTCAGCAACGGTATCCTTACCATCAACTCTGTGTACTATCCCGAAGGATATACCGAATACTTGTGCTGTGACGAATGCGGTGAAAACATCGTAAAAATCGATGAGTACGATGCAAGCAAAACATACTTCTGCGAAGAGTGCGGCGAAGAAGTCGACCTCTAGGAACAGTACGAAAACTGCAAGCCCATCATTACCGAAAAGGTAATAGCCATCAAGTAACAGCAGTACCATTTAAGTGACAAGTTAAAACACTCCCGCTGGTATAATAAACACATAAAGAACAGAGAAAACCTAAACAAAGTAAATTAAGAATTAAGGAGATAAAAACAATGAAGAACATCAACATCAACTTCCAGAAGCAGACCATCGAAATGACCAAGACCTTCGCTAACAATGCAAGCAACTATGGCTCCGAAGCCTACAACGAACTGATGAATGCCAAGCGTGACTTCCCCTCCTACACTGTCACTATCGTAAAGACTGCCTCCAAGAAGGATTCCTTCAAGGGTCTCAACCTCAAGTACATGGAAAAGTACATCACCGAAAAGTCTGGTGTCGAGAGCGAACAGATGGCAACCTTTAACCTCCTCTGCGGCAATACTGATGACGAACTCGCAGCAAAGGCATCCTTCGGCGAAATCAAGATGTGGTTCCTCACTCAGTATCCTGAAATCGAAAAGGCACGCCAGAACATCGATGAAATCATCGCCAAGGCCAAGGAAGCACGTATCGCAGCCAAGGCAGCTTAATCAAGACAACAGTGAGCAAGAAAAGGAGCAGTAATTATGAAAAACACTCTTAAGATCAATCACGAAAACAGAACTCTCGTAATGGATAGAACTTTCGCTAAGGCTGCCTCCTTTGTCGGCTCCAACGAATACAACCTCCTTCAGGATGCACGCAGAGACTACCCCTCCTACCAGGTAACCCTTCGCTCCATCAAAAAGAAGGAAGACAAGGAAAGCTATCGTGGCCTTACCTATAAGTACATGGAAGACTACATCCGCACCCACGCTAATGCCGCCGCCAACATGGCTGAATACCATCAGCAGCGTTTGTTGGCAGAGTGCCACTCCATCCGCTATGCAAATATCAAGAAGTGGTTCCTCGCAATGTATCCCGAAGTGGCCCAGTTCGGTGTGACGGAAATCCCTGAAAGCAAGGTTGAAAATGCACTTTCAATAGTGAAAGGAGAGGCCGAGCTTCAGGCGGCCTAGTGAAAATGAAATATGGAAAGATAAAAGACCTTCCGGATGTCGGGAAGGTCTTTTTCTTATTCTATTTCTATTGTTCTTACTCCATGCTCCAGAATGGTATTTATCAGTTCATTTCGTGAATAATTGACCTCTTTGGCAATTCTGTCTATCTCTGAAAGCGTTTCTTCTTTAATACGTACAGTAATCACCCTGTTTCCGTCTTCCCCACGTTTTTTCAGCTTTAATACATCGCCTTTTACTTCGCTCATATTATGTCTCCTTGTCTAATTACTATCAGTTTATGTTGACAGGAGATTTCTTAATATACTATAATATGATATATATTATGATATCTATAATGATATCTATAATGATATCAAAATGTTTGTGAGGTATAGGTATGCGAAAAGTTCTCTGCTTAATGCTGATTGCCATCATGCTGCTTTCCGTTGGCTGCTCTGCGACTGTTTCCGTTGTAGGTGCTAACATCAATGAAGATGGGCACCTTGTTCTTTCCATGAGCGACGGAAGCACCTTTGATGCAGGATACGCACGTGGTGAAGACGGAATAGACGGCAAGGATGGAATTGACGGCAAGGATGGTAGTGACGGTATAGACGGCGTTGATGGCGTTGGTATCAAAAAGGCCGCTGTTAATGATAGCGGTCATCTTATGATACGCCTTACTGACGATACCTTGATGGATACCGGTTATGTAATAGGTGCAGACGGCAAAGACGGACGTGACGGCGTTGACGGCAGAGACGGTCGTGATGGTGCAGATGGCCGTGATGGTGCTGACGGAAGCAACGGTATTGATGGCAAAACTCCTTACATCGGCGATAACGGTAACTGGTGGATTGGCAAAGAGGATACAGGCGTAAAGGCAAAGACTACCGATTTTATCTTTAATGATAATGGTAATGGAACATTGCTACTTGCTTATGTTGGGCACGATACCGATGTTGTGATTCCTGAAAAAGCCACTCGCATTTGCGAAGGGGCATTTATGAACAACAAAGCAATGCGTACCGTTTCCATTCCTGAAAGTGTGCAAAAGATTGATGAATTTGCTTTCTATGGCTGTGTTTCTTTGGATTCTGTAGAACTTCCTAAAAAGCTTATGTGGTTGGGTAATTTTGCCTTTGCCGATTGCACAAGCCTTAAGAGTGTAAATATTCCTACTAATGTTGCTACGCTTGCAAGAGAAGGGGATAATAATGAAATTGATGGATGGGGCTATTATACTTTTGAAGGATGTACAGCCTTGGAATCTGTATCATTTGGCAATATAAGTGATTATATCTCTTATCCTAACAAAACTCCTCCATATGGTTCTATTGGCGTTGGGGCTTTTAGAAATTGTGTAGGCTTAAAATCTATTGAAATTCCGAGTTATGTAACAAGTATTTGCCGTTATGCTTTTTCGGGGTGCGACCATCTTAAGAAAGTGGTTCTGCCTGAAAGCTTAATTAGCATAGATACGTATGCATTTGCTTGGGGAGATGACATCCAAGACGATTACATCCATAAAAGTTATATTATCGGAGACGGAATTGACAATTCGCCCTTTAATGTTAACTTTCCTTCGAGTTTAGAATTTATCTCATCTTATGCATTCGGAAGGCAAGATTATATTCCCCAAACGCTGGAATTGTCTTGTGAGCATATTGACGACAACGCATTCTGGAATGGCTTTTCACTTAAACTAAATGCCAAAACAGATGAAAGTGGAACTGCTAGAATTGCTATCGGCAAAACATATTGGGAACATATAGAATTGAACTTTGACGAAAAAGTTTCCACTATCAGATTTGGTGCTGCTGTAGATGGTACTTTTGAAATTTTATCATCGCTTACCAATAACGCATTCCAGTCTTCAGCAGATTTTATAATAAAGGTATCTGCTTTAACACCCCCGAAAGTTTTTGATTTTGATGATGCAGAGTATTATTTCAAAAATGCTACAGCCATCTACGTTCCCACCGCCTCCGTCAATGCCTACAAAACCGCCGACGGTTGGAAAAATTACGCAGACAAGATTCGAGCAATGTCCTAAACGAAAACAACATTATACAAAGGCAGTAATCAAATCAGATTGCTGCCTTTTTCCTTGTTCAAAACTTGACGCCACTCAAAATTCGATTCCCCCCTGAATTTTTGGTATAATATTTATAGAAAGTAAGGGAAATAAACGTTTTCTCCTGATACTTTCTTAACAAATCAATTCAATAAAATTATCATGCCGCCTCCACCGAAACGAACTTTGCAGAGCCACCGTCAGAGAAGTTCTACATATACGTAGAAGAATACGTATTCTAAGTATTATTTCTCCCCAAGCTTGTGGTTCATATAAGGGGTTCAGTAACAAAAGTTACTGAACCTTTGTTTTGCTGTGCGGGTTCGGCACAAAGGAGGCTTTATGTCCGTTCCAAATCAAAAAGTAGTCTACATCCACAAGCGCAAATACACCGGTAACTTTCTTCAGATCGGCATTGATGAAATGCGCCTTGCACAGCATGAAATGACATACTGCGAGTTTGTATTGTATCTATACCTTGCAGGAAACGCCAATGGCTTCAAACTGGAACTCAGCCAACAAGCATTTGAAAATGCCACAGGGTATAAAAAGACAGCGTATCATAATGCGGTGAACAAGCTTATCGAACTTGGATACCTTACTCAAAGTTACAACTATCACTATGAGTTCCACACCACCCCTGTTCGCCGCAGCGAACTCAATTTTGGAGTTTTATCTAACGGAAAATCTATGCCGCCCGAAAAAACAAAAAAATCTGTTCCATCAAACTCTCAATTCCGTTCCGGCAATAGAGAAATAGATAAAACAGATAAGATAAATAAAAAAGATAAAGAATCTTTTTTTGAAAAAGAAAGCGAAAGCAGCGGTCCTTCTGTAGATGAATTGCTTAAAGAACTCAACCTGAAATGCGAAACCGTCGACGGTGTCATGCCGCTTTACGAGTTATATCCAGGCTGGTATGACAAACCCGAAGAAGATGTAGATGTATATTGATTTCGCGGTTCTTATGCAGCAGGATTGTACTTTGATTTTACAAGGGATTGGGGGGAATCCCATAATGCCGCCCCCTACTATATACAAAAGGAGAAATAAAATATGAACTATGAGAAATGGCGTATGCACTATGAAACTTTACCCAATGGAAAAAGAGCGCAAGTTAGAGATGGATACACAATGCGAGATGGTTATTTTACTAGAGATGGACATGGTGGACATGGGTTTGAACATCGTCAGGAAATGCGGCAGATAGCACTGGAAACCATTAAGGAAGTTGTGCCGCCAATGATAAACGATATCTGCATTCAGATATGTACCGCCGCCCTAGAGGATGTTATCGGCGCTATTGAGTGGGATATTGAGGAAATAGTCAACGTATCCTTTGACGATATGCACAATGTATTCAACAGCGAAAAGTTCCGCAAAGTGATATCCACAAAGATAATGGATTCCATTAAGAAGAATCTGAACAACCCCAATATAAGGATAAAATAGAGAAAGAGTGACTTCGGCCACTCTTTTTGTTTATTGCTTAAACAAGGCAATTATTGCTGTGACAGCACTGGCAATCGCCGCCCACATAGCATATTGTGATGTCTTATAGGCTTTTTCCATTAAATCATCGCTTTTTTGCTTGTTCTCGTATTCCTCTATGGCAATAACACCTTTATACAGTAATTCGATATAGCAGTGTTCTACATGCCGTGATGACGCTTTAATGAACCCATTCGCTATTGCCGTCTCTAACAACTCACGTCCCAAAGTAGGATTTAACAGCTTTTTCTCGATTAATCCATTTAACAGTTCTATACCTTCAATATTCTCTGGCATTGATGGCATAACGCTCAGCAGCGTATACATATCCTTGCTTATCATATACTTACTGCTCCTTTATATGCTCCATTAAGTCCGCCGGTTGACATTCCAACACAGAGCAAATCTTATCCAGTGCTTCAACAGGCAAATGCTTAATGCTTCCGGTGCATATTGCGGATATTGTAGGCGGCCTAATGCCTGTTCTTTCTGCAAGTTCTTTTTGTGTCATATCACGCATTGCAAGCATTACTTTAACCTTAAACTTAATCATAAGCGCACCCACCTTTCTTGCTCGATTGTATCACGAATTTCGTATCATTTCAACACGCAATTCATAATAAAATTTTGATTTTCGTAATTATAATTACGTTAAACGTATTTACAGATTACGTTTTTCGTAGTATAATAAGTATAGTCAAAAGGGGAAACCCAATAAAAGAAAAGGAGAAAATACAATGTCTAGAAACGAACTTATCGCAAAGATCGAAGCCCTCAACGAATGGGAACGCCTCATCGCAGAAGCACAGGCAGAAGCCGAAGCAATCAAAGACAGTATAAAGGCTGAAATGCTTGAACAGCAGACAGAGGAACGTGAAGCAGGAGCTTACATCATTCGTTGGACTTCAGTCCTCACAAACCGCTTTGACAGCACCGCCTTTAAAAGGGAATACGGCGAACTGTACAAGCGATTCACCAAACAAATCTCAAGCCGCAGGTTTTCCATTGTATAAGAAAAGCCCCTTGCCTACTAGCCGACCAAAGCAACAGGCAAAGAGCTAATGACCACTCAAGCGGAGTGGATACCAACATAATAGCGTATCCGATCCGCAGAATCAAGAAAGGATACGCAAACATGAAACAGCTTACAAGTTACAACAGGGTAGCAGGATACCTCAACAAGATATTCGACCTGCTCAATGCAGAATATTTTGAAAATGAACTTTCAAGACCAACAATAACCATCCAATCCACTCCAAAGGCCTACGGCCATTTCTCATTAAAGGATGATACATGGGTTTCCTCAATCGGCAACAGTCACGAAATCAACATAGGCGCAGGAACCCTTGCAAGGCCCATTGAGGAAGTAATAGCAACGCTGCTGCATGAAATGGTGCATTACTGCAATTATCAGAATGGCATACAGGATTGCAGCCGCGGCAACACCTACCACAACAAACGCTTCAAGGCGGCAGCGGAATGCCGCGGATTGCAAGTCTCCCACCACGAGAAATACGGCTGGTCAATCACTCAGCCCACAGAACAGCTTATAGACTTTGCCATAAACAACGGCCTGACGGATATCCTAATCAACCGCAATGAAAGCATTGCAGGATTCGGTATCACAGGCACAGGAACCCACAGCGGAGCCGCTTCCGGTACAGCGGTCAGGCCCTCAAGCAGCAGAAAGTACATTTGCCCTTGCTGCGGCAACTCCGTCAGAGCGACCAAATCCGTAAGGATCGCTTGCCTCGATTGTGCAAAGCAAATGCTTGAAGCTTAACATTCAAGCTCAGGGATACGGCAGCCTCAGCCGCCGCCGTGTCCCATAACTTAAAAGTTTTGACACCGCCACAGCGCAAACCGTATTCAGGCAAAAAAACGGTGTCAAAACTCAGGTTCAAAAGTAAAGGAGAAATAACCATGATTTACGGATATGCAAGAGTATCGACAGCAACACAGGGCCGCGACGGAAACAGCCTTGAGGAACAGGTTGCCGCCCTTGAGAAATACGGCTGTCAGGAGATAATCACAGAAGCCTTTTCCGGCAAGACAATGGAGCGACCCAAATTTAACAGCCTGTTCAACCGCTTACAGAGGGATGACACCCTTGTGGTATGCAAGCTTGACCGCTTCGCACGAACCGCCATAGAGGGCGTACACACCGTCAGAGAGCTATTTGATAGAGGTGTTAAAGTCCATATTCTAAATATGGGACTAATCGAAAATACGCTCACTGGAAATCTGATCCTCACAGTAATGCTTGCCTTTGCAGAATACGAGAGGGGGATGATCGTAGAGCGCACACAGGTTGGCAAAGCCCTTGCGAAGCAGAACCCCAATTTCAGAGATGGCAGACCCAAGAAGTTTACACAGGAACAGATTGGGCTTGTATTGGAATTGCTGAAGTCTGGGAAGACATATCGAGAAGTAGAAAGGATGACAGGGATCAGTAAGAGTACTATAGTGCGGAATACTAAAATACAATTATCTAATTTTTCGTAAGCCAATAATCCTTTATACTAAGTTCTTTTCAATTATGACTTTAGCCAACGAGGATACAAACTCTCTTTGATTGTTAGTTTTACATTTATTATACCATTGCAGAACAAACTCGTTATAATCCATTTTTTCGTCATCTGTTGGGAAGAGCGCAATAGCTGTCCATCCTTCAGGATTGTTTAGGATTATGCTCGCAATATATTTCCCTATAATGTTATTGCGAGGTCGTCCAACTTTTCCTTCCTCATTAGGATCGTCAGTTAGATTTTTTATGTTTTTTTGTATATACTTAAATATTTCGCAGGCATTGAGGCTTATACTTTTATTTAAATGGTCATAAAGATACTTCTCTACACTTTTTTCATAAATCGGTAAATGTTTCCTAAAAAATGATTTTGAATTGTCCAACATATAAATTGATGCCGCTTCACATAAGCATTCACTAATCCATTTTAAACTCTCATTTTCAGGATAACAATCCATTACAACATGACTGAATTCATGACCAAGCTGATATATAATTTGGCTCCAGTACCCATCTTCGCAAGTTATAAAAACTATATTATCAGCAGTAATATTTGGATTAAATCGTTTAGGAGCTGTAAGCGGATAATCTTCATTCCAGTGCTGAACGCATATTATTTTATTTGAAAGACTAAATGGAAATAACTGTGCATATACCTGATGCACATAGTCTATTACTATTCTTGTACCTTCAGTGTAATAATCATCAATAATAAGCATCTCAGTTACCGCCTCTTAATACAAAGATATTCTCTATTCATTATACAAACTTAGTGATTACATGCCATAAAGATTGTTATATAATTACATTATATTAATGACATTTGAGAGATTACAATATGCCAAAATCCGAAAACCAAAAACTCAAAACCCTATACGTAGCGAAGTTCTTCCTGGAGAACTCCGATGAAAACCATGCTGTCACAGCAAATGATATTTTGGATTATCTCAGGGAAGAATGTTCCATTGAAGCGGAACGGCGTTCCATCTATCGTGACATTGCAATTCTGCGTGATGAATTCGGCATGGATATCGATGGTGGACAAGGTGGTCGCTATCGCTTGCTGTCTCGTCAGTTTGAATTTGATGATCTGCGTATTCTTGCGGAATGTGTTCATGCAGCAAGATTTATTTCCGCTTCCAAAGCAAAGGAGTTGGTGAGCACAATAGGCGAATTAGGCAGCATGTATCAAGCCGAATCCTTACAACATGAAGTTTTCCTCATTGATCGTGTTAAGAGTACTCAGAAGGGCACTTTGAACATCATCAGCACCATCAATGCTGCTATGGCTAAAAAGCAGGATGGGAAGCCCCATGAACCTCAGAAGATCAGTTTTAAATACATGAAGCATACCATTGATGATGTTAATTCAATGGTTGAAAAGTATCATGGAAAACTTTATAAGGTAAGTCCCTTTCGCTTGCTCATAAACGATGGAAATTATTATTTGCTAGCGTTTGATGACAAGGCACAGGATATGCGCACCTATCGCATTGACAGGATGAAAGATGTGCGCCTTTTGCCTGAACCGCAGGAAGGCAAAGAAGCCTTTGAAGCAATTGACCTCCAATCCTACACACAGCGTGTTTTCTCTATGTTTGGAGGAGAAAAGCAACTTGTTGCAATGCAGTTTGAGAATCATCTGTTGGATTCTGTAATTGATCGTTTCGGCACAAAGAACGCTTCATATTCAAAGGTTGACGATGAGCATTTCTCCATTTCTGTTGAAGTGGAATTGAGCAATCAGTTTTATTCGTGGCTGCTTCAGTTTGGCGAAAAGGCAAAGATAATGCATCCGAAGGAAGTAGCTGATGGAATGAGAGAATTTTTAGAAAAAATTATTACTATGTACCTTCCTGGAAATCAATAAACTATTTTTCTATTCTATAAAAAGCAGCATTTAAACTCTTACAAAGTCTCAATGTTTTTTTCTCTCAAATATCTCGTATTTATTATCATTAAAAAGGGAATAATGTCTTTCCAAATGTTCTAAGTAAATCACTATCATACAATTTATTAAAATTGCAGAAATCATATCTAAGCAATTTTCGATAATACGAATAACCTTCCTTTCCTTGCTTAAATGCAAATTCATCTATTAAAAATTGAATTTTAGAAAACAAATCATTTATCTGTTTAACGAGTTTAATCATATCTATCGCTGCCAAAGTGATTTCCACATCATTTACTTTATACGATATTGTAAACATCTCCAAACTAGCACTACTGGCACGATAGAACTTTATTGCATGCATTTTATGTTCTAGCTTATTTCTAACTTTCTTTATATTACTCAAAGCCAAATAGTTATTTCCAAGTATATTCTCATATTCCTTTCTCAAAAAAGGTATTTCATTTGAAAACTCTAATAGTCCATCTCCTTCAATAATTACATACTCATCTGTCGCTTTATTTCCTCCATATGGTATAAGTTCAGGTATCGTTTTTACTACTCTTTCTACACATTTATCATATTGTCCTGAATTATCAAGCACATCTGCCCCGCATAGCATTATAAGATCCCTATTTAAATCATATAATGCTTCAAAATACCTAAAAAGAGCATTACAAATTTCAGATGTCATTTCCCATCATCTCCCTGGTTACTAGTTTTAATTAAATCACTTATATCATTTATCATACCATGTTAGTCTGTGTTTCCTCAGTATGCTATTATTTCCAAATGGCAATTTATTTTCTATCTTACATTCTATCAAGTATCCGTTAATACAATCCATTAATAAATATATTAGGAATCACCAATTCGTAAGCAAATTCAGAAACGATTTTATCCTCCAACACATACCCTCTTAGTACATTTCTGTAAAATGGCTCTGTCAATTTAGTCTCCATAGGAGTATTTGTTTTTTCTCCCAAACCTGTCATTTCATGCGTTGCTTTGCTTCTCATTCGGTATATCAATGTGATCAACTGATGTTCTTTAGCCTTTGTCAATGCAAAGTCCTTATTCTTTACTTTTTCTAAGTACTCCAATATCATTTTAGTTTTCATAGTTTTTATTGCATGCTTCGCTAGGCAGTTTTAGCTTATACATAATGTTTTTAACGAAGCGATGCTTTCTATATGTTCTATATCTGATTCCTTAATCAAATCTTCAACATGGTAATGCAACGTGACTGGCTCGACACCATCCAAATAATCATATTTGCTTTGATGTTGTAACACAAATTTACAAAATGCTTCTTTGGACTTACCTGTTGGATATCCTGCCCACTCCTGTGCCAAACAATCTATCAATGAAAACATACATATAAGTTGCATCGTCTGGTCGCCAATATTATCAATGATAGACAACTGATTATCCAGATACTTACGCATCATTTGTATTGACCTTTCGACTTCTTCCACATGATTATAAGATGGATCAGGTTTAAAAGTTCCGCGAACAGTAATATCTGGCATATGATCTCCTTTCTTTCACAATCTCAAAACCACGCAAGAGATCTTTATTTAAAATTATATCACCCTTACCTTTTTGTTTGAAGCTACTTAAATATTCCTACTAAATGTACTTGAAAATCTACTTTCAGACTTGTTCCCATCTATCATCAACCTTGCTTCCACCTTGCTGCAAAGTTGATAAAAACATGTTCCGAACTTGATTCACCCCCACCAACACACGAATTTCTGATGTTAGTCGCCCTAAAACTTGCTTTATTATTTTTTGTCTGCTATCATCTGAAAAACACCAAGAAACAGAAGGTAACGGATTCGACTAACTCCCCTATAAATCAGTCTCAGGCTTCAGATGTGGCATGTGGCAAAAACGCAGACAATCAGCCTATTGCTGCACAGCAGCACTAGGCTGAGCAGCCCACCAACGGTGAATTCATAGCCCTGGTTGCTGACAAGCTGATCATGGAGACTGCCCGGGAGAAAAACGGAAGAAGCGAGATTCAGAATGTGATATAGGTGTGCTATAATGAAGAAAAACCTCCGGAGGCGCCCATGCATACCCTCAAGCTTATCCGCCCGACTCAGAAATACGCAGATCAGGTAATGGCATACCGGCAGGAGATGCTGGACAACGGCGACAGCCTGGATGGATGTGCCGCTCTGGAGGATACCAACAGCTACGCCGAATGGGCGGATTTTGAGGGGCGGCTCAGAGAGCGCTACGGCGAAGGCTATGTGCCATCCGATGTGTACCTGGCGGTGCGCAAAAGCGATGACAGGCTGGTTGGCATGATTGACTTCAGGCGGCCGTTGACTGAATTTCTGCTGCGCTTCGGGGGGAATATCGGCTACAGCGTGCGTCCTTCCGAGAGGGGAAAGGGCTACGCAGGCGAGATGCTTTCGCTGCTGCTGCCCAAGTGCCGAGAGGAGGGGGAGAACAGGGTGCTGCTCACATGCGATGCGGACAACGAGGCGTCCCGCCGGACTATAATAAAAAACGGCGGCGTGTTGGAAAACCGGGTTGAGTGTGATGCAGCTCTTAGCCGTTGCGGGATGATACAGAGGTACTGGATAACATTGAAGCCTTAAATCAAGGTGAAAAGGGGAGAGCCGGCAGGCTCCCCTTTTTTGTCCCCAAAAAGGAAACACGGAATTCGTCTTTATGTGTAAAATAGTATCATTTTACTGCCGGCGGCAAAGGGCAGGGCAATAATAAATATGCGTCAAGGTTTTATTCTTAACTTGTTGTTAACACTGAAACTGTCTTAAACGCGTTGAAATGTGGATAACTATGTTGATAATGTTAGCAACTCATGTTATTAACGCCCACGCATACTCTTTTTTTTATGCAGTATCTTCGTACAAGCGGCCGGAGTAAGAAACATTAAATATTATCACCCGTGTGTTTTTTACCTTCGTTTTTCGGGTGAATGGCCACATAAGCGGCCCTTTTGCATAATTGGCATACTACCCTCGTATGATTATATAACGATAATCTATGCGAGAGGAGCAGGCATATGGAACTGATCTGGAAAGAGCTTCCGGGGGAGCGGATAATATATACAGGAGTATCTCAGGGAACCGTCGAGGGAGGCATACCGCTGCCGGAGGGCCGCAGCGCAAAGGAGATACTCTCGTATACCGGCGAGGTGGCTATATCTTCATCCAGCGCCAGGGAGGGCGAAATAGCCATAGAGGGAGTTGTGAGAATTGACCTCATCTGCATGGATGACAAGGTGTTTGCCTTCACTTCAAGCGCCCCCTTCACCCACCGCATAGCCGCGGATGGCGTGCGGGAGGGCATGAGGGCCGAGGTGCGCTCGGCGCTGCAATCCCTGGAAATAAGCAAGGGGGAGGGAGGAATTACCCTCAACGCGGTAGCGGATATAAACGCAATGGTGACAGCATCAGGCGGGGCAAAGGTACTGGATGGAATAAGCGGCATAGAGGATAGGGAACAGCAGCGGCAGGAGATGACACTCTACGAGCGGGCGGGGGAGAGCCGGGGCAGCTTCCGCCTGCGGGAGGAGATAGAGGCGCCCTTCGCCACAGAGGTGCTGTACAGCGAGGTACATGGGGCGCTGAGGGACGTATCTCCCGGCAAAGACGGAATATGCCTGGAGGGTACGCTGTACATATCGGCGCTGGTACAGAGCCGCACAGGGGCGATGAGCCAGTTAAGCCAGGCCATACCCTTCACTCAGACCGTGGACGGAGAGGCGCTGACTCCCATGTGGGGCGAGGTGAGGGTATCCGGCTGTCAGGTGCGGGGGGCTGAGGATTTTGGCGTAGTGATAGCGGATGTGGAGCTCACATACCGCACATGGGGCCGTGCCGGCGGCCGTTCCGATGCCGTGACGGACACATTTTCCCCTACCGTGCCGTTCGAATGCACACATGGACTTATACGCACCTCGTCATACTGCGGGCTGAGCACACAGCGGCAGTCCATAAGTGAAAACATAATGATACCCGATGGTATGCCCGAGGCGGCCAGGGTGGTATACGCCACCGCACGGCCCATGGTGACGTCCTACGGCATAGAAAACGGGGTGCTCACCGCTGAGGGGCTGCTGTTCACCCGCATATTATACACCGCCGAAAGCGGCTGCATATTCGCTTTCAATGAGGATATACCCTTCTCTGTGAACATGGAGGCCCAAGGCGCCACAGACGCCATGATATACGGAGTGGCGGCGGCCTCGGCGGCGGGAGGAGGCAGGAGTGTGGAACTGAACTGTACGCTCATACTCATCGGGGATCTGTACTGCACCGGCGGCTTTGAGGCGGTGACGGGCATTGAGGAGTGCCCCCAAAGACCCCCGCATCAGGGCATAACCGTGTACTTTGCCAGCGCCGGAGATACGCTGTACTCCATAGCCCGGGAGTACAATACCAGCCGGGCCAACCTGCTGCGCATGAACGACCTGCCCGAGGTATTACAGGGCGGCGAACGGGTGGCGTTTATGGGGTAAAAGAGTAAATTTTTCTTCTTTCTCTTTTCTTTTCATGAGAAAAGAAAAGCAGAAAGAAGCAAAGAGAAAAGAAAAGCAAATGGGAAATATATATAAATAAATAAGACATAGGATTATGCGTATAAGAATATAAGAACAGCCCTGCCGTCTTGTGTACGGCAGGGCTGAGCGCTGTTTTATGTTTTGTTTTCGTTGGTTTTCCTTTGCTTACTTTCCTTTTTTAAAAGGAAAGTAAGAGAAAAAACACTACTTATTCTTGAGATACTCGTCTATAGCCGCGGCGGCCTTCTTGCCCGCGCCCATGGCGAGTATTACGGTAGCTGCGCCGGTAACGGCGTCGCCGCCCGCGAATACGCCGGGCTTGGAGGTAGCGCCGGTCTCGGGGTCTGCGGTTATCTCGCCCTTGCGGCCCACGGTGAGGCCGGGGGTGGTGTTCTTGATGAGGGGGTTGGGGCTGTTGCCTATGGCCACGATGACGGTGTCAACGTCCAGAGTGAACTCGCTGCCTTCCTTGGCAATGGGCCTGCGGCGGCCGGAAGCATCGGGCTCGCCCAGCTCCATTTCTATGCATTCCATAGAGGTGACATAGCCGTTCTCGTCGCCGTTTATGCGAACGGGGTTATTGAGCACCTTGAATATGATGCCCTCTTCCTTGGCATGGTGTACTTCCTCGCGGCGGGCGGGCATTTCGGCCTCGCTTCTGCGGTATACGATGTACACGTTCTCGGCGCCCAGACGCTTTGCGCAGCGGGCGGCGTCCATTGCCACGTTGCCGCCGCCTATTACAGCGGCGTTCTTGCCCACGCGGATGGGGGTATCCGTCTCGGGGAACTCGTATGCCTTCATGAGGTTTATGCGGGTGAGGAACTCGTTTGCGGAGTATACGCCGCAGAGGTTCTCGCCGGGTATCTTCTGGAAGTTGGGCAGTCCTGCGCCGCTGCCTACGAATACGGCGTCAAAGCCCTCTTCCTCCATCAGCTCATCCAGGCTTATGGAGCGGCCGACTACTACGTTGGTCTCTATCTTTACGCCCAGAGCCTCCACATTTTTTATCTCCTCGCGGACCAGCGCCTTGGGAAGACGGAACTCGGGAATGCCGTATACCAGCACGCCGCCGGGGGTATGCAGAGCTTCGAAAATGTGCACCTCATAGCCCAGCTTCGCAAGGTCGCCTGCGCAGGTAAGGCCTGCGGGGCCGGAGCCTATCACGGCTACCTTCTTGCCGTTGGGGGCGGGTATCTCGGCGGGGGCGGAGCCCTTTGCCATGGCGTAGTCGGCGGCGAAGCGTTCCAGACGGCCGATGCCTACCGGCTCTCCCTTAATACCACGGACGCACTTGCTCTCACACTGGTTTTCCTGGGGGCATACGCGGCCGCAGATGGCGGGAAGGCTGTTGGTGGTCTTTATGATGGCGTAAGCGCCCTCATAATCATGAGCGGCGATCTTTGCTATGAATTCAGGAATGCGCACGTTTACGGGGCAGCCGGAAACGCAGGGCATGTTCTTGCAGTTGAGGCAGCGGGAAGCCTCGTTGAGGGCCAGCTCTTCGTCGTAGCCCTGAGAAACTTCCTTAAAGTTCTTGTTGCGGATATTGGGCTCCTGCTCCCGGGCAGGGGTCTTCTGCAAAGTCATATTAGGCATATTATCTCTCCCCTCCTATAAGATGGCAGAAGTGCTTTTCGTCGGAAAGCTTTTCCTCGGCCTTGTACATGCGGCTGCGCATGATGGCCTCGTCAAAGTCTACCAGATGGCCGTCAAAGTCCGGGCCGTCCACGCAGGCGAACTTGGTCTCGCCGTTTACGGTAAGGCGGCAGCCGCCGCACATGCCGGTGCCGTCTATCATTATGGTATTCATGGAGACGGTGGTCTTGATGCCGTATTCCTTTGTAAGGTTGCATACGGCGCGCATCATGGGCATGGGCCCGAGGACGAATACTTCGTCATAGCGCGTGCCGGCCTTGAGCTGCTCCTCCAAGGCGCTGGTAACGAAGCCCTTGTGGCCGTTGGAGCCGTCGTCGGTCATTATGTAGAGGTTCTTGCAGGCGCTCTTGAATTCCTCGGTGAGGATATACAGGCTGGTGCTGCGGAAGCCTATGAATGCGTCCACGTCAGCGCCTATGGCGTTAAGGGCCTTAGCCTGAGGGTAAGCTATGGCAACGCCCAGACCGCCCGCCACTACGGCGGCCTTTTTGCCCTTGAGGTGGTCAAACTCGCTGGCCTTGCCGAGAGGGCCTGCAAAGTCCATGAGGCAATCGCCCTCCTCGAGGAGGTCAAGGCGCTTCGTGGTGGCGCCTACCTTCTGGAATATTACGGTTGCCGTACCCTTTTCGCGGTCGTAATCCGCGATGGTGAGGGGTATGCGCTCGCCCTTTTCGTCAATGCGAAGCACAATGAACTGCCCGGGCAGGGCCTTCCTTGCGACGTAGGGCGCTTCGACTTCTATCAAAGACACCGTGTCGTGCAGACGTTCTTTTCTTACTATACGGTACATAGGCTGAACATCGCTCCTTTTAGATTTTTGGACATAGAGGTTGATAATATAATATCACCAATATGATTATAATAACGCAGTATGGCTGTAAAGTCAAAGCAAAACGCTTATTTTAACGTGCAAACCTCAGGCTTCTTCAGAGTGTCAAAAAAAGTGGCTGAACGCCACTTTTCCGAAGAAATTATCAGGATTTTTTATCCTGTATGTAACGATAGTCGTAGCGGTAGTCCACCTTTATATCCACGCCGAATATATCCTTCATAAGGCTCTTCAGCGCCCTGGTGTCCAGCACGTAGAAGGAGGCGCCGTTATACGCCGTGCCGCTTATGTACTTGCCCTTGAGCGTATGCCGCACAAGGCTTTCCCCCGGCACGAGATCCATGCCGAACACCGCCAGCGCCGCTATCTGCTCCGCCGTAAGGTCGGTATAGATGTAATCCTTTACGCTGAGGTATAATTTCGGTATGGAGGTCAGCCTGCTGCCCTCCCTGAGCTGGGTGAATATGGCGAAGAGCATACGCTGCTGCCTGTCAGCCCTGTCCACGTCGGTGCCGTAGCCCTTGCGGGCGCGGCAGTAGTCCAGCACCTGCTGCCCGTCCAGCCTTTGCACCCCTTTGTGCAGCACCCGGCCGTTGAGCTTTATCTCCCGGTCCACATCGTATTCCACGCCGCCCAGGGCGTTCACCACGGCCTTCAGCCCCTCCATGTTCACCCCCACATAGTGGGATATTGGCACCCCCATGAGGTTTTCCACGGTCTTTATGGCGTATTCGAAGCCGTCGCCCTCGGCGCTGCCCCCCTTGGCAAAGGCTGCGTTTATCTTGTAATGCCCCTTTGTGTTGTATATCTTGGCCATGGTATCCCGGGGAATGGATATGAGGTGGGCGTTGCCCTGCTCAAAATCCACCGCCAGCAGCATCAGCACGTCGCTGCGGAAGTTGTTTTTGCTGTCCCGGTACATCACGCTGTCGCTGTCGTCCCGCTCCGGGCTCTGATCCCAGCCTACCAGCAGTATGTTTACCCTGCTGCGCATGAAATCCGTATCGGCCTGCCGCAAAAGCTGCTCCTCGGGGGTGAGGGTAGGGGAAGGCAGGGGCTGCCCCGCCTGCAAAGGCGAGGGAGAGGGGGACGGCTCGGTAAAGGCGCGCATGGGGTCCCGGGCAATGCCGCTGTAAAACCTGAGCCCCAGGGCCACGCCGCCGCCCAGCAGCAGCAGCGCCCCGCACAGCAGAGCGTATTTCAGCCTTTTTTTCATATAATGAAGCCACCTCCCCTAAAAAGCGTCCTTACCTGTACAGTTTTCCTTAAAAGCGGGGAGGATTATTCATAAAAATACCGCCCGCTCATTGACATGAACGGGCAGCATGGGTATAATACTTATAGGGTAAGACCTAAACGGTCAGCCAATAATAGTTGGTTATTTCATTTAGAAGATAACCGTCCTGATTACGGCAGGGCGGTTATTTCTTTCTGATAGTGATAGTTATGGACTGAATGTCGCGCTTAAGCGCAGCAAGCAACATCATAATCAGTTCTATCATACTTCACACCTCCTTTCGGATGGTGTGCTGACCGCCGTATTGCCCTTGGTATTATACTTGTGAATATTATAATGCTTATGTTGCTTTTTGTCGAGAGCCGTCCCAAAGTTTGGATAGCTATTTTAGCTTCAATCGCCTTAAAGAAATGGGACAAGCCGGTATAAGCTGCGACCACAGAGGAAGTTCCGCCGCGGGAGACGCGCCGGAACTGACCGCCTGCGGGCGGCCCTCAGCACATTCTCCGAAAGGAGGTGTGAAGTATGCTGGAATTGATTATTGCGCTCATTCTTGCGCTCAAGCATGAAATAGAGACGATAACGATCATAAAGTTCCGACATAAATAACCGCCCTGCTGTCATCAGGACGGTTATTCCCTAAATAAGGGAGTTCCAAAACTGTATCAACGGCTGACCGTTTAGGTCTTACCCTATAAGTATTATACCCGTATCGCCTGCTCGTGTCAACGAGTGGGCGATATTTTTTAGTTTCGGTTTGGGTATAAACGGCAAACTCTCAGTTCGGCATAGTCGGTCAGCGTCGCGTTCGCTTCTCGACCTCCTTGCCTCACTGGCAAGGCTTTTCGCTTCATCGCCCACCGGGCGCGCTCAAACCCTTGCCTCCCCGGGGGTTGATAAGGGGGCGCACCCCCTTATGTTATTCCGGCTTTGGCGACATGCGCGTCAAAACGGATGAAAAGCTGCGCTTTTCCTTCCCTGCATCCTATGCTGGCCGCGCCG
>ENA-OUQO01000082-OUQO01000082.1-human-gut-metagenome-genome-assembly--contig:-NODE-82-length-50912-cov-15.754114_pt1 | contig 50912 bp, 34 predicted proteins | sample MGYA00237944_ERZ548825 | MGnify/ENA primary metagenome ERZ548825 (study PRJEB26490, sample SAMN05194700) | human gut metagenome | biome: terrestrial biome; feature: human-associated habitat; material... | reverse complement strand
TCCTTTGCTAACAGTACAAACTCCGTCTTTCAACTAAATTGCGGAAGAACCACCTAAATCAGGAAAGTACAGATGAGGCCTTTGTATGCACCGAATATACAGGGGTGTACCATTGGTGCAGGAAAGTACAAGACGTCTGGTTTTGGTTAGGGGAAGAAAACTGTGGCCGAAAAGTGGGTGACATTCCTGATTCACGTTCATCAACCTTGGGCGTGACGTTGTCGGTTCAGATTCAAATAACTATTATTCTGGGTGAAAAAGGAGTGGTTAGACCCCCGGAGAGACATCCCAGATTGGATTCGGGTGAGAAAAGCCACTTTTTTCACCCGATGCATAAGCCAGGGATCTTCCGCCACACCTTGTCATATTATATGACTACGATGGAGATTAGGTCCTTTACATACAGATTCTTATGCAGGAATATCAATAACTCACAATTGTTTAAATATCAGTGTTACAAGAGAAATGTTGGCCAACTCCTATATGGTTTCCAAAACAAATGTTAGTCAACTCCTATTATAGTACCCTAAATTAATGCGCAACTAGTAGAAATCACGGAATTTTTATGTAAGTTTGGCTTTATAAAAAGACATTCGCTTATGCTTGATACTGTTATCACTCTCATCATCCCGTTCTTCTGTGCCTCCTTGGCGTTGTGGGGAAGCGTTTTTTATGAAAAGGAAGGTTGGCGCGAGGCTGGCCGCATCCGCCGGACTGGCGCTGTCCGTGGATAAGGTGATGCCGACGGTGAGGGAGATGTGCTCACGGGAGATGCTGGACGAAAGTATTCTCAAATATTCATTGGCCTTGGCCTACACAGGAATATTGTCCCTTATGGTAGCCGCGTCATTCTATATGGTGGTGATCGACGGCCTTATGGGTAATACGGGCGGTTGGTTGCCGGCGGCCGGGTGCGTCCTGACTGGCTTGTTGCTTGCCGCCCCGACACTGAGCCTTGGCATTTTCGTCATAAAGAATTTCTGGTGGCTCGCCCTTGCGGTTCTTGCAGTCCTTGCCGTGATTGGCGCCATTGTCGGCGGAGTCTCTTCAGGCGGCGTCAGCGCATCCTCGCAAGGCGATGTCTTTGTGGACCGATATGGCAATGAATATATCAGCACCTCCGCCCAGTTCCGCATCTATGGCGGCGACGAGACCTGGAACACCAGCAAGAAATACCACATAAAAGGCCAGAGCGGCACCTTCTACCGCAAAATCAAATGAGTTTCACCGTGCAATTTGCAAACCGAATTATGACTTAGTTGTTTTTAAACTGTTTTGTTTTTGATTGTGGTCGGAAGTTTAGACCAGAATATAGCCTTCTTGTTCATAACAACGGTGGTATCTCATTATCATATCGAACAACGGCTTGATACGAGAATCAGATAGATTCAAAGATTTGAACTTATTATACTGCTTGTTGAATAACGATTCATTGCCGTGCTTTATTCTGTCTTCGATGTCGTCCGGAATAAGCATAGAAGCTCTGTCTCCTAATCTGGAATAAAACTCTGTCTGGTAGATGTTAATGCCAGCAAGATCAAAATCTCCGAAATGAATATATCTGTTGGGTATTCGTTCCAACCATTCATAGAGTGCGGAGTTCTGTGGATATCTGCATACGAAGATGTACTTTCCTCTTGAGAATAAGTTCGTTAGCTCCGAAAGACTATTGAAATTCTCTAAGTTCTCGATTCCTACGACAATTACATCTTCTGGAATGCTTAAGGTTTCAGGATGATAGATGAAAAATGACATCCCGCTATGTGGGGTAAGCGAGATTGTCTGCCTATCAATGATTACCTCCACCGGTTCGATACAATTGACCAAGAAACCACGCAGAGTGTTAACCTTTAATGTTTTTGAGTCACCTGTTTTATTTACCAACGCTTGTCTGGTAAGATTATCGGAACGCAATTCCATCCATTCGTCGATGGGGACACCGCAAGTGAACAGATCCCTGATGAGTTGATCACATAGCTCCGGATTCTGAACACGGATCTTCTTACGGATTCCGTTTGTGCTGATGGAGATGACATTCTCGTCCAGAAGCGGTCTTGTAATCCATTCAGGAAGCGCTGTCCAAGATAAAGTCTCCCCGGATAGAATTCTTTTGAGCCTCTGCGCTTGTGAGGTTGTAAGTCTGTTCTCTGACATAACAATCAGTCTAAATGGCTTATGAGAGGGATTACACGCGTCCTGCTATCATTGTCTTTTTCAAGTAGGTAGGTGTACTTGTAGTCCTCCGCGTTGAAAGTTGTCGGAGAACTGTTTACCAGTAGGATATTCCTTTTGTTGGCGAACATTAGTATTCCTTTGACATTGTTAGGATGCAGTTTGCCGATCTCATCCATCATACAATGGATCCTGAAATCTCCAAACTTGCGGGAAGCCCTTTCCTTGAATACATTGATAAGCATAATGTTGATCATAGCTTTGACAAGAATGTCCGTTCCGTCAGAGCCGACATTGGATATTTTCTCCACCCACCCTGTGTCATTGTCGTTTTCTACAATTCTGAATTCAAGTTTGAACGAATCCGAGAGGTCAAGAGTCTTGGTCGATGGCTCGTTCTGTAGCGCTTTCATAAAGCGCATCAGATAATCCACCGCTTTTGTGTTGACTTCGGAGCGGTCTCCTTGGGAAAACAAGTCTATCTCGCCCATATTGTATTGGTTCTCCTCGTTGAACTCCTTAATTGTCAACAAAAGTTGGACAAGGCGGTTTTCGCTTGCCAATTGCCTCAATGAGATATTCTTGATGGCTCCGACAAAATTGTCTTTGCAGAAATCATCGTTTATCTCATTGATAACCTTGTTTATCTCGCTTCTGTTTTGCGTCAGGTCGGAAGTCTCTTTTGCAATGCGTCGAATAATGTCAGTATAACGTTCGCTGATGCGTTTTTGGAACTCTTGAAGCATATCATTGGATATGAATGAGTCCAAATCTGACGCAAAGTCCATATATTCTTGATCGGTAACCATCCCTGTCTTGAAGTTGAAAAGGTTTCGGGGTGAGAATCCATCTTTAAACACAGTTACAGCGCTTTTGAACGCTTTCATATCGTTTTCTCTTGAAATGATTCTCGACCTCAAATCATTTGTGATCTCACGGCAAGACTTGCCGGAGATTTGCTTTTCTCTGTCCGTCTGTTCCGAATGAGGATTTAGCATAGGATCATCGAGAAAGTTGTTCGCCTCAAGAACGTTATCACTGATTGTTTTCAGTCGTTCTTTTTCATCACTGATTTCTTTCAGGAGCCTTTCCCTTTCCGTTTCCAATCTATCCTTGCGCAATCGGAATCTCTCGTCAAGATTCTTTACTTTAGCTTCGACTTCCTTCCTCTCATTGCAGAAACCTTCCTCGTTGTCAAAAAGTTCGCGTTTGTCTTTTTCGTAATCAGAGACATCGGACCGGTGACTCTTGATAAAAGAAAGCTCATTGTCAATCTCACGGATCATAGTTTCATACCGTTTCATAGAATCTACATCCGCGCCGGCGTTCTTCAATTCGAGTAGTCTTTCTTTGTTGTTCTGATCCAATGCAATGTCAAGGTCACTGTCTAACTGCTTCAGCCTCATCTTAATGTCATTCTCTTTTTCTTTGAAATCTAATTCTATGACGGACAGTTTTGCATCAGTCGCCTTTTTTGCTGTGGCGATCTTCTTGTTCAGCACCTCTTTACATTGTGCAAGAGCCGCTTTCGCAAGTTCAAGCCTATTATTAAAGTCTCCGATTCTATTCTCTACGGCATTTAACTCTTTGTCTTTCTTATCTTTTCCAGCCTTCTTCAGATCATTGATCTCGACATTCAACTTCTTGATGGCTTCATTACTTTCATAGCAACGCAAGCCGACTTCCTGAATCCTGACATCAAGGGCCTTTGCTTTCCGGTTGACTTTGTTGACAATTGCGTTTTTCTCTGCCTCACGTTCATTTATCGCATTATCAAGAGCTTTGTCTATTTCCTGTTTCCTCTGTTTAGCCTCGTTCAGTCTGCCTTTCAGAATCTCAGGAGTTAGAATTTCCCTCTCAACATTGGCAAGATCCAAAGTTATTCCGAATATATTCTCTGAATATTCCACTCTTTCAGGGGACAATGATTTGCTGTAAAGGATATTCCGCTCGTCTATCACCTTTCCGATATTCTCCTCCCAGCCAGAAACATTTTCGGACAGCCATTCGCATAGGGAGCCTTTGTAACCATCAAGAACACTGTTGATTTCGTCAATGTTTTTCTTTGTCACTGCGGATTTGCCGGTAAGTTCTGAGATGAGTGCATTGTATTTCATTTCGCACTCTTTCATCAACATTTCTCCCTCCCGTTTGATGGATTCTTTTTCTCTATGCAAAGATTTTTTCTCAGCATCAGATTCTATGATGACCTTGTCAAGTGTCTTTATCTCAGTTTCTTTATCGCTGATTTCCCTTTCGTAATACTTGGTTCTGGCAATACGCTCCCTACGAACTCTTTCCGCTGTCAGTTGTTCCGTTATCCCGGAGACAGACTCTTCCGAGACTTTGATCTCTTCCGCCGACAGGGACCTTATGTTGTCCTCTGTTTTCCTGCCATCGGCGATGATTCGCTCTTTTTCTTCGGCTTTGTATGCTCTGGCATCGGATAGTTCTGCGTTCAGAATATTCTTTTTTTCGATCGTGGCAGAACGAAGAGAATCTTCGATATGCTTGTATTTCAGTGAAATGTCCTTGCTGCCGGATGTGAGTTCCCTGAGGATGGCTTCAGTGTTGACTTTCTCAGAGATCAATGAATCTTCCTGCTTGACACGGCTGATGATCTCGGATATCCGCATATCTTCGTATTTGCGCTTCCGCTTTCTGCTTTCGTTGATCTTGTCGCCAAGAATATTGATGGACTTTTTCAAAGAGTCCAACTCTTTGTTGTATTTTCCGGTCTCTTCGGAAATGAGCCGCTCCGCACGTTGAAGTTCCGATGAGGTCTCTTCGATGCGTCTTTCTATCTCCGGCTTGCTTTCAAGGCATTGCCTTAGCGCATAATTCAATTCCTCACGAAGCTCACGGATATGCTTCCGTGAGTATAGGATAGCGTTGTATTTCCTCAAGACATCTCCAGCCTGAATTGTTTTTCTGTTCGTGCCGTTAGCCTCTTTCTTGAGCCAGAGGTAGATGTCATTGTACTCATTCTCAAAATCACGAATCTGATTTCTGAAATAATCAAGGTCAATGCTTATGTTATCGTCTGTCATTGACTTGATGATTGTGTCCTTTATGAAATCGGCGTCCAGCTTGGTGTTAAGAAACACGTTTTGGATGGTTCGTGGAATATTTTGATATTTGGAACTTTCGACAATGGCATATTTCCGGAAATCAACCAATTCCGGTCGCCTGTTGTTGCCATAGATGATATCGCGGAACAGTTCGAATGTGGTCACTTTTCTTGACGGTTGGGTTCCGCTTGACTCACTGATTCGATGTCTGATTTCAGCCCAATCTTCATAGACTTTGTTGCCAAGACCGATGAACCAATTTCTGTCGTATGGGGCATCAACGAATCTGTAGCAGATACGTCCCATTGATTTAGAGACGATTATGCAATAGACCCCGTTTTCTCGTTCCACTTCGTAGATTATGTGTGAGTTGGAAAACGGAAAATAGAAAGCATCGAAATTCTTTTTCTCTTTGGGAATTCCTAGATGGATAGGGGAGGCGTTGTAAAAGAATAGGATAGCGCGTAGGATCGTGCTTTTCCCTACGCCTTGGGTCCCTATGAAATGCACATTGCCGTCAAGTCTTGTCTCGGAATACGGAATATTCGCGCTGTTTATGAATATGATTTTACTTAGATTCCTCATTGTCAGCCTCCTCCGTTATGTCAATCTTTTGAACTATTTCCTCAATATAGCCGAATGAATTCAGCACTTTGTAGCGCCCCTCGATCTCATTCTCGATTTCAATGAATCCTTCGCGCATAAGGTCGTTGATGAGAGCGTCTATCTTGTCCTCATTGCTGCTCTTCCCTGAAAACATTTTGGAAATCAGATTCTTCAGTTCCACATTACACGAAAATTGGACGAGGATGTCGGCTTTCGTGAATGTGAACCCAGAACCAAACAGGGAATTGAATGACTTTAGAAACGAGAGGTTGTCAATCCATTTCATCAATGACTTTATCTTGGATTCAAGATCCACCTTGGACATAGGTCTGGTGAAAAACCAGTATCCGTTTCCTCCTTCAAGCGAATATCCAATCTGGATGAAGAAGTCGTAGTATTCCTGAAAGTTGTCTTCAATATCATCGAACCAATGCTGCTGGGTCTTGTCCAGACTGTTGGCTGAGATGAATTTCCCTTTTGAGAGAGTCTCGAATATTTCTGTGGTGTATCTCATCTTTTCTGTTACCTAACATTAACGATTGGATATTCAATGCCTCCGGATCTTTCATATTCATCGGTGAAGTTGAGGCTGTCTGAGAATATTGAAGCGATCTGACAGAATAGTATTATTCTTGTGTCGTCAGAAACCGGTGTATGATATTCATAATTCCAAACGAACTTGAACAAGTTGTGTCCCGTAGCGGCGAAGGCATTGAATATTCCTTTAAGATTAAAGGAATCATTGATTCTTGGCTCGTCCATCAAGTATGATTCAGGGATGTCGCCAGCCATTCTCCCACGAGTGGAATGCCTGTTCCCAATCTCTTTTACAACCTTCAGTATGACTTCTTGAACATCGTCGTCATTTTGCATCCTCTCCAGAGAGAGCCTGCGGTTCAAGGTCCTTATTTCTGGCTCGAATATCACAGGATTCATTTCGGATGCTATCTGCCGGATGTTTGTCACGTCCTCAAGAATGAGTTGGTCCTTAAGGTACCTGAGGCGACGGGCTTTCTCCAGAAGCTTATTCTGGTATTCGATCAAATTCAGGTAAGTGATGATCTGTCGCTCAATCTCAATCAGATTATGGTAAGAGTCTTTCATCTGGAGACGCGCATCATTGACAACGCTTCTCATCTGGTTGTCCAGAGCGACTGTAAAGAAAGCGTTTTCCTCATCTATGACCCGCTCGGCACTGTCAATCAGCGAGGATATTCCTTTACGTTTGTCATCCAGATTCTCAAGCTTCTTCTTTTTGATTTTGTAGTCAGGTTCATTCTTGTACGTTCTGTCAATATTCCTTTTTACATCGATGACGTTCTTCTCTGTCGCCAGAGCGATTCTTTTCAACGCTCTTCTGACCTCATTGGAATATTTATACTTATCCTTTTCGCTTCCAGAACTCATCCAATATCCGATGTTTTCCTTGAGGTGGGTGATGTAGTCCTGAACGCTTGAGACATTAATCTCTTCATTGATTTGAAGAACCTCTTCGAAGAATTGTACATAGATGTCCTCCATCTCCAGAAAGTCTCCGCTTTCACGGATAACCTCATTCTCGATCAGATATTTAATACGCTCTTCCTTGTAGTCGGTTAACTCCAAGGCGTAATCATATCTGAAAGAAAGCGCGTTACGCTTGGCGAATAATTCATTCAGCAGTTTTTTCTCCCTGTCAAGACAACGTGTCAGTTCATCTATGTTATGAAAAGTACTCATTACCAGTAATCATCGTTCTTCAAATATAATGAAAAAACCAGGCAATTATATACGAGTTGATGACAAAATATTGTAATTTATTAATTTTCAACATATTGCCTAGTTGGCGGCGAGTCTCTTATAATTGCCTTAAAATTTACCCCACATTCTCTAAAAGCGGGAATATGACTGAAAGACGCTCGTGAAGAGATCATTATCCCCCTAAAAGCGTGGTTTACACAAATAGATGCCTGTGAAGGTGCATTATTAGTTCATTTAACTGACAATACACTTCATCTCTCATAGGAACATATAATAGAAATTATATACCTGTTGACTATCGTTCTTCATATCGTACCAACGTCTGGACGGTTGCGAGCAGCAGATAACTGTGTTTATTAATGACATATAATAGCCAGACCTAATATAGTGCGGTTCTGAGGTTCCACTGACTATTCCACAATATGCCCATAACCCTCAGGTGCGCTTGGTTTATCGCACCAGGAAGAGTTGGATCTCGTGGGACAAAAACGTACGGCGAAAGGCTTATACACGTGTATAATGGCCTAATATTTTTGATTCACGTTCACCAACCTTCGCGTGTGGCAAAGTTGGTTTAGACGCGAAGGGTTATTATTCCGGGTGAAAAAAGGCGCGTTTGACACCCGAAAAGTCATTACGGATTATCATTGGGTGAAAAAAGCCACTTTTTTCACCCAATGCATAACCCCCGAGCTCCTCCGCCACCTTTTGTCTTAGTAGTGTATGACCACAATGGAGATTAAGTCCTTTACATACAAATTATAGCACAGGAATGTCAATGGTTTGTAATTGTTTGAATATCAGTACTATAAGGCAAAAGTTAGTCTGCCTCTATATAGATTCATTTTATTTTCAGGCGATAAATGACCTCCTGCAACCTATTTAAGAATATGGCCGCGTGCGCTCCGTCCATTTGGGTGTGGTGGAACTGGAACGAGACGGTCAGAGTCTTTCTGAACCAGTGGCTTCTGTACTTTCCCCAGATGAGGAACGGGTTGTTGAATATGCCGCTGTACATTCCGACGGCTCCATCGATCTCATACTTCGCCAACGCTGACGTTCCGATGACCATACTGTCCGTCAGGTCGTGATTTTCGCAGCTTTCGGCCACTTGCCTGGTGAGTTTCAGATAATTGTCGTTGAAGGTGCGCATGTCGTCACTGAAAGGCACATCGCACGAGCTGACCTCTCCGTTTTTGTTCGCGACAATGGTGTTCACCGCCAGACTGTCATATTCAATCAGCTTTTCTCCGACCGGCAGCATGTAAAATTCCTTCACTCCGCTTGCCGCCCTGCCGATGCAGTAGCACATCAACATATTGAATTTCAGTCCTGTCCTTCTGCTGATTCTTGTCAGTCATGTGACATCGATTGTCTTGAAAAACGTCACCATCGGCATAGGAGCCCTCATCCAGAACTCAAATGCGTGGGCTCTGGTAGTCTCTTTGGGATTCACTTCTTTCATACTTCTTTATTTTTTTATGCTATGTGCATCGAAACCGGAATCTCGCACACTGGGCGGCAGTGCCGCTTTGAGGAATGTGACTCTTGAAATAGCGTGGGTATGCTGATTCCGAAATTTTCCGTAAAGGTAGTGAATATTCCGTTATCGGATATTGCCAATCTGAAATGTAATCCTTAAATTGAACCCGCAAATTAAAGTTTCGAGATGAAAAGAATAATCGGGCTGTCGCTTTTGCTGGTGAGTATTGCAGCAGGATGTAAGCGTGAAACTAATGTCGTTGAATATCCGGCGGTGGATTTCTATACCACGGAGACGCTGGACGTCAATAGGATAGAGCTTACTGACTCGACCGCCGTGCTGCATTTCAGCGCCGTGTATATTCCTAAGTTCTGGATTCGTCTGGACAAAGGGACGCACATCGTTGCTGATGGTCGGAAACTTCCGTGCATCGGCATCGACGAGACCTCACTCCAGGACGACATGTTCACGTTCCTGACGAACAAGGACGGCCATTGCCGTCAGGGCTCGCTGATAGCAGCCGTGCGAGGCACAAAGGCGGAGGATGTGCTGACAATCCCGCTCCAAATACCCGAGAAATAGCGATTGAGGGTTAAGGAGGTGACAGCCGATCTTTCCGACACTATGGCGGTCATTGCGCATACGGCCTTCCCCAATGCGATTCTGACATTGGACTGCTTCCACATCATGAAGCGCTGCATTGACGGCGTGGAAGAGATACGTCTCCGTTACAGACGCGAGGCGCAGGCGGAACAACGCCGGCTTGAACTCGAACACCGCAGACGTCTCAAGCGATATGCCGCACGACGCAGATGTTACCGCAAGAAGCACCCGAAGAACTACAAGGGCAAGACTCGTGGCCGCAAGCCATTGCGGAAGAACGAGAGGTTCAGACCGCCCGCGCTGAGCAATGGCGACACGCGCAACGAACTTCTCAAAAGAGGCAGATATGCCCTCACCCAAACACCAGACAAATGGGGCGAACGGCAGGACGCACGAATGAACACCCTGTTTCAACTCTATCCTAAACTCAAAGAGGCTTACGACATCACGAACCGGCTCAGGGCCATCTTCCGGAGTCCCACTTTGGATAGGGAAACGGCAAAAGTCAAGTTCAGGGAATGGTATAAGGATGTGAGCAAATGCTCCCTCCGTGAAATGAAGGCGGCAAGGGATGCGGTGAGATCACGGGAGGATGAAATCCTGAACTACTTCATCGACCACTCCACCAATGCGGGAGCGGAATCCTTCAACTCAAAAATAAAAGGCTTCCGGGCTCAGCTTAGAGGAGTGTCTGACCTGCCCTTCTTCATGTTCAGGCTATGCACAATCTTCGGATAGGACTCACACGGAAGTTTGCAGGTGAGCCGTTTAATTGGCTTAATTAATTGAAAATCAATTAATATTGTGGAGATGGGCGGAGTCGAACCGCCGTCCAAACAACGCGCCAAGAGGCTTTCTACACGCTTAGTCGTCCTTTGGTTGTCGGCCGCGGCCTGCCGGAAGACGGGCTAACCGAAGCTTATCCTTTGGGTCTTGGCCGGATTTAAAGGAGTCCTCCGGTGCGTCCTTCTTGAATGATACCCCGAACTCGGAACAGAGAAGGCGTAAAGTCCGCGGGATACTCGTCGGAACCGCATCCTAGGCGGCTCGGATTAAGCTAATGCGACTTGGTCGATTAGGCAGCGAGTGCGTAGTTGTTATCAGCAACTAAATTTTTGGAGATCCAGTTTGGCGGGCCGGCCCTCCAGGAGCCCGACGTGCTTACCGCCCGGAATCATTGCTGTCAAAACCAGAACATCCCCAAGCGATTTGTGACAAAGATACGATGAATATTCCAGATTTGTTTCAAATCATAAAGAAAATTTGATGTGGGAGGTAACTTTTTGAAAATCTGAAAAATAAGCGGTTGCCTTTGGGAGAATTGGACTGAAGGTTGTTAACTATATCTTTGCTAATCAGGGCGTTGTGCGCCATTGGCTGATTCTGAGTTGGTGCCGCATAATGTAGTCATAATCAAATAATATCGCTATTATCTATAGTGGAAAACGACTGAAGGATAATGGCTTATGTGCTGAGCTGTAAAAAATTATCCTCCACGGCTCCCGATAGCGATGACAGGCGGCATCCCAAATAGCCTTTCCAACATTTGAAAGTGGGCTCATTGTTAAAAAATGATAGGCAAAGCTTTAAGAATATTCCTTAAGGATTGTTAACTTTGCGGACTATGGCAAAGAACACGATAGAAAAAGCGATATATAACAGGACGGAACTGCTTCTGGGCGATGATGTTATGGAGGCTCTGGCGGCTGTCAGGGTGATCATATTCGGAGTCGGGGGAGTCGGGAGCTGGTGTGCGGAGGGACTGGTGCGCAGCGGGATCACGAAACTGACGATCGTGGACTCGGACAGGATCTGCATCACTAATGTGAACCGGCAGCTTATGGCGACGACTAAAACAGTTGGCCAGGTGAAGGTGGACGCGCTCAAGGCTCATCTTCTGGAGATCAACCCTAAGGCTGAGGTCACGGCGGTCCAGCAGATCTACTGCGAGGAGACGGCGGGACAGTTCAATCTTGATGAATATGACTACGTTATCGATGCTGTTGATTCTCTGAAAGATAAAGTGCATCTTATCTTAAACGCCACGTCAAGCAAGGCGAAGTTCTTCTGCTCGCTGGGGGCGGCGCTGAAGGTGGATCCGCTGAAAATCAAGGTGGCGGAGTTCTGGAACGTGCGGGGATGCCCGTTGGGGGCGGCGCTGAGGAAGAAGATGAAAAGGGCCAAGACGATGCCGGCCAAGAAGTTCCTCTGCGTGTATGATGATGAGGTGCTGCCGAACAGAGGGCACTGCCAGAGCTGCGGCACGGAGAAATGTATGTGTCCCAAGGCTCAGGACGGGCCAGGCAATCCGGACTTGCTGAACCACGAGTGGTGTTCCTCGAAGGCGCAGATCAATGGCACGACGGTACACGTCACGGCCATATTCGGAATGACCATTTCCGGGCTTGTGATTGATGATATCTACCGTCGTGTGCTGAAGGCTGCGGTGGAGGCTGTGAAAAAGCCGGAGGTCTGACGATAATATTCATAAACTTCGGTCGGCATATTCACGAATAAAGGTTGGCATATTCATAGATTCAGAAGACAATGGAGCAGCAGAAGGTTTGGGACCCGTTGAGGAAGAAGGCGGTGGCGCTGACGCCGGAGGAGAAGGTGCGGCAGTGGTTCATCGGAGTGCTGAAGGAGCGGATGAAGGTGCCTGAATATATGATGATGAGCGAGGTGGCGATGAAGTTCGGAGGGAAGGATTTCAGGGCGGATATCCTCGTTTATGGCAGGGACACGGCTCCGCTGATGGTGGTGGAATGCAAGCGGGAGGATGTGCCGATGAGCAGGGAAGTGCTGGAGCAGGCTCTGAGGTACAATCTGGTACTGAATGTGAAATATGTGGTGATAACAAACGGGTTGAAGACTTTTGGCTTCGTCCGGGACGGTGAGACTTATTCTCAGATGAAACAATTCCCGGATTGGGAGACAATGCAGAAATAGGAATATGGGTGCGACAATAACACAGGGATATCTTGACAAACCGATTTTCGGAATCGTGTCAGCGGCGGCGGAGGAACTTGGCGTGAGGGCTTTCGTGATCGGAGGCTATGTGCGTGACTGCTTCCTTGGCAGACCGAACGATGACATCGACATCGTGGTGGAGGGGAGCGGGATCCAATTGGCCGAGGCAGTGGCCGCGAAGATCGAGGAAAAGGAACGCCGGCATTGCAACGTGTCCATATTCAAGACTTTCGGCACCGCGATGCTGAAGTGGCACGGGGCGGAGATTGAGTTCGTCGGGGCCAGGAAGGAGTCCTACCGCCACGATTCGCGCAAGCCGATTGTCGAGGACGGTACGCTTGAGGAGGATCAGGAACGCAGGGATTTCACTATCAACGCGATGGCGTTCAGCTTGCAAAAGGAGGACTACGGCGCGCTTGTCGATCCTTTCGGAGGCATCCGCGACCTTGCGGCGGGCATAATCCGCACCCCGCTGGAGCCGGAGCAGACCTACAGCGACGACCCTCTCAGGATGCTCCGCGCGATCCGTTTCGCCACGAAGCTCAGCACGCCGGAGCAAAAATTCACCATTGTCCTGGAATCCTTGCGTGCTATGAGGAATATGCGCGACCGGATGACAATCCTCTCAAAGGAGCGCATTGTCGAGGAACTGAACAAAATCCTTATCACGCCTCACCCTTCGATGGGTTTCAAACTGATGGACGAGACTGGGCTTCTTGAATATATCCTCCCGGATCTCTTGAAACTCAAAGGGGTGGAATCCGTTGACGGAAAGGGACATAAGGAAATATTCTCACACACTCTCCAGGTCGTTGACAATGTGGCGGCCTCTGAGATCGAGGGCATCGCGGCCGGTACTTTGAAGGATTTCACACCCGATGAGGGCGGAGACAGTTTTGTGGAGTCGGTGAGGACCCAGCCGAATGTGTGGCTTCGTTGGGCGGCCTTGCTGCACGACATCGGCAAGCCGGTCGCCAAGCGTTTCGACCCGTCGGTGGGCTGGACCTTCCACGGTCACGAGGTAGTCGGTTCCAAGATGGTTCCGAGAATATTCAAGGTTCTCAAGATGCCTCTGAACGAGAAGATGAAGTATGTCCAGAAACTAGTCAGTCTCCATCATCGTCCTATAGCCCTTGTGGATGAAGAGGTTACGGACTCCGCCGTGCGCCGTCTCCTGTTCGACGCCGGCAACGAGATCGATGACCTGATGCTCCTTTGCAACGCCGACATCACCTCCAAGAACCCGGTCAAGGTTGCCAAGATCCGGCAGAATTTCGAGCTTGTCAAGCGTAAGCTCGTCGAAGTCGAGGCCAAGGACGCCATCCGCAACTTCAAGAACCCGATCTGCGGCGAATATGTAATGGAAGTCTATGGCCTGAGCCCGTGCCGCGAGATAGGTGTTCTGAAGGAATATGTCAAAGAGGCCATACTGGACGGCCAGATCGGCAACAATTTCGAGGAGGCCGATGCCTTTATGCGGGTGAAGGCCGCCGAGATGGGGCTCGTGGCGGTCAAAGGTTGATTCATCACCGGTTTAGAACTCTACGGGCGTAATAGTTGGCTTTTTTCGCTTATAGAGGTTCCGCGGACTCTCTACAGGCGGGATTTTCAGCGAATCACGCTCTTGGAAAGACACGGCTCTTTAATGATAGGTTCCACCGTTGGTGCCGGAAGCGTTGTCACTATCGACTTGATCGCCTTGGATAAAGGTGAGATATCAGTCAAGAAAGTTGTTGATCAGCTTATGGATAAGATGGAACAATATGCCAATTTCGGTTTTTCCTATATGCAGGAAAAAATGGAGGTTGATCCGAATTATTTCTTCAAAGAGACGGCATTCCTTCATACTTTCCTGTCATTTCTGAATCAGGATGGTAATAACGATGAAGAACAGTTGGAAGAGTTGTAATTTATTATGTTTAAAATTAATATTTGATTATGAAAAAAGGGTTAGTGTTTCTTCTCGGTGCCATTACAGGTATTGTGCTGACATTCGTTTTCTTTTTCATCTTAGGTTTGGCAACGAGTGGCTCTCGTGTGGATGGCGTTGACTATTTTGAGGAAGTCGGGCAAGTGATGTCTGTGCAGGAATATAAGGTTATGCAAGTTCTTCCTAACGGCAATGCATTGGCGACCGAGCTGTCCAATGAGGAATATGATTGGTATCATGGGGCGGTTGTTCTTCTTGTGGCAGGAGATGATGTTCATTATTATGATGAGCAAGTCGTCAAGAAACCAGAAGGCAGCCGATTCAGGCAAGTTGGCACATATCGGTACAAAACCAAGCAAGGATTTGTCAAGACCGTTCCTGCAGTCGCCCTTATACGTTAGTATGGCGACATACACCGCTAGATGTCACTTGTGGCTCAAAAAAACATAATGGCATACAGCTCTGTACTACACAGGTGCAAAGGCATGATTGTTGATTTTCTCTTGGCTGAACATTTGGTGTATGGCGCGAAAAAATGTATTTTTGTAAAGGTATGGATCAGGTTCATGCCTTTATGAAAATACACTTTGACTATGGCTATCGACAACGCTTTGCCTTGGTTTCCGCTGACGCCGGACTATATTGACAAATATTACAATGATGTCTTGAAGTACCTTCGGGACTCTTTCCTCAAGGACAAGACCGAACTTGATGAAGATAAATCATTCTGTACCACATCGTCTTTGTTGGTGCAGAGGGGCGAGGAAATACGTGCCATGTATGTTTCGCGTCCACTGCTTGACACCCTGTCCTCTGCTAAAAAAGATCTTGAAAGGGACGCGAAGATCATCGCGGCCACGACGCTGTACCTTAGCATGTTCGATAAGAAGGAAGAGGCGGTCCGTTATATGTCGATGCTTTGCTACCTCCTCTCGCTTGTCTTGCCGGAATTGTCCGGGTCACTCTCCTCGATTGTGTTGAGGTGTGTCAAGGCTTCAAAGATAACTGACGCCGGATATTGCATGGACGATGTCATAGAGTTCAATGTTCCGGATCTGGTGAAGAGGATGGAGAACGCCTCGATGGATGAGGCCGAGGATATTCGGTGGTTCCAGAATCATGGCGCGGTCAGAATCGACCCTGAAGGTGTTTCAATATATTCGATGAGCCGTCTTTTTGTGAATATGAAAGCGCCAGCTCTTCGCCCTGCCGTGGTCATAGAGGATGGTCAGGTGCGTGTCATGCAGGCTAAGAAGCAGGGAAAGTCCGGGGACTTTGACATGGATAGGTTTCTGGCCGAGTGTGCCGAAGTCGAGGATGACGAAGATAAGGCTACCCTGAAGACTTATGAGGATGGGGAGATGATTACCGTCAAGGTGAAGAGCGTGACGTATGACACCATATTCGCGGAGAGTATCGATCCGGCATACACGGTGGTCACGGGGCCTATCCGTATAATCGGAGCGTCGAATGTCCGAGGTTTGTACATGACGGACTTCGCAAGGAATATGAGGGTGGGAGATGTCATCAATGTGGAGTACCTCAAAGAGCAGGAGTGTTTCAGTATTGATGACACGGTAATTGATTTTATCTACGATCGTTATTGGGCCACACAGGATGACGGCTCGACATTCGAGAGCACAGTGGGAACCCTTTTGTTCCAACGATGTGGCGAGGTTCCAAACACTTGGCTGACAAGGGAAGGCTTTCTTGTGCGTACAAAGGGAGACGAATCTTATCCGCGCTTCACGCAGAAATGTCTGGACATCGTGGATTATGACAAGAAGTACGACTTCATCATCGCGGAAGTGTCTGATGATGAAATTGACGACAAACCGTTTGATGAGAGCGAGGCGAGAGACAACTTCATACATTCCCTTCTTTATCTGAACAAGAAGATCCTGTCTCCGGCACCTAAAAAGCCTGAGATTAAGAGAATATCCTCAGAGTTCCTGACTGAATTCCACCGGATTGAGGAACTGAGGTCGGAAAGTGTGGTCATCGGTACCGAAAACCGCCGTGATGTCATGAGAACATGCACCTCACTGGCTTTCATATTGGGTGATGATTCTGATTTCGGATACTATGTGACAAGTTTTGACTATCTTGACACCCTTGTTTCCTTCGCCAGGATGGAGTTCGACTCGATCAAACCATTTGACAAGAGGAATCTTTCCGGAGAAAGGATTTTGACTATGGGAGTGATCACCAACATCCTTGCCTTATACGGAAAGCCGGAAGAGTCGGAGGTGTTTGACCGCACCATCAGGCAGCTGCCGGGTACATCCATGTCAGCTGTCGCCAAGTTGATCCAGGCCGCCAACCGGTTTATGGGCACCCCGTCTCTGGAACGTCTCCGCATAGACCTTCATAGGGAAATCTGCACGATTCTCGGTGTGTCGGACTCAATTGTGGCGAAGGTTGAGGATGATGGCAGATTCCCGTTTATGCCGGAAGGAGAGAACATCGAGCATAAGATGTCATGGGTCTTCGACAATGAGACCGGACTGTTCAACGAGACGTCGCAGAGCTTCAAATGCATGAAGACAATCTGCGCTTTTATGAACAGGTACGCGGAGCAAGGCGAGAGCCATTTGTATATCGGAACCGATGAGAAAAGGCGTTTCGTTTCCGGCTTTCAGGCGGACATTGACGAACTCATTAAAAAAGGGGAGATAAAAGCGGCAGGGGATGTCGAGGATGAATACATGAGGGTGATCGTGATGGGAAAGATCCGGGACCGTTTCCCTGACACATATCAGAACGTCACTCCGAGAATCTGTTATGACGGCAAAGTGCTGGATCTGTGCGTCCAGCCGGCGAAGGAGGGAGTGGTGTACCTCAATGGTGTCGCATACTATAGGTCTGGTTCCGAGAGCAAGGTCATGAGCGCTACCATCGAGGAGGAACTGCGGAACAGAAAGTATCTTCTCCGAAGCGGAATGGCTGACAAGATCGATGCCGCGAGACGTGCCATAAACTCGGGACATACGATATGTCTGGTCGGCTATGACTCTTCGAACAGCAACACATCAGACAAGGACAGAAAGGTGGAGGCGTTCGCTTTCACAGATAACAAGCGTTGTGACTCTCTTTGGGCGTTTGATCCTAAGGACCGGAAAAACAAGGTGTTCCATCTTCGGCGTGCGGATGTGGTCAAGGTCTTGGATGAGAGATGGAAATATGCCAAACTTCACAAGACATACGAGCTTGACATTTTCGGTTTTTCCGGAAACGAGAGCATCCCGTTTGACATCGTGCTGAAGACGACCAGGGGGAAGAACCAGTTCCTTGATCAAAATCCGTCGGCTGTGGGATATATTCAGAAAATGGAAAGCGGTGGCTGGAGGGTCAAGACTGTTCTGTTCAATTCCCTTTCTTTGGATGCCGCCTGCAGTTTCTATCTGGGCGTTTCGGATGAGATGGACATCAGCTCGTCTCAAGAACTTAAGAAAAAGGTCACAGAGAGATTGGATAGAATTGTGGCCGGAATGTAAAGTGAAAATTCACTAAGGTTCGACAGATATGAATATGAGAAAAGAGTGACCCGGAAACCTCTTTCGGGGTCACTCTCTTATGTAATACAGGAAAACTGTTCCTTAGTCCAGATACTCAATCTTGAAATCGTAGTCCCACTGCGTGAAGTAGAGGTTGCCTTTGTCCCATTCGACCTCGCCGCGCTGGAAATCAACGGTATCGCTGCGAGGATATTTCTTCTCGGGATCGAGATTGCCGCCGAAATCGGAGTTGATTACCATTCTGTATGGCTCGATGCCGCCGAGGAAGAAATCGCCGCCGTAGGAGGTTATTCCGAAACTCTGGTCAACCGGAACCCAGCCATAGCCTTCGAAATAGACCTCACCCCAGTCGTGGAGGTTGCCGGCGCCCGGGTGCATCATCAGACCGCTCTGCCATCTGGCTGGAATCCCTTTGTAGCGGCACATCGTGATGAACAGCAGTGTCACCTGGCCGCAGTCGCCGTGGTGGTTCGTCAGGACATATTCGGGAATATTCTCAATTGTGGAATAGTCTCTGGCCGATGCCCACGGGAATGTCTTGTCGATCCAGGTGTAGATCGCCTTGGCCTGAAGGTAAGGGTTCTCGATGCCGGCGGTGACTGAATCTGCGGCGGCCTTGAGCCTGTCCGTGAAGATCACGTGCTGCTCACGTTCTGCGGTATATTCCTTATATTCAGGATTATTGACATTGTAGGCTAGGACTTTGGACGGATCGATAGGGTGCCATTCGCCGCTGGAGGTATATTCAAAGATCTCGTGGAAGACGGTCGGTTTGTTCTTTACGGTCTTGGCCTCCATATAGACGCTGCTGTGCGGGTGCGAAGGTTCCGAGAATGTGAGCTGCTCCACAGGGTACGCCGCGCCGTTGGCTCCGGCCTCTATGAATTTGAAGTCGGTCTGGCGGGCCACATCCTGGCGAGGAAGCGGCAGCCAGCAGCGGAGTGTCTGGCCTGGGCGCAAGGTGTTGGCGTGGACGGTCAGGGTGAACGTCACTTTCATTCTCTTCGGCAGGGCGAAGTAAGGATTTTCCTTGCCATCGGCGAGGTTCTCCAGAACCTGCCTCTTGATCTCAGGAATCGTCACCGCGTCAATGGCTTCGTGGCCGCTCAGCGAGGTCCCGCTCTTGGACAAGTCCTCGTCCTTTGAATCTGCCGCAGCCTTTATCGCGGCTAATTCGGGATTGATCCTGAACAGGTTGCGTGCGGCCGCCGTGAAGTACATCGTGCGCTTCCCGATCCGCATCGCCTCCAGCTCTCCGGAAGCTGTCCACTTGTCGATCTGCTCGTCAGTGACATCAGGAACATATTTCTGAATATATTCCTTGACATCCTCCCGCGTGGCGCAGAACTCCGTCGCAAGCCTTTGCGCCAAGTCCTTATCCCACGAATATTTGTACCTCATCTGCCTCGGCAGCCAGATGTTCGCAGCCAGCGCGACCGCCACCAGCGTCCACAGTACGATCTCTTTTCTTTTCATCGCCATAACTTACAACAGTTTGAGTCCGAGTCCAGGGCGGTCAGGGAGGGTGATCTTGCCGTCAACGACGGTCATTCCTTCGAAGCGGTCGTTGGCGATGAGGAGGTTGCCGTCGAGGTCGGCGAAATCCACGGCAGGGGAGATCTGGGCGGCGGCGGTCACGGCGCAGGACGTCTCGGTCATGCAGCCGACCATCACCTTCATCCCCTCGGCGCGGGCGTAGTTCAGCATCTTCCAGGCCTCGCGCATTCCGGTGCACTTCATCAGCTTGATGTTGATGCCGGTGTAGGCTCCCTTAACCCTCTGGACATCAGCGAGGCGCTGGATGGCCTCGTCGGCGAATGTCGGCAGCGGACTCCTTTCGGTCAGCCAGGCGTTCTCGTCCAGCATCTCCTTCGGCATCGGCTGCTCAACCATCACAACCCCTTGATCCTTAAGCCAATGGATCATCTCAAGGGCCTTCTCCTTGTCTTTCCATCCTTGGTTGGCGTCCACGGCGAGAGGCAGGTCGGTGATCTCACGGATGGTCTCGATCATCTCCTTGTCATTGTCGAGCCCGACCTTGACTTTAAGAATATTGAACTGCTCGGCGCATTCCTTAGTCTTCTCGCGCACCACGTCGGCGGTGTCGATTCCGATCGTGAAGGTTGTGTTAGGAGCCTTGGCGGCGTTAAGCCCCCAGATCCTGTACCACGGCTGCCCCATCAGCTGACCCACAAGGTCGTGCAGCGCGATGTCCACGGCAGCCTTCGCGGCGGTGTCCCCTTCGTTGATCCCATCCACATAAGTCAGGATGTCATCGATCTGGAACGGGTCGCTGAACTGCTCCAAGTTGACCTTGCCCAGGAAGTTGCAGACGCTTTCCACGGTCTGCCCGAGGTACGGCGGCATCGAAGCCTCGCCATAGCCGGTGAACCCGTCATATTCAATCTTCACCTGCACATCCGGCGTGGTGGTTCTTGAATATGACGCCACGGTGAACGTGTGCCGCAGCTTGAGCTCATACGGCTCGAAACTCAGCTTCATTCTGGCCGAGCCGCCAACTTTGTATGGTTTAGGAATATTACCGCCGCTCTCCTTGCCGGCGCATCCTGTGACGAGTCCCCCCGTCCCGATGAGCAGTCCGCTCCCGGCGGTCACCATCCCCGCCGTCCTAAGAAAATCCCTGCGTTTCATTGTGCGTGAATTTTATATGTGTATAATATTTATCATGATTTTAAATTGTTCCTCCATATTCTCCTTTACAAGAGAAAGTTCGACTTAACATTGTTAAGTTTGACTAAATTATGGTTTGAGTGCTAACGCTTTATAATCAAAGATTTGCCCTGCCGTTTTGATGAATGTGCTAATTGTATTTCGACTAAAGTTCGACTAAAGTTCGACTAAAATCCACCTCTTGCCTTCTGTTAGTCTGATGACTCCATTTTTCTTTAGGGTTGATAGTAAGTTGCCGATTTTACGGCTTTTTTGCTCATCAGTCAAAATGTCGGATAACTTAGACCTAAGTAGCGTGTTCAACTCGCCTCTGGTGGCTCCGCCAAATGAACGTAGATATGAGATGATCATATCCTTGAAGTGGCTGTCATTAAAACTCCTGTTCTTGATGTATTCTGTCTTTAGCTCGTCATTATCAGCGGTTTTTGCTACATATTCAGATAGGAACAACTTTGGATAGCGTCCTTCCACAAGATGAAGCTTCTTTAAACGAGAAGTGGTTTCCTTATCAATTATCTCGTGCTTTTGCACCATATCCAAAGCTATGCAGTCAAATAATGAGAGGTCTTGATTTGCTCTTAACAACCTATAGTACTTCTCATCGAGAATCTTGCCGTAGATTTTTACAACCACCTCTTTCTTTGCTTGGTCAATCTGATAATCCGGCATAGGAAAGAATCGCTTCTGTTGTTCCGTGAATACTTTACGTATTCCTCTTCCTATGGTGTCTATCATATTGAAATTGACCATACCTTGGCATAATACATAGTTACGGTAGAACTTCTGCGGGCCGTTTTGTTCAATTGCGTTTTTGACTGATCCAGGCAAAAAGAAACCTCCATTGGCGAATGTTATTGAATCGGGTTCCTCTACCATGGTTATTCGCTCCTGCATTGTGTAGTCCTGATGAGCGATACAATTGTGGAGAACTTCGCGTATGCTATAGTCATCGTATTGCTTGACGATGTCAGGAAACAAAGTCCCTCCTGGCAGAATACGCTGGTTAAGATTCCTGATCTTTGACAGAGCTTCATTGACAGTCAGGATGAAAGGTGTAGAGAAATGTTCGTAGTCAATTTTCTCGTTATGCTCATCAACAAGCACCCAGGTGATGGTAGCCACGGCAGGGCTGATCAAGTGGGTGGATGTCTCTTTGCCTAAGAGTAAGATTGCCGCCCGTGTCAGTTTCCTTTTTATGGCCACACCAGCGTGGCATAGCAATTCCATATCATCCCAAGTCTCAACTTCTTTGGCCAAACGAGGATGAACAGACTTATATTCATTACGTGCCTTTTCCAATGCTTTGGTGTCAAGGTCGTTCAACGTGGCGTTTGGCACAATCTCCGCTGACCAGTCATAAACCGGACTGTTCTCTTCAAGAATGGCATTCAGCCTTTCTTGAGTCAGCTCAACCAAGGAATCCTCTATTCGTTGCCATGCTTTATTGTGGGCATAGACAGGAAGTTTGGGGCGGTGCTTAGGAATATGTATTACCCATACTTTCTTGCCAGTGTCATCGGTGACAAATTCTTCCACGTCAAGTCCTTCTGTCGAGAGATTGGCACAGCGTTCTGTCAATCTCAGTGTCGCTTTCTGACGATTATAATTATAAGTGTCGGTTCCGATGATCCTCAAAGAGTTGTCTTGTACACCTATCACAAGATGTCCACCCTCCATATTCGCGATGGCAGAGACATACGAGATGACATCGTCTTTCTCATCTCCACAAAAAGAGTTCTTCAAGTTCTTGAACTCTTTCCATTCGCACCGCGCATTCTCCTGAGGATATTCGCGAAGAAGATATTGTTGCAGTTCCTGTTCGAGCATATATCTTATTAATCGGAGGGTTGGATTCTCTTTAGTAGCTAAGTCAATGACAATCTGTGATGAATTCCATCATCTGAGGAACCTTGCCGAGGGCGGAGTGGAAGAGTTTCATCTGGTTGCGGGTGCGGACGAGGTTGTGCTCCGGGTACTTGATCTTGTAGTAGGTGTCGCCGCCTATGTAGTCGGCGAAGAACCTTACTGCCTGCATGAATGGGAACAGACAGGCGGCGTATGGCAGATTCTCCCTCTCGATCGGGGAGAGGAACGGCTTTGTCCCTTTCAGATAGCCTCTTGTGAAGGCTTTGAAGATCTCCATGTCGAAATCGACCTTGTCCAGTTCCGGCGAATCCTCGGCCACAGGGTTGGCGGCGGTGCGCAGGAAGTCCCCGAAGTCGGAGAACACATAGCTTGGCATCACGGTGTCCAGATCGATGACGCAGAGGATCTTGCCGTCCTTGTCGAACATCATGTTGTTGACCTTCGTGTCGCAGTGGCATATTCTTTTAGGAAGCTTTCCCTCACGGTGCAGCTGCTCGGCCTTGCACATCTGGACCCCGTATTTGTCGATGTCTTCCAGTATCCTGTGAAGTTCCTGATCTCCTGTCTTGTCATCTGCATGCAGACGTCCGGCCCTGTCCTCTCTGACAGCCTCGACCAACTGCCTGAGCCTCAGCTCCATGTTGTGGAAGTCCGGAATCGTCTCTCCGAGCGTGTCCGGGATGTCGGCAAGCATCGCCTCGAAGTTGCCGAAAGCCTCGCCGGCGTACTCTGAATACTCCGGATTGACGGTCTCGTAGGTGTAGGCGTCATTGATGAACACCGAAACCCTCCAGAACTTGCCGTCTTCCAGGCAATATGTCTTCGGCTTCTCGCTCATCAGCACTTCAACCTTCTCACCTTCAGACCTCAACGGAATGAACCTCAATACCTTGCGGCCGATGTCCTCCGCACCTTCGGCCTCTAATTTTTTACGAATATGTCTGGTCACGGCCTCGATGTTGCCCTGGAGCAGATCCACGTCCGTGAAGATCGCGTTGTTGATCCTCTGCAGCACGTAATCCGGCGCGCCGCCCTCCGTGACAACCTTGTAAGTGTCGTTGATCAGCCCGTTGCCTAAAGGCTTTATCTCCTTGACCTCGCCCTCGATGGCGAAAAGCTCAACTATTTTCTTAAGATCCGGCATAGTTAGTGTCATTTAAAAAATCAATCTTTCAAAGATAACCATTTCAATCAGGAATTTCAAGTCTTGGCCAATCATTTGATTACGAAAATTGTTATTTTTGCGGTTAACTCCTCATCGCTTGCGGAAAGTGACTTTGCAATGACTTTCGTGCGTGAGAGGTTTTTTATTAGTCATTATGGAACTTTATGAATATGCCCGTCCGGGGCTGATGGCCGGGAAAAAGATACTTTATGTGCACGGGTTCGCTTCCAGCGGGCAGAACGGGAGTGTCAGGACGCTGAGGCTGCTGATGCCGCGGGCTCAGGTGCTGGCGCCGGATCTGCCGGTGGAGCCGTTCGACGCGATGGAGTTGTTGAGGAATATGGTCGTGTCCGAAAAGCCTGATCTGATTGTCGGCTCCTCAATGGGGGCGATGTACGCGGAAATGCTGTACGGCGTGGACAGGATTCTTGTGAACCCGGCGTTTCAGCTGGCGGACACGCTGCTGAAAAACAATGGGCTGGGACGGCAGGAGTTCCATAACCCTCGTCAGGATGGCGAGACATCGTTTCTGGTCACAAAAACCCTTCTGGAACATTTCCGGGAGGTCAGCTCGCATTGCTTCGAAAGGGCTTCGGAGGACCAGGACAAGGTTTTCGGGCTTTATGGGATTCATGACACTCTTGTCCACACTTTCGACTTGTTCTGTGAGCATTACGCCCAGGCCGTCAGGTTCGACGGCGAACACTATCTCAACGACGAGGCGATCCTACATTCGCTGCTGCCGGTGATCCAATGGATAGATGACAGGCAGAATGGCGTTCAGAGGCCGGTGCTGTTCATCTCGCTGAGCGACAGGATCATCAACCACTCCAGCGGGTTCCACAAGGCTGTGGCCACGCTGGCCGCGGACTATGACATCCACATTGTCGCCGGGGTGCCGTACAACAATCCCGAATTGTGTCAGAAGGTCTTTGGATGGTGCGAGGAGAACCTCGGTGTCCCTGTCTGGAACCGTGTCACGATAACGAACCATAAGAATCTTCTACTGGCAGACTACCTGATCGACGCCGAGCCAGAGACCAACGGCGGCAAGGACTTCATGGGCACGATGATCCATTTCGGGTCCGACGCCTTCAAGACCTGGGAGGATGTCCTGACCTTTTTCGCGCGTCTCGGCGGGCAGTGAGTTTTATACGGAAACCGAGCCTGTGGCCTTTGTGTCATATCGACTATTGGAGCCTTTGTTCAGAGTGCCGGCCTTTTTGCCTATGATAGGGCAATGGGCGGAAAATTCTGCTAAACACTGAGTTTAACAACACTTGACTGCCCTATAGTCACCTTAAAAATCACGTTTTTTTCGTCTGATTGTTGTGTATTTGTGGATAACAATCATTATCTTTGTATCAACCACACGCATAATGACATACTACACACATTGTTTATTTTAACATTAATCACTAGATGAAGAAAGTATTTCTCTTGATCGTCTCGTTGTTCTTCGCAGTCAATGCGTTGGCACAGACAAAAGTCAAGGGCGTGGTTGTCGATTCTTCCAATCAGCCCCTCATCGGTGCAGGTATCGTCCAAGTCGGAAACACCACTAATGGCACGGTAAGTGACATTGACGGTTCGTTCTCTTTGAATGTACCCGAGACCGCATCACTCCAAGTATCCTGTGTCGGCTACACGACGAAAATCGTGAACATTGAAGGCAGGACTCAACTTACTATCATTCTTGATGAAAACTCTGAACTCCTCAATGATGTCGTGGTCATCGCTTTCGGGCAGATGAAGAAGGAGGCCTTTACGGGTTCCGCCGGGACGATGAAGTCTGAGGAACTTGCCAAAGTACAGGTGACCAACGCTGCCTCGGCCCTTGCCGGACGTGTCGCCGGTCTTCAGATCAACAACTCTTCTTCACAGTTGGGTTCGTCACCGAGCATCACGATCCGTGGTGTCAGCTCCATCTCCTCCGGCACTGAGCCTCTTATCGTTGTCGATGGTATGCCGTTCGACGGAGACCTCAGCCTTATCAACACCAATGACATCGAGACGATGACCGTCCTGAAGGATGCCGCCTCCAACGCCCTCTACGGAGCCCGTGGAGCGAACGGCGTGATTATGATCACGACCAAGCGCGCGACCTCCTCCGACGCGAAGATCACTTTCGACGCGAAGTGGGGTGTGAACCAGAAAGGGCTCAGGAACTACAAGACCACCAATGCCCAGGAGTTCTTCGAGACATATTATAATATGCTCTACAACACCTACATTAAGGAAGAAGGCGCTACCGCCGCGTCCGCTCACCAGAAGGCCAACGCTGGTCTCTACGATTCCGGTATCGGTCCTGGCTATGTGCCTTACACCGTGCCTACCGGACAGGACTTCATCCTCGCAGGCGGCAAGATGAACCCTGCCGCAGTTGAGGGAGCGTTCCACAATTTCAACGGCAAGACCTATTGGATCCAGGCCGATGACTGGGAGAAGGAAGGGCTTCAGTCAGGATTCCGTCAGGAGTACAACCTTAGCGCGTCAGGCCGCTCTGAAAAGATGAATGTCTATGGATCCCTCGGCTACCTTGATCAGGAAGGTATTCAGGAGGGTTCATCGCAGACCCGTCTGACCGCCCGCCTGAAGGCGGACTATCAGGCGAAGAAGTGGCTCAAGATCGGAGGAAACTTCAACTACACCAGGTATGAATATTCCCAGACCTCCGAAGGCACGATCGGCACCGGCACCATCTGGAGCATCATCAAGTGTCAGGCCCCTATCTATCCGGTCTATATCCGTGACGCCAACGGCAACATTATGACGGACAATACCGGCCGTCAGGTCTATGACTTCGCCAACAGCCAGCTCGGCGACCTCAGCCGCGCGGGAGGCACCGGCGGCAACGCGATCTTCGCCAACAAGTACCGTGTCTCAAAGACCACCGGAAACTCTTTCATAGCAAGCGGTTACGCTGACATCAAGCTCTTCCCGGACCTCACTCTTACAATCAACGGCAACGCCTACGATTACGACCGCAGAGGCCTTTACACGGAAGACCCTTACACCGACAAGTACACGTCCGGCTCCAACAACGGCTACCTTTCGAAGTCGTCTTCCCGCACATTCTCCTACAACGCCCAGCAGCTCCTCAATTACCATAAGGTGATCAACAACACTCACGACATCAGCGTGATGCTCGGCCACGAGTACTACAACTACCTTTATGAATATCTCGGAGCGTCCGGCTACAACTTCGGTATCGACGGCGCCACAGAGCTTGCCCAGGTGCTGAACAAGAACGGCGACCCGTACTCATATTCAAACGCTTACAACAACGAGGGATATTTCTTCCGTGGAATGTACAGTTATGATAACAAGTACTACGGCTCCCTCTCGTTCCGTCGTGACGCTTCCTCGCGCTTCCATAAGGATTACCGCTGGGGTAACTTCTGGTCGGCCGGCGCCGCCTGGATCATATCCAAGGAAAGCTTCTTCGATGTGGATTGGGTTGACGAGCTCAAGCTTAAGGCTTCCATCGGTAGCCAGGGTAACGACAACATCGGTAATTTCCTCTACGCTGACAACTACTCGATTGTGAACAACAACAACTCCGTGGCTTACCAGTGGCTTCAGAAGGGAACCAAGGACATCACCTGGGAGACCAACACGAACATCAACACCGGTATCGAGTTCAGCGTGCTTGACAGCCGCATCAGCGGTAGCCTCGACTATTTCTACCGCAAGACCACGGATATGCTCTTCACCCTCAGCACCCCTCCTTCAGTCGGCTACACAAGCTATTGTCTGAATATGGGTGATATGCGCAACTCGGGTCTTGAGCTTGTCCTCAGCGCCGACATCATCAGAAGGAAGGACATCTCCTGGGGCGTTGACTTCAACATTTCACACATCAAGAACAAGGTCCTCTCCCTGCCGGACGAGATCAAGACCACTGAGATCGAAGGCTACAACGGTTACGTGAACGAGGATCCGTCATTTGTCTCAAAATACAAGTACTTCGTGGCTGAAGGTCTTTCCCTCTACACTTGGTACCTTCCTAAGTACGCAGGAGTGGATTCCGAGACAGGTGAGGCCCTCTTCTACAAGGATGTCACCGACGAGGCCACGGGCGTGGTCACCAGAGAAACGACCAAGAATGCGAGCGACGCCACTGAATATCTTTGCGGAGATGCTCTCCCTAAGTTCCAGGGCGGTCTCTCGACCTCATTCAGGTACAAGAACTTCGACTTCTCCGTCCAGACAACCTTCCAGCTTGGCGGTAAGGGCTATGACTATGTTTATCAAGTTCTTATGCATTCGGGTGGACAGACGGGAACGACCTGGCACAAGGATATGCTGAACGCTTGGACGGAAAGCAACCATTCTGATATTCCGGCTCTCCGCTATTCCAACGCCTACGGCCAGTCTCCTCGCTCAGACCGGTTCCTCACAAGCACGAGTTACCTCAGCCTCCAGAACGTGAACTTCGGTTACACGCTTCCGACTAAGTTCACCCAGAAGTTCAATGTGGCTTCCTTGAGGGTTTACTTCTCCGGTGAGAACCTTGGCTTCATCTCGGCCAGAAGAGGCTTTGACCCTCGCTATGCGATCGGTGGCTACACCAACTCCGAGCTTTATTCCCCAATCCGCACATTGTCGGGCGGCATTACCTTAACTTTCTAATAACAAAGACAATATGAAAATCAATATAGCATTGGCTTCAACAGCGGCGGCATTGGTTTGCCTTACTTCCTGTATGCAGGAGGTACTGCCTACCGAGTCCGTGATTTCTGATCAGATCGGCCAGTCCGCTTCCGCCCTTGATGGTATGGTCAATTCCATCTACACCAATATGGTAGGCTACGAGAATAAAGACGGTGGTATCGAGACCATCTCCTATGGAAGTATGCGTGTGCAGCTTGAGCACTCCACGACGATGATGGTTTGCCCTGGCTACAACGGCTTCAACACAATGGGAGCCTGGACACAAGGTGCGATTTCGGCTGTCGGTTCCAACCGTGGTATCTATCCTACCTACCTCTATTACGGCTATATCAAGACCGTCAACGACGTGATCGGAATGATTGACACAGAAAACGCCACGGAGGAAATGCTCGTGGATCTTGGAATATGCTATGCCTACAGGGCTTTGTACTATATGGATCTGGTTCAGATTATGGAGTACAAGAAACCTCTGGATTCCCGCTACACGTATGTGGATCCTAAGAGCGATCTCAGCAACCTTGGCGTTCCGATCGTCACTGACAAGACCACAACTCAGGAGGCTTCCAACAATCCTCGCGCGACCGTGGACGAGGTTTATGACCTGATTCTCTCCGACCTTACGGAGGCAGAGAAATATCTCACCGGCTACACCCGCAAGGATAAGGTTGAACCAGACCTCGCTGTAGTCTATGGCCTTTTCGCCCGCGCCTACACCAACCTTGCGTCCCGCACCGAGCGTGCCGCCAAGTACACCTCGAAGGCCGAGTACTGGAAGCAGGCCGGTGAATATGCCGAGAAGGCTATAACTCAGTCGGGCTGCACACCACTCACCGAGGCTCAGTGGACTGATCCTAAGACCGGTTTCAACAACCGCAACTCACAGAATTCCTGGATGCTCGCCACCCACATTGATCCGAATAACACATCTGCTGCCTCAAGTGGTTCATTCGTCTATGCGATGATTATGGGCACGGAGACCACATTCTCGGTCTATGGATGGCGTGTCGGACGCGCTCTTGACCGTGCGGCCTACGACAGACTTTCCGACAACGATTGGCGCAAGAAGTCCTGGCTTGGTCCTGAGTTCTTCTACGAGTCCAAGAACCAGAAGGCTGGTGAGGCTTATCTGATCGAGAAGGATGCCAACGGCAACCTGATCAACAACAAGTGGGCTACCGCCGGCAACAATAAGAGCACCGAGCAGGGTGACTGGAGTAATGACCCTGGCAAATACCAGTTCAGCAACTCCGCATCCTGGGTCCGCTCTCGCATCAACACGAGCTACGGATTCAAGGCCTGGCCTTGGCTCTACGTGAACCTCAAGTTCCGTCCTAACGAGGGCAACTACAACACCTACGAGGTCGGCGGAGCGACTGACTTCCCGATTATGCGTGTGGAGGAGATGTACTTCCTGAAGGCTGAGGCCGAGCTTAACACCACCGGTGTGGCCGCAGCCAAGGCTACTCTTGAAGGCCTCATCAAGACCCGTAACAGTTCCTACACCTGCGCCGCTACCACAAAGAAGGATGTCTATGAGGAGCTTATGTTCCAGAAAGGCATCGAGTTCTGGGGCGAGGGCATCAACTACTTCGACAACAAGCGTCTTGAGACCGGATGCCATCGCTGGTATCCAGGAGCGAGCGTCGAGAGAGCGGCTCACGCGATCGATATGAACAGGATTCATCCGGGTTGGACTCCAGGCTTCAACAACGCCGAGCTCAACGGCAACAGGGCCGTCTATGATTTCAACAATCCTTACACGGCTTACAGTGTGTACACTACAGCGCTCCGCACCAACGATGAGGTCGCAAGCCACTATGGCGAGGCTATCGAGGTTGAGGGCCACAAGTTCTTCGACACTGAAAAGTTTGAATAATGTCAACGCTTCCGTCACAGGAACCAACAAATAACGCTTACAATGAAATCAGTAAAAACAATATTCGCGTCCCTCTCGGCCATCGCCGTCCTTTTCTCGGCGGTGTCCTGCAAGGATGACGGCGGCACGTCCGGCTCAAGCACCGAGTGCTATTTCTTTCAGGAGTCTTTCTCCTTCAATGTGACCTCCAACCCTGAGATCGAGATCCCGGTTGTCCGTCTCGGCACATCCGGCGATGTCAGCGTGAATGTCTCAGCCACGGGATCCTCCGTGTTCAATGTGCCTTCCCAGGTGACCATCAAGGATGGCGAGAGGGTCGGAAACCTTGTCGTGACCTACGACAAGTCACAGCTCGCTTTCAACGAGACTTACGAGTTGAACCTCTCAATCTCTGACTACACCTCCCTTTTCGGCTACGGCAAGGCTGTCGCCACGATCGAGTACCCTACCTCTTACTATGAATATGGCAAAGGCACCATCGAGGAAGGGTGGTGGGGTGAGCAGGAGGACAAGGTTATGTACGCCCGCGACTATGCCAAGAATGTGCTCCAGTGCTACCTTCCGGACTGTTGGGGACACGATTCCGGAGCCGGCTACGATGTGCAGGACTACATCTTCTACTGGAACACCGAGACCAACAAGGTCTATGTGCCTCTTCAGTATATGGGCACGACAGGCAGCAGCGACAAGATCCAGTGGAACATCGCCGACCGCGGAGTGCTCGCCTGTATGTTCGGAGGCCCTGGCCACAAAGAGGGCAGCGCCGCTTGGATGAGCTATGTGGATGGCTGGTACAAGGATGCCGGCCTGACACAGCCTTACTACGATCCTGCCAAGAAGGCGTTCTATCTTTCCGACACGGCCGCTGTTGATCCGGCCACCGGAAAAGTTGTCTATGGCACCGCCGGAACGTTCGACGTGTTCAAGCTTTCCGAATAGGTCTATAATTTAATATGCATTGACCGGTCGGACTTCATTGTCCGGCCGGTTTTTTCTATCATATTCCTGAATATTCCATCTTGAGCTGCCATATTTTGGCAATATGACGTAATATCTTTGTACCGTTGAAAAAGATGCAAGGATTATGAGACACAAGACTTTGATTCAATCGATGAATTCAGTGATCACCGCCCTTAAAGTCGAGGACAAGGACGGCAACGAAACATTGTCTTTGACGGCGGCCAGGATCAATTCGGCGGCCTCGGACATTCGCAGCCTTATGAAGAGGCTTGGCTTGACTACGGACCAGGTGATCCTGTTCTCGGCGATAATGGAGAAGTCTTCCACTTTCAGGCTGGAACAGAGTGATCTGGCTGAGTTTATGGGGCTTAGCTATCTGGAGTTCCTTCAGTACACCGAAGACCTTAAGGTTCTGTCGGACAAGTGGCTCATAAGGATAAAGGCCGACCGCAACAACATCCGTGTGCCGGATGATGTGATCAAGACCATCACCAATGATTCTGTCTATGTCAGACCGGGTACGGAATGGTACACGAAACTGGGTGTCCTCAAGCGTTTCAAGAAACTTGTCAAGCTAAGGGAGGACAACGAGATCGAGTACAATGCGATGGCTACGGAGATGGACAACCTGATCCAGGACAACCCGGACACATCCATCGGTTCCGCTATGAGGAAATACGGTGTCTTTGGTGAGGACAAGAAGCTTCCCCGCGATGAGCGTGTCGCGTTCTATCTGCTGTGCTACAGGTATTTCAGTGAGGATGACGATATGGTGGGCTGGCACGACTTCGAGGATTGCTTCGGGGAGGACAACGAGGACGGACTGGATATGCTCAAGGCTGACTATAGCCGTGAGTCACTTTGCCTTCAGACGCAGGGACTGATTGAATATTCGGCCCGGGACGGAGTGAAGTCGAAGGATTTCTTCAAGATCAAGGATTCGATCAAGGAGGAGATATTCAGAGAGGTCGGAGGTGTGAGAAAGCCGCAGGCGACTGTGGCTGGCACGATTGACTACAAGGCCATCAAGGAGAAAAAACTATTCTATGGGGAAGAGGAGGGCCGCAAGGTGGGCACTTTGCGTGGCATCCTGGCCGAAGAACGGTACGCTCAGGTCAAGAAGGCTTTGAGCGACAAGGGGATGCGCACAGGATTCACCTGCCTGTTCTACGGCTCTCCGGGAACCGGGAAGACAGAGACTGTCTACCAGCTTGCCCGAGAGACCGGAAGGATGATCGTCTCGGTCGATGTCACGAAGATCAAGGATTGTTTCGTGGGCGAGAGCGAGAAGAACATCAAGAACCTTTTCGACAGTTACCGTGATCTGGTGAACAGTTCGGATGTCGCTCCGATTCTGCTGTTCAATGAGGCTGACGCGGTTTTCGGAGTCAGAAAGGAAGGCGCGACGAGCGCCGTGGACAAGATGGAGAACAGCATCCAGAACATCATTCTTCAGGAGATGGAGAGTCTGGACGGGATTCTTATCGCGACGACCAACCTTACAGACAATCTGGACAAGGCGTTCGAACGGAGGTTCCTTTACAAGATAAAGTTCGGCCGTCCGTCGAAAGAGGCCAGAGCGAAGATCTGGGCATCGATGATTCCGGAATTGTCTGAGGACGAGGCCCTTTCGCTGTCGGAGAACTACGATCTCTCCGGCGGGCAGATCGAGAACATCTGCCGCAAGAGAACGGTCCAGTCCATCCTTACGGGAGAGGAACCTTCTTTCGAGGAGATTAAGTCATACTGTGACGATGAAAGAATCTCATCGGAGAGACCAGTCCGCAGAATCGGCTTCTAAACCTATTATTGGTCAGAAGGAAAGACCACTCCTGCCTGGCGGCGGCTTTACCATCCATTGATACGCGTATTCGAGAAAGTCAGAAAAATCTGTTCTTATAATCAGCTGAATAAAGCAATGGCCATAGCACTGAATTGCAATACAGAGGAAGAGAGGATTGTGTCACTGCTGCATATTGCCGCAGAGGCAGGTAAGATTAAAATTGATGATCTTATCCGGGAAGGGGGCAATGAGGACATCACACAAGCTCTTGCCTTACTGATAGAATGTAATCCTTTGGATGTTGAGGTATGCTATATGTCAATAAAAGACAATAAGTTGGCTAAAGCGGTTCTAGTACAGAAACTGAAAAACATCCTATATCTGAGGGATAAACGACAGCGGAAAAATTATGGTGCCTATCGTATTTTGATTGAGAGGCTTCAGAATGATAAAAGTAACCAATAATCATTATATTTATGAATCAATACACAAAACACAACACAATGTCAGAGAGTAGTACTAATATAACAGATTGGCGCAAACTGACTGCCTCCAGTATCGAGAAGGTTGATTTTGACAATTATTCCAACGAGCAAGCCCGATATGAGATGTGGGTCTCACCGACAGACAATCCGCAGAACCCACTTATTGCCATCGGACTTAACCCCTGCGGGAAAACCGATGACGAAAATTTCAGCAGAACTACCGACAACCTGCGCAGGATCGCATTCAACAATCATTACGATGGGCTTATCATCCTCAATTTATGCCCAGTCATCACCGACAGAGCTTCTGAACTGAGAAAGAAAGATATGGGGCTGAAAGACAGCGCTCATCAGGAGAATCTGAAACACATACGGCATATCGCTGAACGATATAAAGAATCCGATGTCCTGCTATGTTTCGGAAAGGCAATAGTCAAGCAACATCTTGCGGGGTATCTTAATGATATTTATTCAGTCCTGCACAGTACAAACAAAGACCGCCGATTTTTTAGGATCAACGCATCAAGAAACGGCAAGCCATACGACAATCCGCCCCATCCTTCCAGAATATCGCCTAACACTCCGCTCGAACCAATGGATGTTGAAGGCTACATCAATGAGTTGTGTGGGACGGATAGATGCCGGTGATACACAGATATAAATGTAAAATGAAACGGACTTATGCACTTTAGGCTTGCGTCTAATCCCTTCGGTAACACTTTTAGCCTCTTCTGCTCCCCAAGAGTGTATTCCGCACTCTTGGGAAACGTTTACCCCACTTTTCGTCTCCCGAGGGTGTTGCTGAACACTCTTGGGAGACATTTTTCCCCTTTTTTGCTTCCGAAGGACCATTCGGCATCTGTGCGGAGACTTGCGTCGCACTTTTGGGGAAGCATATCTAATGCTGTTATTGGCACAATGTCATCAGCCTATGCTCCTTATTAATTTTGGAAAACTATTGATCAGTGGGAAAGACTACTCCTGCCTGGCGGCGGATCTCGTCAAGGATTTCAGCCGTGACGAGTGATGTCTCCAGGCTGTTGACGGACGATTCAAGGCGGCCTGAATCCAGCACATCGATGAATTCCTTGAACTCGCAGAGGTACTCGTCAGCGTCAACCGGCACGGAGATGTTCTCAGCCTGAGGGCCTGAGGACCGTCCGGAGGTCGGTGCGCCGCGTCTGGTCAGCGATGCCTCACGGGTGATGTGGATCTGGTCCAGCGACAATATTCCTCCGTCGCAGGAAATCTCGGTGCGAAGGTTCGAGTCCGCTATCTTTGAATATATCACCGTGGCGTCCATCCCTTCATATTCAAAGATCACACTGCCTTGCAGGTCAACACGTTTACTTATGGCCCCCACCGGCACCTCGCAGGTCGTGACGCTGGCCTTGATTCCTTTCGGCCGGCCGAAAAGTGAGACCATCGGATAGACCGTGTATATTCCTATGTCCATCAACGCCCCGCCCGAGCGCTCCGGATTGAGCGAGCTTGGCACCGCCGAACTGTCCTCGCCGGCGATAATCCTCTTGACCAGGTCATATTTTGATGAATATTGGCAGAACGCCGCGAAGAAATGACGGACATTCCCCAGTTCGTTGAGCCTTAGTCTGGCGTTCCTGAAATTCGGAGTCAGCGTGGAGATCATCGCTTCCATCAGCATCACACCGTTCTCCCTTGCGGCTTTGACCATCTCGCTCACTTCGCAGGCGTTGGAGGCCATCGGCTTCTCGCACAGCACGTGCTTGTGGTGCCTCAGGCACTTGATCGCGATGTCGTGGTGCGTGTCGTTGGGAGTCCCGATATAGATCGCGTCGATTTCAGGATCGGACGCCATCTCGTCAATGTCCGTGTACACTTTTGCGATGCCATGCGCTTCGGCGAAGGCCTTGCCGCTTTCCCGCGAGCGAGAGCACACCGCCGCGGCCTCGAATCGAGGCTCCATCACGGCACCTTTGAGAACCCAGTCGCTGATGCGGCCGGTACCGACTATCCCGAATCTTGTCTTTCTCATTTCAGGGCTCCTCTGATCTCAAGATAATCAAGAATCTTCACTCTTGCTGAAGTCTTGTCGGCGGCATTGATCGTCAGTACCTCATAGCCCAGTTTCGGTACGATTCTGGACGTTTTCTCATCCGGTTCAGGCTCGATAAGTATCACTCCGCTTACGGCTTTCTTCAGTCTGTAGGCCGCCTTGATCACGGCCTCGGACGAGAATGTGTCCGCGATCAGGATGATCCTTTCCGCATCGGCGAATTTTTCCTTGCCTATTCTCTTGACCATGAAACCCACGTCCTTTCCGTTCTCGTGAAAGGCAGTGGTGTAGCCGACAAGGCCTTCCGGGACCAGAGACTTGACCAATCCTTCCGGGAACGCGGTCTTCAACGGCTCGTGGAAAAACACGATGACCGGCCTCGGACCAAGTGAATCCGGAAAGAATCCGTTCTCGTCAGCAGGTTTGAAGACCTTGCCGAAAATCTTGTCGCTATGCCTGTAGAAGCTGAGCTCTTCCACGATTATCCTGCTTCCGTTCTCGGCCTTCACCCTTTCCCTCGGGCTGGCTTCCTTGAAAAGATTCAGCCCGACGATTCCGAGAAGCGCCACGAGCAGGGAGGCAATCAGGGACACGATAACTTTTTTCATTGTTCAGCAAATGTTAAATGTTTTACACTATCCGCAAAAATAATTATTTTTGTGGTAATATGCCAAAGTTGAACCCCATATCCCGCATGTCGGAAAGGAATCAGCTCCTCGTGCTCAGCCTCGTGGTCGGAATCGTGGTCGGGCTTGCCGCCGTGCTGCTCAAAACCTTGATCTCGGTGCTTCAGGAGGGCTTGCGTGACGCTTTCGGAGGAGTCCTGGGCGGATCATTGTACTATCTTGCTCTGCCTGGAATCGGAATGCTCCTTGCGATGCTGTTCTGCAAGTATGTGATCAAGGACAGTATCGGCCACGGTGTAACCAAGGCCCTTCAGGCGGTCTCAAGGCACGAGTCCAGGATCAAGCCACACAATATGTGGTCTTCCGTCGCCGCGAGTTCCGTCACCATCGGATTCGGCGGATCCGTCGGAGCGGAGGCCCCGATCGTCTACACGGGAGCCGCCATCGGATCCAACTTCGCCCGCTATATGGGATTGTCCTACAGGAGTATGACAGTGCTGCTGGGCTGTGGCGCCGCGGCTGCCGTGGCTGGCATATTCAAGGCTCCTCTCGCCGGAGTCCTGTTCGTGCTGGAGATCCTGCTGTTCAACATCTCGATGACCTCCATGATGCCACTGCTGCTGTCAACCGTCTCTGCCACAGTGGTATCCTATACGCTTCTTGGATCTTCCACCCCGTTTGAATGCACCCTGACCCCGTTCGAACTCAAGAATATTCCTTATTACGTCATTCTTGGTCTTTTCTGCGGGGCATGCTCCATCTATTTCATCCGCACGACCTTGAAGCTCGAGGACCGGATCGGCAAGATGGAGAACGTCTATCTGAAATGGATAATCTGCGCGGTCGGACTCGGAATCCTGATATTCCTTTTCCCTCCGCTTTACGGTGAAGGGTACGAGTCCCTCGGTGTGCTCCTTAACGGGAAGGAACTTTCGCTTGACGGACAGACTCCGCTTGCGTTTCTGGCACACAGCCCGTGGTCTGTGCCTGTCTTTTTCATGTTGATACTGCTTCTGAAGGTGTTCTCAATGACTTTGACAAACGCCGGCGGTGGAGTGGGAGGAACTTTCGGTCCGACCCTGTTCGTCGGCGCGATCGCGGGATTCGTTGTGGCGAGAACACTCAATATGCTTTTTGACGGGACGTCTGTCATTGTCCCTGAACAGAATTTCGTTTTGGTCGGGATGGCCGGGCTGATGGCCGGCGTGATGCAGGCCCCGATGACGGCGATCTTCCTTATCGCCGAGATCTCAGGAGGTTACGACCTGTTCCTGCCTTTGATCCTTACCTCGACCATCGCTTTCGGAACGACCAGAATTGTCGAGAAATATTCCATCTACACCAAACGTATAGCCCAGAGGGGAGAACTCCTGACCCACGATAGCGACCAGGCCGTGCTGACCTTGCTTAAGGTCTCCGACGTGATCGAGACAGACTTCTCCACGGTGAAGATAGACGACACCCTCGGCCGCCTTGTCGAGGTCGTCTCCGAATCCACCAGAAACATATTCCCTGTTCTGGACTCGGTGGACCGTTTTCAAGGGTTCGTCTCTTTGGAGGACATCCGCAAGGATATGTTCAGGACCGATGAATATGAGACCCTGCACGTATTCAACTTTATGCGGAGCGCCGAGGAATATGTCTATGAAGACGAGAAGATGGATTCCGTGATGAAGAAGTTTGAGGTCACATCGGCTTGGAACCTTCCGGTGGTGAGGCGTGATAGAACCTATGTCGGGTTTGTCTCCAAGTCCAAGATCTTCTCGGCTTACCGGGACGAGCTGAAGGTCGTTTCTCAAGATTAATTGATAACACTCTGAATATGAAGAATATCTATATTGATTATATTGCCCGTACCATCGGAGTCAAGGATTGGCAGGTCGAGAACTGCGTACATCTTTTCGAGGAGGGCAACACGATTCCGTTCATCAGCCGTTACAGGAAGGAGAAGACCGGAGGGCTGGACGATGTAGCCGTCGCCGAGATCAAGCACTGGAACGATGTGTTCACGGAGATGGAGAAGAGGAAGGAGGGCATACTGTCCACGATCTCCGAGCAGGGAAAGCTTACGGACGAGTTGCGCTCCAAGATTGAGAATTGTGTGGTGGCCAGTGAGTTGGAGGATCTGTATCTGCCGTACAGACCTAAGAGGAGAACCCGTGCCACGATGGCGAAGGAGAAAGGTCTGGAGCCGTTGGCTGACAAGATGTGGAAGGTTGAGGTCGCTGATCCGGAGGCAGAGGCGAGGAAATATGTCGGAGACAAGGTCGCTTCCGTCGAGGAGGCCCTTGCCGGAGCCCGTGACATCATCGCCGAGCGGCTTTCCGAATCGCAGACCGTCCGTGAGAACCTCAGGCACATATTCAGAACCCGCAGGATCGAGTCGAAGGCCACCAAGGCGGCCTCAGGCAATGCCGAGGCTTCGAAGTACAGGACTTATTTCAATTTCTCGATGCCGCTCCAGAGGATTCCTTCGCATAACCTTTTGGCGATACTTCGTGCTGAGAATGAGGGCTTTTTGTCTGTAGGGCTCGATGCGGATCCGGAGAAATGCGGCAACAAGATTTATTATGATTTTTGTCAGGAACATCGTTATCCTGGTTCCAAACTGGCTGACCAGATCCGTCAGGCCGTTGATGACGCCTACAAGCGTTTGCTTGAGCCATCGCTGACCAACGAGATTGTCAAGGAAGCCAAGGAAAAGGCTGACATCGAGTCGATTAATGTGTTCGGGGAGAACCTCACACAACTACTGCTTTCCGCTCCGGTAGGCCAGAAGAGAACAATGGCGATTGACCCCGGTTTCCGCAACGGCTGCAAGATAGTCTGTCTGGACGAGCAGGGAAACCTCCTGCATCACGAGATAATATTCCCTCATCCGCCCCAGAGCGAGAAGATCAAGTCGATAATGGCTGTCTCCTCAATGATTGATGAATATTCCATCGAGGTCATCGCCATCGGCAACGGCACGGCCTCCCGTGAGACCGAGGACTTCATCAAACGTGTCGGGATTCCGGAGAACGTCAAGGTGTTCACTGTCAGTGAGGATGGAGCGTCGATATATTCAGCCTCCGAGGTCGCGAGGCAGGAGTTCCCGGATGAGGATGTGACAGTCAGGGGAGCGGTGTCGATCGGCCGACGTCTGATGGATCCGTTGTCGGAGCTTGTCAAGATTGACCCTAAGTCATTGGGCGTGGGGCAGTACCAGCACGATGTGGACCAGAATCTGCTTCGGGAGAAACTGGACAACACCGTGGTCATCTGCGTGAACAGCGTCGGAGTGAATCTCAACACCGCCAGTCCTTACCTCTTGAGTTATGTCTCGGGCATCGGTCCGGCTTTGGCATCGAACATTGTGGAGTACCGCTCTTCGATAAAGGGCTTCTCCTCCAGAACCCAACTCCGTAAGGTCCCGAAACTCGGCCCGAAGGCTTTCGAGCAGTGCGCCGGCTTCCTTCGCATCCAGAACGCCGAGAATCCTCTCGACAACTCAGCCGTGCACCCAGAGTGCTATCACATCGTTGACAGGATGGCTTCTGACCTCGGAGTCAGCACCAAGGAACTGGTCGGAAATGAGGAGTTGATCAAGAAGATCGATCCGTCGGCCTACGTGGAGGGTGAGTTCGGCCTTCCAACGATCAATGATATTCTGAAGGAATTGGCCAAGCCCGGCCGTGACCCTCGCCAGAGCGCCCAGGAATTCAGTTTCGCCGAGGATATCCACGAGATAGATGACCTCAAGCCAGGTATGGAGCTGCCGGGAATCGTCACGAACGTGACCGCTTTCGGAGCCTTTGTTGACATTGGCATCCACGAGAACGGCCTAATCCACGTCTCCCAGATGCGTGGCCAGAAAGTGAAACTCCACCAAAAAGTCACCGTCAGCGTCCTCGATGTCGATCTCGACCGCAAACGCATCTCGCTCCGTCTTTTGGCCGGAAAGTAAACCGTTCGGTCGCTGAGCTTGTGGTTCGATGAATCTCACCAACCATCGAATCACCCAAGTGAATAACTTAGTTAGCTGATTCTGCGGTCGCTGAGCTTGTCGAAGCATCGAAGCACCCCATAGTTCAGTGATGTGCCGTCACGAACCTTAGCCACCCGCGGCTATAAGCGGGAGGGACCCAGCCTCCGGCTGGGAGGGACGGAGCGCGAAGCGCGGAGGGTTCGTGACGGCATTTCACTGAAAAGGGATAAAAACGGTAGGCAGGTGCCGAAATGTTAGTGAATATTTGAATATTATTTCTTTTCAAAAGAGAAATTTGATTATCTTTGTAGAAATGTAAGTATAACTAACAGATTACTCATATTCCGTATTATATTATGAGCGCGACAAGAAGTATATGTGACAACAAGGCGGTAGTTTATCTGCTGTCCGTATTGGCCATTGTGCTTTGGGGAATGTCCTACATCTGGAGCGACCGACTGATCGCCCTCGGAGTCCCGATTTCATATTTCGTCCCGTTAAGGATTTTTGTCGCCGGAATCATACTTCTTCTCTTCAACATCCTCACAAAGAACTTCCGCCTGATAGCCCGCAAAGATATCTGGAAATTTTTGCTGCTCGCTCTCTTTGAGCCACTTATCTACTTCTTCTGCGAGACCTACGGCATAAAAGAGACCGGCTCGCCGACCATCAGCGCGATGATCATCGCCTCAGTACCGATCTTCTCAGTAGGAGCCGGTGCCCTGTTCTTCAAAGAGCGTATCTCGATCCTGAACGGCTTCGGAATCGCCGTGACCCTGGCCGGCATCTGTCTGGTCCTTCTCAAGCAAGGAGGAGATGAAGGTGTGCCGCAGAATTTCATCCTCGGAGTCGTGCTCCTGATGATAGCCGTCTTCTCAGAGGTCGGCCACGCCTCCTTGACAAAACTTCTCGCCGACGGCTACAAGCCTCAGGTCATCGTGATGTACCAGTTCCTGATCGGAACCGTGTACTTCCTGCCGTTCTTCCTGACGAGAGGCATCGAGAATTTCGACGCGAGACTCGTCTCCTGGGAAGTCCTGGAACCTATCCTCTGTCTCGCTGTCCTCTGCTCCAGCCTTGCCTTCTCTCTGTGGGCCATGGCAATCAAGAAGTTAGGCGTGGGCAAGTCCAGCGTCTTCCTCGCCATGATGTGCGTAGCCACCGCCCTCGTCGCCGAAGTCATCGGCCGCGAGCACCTCTCCCTCTTCCAATGGCTCGGCGTCCTCATCGCCGTCCTCGGCATCGTCCTATCCCAGTACTGCTGCACAAAGAAATCTGAGATTTAGTGCGGCCGCTAAAAAAGTATGATAAATCGTACTTACTCTTGCTGGCTTAAAGTTTTTTCTCTATTTTGGGCCAGTCTCCAATTGTATTCCGTGATAGATTGTACTTTCCTGATTTAGGTTGACTCGGGTTTATAGATTATTACTGGTATAAGTTGACTTAGAGAGGGGCCTTTCTTGTACCAAATATACTGGGACGCACCATTGGTACAGGAAATGCACTTCTGGTGTACCAAGAAGGTCAAGACATTTGGTTCGTGGCAAGGGAAGGAAAAATTTCTTACGCATGGTCAAGACTTTACAAAATGCTTTCAGTCACATATTGTGTCTATGCCCACAGAGGTTGGATAGGACTGAAAGACTCAAGGCCCAAGGTGCAAGATTTTCACGTCAATGTGCCTTCCTGGAGCTTCCAACAAACTTTGGACTGAAAGCATTTTGTAAATTCACTACGAAGAGGCAACACTCTTAATTCAATTCACGTTCATCGATCTTGGCTTGTGGCATGGTCGGTTCAGTTCCGAGTGACTGTTATTTCGGGTGAAAAAAGGGTGGTTAAACATCCAGGTTGGCATTCATGACCGGCATGAGGCCACAATTATTTAAACATCAACACCATAAGAGTTAGTCAACTTCTATATAGCACATAAAGATCTTATCATCCGAGTCTAAATGAACAAGTTGCATTGCCTTTCCGTGGTATTTTACTAATTTCCAACCGGAAACAATCCGGCAGGTGTTGTCTTTTCCGAAATTATCACCAATCGTAACATTAATGAGATTATTCAGACGAATGGCGTTGAAAATATTGTAGCTCCTACTATAATCGAAAAGGACAATTGGCTTTACATCCCATATAATGTGAACACCAAACGTAATGAATTGATCAGAAAAATAAGCAATCATCCTGAATTTCAAGGGATAGTTGTTGGTGGAAGAATAGATTGTGATCGGTTGTGCGAAAAGCTAAATATACTTGGATTAGATAGTTGTAAGGACATATATAGGGAGATATTTGGGAATAACCATAATGTTTACTCAATGCCAGTATTTTCTGGGACAAATAATGACTGTCCCATAAATGAATGTCCTCAACAGGGGGCAATACCTAAAGCTTGTAATTGGAATTGCCTTTATATGGGTGATAAGAAGGTCGGGGCGAGGTCATTCAAAAGTCTGGAGTCATTTTATAGTGGGTATTGGAATAATATCGGGATTCTTCAAGTTCCCCATCATGGCACAAAAGCCTACAGTTATCATAAACTATATGAACCAGCGAAGTTCTGTATAATATCATGCAAGTCTAACAGTACAACATATCCTAACAAAGATGTGTTAAAGGATATTTATGATGCAGGTAGTCTCTATTATGTGGTTACTGATGATGCTGGTACGAAGAAAGAATTCAAATATACGTTAGTTCATTAATGACGATATTAATCAATTCATAATCTTAACAACAATGAAAATCAGTAAATTATTATGTGTATTGCTATTTGTGTGTACGATAATAGGATGAACGGAAAAGGAATCGACGGTATCTGTTTCGTCGGTGTCATTGAATACGGCGACAATCGAAATGTGAAAAACCAATGCTGAAAAAGGCTACAACAGGAATATCTTCCAACAGTAAAGGTATCATACCAGAACCATCTTCTTTTTTGGCAGATGCATCTGCCAAATTAGTGTCGAAACACTTCCATTCCTCGTAAAAAAGCCTCATATTACGAAGGTTACGAGGAGAAAATCCCTTAAGCCCCGGCATTTCTATGCTGAGTTGACGGCTTATTGTTGATATCGCATCCTTTCCCCAAAAACCTTCACGACTGTTTTGGGATATGTATCGTCCAATGCCATAGTACAAAGCCAGTTGCTCCTGATTCACACCCTTCAAAGCTTTCGCTTGGCTCTGCAGAATAGCGGTTTTATCTGCTTGACAGCATCATTGTATTGTGTGGAAAGTTTCTCTTTCATACTCGTCAATTATAGTATTATTGGTGGGTGAATGCCAGAGCTTGACCGGAAGGGGAGTCGGGGAGGAGACGGCTGTCGGCGATAACTTGTTTGCCGTTGAGGAACACACGATCGATGACACCACGAAGTGTTGTACCTTCATACGGTGACCAACCGCACTTGTAGGCGACATTTTTTACTGAATATTCCTGCTCAGGAACATTGCGAACCAAATCAGCGTGACTCTTGACGGAATATTCCTGCTCGGGATCGAGGATAACCAAGTCGGCGTAGTTGCCGACCTTCAGGTGGCCTCTGTCTTTTATTCCGAGGATTTCGGCCGGTCTCTCCGAGAAAGCTGAGGCGATTCGTGAAAGACTGATCAGAGCCTCGTCATCGGCGTTTTTCCCTTCGTTGTACAAAGCCGCGGCTGTCAGCAGGGCCGAAAGTGACTGCTGGACTGAAGGCATGCCGGAAGGACATTTCAGATAGTTGTCCACTTTCTCTGAAAGCAGGTGAGGAGCGTGGTCGGAGCCTATGGTGTCGATTATGCCTTCCGCAAGACCTTTCCTCAGAGCCTCACGGTCAGAGGCCGACTTGATGGCCGGGTTGCATTTCACCTTCCCCTTCAACTTCTCATAGTCCTCGTCGCAGAACCAAAGGTAATTCGCTGAGGTCTCAGCGGTTATATTCGGGTTGTGAATTTTGGCGGCGCGGATCATCTCCACCTCCTCGGCTGTAGAGACATGCAGCACGTGAAGTCTGGTGCCATATTCAATGGCCATCGCAAGAGCCTTGGCGGTGGAGCGGATGCAGGCCTTGCGGCTGCGGATCTGAGGGTGCTCGCTGAAAGGAATATCCTCGCCGAACTTCGCCTTGGCGGCCTCCAGATTTGCCTTTATGATTCCCTCGTCCTCACTGTGGATCAGAATCGGCTTCCCTTGAATCCTGAACAAATCAGAAAGAGCCTCATTGTCGTCCACGAGCATATTCCCGGTGGAAGAGCCCATAAAGACTTTGATGCCACCGAACTCTGCGCCGTGGCCTTCGGCAAGATATTCCCGGATCATCGCCGCGTTGTCGTTTGTGGCCCCGATGTGGAATCCGTAGTTTGCCCACGAGCGTTCGCCGGCCCGGTTCAGCTTGTCTTGAAGAGTCTCCAAGTCGGTTGTCGGAGGCTTCGTGTTCGGCATATCGATGAAGGATGTGACCCCGCCGAGCAGGGCAGCCTTTGACTCGCTTCCGATGTCGGCCTTGCGTTCCATACCAGGTTCCCGGAAATGCACGTGGGCGTCTATTCCGCCGGCCATCAGCACCTTGCCGTCCAAGTCAATGATCTCCGAGTCTGGGAAAGCCTGAACGGCAGCAGAGTCGTCCAGGTCGGAACCGCCACGGTGCCATATTCCCGCAATCCGCTCGCCATCAATGGCAAGGGCTCCCTTTTTGGTGGAAGCCCCTGTCACTATTGTCGCATTGGTAAGTAAGATCCTTGCCATTGGTTATCCTTTACGATGAAACTTTCTGAATTTCAGGCGGATGACACCCCAGAACGCCTCTCCGAAGATTCCTCCGCTCATCTTGGACGTGCCAAGCTTGCGGTTCACGAATATGATCGGGACCTCCACCAACTCGAATCCCAGTTTCCAGGCCGTGTACTTCATCTCGATCTGGAATCCGTAGCCCTTCATCCTCACATCGTCCAGGTCGATTGTCTCCAAAGCCTTGCGGCTGTAGCACTTGAAGCCGGCCGTGCAGTCGTGGATCTTCATCCCAAGGACTGTCTTGACGTAGATTGACGCGAAGTAGGACATCAGAATCCTGCCGATCGGCCAGTTCACCACACTGATTCCGTCGCAGTAGCGGGAGCCGATGGCGACGCCTCCGCATTCCGCGCAGGCCTTGTAGAGTCTTGGCAGATCCTCCGGGTTGTGGGAGAAGTCAGCGTCCATCTCGAAGATGTAGTCATAGCCGTTCTCCAAAGCCCATTTGAAGCCGGTGAGATACGCTGTGCCAAGCCCTAACTTGCCCGAGCGCTCGATCAGGAACAACCTCTCCGGGAATTCCGTCTGGACTTTCTTGACAATCGCGGCGGTCCCGTCAGGAGAGCCGTCATCAATAATCAACACATTGTACTCTCCTTCAAGCGAGAATACTTTTCTGACAATCGCTTCAATGTTCTCTTTCTCGTTGTAAGTCGGAATTATGACGACTTTCCTGTCCATAGTATAAAGTTATTATTTAGTTTTCATCATTTCCTTGACCGCAGCCTCAAGTTGCTTGTCTTCGCCCCTGAGAACGGATGCCGGGTCATTGTCAACCTTGATGTCTGGCTCAATCTGTTGGTTCTCAAGATATTTGCCTTCCTTGAGGCCGAATGAACCGACCTGAGGGATTCCAAATACCATACCATTAATCTGGGTCTCCCACCAAACGGCGGTCATAGTGCCCGGAACCGGCATTCCGATCAGTTTGCCTACTCCAAGAGTCCTGTACGTGTAAGGGAATCCGCAGGCGTCAGAGTAGTTGTCCTCGCACATGAGCACACATGAAGGTTTTCTCCATTTGTTGTACGGCTCGCTGCCGATGTACTGTCCCCTTGGCATAAACCTTATATATTCCTTGCCGCTGAGGAAGGTCGCGAGGTCGTCGTGCAGCCATCCGCCGCCGTTGTGCCTTGTGTCAACCACAGCCGCGTCAGCCGCCCTGTACTTGCCGAGCAGTTTTGAATATACCGTCCTGAAGCTTGGCGAGTCCATTCCCTGGACGTGCGTGTAGCCCACTTTACCGCCTGACATCTTGTCCGTCATTTCCTCTCTCTGCTTCACCCACCTGCGGTACATAAGGGATGATTCTGAATATCCCGGCTCGATGAACAGCTCGACATCCTTCTTTCCTTTCTTCACAACGATGGCAACCTTCTTGCCGGCCTTGTTCCTGAGAAGACCGAACCAGCTCTCGCCAGCCTTTATCGGCTGTCCGTCAATGGATTCGATGATGTCTCCGGCCTTGATTTCTGAATCAGCGAGATTCAACGCACCGCCCGGAAGCACCTCGGCTATCTTCAGTCCATCGCCTTCGTAATCATAGTCATAAATGGCTCCCAGCCAACCCATTGTGAACTTTGAGCGTTGACTGTAGCGTGCTCCGGTGTGGGAGCCGTTCAGCTCTCCAAGCATCTCGGAGAGAAGATCCTGGAAGTCAAAGTTGTTGGCGATGTATGGCATAAACCGCTCGTAGTTCTTCTTGTAACCAGCCCAGTCGATTCCGTGGATCTGTGGATCGTAGAACTTCTCGTTCACCTGCTTCCAGACGTGGCCGAAGATGTAGTCCCTCTCGGCCTTAGGCTTGAACTCATAGTCTCCCGAGAACGAGATTGTGCTCGTCGCTCCGCTGGCGATCGTGATCTTCGTGATAGAGCTTCCTGTGAAAACATAGAGATCCTTGTCGTCGGCTGACGGTACCAATGAACCGTACACTCCCTTCTTGATCACTTTCACGTCACCTTTCTTGATGTCCATCTGGCAGAGGTCATAGCTCTTCTCCAACCTTGTGGTGTAGAATAACTTGGTTCCGTCCTGAGTGAGATAGAAGTCGCCGAGTCTTCCGGAGAAGCGTGTCAGGCGGGCTGTGCGGAACTCCCTGTTCTCCAGGTCAAGAACGAGTTTCTCAGGCTTCTCCGCCTGCTTGACAGAATCTTTCTTTTCCTTCTTCTCCTCTTTCTCGATCTTCTTCTCGGACTTGTCTCCGTCCTCAAGTGCCTTGGCGATCTCAGCGTCCTCCTTGTCCTGGTAGAACTTGGTCATCTCCTTTCCGTCGAAGAACATAATGTAGATGTCGCTCTCGGCTCCCCAGCTTCCGTGGCTGCGGTAACCGTCCTTGTCTGATTCCCAGGCCATCGCCTTGCCTTTGAGCGTCCATTTGAAGTTCCCGTCGGAATAGCCGCTTTGGGTCAGGTTCGTGATCTCGCCGCTCTCTATGTCGATCAACGCGATGTCGGAATTGTTCCATCCGCCGTTGATCTGGTAGTTGCTAAGGAGATATTTGCTGTCCGGGCTCCACTCGAAGCCCTGGTCGCCGTCAGCGTAGGAGTAATTCACGCCTTTAAGCAAAGACTTTTCCTTTCCGTCCTTGGTCGATTTGATGACCAGTTCGGTCCTGTCGCGCAGGAACGCCACCCATTTCCCGTCCGGAGAGACAACGGGCTGGAAGCATGTCTCGCTTTCCGATGTCACAAGCTCTTCCTTGAACTTGGTGGCATAGGTGAACCTCTTTTCCTTCTTGTCGGTCAGCGAAGTCTTGTATATTCCCCAATGACCGTTCCTTTCCGATGAATAGTAAAGCTCGCGTCCGTCCTTTGAGAAGCTGACGTTGCGCTCCTGCTCCGGTGTGTTGGTGATTCTCTTCGTGGTCTTGTAGTCGGCGGACGTGACGAAGACATCGCCTCTGATCACGACAGCGATCTCTTTTCCGTCAGGGGACACCGCCATAGAGGACGCTCCGGTCGAGAAGGTGAGATATTCAACATCATTCTCGGTCTCGTCCTTCGCCACGGTGATGTCGAGCTTCTTGGGCTCGCCGCCGTCCGTCATTGTGTAGAGGTCTCCGTTCCAGGAGAAGCAGAGCGTGCCGTTGCCGGCCACGGAAAGGAATCTTACCGGGTTGTCCTTGAAATGTGTCAGCTGCTTAGGCTCTCCAGGATTCCCGGTTGAGGCTTTATAGACGTTCAAAGTCCCGTCAGCCTCCGATATATAATAATATGTCTTTCCGTCAGCGGCGAAGACCGGATTCCTGTCCTCTCCGATGAATGATGTCAGTTTCGTGAATGTCCCGTCGCCGGTGACCCTGAACCTCTCACCCTGAGCCGAAGCTGGCTTATAGAGCCAGATGTCCCTTGTCACGGATGACTGGTGGTGCTTGCGGAGCGGATCCTCGTAGCCTTTGTAGTCTTCGTAGATGACCTCTCCTGAGTTGTTCACACTCATAGCCATGAGAGGCATTGAGGTTACAAGTTGAGGCCTGCCGGCTTTCTCGTCAACCTGCCAGACCTGCGGGCTGCCCGGGAATCCGCCATAGACGGCGTCCTGCTGGATGTTTGCCTGGAACAGAACCCTGCCGCCGTCAAGCACGCAGAGAGGAGTCTCGTTACCCGGGTAATCTGTCAGTCTTCTCGGAACACCACCCTCGGCGGAAGTGATGAATATGTCCTTGGAGCCACCCCTGTAGGAAGAGAACACGATCCTCTTCCCGTCCGGAGTCCAGAGGGGATCCGAGTCATAGGCTTGGTTCGTGGTGATCTGGAGTGCCCTTCCGCCGTTGACATCAACCGTGAAGATGTCGCCTTTGTAGCAGAACGCCACTTTCGTTCCGTCTGGGGAGATCGCGCTTTTCCTGAGCCATTTCGGCGTTTCCTGCGCTGTCATGGCCGTGGCTGTCGCCATGACAGCCGCAGCCAGAATCAATGTTCTTCTTAAGGTCATATTCATTGATATTAATTAATATGTGAGCCGCCCGGGCGACTATTTGACAAAAGTATCAATTTTTACCGATATTTTACTATTTTTGTGACTGCGAAAATGCTAAGGAACATGAAAAAAATAAGTTGCTTCAGATTAAGAGAAGATTTTCGAGGATAGATCTTTTTTTGAAGAAGGAGTGTGCCGGTGGCACATGACTGATGAGAAAAGAGATCTAGACCGAAAAGATTCCTTAAGATGATGCAGGTTATTTTTTGAATGTTACTAAAATTAATATTCTATAAATATTATGAACAGAATCGATTGTTTTGTCCCGTTCGTGAGCGATGAGCAGGTGGCTGTGACCGCCGCGAACCTCCGCGCCGAGTCCGAGGTCGCCAAGGTTGAGTTTCTTGACGCGGCCATATTCAAAAGCACAACCGGCATCAGGAAGATTGCCGAGTCCGCGGCCGCTCCTTTCACAATGATTTACACCAAGACGACTGAACTCAGCTTCGGCCAGTTCGCCCTTGAGCGCTTCCTTTCAATCGCCGAGGATTCCTCCGCCGCCATGGTCTATGCCGACCATTTCAACGAGGTGGACGGCAACCGCGCCTTCGCTCCGGTGATCGACTGCCAGGAGGGCGCGCTCCGCGATGACTTCGATTTCGGCTCTGTGCTGATCTACAGAACCTCCGCGTTGAAGGAAGCCGTCGCCAGAATGGACGTTGACTATGAATATGCCGGCCTCTATGACCTGCGCCTCAAAGTCTCCCAGAGGGGAAGCCTTGTCCACATCAATGAATATCTCTACTACGAGATCGAGACGGACACCCGCAAGTCCGGCGAGAAACTCTTCGACTATGTGGATCCGAAGAACCGTGCTGTCCAGATTGAGATGGAAAAGGCTTGCACACAGCATCTTAAGGATGTCGGAGGTTACCTTGAACCGAAATTCAAGCATATCGAGTTCTCGGATGATTCCTTTGAATATGAGGCCTCTGTCGTCATCCCTTGCAAGAACAGGGTGCGCACGATAGGCGACGCTCTGACTTCCGCGCTGAATCAGAAGACCACTTTCAAATATAACGTGATCGTGGTTGACGACAACTCCACTGACGGAACCGTTGATGTCATCAAGAAGTTCATCGATGACCCTAAGCTCGTCTATATCGCGCAGGACAAGAGCTATCACGCCATCGGAGGCAACTGGAACGCCGCCCTGCACCATCCTAAGTGTGGTAAATTCGCCATCCAGCTGGATTCTGACGATGTTTATTATGATGAGAACACAGTGCAGAAGTTCGTGGACGCTTTCTATGCCCAGAACTGCGCCATGGTTGTCGGTACCTACAGGATGACCAACTTCCAGATGGAGACCCTGCCTCCTGGAATCATCGATCATCGTGAGTGGACTCCGGAGAATGGCCGTAACAACGCTCTGCGCATAAATGGTCTTGGCGCTCCGCGCGGATTCTACGTTCCGATGCTTCGTACGATCAACTTCCCTACGACGAAGTATGGGGAGGACTATGCGGTGGGTCTTCGCGTCTCCAGAGAGTACCAGATAGGCCGAATCTACGATGTTGTCTATAATTGTCGCCGTTGGGACGATAATTCCGACGCTTCGCTCGATATCGACAAAGTAAACGCTAACAACCTGTATAAGGACAGGATACGTACTTGGGAGCTGCTGGCGAGAATAAAAATGAATAAAAAAAGTTAAAAATTTTTCAGAAAAAGTTTGCAGGTTCAAAAATAATGTCTACCTTTGCATTCCCGTTCGGAACGAAACACAAACGATCTGAACAGGAATGCAAACAAGTTCATTGAAAAGACTGAAGGAAGTACAACAAGTACCGAGAACGAAATGAGAGCGTTGATTCTTTTTTAGAAGAATGAAGTTGTCGGGGTCGAACTGGAAATATGTGTATTATACAAAGAAGAGTTTGATCCTGGCTCAGGATGAACGCTAGCGGCAGGCTTAACACATGCAAGT
>ENA-OUQO01000080-OUQO01000080.1-human-gut-metagenome-genome-assembly--contig:-NODE-80-length-52739-cov-4.193076_pt1 | contig 52739 bp, 49 predicted proteins | sample MGYA00237944_ERZ548825 | MGnify/ENA primary metagenome ERZ548825 (study PRJEB26490, sample SAMN05194700) | human gut metagenome | biome: terrestrial biome; feature: human-associated habitat; material... | reverse complement strand
GCGGAAAAGGTTGTTACGGCTTTTGCGGATTATTACGGAATCAATCCAAAATATGTAACCGCAGGTAACGGCTCAGATGAACTTATCTTTTTGATTGAAGCCGCATTTATGGAAAAAGGGGACAGGATGCTTTGCGTTGCTCCCGATTTTTCAATGTACAAATTCTATTCATCAATCTGTGAGGTTGAATGTGACACATTTATCAAATCCGACGACCTTTCAATTGATACGGATGCACTTATTGAAAAGGTAAATCGTGACAATATCAAACTTCTGATTTTTTCAAACCCATGCAATCCGACAGGGCAGGGTATGACCGCCGAAGATGCACGCAGGCTTGTTACAAGCGTAAATGCACTTGTAATTCTTGACGAAGCATATATGGATTTCTGGGATCAGAGTTTAATAAATGAGGTTGAAAAGTATTCAAATCTCATTATTTTCAGAACCGCATCAAAGGCGGTAGGCTCAGCGGCACTCAGACTCGGTTTTGCCGTTGCAAATGAAACAATTTCAAGAGCTGTAAAAGCGGTAAAATCTCCGTACAATGTGAACACATTTTCTCAGGTTGTCGGCAGTATAATATATAAAAATAAAGATTATCTCAAAAACAGACAAAAAACAATTGTCAGAAACAGAGAAAAGCTGTATAATGACTTATTGGAGTTGTCCGCTCTTTCCGATGATTTTAAGGTTTACAACAGTTGTGCAAACTTTGTTTTTGTTAAAACATCATTCGGCAAAGACTTGTGGAACTATCTAAAGGACAATTCAATTGTAATCCGTTTTATGGGCGATTACATCAGAATTTCCGTTGGCACAGAAGAAGAAAACGAAGAACTGATAAGTTGCATTAAAACTTATTTATCGAGGTGATTATATGCGCAGTGCATATGTTGAGCGTAAAACGAAGGAAACCGACATAAAGCTAAAACTTAATCTTGACGGCGGCGATATCAAAATTGATACAGGCATAGGCTTTTTTGACCATATGCTCGACGGCTTTGCCCGCCACGGTCTTTTCGACCTTTCCGTTTCTGTAGACGGAGATCTTGATGTAGACGGCCACCACACGATCGAGGACACCGGTATCGTGCTCGGAACTGCAATCCGCGAGGCAGTCGGCGACAAACAGGGCATCCGCCGCTACGGCGACAGAATCCTTCCGATGGACGAGACACTGGTGCTCTCGGCCGTTGACCTCTGCGGCAGACCGTATCTCTCTTTCCAGGCAGAATTTACGCGGGAGAAAGTAGGAGAGATGGAGACCGAGATGGTAAAAGAATTCTTCTACGCCGTTTCCTATGCGGCGCAGATGAATCTGCATATCAAAGTGCTTGACGGCGGAAATAACCACCACATCATCGAGGCGATGTTCAAAGCATTTGCGAAGGCACTCGATGAGGCAACTTCCTTCGATCCGAGAATTGCCGGCGTGCTCTCGACCAAGGGCAGCCTGTAAGAGCAGAAAAAGAGGAGAACAAGAGATGAAACAAGCATTAAAATGTGATTTTACCTGGGCGGATTTTAAGACAAACAGCGACGGCATGGTTCCGGTTGTTGTACAGGATGCGGAAAATGACGAAGTGCTGATGCTCGCCTACATGAATGAAGAAGCGTTTGAGACGACACTGCGCCTTGGAAAAATGACGTACTGGAGCAGAAGCCGCAATGAGCTCTGGACGAAGGGACTGAGCTCCGGCCATGTGCAGTATGTAAAACAGCTTCTGATCGACTGCGACAACGATACAATCCTTGCCAAAGTAGAACAGGTCGGCGCAGCGTGCCACACCGGAAACCGCACCTGCTTTTACCGGACCCTGGCAGAATAAAAATTTTTGATTCAGAGCATAAAAAGAGCTCCTGTTTCACAGAATAAAATCTGTGGGACAGGAGCCTTTTTATGCGGTTCTGTATCGTTAAAAGCCATTACAGAAGAAGGTATTTTAAGATAAACAGAACAGCCAGGATGTACATGATCACGCTGATCTTTTTTTCTTTTGCTTTTCCGCTCAGGATCTGGATTGCAACGTAGGAGATAACTCCCATGGCAATACCTTCGGAAATGCTGTAGAAGAACGGCATAGCTCCGATGCAGATGTAGCACGGAATCGCCTCGGAAAGATCGCTGAAATCAATGTTGACTACGTTGGTCAGCATGTAGAAGCCTACCACGATCAGTGCCGGAGCCGTTGCAAAGGACGGGATGGCAAGGAAGATCGGGGAGAGGAACAGAGCGAGGCCGAAGAGGATTGCAGTGGTAACAGCGGTAAGACCGGTACGGCCGCCTTCGGAAACGCCGGAAGCACTCTCAACGAAAGTCGTTGTGGTAGAAGTACCAAGAACAGCACCTGCGCAGGTAGCAACAGCATCTGCCATCAGCGCGCCCTTGATGCGCGGAAGTTTTCCGCTTTTGTCGAGCATGTTTGCCTTGGAAGATACACCGATCAGAGTTCCGATGGTATCAAACATATCGACAAACAGGAATGCAAACATGATCACGAAGAACTCGCCTGTTTTCAGAATGGAGAAATCCAGTTTTCCGAAAATCGGGGCAAGGCTTGGAATGGAAAGTCCGCTGGAAAAATCCGGGAACAGGCTGTAGAAGCCGTTTGCCGGGTTCGGAACGTAGAGACCGCATGCCTGGCAGATCATGCCGAGGATCCAGGTTGCAAGAATTCCCCAGAGGATGTTTCCTTTTACATTGCGTACGACAAGAACGGCGGTGAAGATAACACCGATGACTGCGAGCAGAACGGTGATTCCGACATCGTTAAACGTTCCTGCCACATACACGGTTCCGTTTAATGTGGCTGCAGACTGCAGGTTGGCATTGTAGGAAGACAGGGAATAGAGGCCTGCCACGGTTGAAGAGTTCGGCAGTACAATTTTTGCATTCTGAAGTCCGATGAATGCGATGAACAGACCGATGCCGACGCTGACTGCAGATTTCAGGCTGGCCGGAATGGAGTTGAAGATCGCCTCACGGACGTTGGTCAGAGAAAGTACAATAAAGATGATACCTTCTGCAAAAACGGCGGTCAGGGCTGCCTGCCAGCTATATCCGTAGCCGAGAACAACGGTGTAGGCGAAATAGGCGTTGAGGCCCATTCCAGGTGCCAGAGCGAATGGATAATTGGCGAAAAGTGCCATCAGCAGGGTGCCAAGGAAGGCTGCCAGAGCCGTTGCGGTAAAGACAGCGCCGTGGTCCATGCCGGTGGAGGAAAGGATGTTCGGGTTGACGGCAAGAATGTATGCCATCGTCATGAACGTGGTGACACCGGCGATGATCTCGGTTTTGACCGTTGTTCCATTTTCCCGCAGCTTGAATGTGTTTTCCATCAGCTTGCTAAACTTTTCCATAATTTTCTCTCCTTTTGAATTTTGTAGGCGGAAATGTCGCCTCATAATATGGAAACATCCTAAATGTTACAATATTATCAAGTAGAATGCAAGAAAGAAACGAAAAGAATCTGAAAATTTCTTGTCGAAATTTTTAATTTTTCTATAGACAAATGTCATGATTTCTTTTATGATAAAAAAGGTGTCTTGTAAAATCTGCGTTAAGTAAATGTAAAATATTGAGACCAAAACACGAAAATACTTTGACAGGGATTTTGAAAAGACATCAGAAAAAGACAAGGAAGAAAAAAGAATATGAGTGTAATAGTGTCTTTGATGGGCGGTCTGGGCTTCTTCTTATATGGAATGAAGCTGATGAGTGAAGGACTGCAGAAGGTTGCCGGATCCAAGATGAGAAGCATTCTGGAGGTATTTACGAAGAACCGTGTGATCGGTCTTCTGGTCGGTATTTTCTTTACCGCGCTGATTCAGTCCTCCAACGCTACAACCGTTATGGTGGTCAGCTTCGTAAACTCCGGTCTGATGAAACTGGCACAGGCTCCTGGAATTATCCTCGGAGCAAACATCGGTACGACAGTTACCGGACAGCTGATTGCGTTTGACCTTGCGGATATCGCGCCGCTGTTTGTCATCATCGGTGTTCTGATGGTTATGTTCGTAAAGAACAATCTGACGATCAGCCGTCTCGGCGAGGTTATCTTGGGATTTGGTATTCTGTTTATGGGTATCTCCGGTATCTCAGGAGCCCTGAACGAAGCAAAAGAGATCCCGGCAGTCGTCAACGCCCTCGGATCCCTGACGAATCCGTTTCTTGCGTTCTTAGTCGGCTGGGTGGCTACCGCGATTCTGCAGAGTAACTCTGCAACGGTCGGAATCATCATGCTTCTTGCAAGAGAGGGCCTGATGGGACTTCCGATCTGTCTGTTTATGATGCTTGGATGCAACATCGGATGTACGATGTCCGCTATTCTTGCCAGCTTCGGCTGCAAAAAAGATGCAAAACGTGCGGCATGTGTCCACCTGTTGTTCAACATCTCCGGAACGATTGTCTGCTCCATTATTTTCCTGCTGTTTGGAAATCAGGTAGTTGACTTCTTTATGGGTATTTCCGGAAACGAAGCAGGCCGTATGATCGCAAATGCAAACTCGATCATCAAAGTATGCCAGGTACTCCTGATGCTGCCGTTTACCCCGCTTCTGGTGAAGGCAACGTACTTTATCATCCGCGGAAATGACGAGGAAGACAAAAAGTTCGAGCTTGCCTACATCAGCTCGAAACATGCGATGTCCCCGACGACTGCAGTTCTGCAGGTTGTCCGTGAGATGGAGCGTATGGCACAGATGGCAGAGACCAACCTGATTCGCGCGATGAATACGCTGGTGACCCGCGATCAGAAAGAAATCGACGAGGTCTACCGTGTCGAGGAAAATATTAATTTCCTGAACAAAGAGATTACGAACTATCTGGTTCACTTAAATCAGGCATCGCTGCCGACATCAGACGTTATGCGCATCGGTGCGCTGTTCCATGTGGTCAATGATATCGAGCGGATTGGTGATCATGCCGAGAATGTCGCAGATTCTGCTGTGCAGATGACGAATGACAATGTGACCTTCAGCAAACAGGGCGAACTGGATCTTTCCGAGATGCTGGATATGGTATTAAAAATTCTCGATGAGTCGATCGAAATGTTTGCAAAGAATGATCTGCAGCACCTGCAGGAGATCATTGATATTGAAAATTCCATTGATCAGGAGGAGCGGGATCTGCAGCAGAAGCATGTAGAGCGTCTGACCCGCAACGAATGTACGCCGGAAGCCGGCATGATCTTCTCCGATCTTGTATCCGGACTCGAGCGTGTCGCGGACCATGCAACCAATATTGCATTCTCCATTCTGGATGAAGATCCGGAAGAGAAAGCAGCCCGCGAGGCAGTTGCAGGAGCAGAAAAATAAGAAATGGATTAAGAGAATAGGAGAAAGGCCCCGAAACATTGGAGTTATGTTTCGGGGCCTTTCTTTCATGCTTATGATGTTTTTTATTTATGGGTTTCTTTCACGGGAGAGCGGGCAGTCAGATCGAAGGAGTAGCGGAGGTCAGGGTATTTTCTCCCTCTGCAGAGCGGGATGAACCCGCATTCTGCTGGGAATCGCTCTGCTGATCATCTGAAGAGCTGGTGCTCGTTCCGAGGGTCAGGGAGAAGGTCTTTGTCTCATAGGATCCGTTGTTTGGAACCTGTACTTCCACCTCGACGGTTTCGCCGGCAGAGTAATACTGCAGCAGGGATTTCAGCTCGCTGGTGGAGGTGATGGAATGTCCGTCAAAGCTGGTCAGAACGTATCCGGATTTCAGACCTGCATTTTCAGCGGCACCGCCGGAGGTTACTTCGGAGATATAGATGCCGGCCGGCATATTGTATGCCTGCTGGATCTGGCTGCTGACATCGAGGCATTTGATGCCGATCGTTCCCTGATCTTCTGCGGCAACCTTTGTTCTGGTCTGCTCATTCATCAGATTTTCAATGATATCGGAAACACGGGAGATCGGGATTGCATAGCCCATGCCCTCTACCTCTGTAGAAGCAAGTTTTGCGGAGTTGATACCGATGACCTCTCCGTTCATGTTCAGAAGAGCGCCGCCGCTGTTGCCAGGGTTGATGGCTGCATCGGTCTGTAAGTAGGTCTTTCCGGTTGTATCGGTGGAAGAAGTATCTGCCGTTGTTCCATCGGAGCTTCCGTCAGAAGAGGAATCGCTGTCGATCACACGGTTTGCAGCACTGATGATACCGGTCGTAACGGACTGGCCGTAGCCGAGTGCGTTGCCGATCGCAACGACCTGCTCGCCGACCTCAACGGAATCAGAATCGCCCATCGTGGCAACAGCGATGCTGCTCATCGTGTCATCCGGGATCTCGGAGAGCGGAACGGCGATGACGGCAAGATCGTTATCGGCATCGGTACCTTTGATATTTGCCTTGCAGACCTGATTGTTTACAAAACTGACAGAAAGAGTATCGGCATCTTTTACTACATGGTTATTGGTGACGATCAGAAGCTCGGTGTCATTCTTTCCGATGATGATACCGGAACCGCAGCTTGTGGTCTCCTCGGTCTGCGGAGTCTGGGCACCGTAACCGAACATGCTGAAGTAGTTCTGTACTTCCTGTACGGACTGGTTTGTGATGGAGACGATCGACGGCATTGCGTTTTTCGCAATCGTGGAAACATCCATCGTTCCGGTGGAAGTGGAGCTTGAGGATGTGGCAGCGGCTTTTAAGAGGCTGCTGTTGGAAGTCGTCTGCTGTGCAGTGGTTGTTGTTGCAGTGGCTGTCGTGCTTCCGGCAAAGTGGTTGACTGCCTGGAAGGTACCGCTGGCAACACCGCCGAACAGAACTGCGCTTAAGGCGATGGCTCCGATTTTCTTTGCAAGCTTAGCAGCTTTTTTATTTTTGAAAGAAGGTTTCTTTCCGTTGAAGCTGTTCTGCTCTGCTGCCATCATGTTCTCATTATTGGTTTCGTTTTCGTTATTGTAGTTGTTTCTGTAGTCCATCATAATAAATACTTCCTTTCTGGTATCTGTATTTTAAACTGTGTTCCGGAACCGGCTTCCGGTTTTGTTTGCTTCCTTTTTTGTTTCTATGCTTTGCAGTATAATGGGAATCTGTGATGGAAATGTAGTAAAAATGTGAAAAAAATAAGTTCTCTGGAAAAGAGAAAAGTGCTACAATAAGAAACAGAAAAATGATCAGGAAATGAGGAAGTAATAATGAATAGAGGAATAACACAGAAACAGTATCTGGAGTTGGTCCCGCCGACGGAGGAGGACGCCCGCTCCAGCCAGATGCGGATACTGGATGCATTAAAAGAGAAAGGAATCAACGCATCATTTACCCTTCCAGCGCTGCAGAAACTGTATCCCATCTGCGATGAGGCAGACTATAACATAACGGTTTCCCTCGCATGGAATGGAAGCATCTGGCAGGCGGTTGATCTGGAAGCGGGCGATACAGCAGCAGAGCATTACGGCTATGCCGCTGATCTTGGAAGTACGACCGTCGTTGTGCGCCTGGTAAACTGCAGCGACGGTACCGTGCTTGCCGAGGAGAGCGAATACAACCGCCAGACTGCCTATGGAACCGATATTCTGACGAGAATCTTTGCCTGTAAGGATAAACAGGAGGTACTGCAGGACATCCGTGCGTGTACGATGGAGACATTTACACTGCTCTTTGAAAAACTTCGCCAAAAGACAGGAATTGCGCCGTCGGATGTTCTCTCAATGGTCGTATCCGGCAACACAACGATGATCCATTTCCTGCTGGGACTGGATCCGTTCTGCGTCTTTTCATCCCCGTACGCCGTGCGCGCGGACCGCGTCGGATTCCTTCCGGCGAAAGAGATGGGATTTCCCATGAAGGGATGTGTCTACTGCGTGCCGGGAAAATCCAATTACCTGGGCGGTGATATATTAAGCGGCATGATCGCAACGGAACTCTATAAAAAAGAAACGATCAGCGTCTTTTTTGATATCGGAACGAACGGCGAGCTTGTCGTCGGAAACCGGGAATTTCTGCTCTGCGGCGCAGGCGCTGCCGGTCCGGCGCTCGAGGGCGGCGTGGTCAAAACCGGCATGCGAGCGGCAGAAGGCGCTGTTGATACGGTAAAAATAGAAGACGGGAAAATCCAGTGCCATGTAATCGGAGAGGGTAAGCCAAAGGGCATCTGCGGTTCCGGCATTATCGATCTGCTCGCGGAATTATTCCTAAATGGATGGATCAACCTGTTCGGCACCCTGCAGCCGGAGCGGTCCGAAAAGATCAAGGAAGACCCGGAGACGGGAGAGTGGTGCGTTGAATATAGTGAAGGGCTGTGCTTCTATCAGAGTGATATCGCCGAATTCCTTCGTACAAAGTCAGCGGCCTACACGATGGTTGAGTACATGATGCGTGAATCCGGCATTTCCATGGAAGAAATTGACCGGTTTTACGCGGCTGGTGCATTTGGAAAGCACGTTTCAAAGGAATCCGCCATCACGATCGGCATGTACCCGGATATGGACCGCAGCCGCCTGATCTGCGCCGGAAATACGTCGCTTGCGGGAGCAGAAAAAATCCTGCTGGATCGGACCTGCATCGACAATATTGACCGCATTCTGGACGAGATGGTCTACATCCAGTTCGGCCAGGTCGCCGCTTTCATCTCTATGATGAAAGCGGCCCAGGCAATCCCACACACGGATCTGGAGCTGTTTCCGAGTGTACAGAAGAAGCTCGAAGAAAAACAAAAAGAGAAATAATGACAATTGCTTGACCGCAGTCGAATCGTGTCATATACTTACTATTGATAATGAGAATCAATAAGGAGTGAAATATATGACACTGAAAGAACTGCCGATCGGCAAAACAGCGACCGTCCGCACGGTAGGAGGAGAGGGCGCGCTGCGGCAGCACTTCCTCGATATGGGAATCATTCCGGGGGCGGAAGTGACGATGGTAAAGTATGCACCGATGGGAGACCCTGTGGAAGTGCGGATTCACAGCTATGAACTGACACTCCGCCTCGCCGATGCCGGACGGATTGCCATTGATGAGATGCGGGACGCTGTAAAAGAAAAAGAGCAGCCGGATGCGAAAGCAATTCCGCATCCCGGCTTTGGAGAGGGCGGAAAGTACCACAATAAGGCAGAGGAGCATCCGCTGCCGGAAGGAGAGCTGTTGTCCTTTGCGCTGGCCGGAAACCAGAACTGCGGTAAGACCACCCTGTTCAACCAATTAACGGGATCCAACCAGCACGTCGGAAACTTCCCCGGCGTGACCGTAGACCGGAAGGACGGTGAAATCCGCGGCCAGAAAAACACGCTGGTCACCGATCTTCCCGGCATTTATTCGATGTCGCCGTATTCAAGCGAAGAGATCGTCACCCGGAATTTCGTTCTGAACGAGCATCCGCGCGGCATCATCAATATTGTAGATGCGACAAATATCGAACGAAACCTGTATCTGACGATGCAGCTGATGGAACTCGACGTTCCGATGGTACTGGCCCTCAACATGATGGATGAGGTACGCGAAAACGGCGGTTCTGTGCTCGTGAACCAGATGGAAGAGAGACTTGGCATCCCGGTTATCCCGATTTCCGCTGCAAAAAACGAGGGAATCGAGGAACTGGTTGCCCATGCTGTCCATGTGGCCAAATACCAGGAAAAACCGGGCAGAAAGGACTTCTGTGAGGCGAATGACCACGGCGGTGCCGTCCACCGTGCGTTGCATGCGATCATGCATCTGATCGAGGATCACGCCGCAAGGGCGGATATTCCGGTGCGGTTTGCGGCGAGCAAGCTGGCAGAGGGCGATGCGCTGATCCTGGAGCAGCTGGCCCTCGATGAAAACGAGAAAGAGATGCTCGAGCATATCGTCTGTCAGATGGAGACGGAGCGCGGCCTGGACCGCGCGGCGGCGATTGCGGATATGCGTTTTAATTTTATTGAAAAAGTCTGCCGTGAGACCGTGGTAAAACCAAAAGAGAGCCGCGAGCATGTGCGGAGCACAGAAATTGACCGTGTGCTGACCGGAAAATATACGGCTCTGCCATGTTTTGCCGGGATTATGGCGGCTGTCTTTTTCCTGACCTTCCATGTGATCGGAGCATCGCTGCAGAGTGTGCTGGAGGTTCTGATCGGAAAACTGACCGAGCTCGTGGACAGCGCCATGAAAGCATGGGGCGTCAATCCGGTGCTTCATTCCCTTGTGATTGACGGTATTTTTAACGGCGTCGGAAGTGTCTTAAGCTTCCTTCCGATCATCGTCACCCTGTTTTTCTTCCTGTCCATTCTGGAAGACAGCGGCTATATGGCGCGCGTGGCATTTGTGATGGATAAGCTGCTCCGGAAAATCGGCCTCTCCGGCCGCAGTATCGTGCCGATGCTGGTCGGTTTTGGCTGTACCGTGCCGGGCGTCATGGCGAGCCGCACCCTGCCTTCCGAGCGTGACCGGAAAATGACGATCCTATTAACTCCGTTTATGAGCTGTTCGGCAAAACTTCCGATTTACGCGTTCTTTACCGCCGCATTCTTCCCGAAATACAGTGCCCTTGTGATGGTTCTTCTGTATTTCGGTGGTATCTTCATGGCTGTCCTGATGGCGATGCTGATGCAGGGAACTTTATTCCAGGGAGAAGCCGTTCCGTTTGTCATGGAGCTTCCAAACTACCGCATGCCGGGGGCAAAAAATGTCGGACAGCTTTTGTGGGATAAGGCAAAAGACTTCCTGCAGCGGGCATTCACCGTCATTTTTGTTGCCACGATTGTGATCTGGTTTTTACAGACCTTTGGAACGCATCTCAATGTCGTGGAGGACTCCAAGGACAGCATTCTCGCCGTTGTCTCCGGCCGTCTCGCCCCGGTTTTTCGGCCGCTTGGATTTGGAGACTGGAGAGTATCGACCGCCCTTCTAACCGGATTTATGGCAAAGGAGAGTGTCGTCTCCACACTTTCCGTACTGTTCGGCACGACCGCGCAGCTGACCGAAATCCTGACACCGGTTTCCGCATTAAGCCTTCTGGTTTTCTGCCTCCTCTATACGCCGTGTGTGGCGGCAGTCGCTTCCATCAAGCGGGAGCTTGGCGGCAGATGGGCAGCCAGTGTTGTCGTTTCACAGTGTGTGATCGCCTGGCTGGCAGCTTTTGTCGTACATGGCTTTGCACTGTTGTTTGGCATGTAAAAAAGAATGTTAAATAAGAAAAGCTCTGCAGAACAGAAAATGCAAAATTCTGATCTGCAGAGCTTTTGATATATGGCTGGTAAAAAATGCCGGTTTTAAATTTTTCGTATCACATGCTTTAAAATTCCTGTCTTGTGGAGCAGAAAGATCGAGCAGTCCATAAACAGATGGGCAAGAAAGGTGCTCAAAATGACACCATTTGATTTCAGCAGAAAGCCGACATGGAACCCATACCAGCACACGAAACCGGAGTAGGCGCTCATGATGACAAGAAGCGGTAGATTTTCCAACACGCCCCGCATCGTTTCAAGAAAACTCTTGACCGTAAAGTCGAAATACAGGAAGCGGCCGACCGTCAGTGTCAGGAAATAGAGAATCAGGCCGTCGTAATTCGTGTCCTCGTAGATAAAGCGGATGTACAGAAGAATCAGTACAATATAGAAGACCGAAATCAGCCGCACCGACGCTTTCTGCTCCGGGTCAAGGTGCGTGAGCTTTACCAGAACCACATCGAGCCAGCTCGTCAGAAAGACGGAGAGCACGATAAAGACAAGAAGCACCACATCTTGATACTTCTCCCAGTACATCGAAATCTGCGGCAGACGCTCATCGATAATGTAGTAGAGGGAGAGGAAGAGAAGAATCGAAGTGCCGGAGAAAACCAGCTCATAAAAGCTTTCCACAACCTGATACTGCCTGCGCTGGTGTTTCTTCCGGCGTATTTTTTTCGCTTTTTCCTCTGTCTCCTCTTTTAGCTGCCGCTGAATCTGCAATTTTGCAATCAGAAGCACAAGGGCAAGCACCAGAATCAGGCCGAGCAGTGAGACAAGCAGAAAACTGCCCACATTGGCGGGATCAAAATAGTGAAGAATATAGTATCGTTTCAAATAAAATCACCTCTTCTGGAAATTCTTTTTTTGATTTCTTTTCACTTTAGTACCAAATCCGGAAAAAGTAAAGTACAAAAATGAGAACAGAAAGAAAGTGTCTGATAAAAAATGACCGAAATGGAGAGAATAAAGTGATCGATGCGTGACAAGGAAGAAAAGATGACGATCAGTCAAACTCGGTCAAAACAGGGCAATAAAACAGGGAAATCAGTCATAAAACTCTAAACTTATGCAAATGCGACAAAAAGAGAAGGTAAAATTCATGAAATATTAATGATTGATTTTGAATGAATATGACGATATAATAAGCTCATCAAAGCAAACATGATCAAAATAAAGCAGGAGGGAAATATGATTTATACAGTGACATTCAATCCGTCTCTGGACTACATTGTATCGGTGGAAGACTTCAAGCTCGGCCTTACCAACCGCACAAGCTCCGAGCTGATGCTTCCGGGCGGAAAAGGAATCAACGTATCGACCGTACTTGGAAACCTTGGAATTGAGAGCACAGCGCTCGGATTTCTGGCAGGCTTTACCGGAAAAGAAATCGCCGGACGGCTCGACCAGATGGGAATTAAAAACGGCTGCATCTGGCTGGAAGAAGGATATTCCCGCATCAACGTCAAATTAAAGAGCATTGACGGAACTGAGATCAACGGACAGGGACCCGAAATCCCGGAGAAAAAAGTGGAAGAGCTGATGAAACAGCTTTCCGCACTCGGCGAGGGCGACGTTCTCTTCCTCGCAGGCAGCATCCCGTCATCCATGGCAGATGATGCCTATCAGAAAATTATGGAAATGCTCGACGGCAAGGGCATCCGCATCGTCGTAGACGCGACCCGTGATCTGCTGATGAAGGTTCTGCCGTACCACCCGTTCCTCATCAAACCGAACAATCACGAGCTCGGTGAGATTTTCGGTGTGGAATTAAAGACAAGAGAGTCGGTTGTTCCGTATGCAAAACAGCTGCAGGAAAAGGGCGCACAGAACGTTCTGGTTTCCATGGCAGGCGAAGGAGCCGTTCTCGTTGCCGCATCCGGTGAGGTTTTTGAAGCTCCGGCCCCGAAAGGAAAGCTCATCAACGGCGTCGGCGCAGGCGATTCGATGGTAGCCGGATTCATGGCAGGCTACATGGAAAAAGAAGATTACCTCCATGCGTTCCATATGGGAATCGCAGCGGGAAGTGCAAGTGCTTTTTCTGAAAACCTTGCAACCCGGGAGGAAATTGCATCTGTCTACGAACAGATTACAAAATAAAAGGGAGGACGTCTCATGAGAATCACAGATTTGCTGGACATCCGCAGTATTGCACTGGATGCCGCACCGAAAAGCAAACAGGAAACGCTTGACGCAGCCGTAGCGCTGATGGTTAAAAGCGGAAAGATCACAGACGAAGATGCGTACCGCGCACAGGTTTACGCAAGAGAAGAAGAGAGCACTACAGGAATCGGAGAGGGAATTGCGATTCCGCACGGAAAATGTGATGCAGTAAACAAACCGGGCCTTGCAGCCATGGTTATTCCGAACGGCGTTGATTTTGATTCTCTCGATGGAGAGCCTGTCACCCTGCTGTTCCTCATCGCAGCGCCGAACACAAAAGACAACGTTCACCTCGATGTCTTAAGTAAACTTTCCATGATGCTGATGGATGAAGAGTTCACCAAGAGCCTTCGAAACGCAAGGACACCGGAAGAGTTCCTTGCCATTATCGACCGCGCTGATGAAGAGAAAAAGAGCGTAGATGAGCGTCTTGCAGAGCCGGTGGAAGCAAAAGAAAATCAGGTGAAGATTCTCGCCGTTACTTCCTGTCCGACCGGTATTGCCCACACTTACATGGCAGCCGAGGGAATCGAGAAAGCAGCGAAAGCAAAAGGATGCTTCGTAAAAATCGAGACACGAGGCTCCGGCGGAGCGAAAAACGTGCTGACTGCACAGGAAATCGCCGATGCGGACTGTATCATCGTTGCAGCCGACGCACAGGTTCCGATGGATCGTTTCGACGGAAAGAAAGTCATCCAGCGCCAGGTATCCGACGGTATCAGCAAAGCAGATGAGCTGATCGAGCTTGCGATGTCCGGAAACGCACCGGTTTACAAGAGCGGCAATGCGCAGACAGCCGCAGCAAGCACGAAGAAGAACAGCGGCGGTATCGGTCACCAGCTGTACACTCAGCTGATGAATGGTGTTTCCCATATGCTTCCGTTCGTTGTCGGCGGCGGTATTCTGATCGCAATCGCATTCCTGATCGACGGACTTTTTGTTGATATGAACTCCCTTGATGCCGCAGCCAGATCAAACTTCGGTACAATTACCCCGGCTGCAGCGATGTTCAAACAGATCGGCGGCGTGGCATTCGGCTTCATGCTCCCGGTTCTTGCAGGCTACATCGCCATGGCAATCGGCGACCGGCCGGCACTTGCCCTTGGTTTTGTCGGCGGTATGATGGCGTCGAGCGGAACCTCCGGTTTCCTTGGAGCACTCGTTGCCGGTTTTGCAGCAGGCTACATTATCCTTGGCCTCCGCAAAGCATGTGAGAAACTTCCGGAAGCACTCGAAAAGATTGCGCCGGTTCTGATTTACCCGGTAGTCGGTATCCTTGCGATGGGACTTCTGATGCTCTTCATTGTAGAGCCGATCATGGGAACCGTCAACGCGGCACTGAACAATGGTCTTGCTTCCATGGGCGGATCCAGCAAGCTGATTCTTGGCATGATCCTCGGCGGCATGATGGCCATCGATATGGGCGGCCCGTTCAACAAAGCAGCTTACGTATTCGGAACAGCAGCCATCGCAGCAGGAAACTACGACATTATGGCATCCGTTATGATCGGCGGTATGGTTCCTCCGTGTGCGATTGCACTTGCAACCCTGCTGTTCAAAGATAAATTTACAAAAGAAGAAAGAGAATCCGGTCCGACCAACTTCATCATGGGACTCGCCTTCATCACCGAGGGTGCGATTCCATTCGCAGCAGCAGACCCGATCCACGTTCTTCCGGCCTGCATCATCGGCTCCGGCCTCGCAGGTGCGCTCTCCATGGCATTTGGCTGTACCTTAATGGCACCGCACGGCGGCATCTTTGTTGTACCGGTTATGGGAAATGCGCTGCTTTATCTGGTGGCACTTGTCATCGGAACAGTGGTATCCGCAGTTCTGCTTGGAGTTTTAAAGAAAAAAGCTGCATAAAAGAATAGAAAAAAGACAGAAAACATAGTAAAATAAAAATATCAAAGATCCTATGGGAGGAAAAAATCATGAAAGAATTTAAGTATGTTGTAACAGATCCAGAAGGAATCCACGCTCGTCCGGCAGGAATGCTGGTAAAAGCAGTCAAAGAATTTTCCTGTGATATCAAGATCGCAAAAGACGGAAAAGCCATGAACTGCAAAGCCATCTTCGGTATCATGGGACTGGCTGTAAAACAGGGCGAAGAAGTTACCCTGACCTTCGATGGAGCAGATGAAGATGCTGCATACGAAGCAATCAGCAATTTCATGAAAGAGAACTTGTAATTCTACAGAGCCATGCGGAATGGAAGAAAAAAGTGCGAATCATGCTTGCATGAATGAGTGCTTTTTTCTGGAATTCCATATGGCGAGAAGCCACATCGAAATGGAGCGTAAGCGGAATTGAGATGGGGCTCTGGAGAATTACAATATAGTAATCGGCAGGAGCGTGTTTGAAAAACTTTCTGAAACTAAGAAATCCTTTTTGAACACGCTCCGGCTGTCTGGACAGAAAATTCGGATATCGAGAACAAAGGTGGAGAAAACTTATGCAGATTTATCAGGGAAAAAGCGTATTTTCCGGCATTGCGATCGGAAAGATCCGCGTATACAAAAAGAATGAGCGTCAGGTAAAACGTGTGAAAGTGGAAAATCCGGATGCGGAGATGGCACGGTTTGAGGAAGCAAAGGCAAAAGGAATCGCACAGCTTGGCGTTCTGTATGAAAAAGCATGCAAAGAGGTCGGCGAGGCAAATGCAGCGATCTTCGAAGTGCATCAGATGATGATGGAGGATGACGGCTACAATGAGTCCGTCGAGAACATCATCAAGAGCCAGGGCGTCAACGCTGAGTATGCCGTTGCAACGACAGGCGACAACTTTGCGCAGATGTTTTCTGCCATGGACGATGACTACATGAGAGAGCGCGCGGCAGACGTAAAGGATATTTCCGAGCGTCTGATCTCCATCTTAAACGGAGACGACACCGACGCATCCTTAAACGACGAACCGGCGATCATCGTGGCAGATGACCTTGCGCCGTCTGAGACGGTACAGATGGATAAGGACAAAGTTCTTTCTTTTGTTACCGTACACGGTTCTTTAAATTCCCACACCGCTATCCTTGCAAGAACCATGGCGATTCCGGCACTGGTCGGAACACCGCTTCCGCTGGATGAGAGCGTAGACGGAAAGCTCGGCATCGTGGACGGATCCGATGGAACCATCTATGTGGATCCGGACGAGGAGATTCTTGTCGCTATGCAGAAGCGCCGCGCCGAGGAGGAGGAAAAGAAAAAACTGCTCCTCACCTTAAAGGGAAAAGAGAATATTACACTGGACGGACAGAAAATTCTGCTGTATGCTAATATCGGAAACATCAAAGACCTTGCGGCTGTCATGCAGAACGACGCGGGCGGCATCGGCCTGTTCCGAAGCGAGTTTATCTATCTGGAGCAGGATCACTATCCAACAGAGGAAGAGCAGTTCCGCATCTACAAACAGGCAGCAGAGACGATGGCGGGAAAACGCGTCATCATCCGTACCCTCGATATCGGTGCCGATAAACAGTGCGATTATTTCGAGATGGAAAAAGAGGAGAATCCGGCACTTGGCTGCCGTGCGATCCGCATCTGCCTGACGCGGCCGGAGATCTTCAAGACACAGCTTCGCGCGCTGTTCCGCGCAAGCGCATATGGAAAAATTGCCATTATGTATCCAATGATCACAAGTGTCGGCGAGGTTCGCCAGATCAAAGCGATTGTGGAGGAAGTAAAAGCTTCTCTTGCTGAGCAGGGCATTGAGTACGGAAATCCAGAGCAGGGTATCATGATCGAGACCCCGGCGGCTGCCATCATCAGCGATGAGCTGGCAAAAGAGGTTGATTTCTTCAGTATCGGAACGAACGACCTCAGTCAGTACACCCTCGCGATCGACCGCCAGAACACAAAGCTGGATCCGTTCTTTGATCCGCATCACCCGGCGATCCTGCGCATGATTCAGATGGTTGTGGAGAATGCACACAAAGCCGGCATCTGGGCCGGTATCTGCGGCGAGCTCGGCGCTGACCAGGAGCTGACAAAAGAGTTCCTTGCGATGGGCGTAGATGAACTTTCCGTTTCTCCGGGAAGCATCCTTCCGCTCCGCAAGATCATTCTGGAAACAAACGTGGCAGAATATAAGGCAGGAAAGAAATGTTAACACAGCAGAGACATGAGATAATTTTGAAACTGTTAAAAGAAAAGGGAAGCATCACCGTGACGGAAGTCCGGGATCTTCTCGATACATCGGAGTCCACGGTACGCCGCGATATCACAGCGCTCGACAAGGAGGGCAAGCTGGAAAAGGTATTCGGCGGCGCCGTGGAAGCCGGCCAGAAGGTGACGGCACACGAGTACACCGTTGCGCAGAAAAATGAGCTGAACTGCGATGCCAAACGGAAAATCGCAGAATATGCGGCATCCCTCATCGAGCCGGACGATTTCGTCTTTCTCGACGCGGGAACGACAACGGCGCATATGATCGATTTCATCCGGGCAACCTCCGCCGTTTTCGTGACAAACGCTGTTGCCCACGCACAGCGGCTGGCATCACGAGGGTTTAAGGTCATTCTGGTAGGCGGCGAGCTCAAAAGCTCCACAGAAGCCGTCGTCGGAAACCAGGCAATCCGCACGATCCAGGAGTATCATTTCACCAAGGGCTTTTTCGGAACAAATGGCGTAACCCGAAGAAGCGGCTGCACAACCCCGGACGTCAACGAGGCCGTCACCAAAAAGACCGCCATGGAACAGTGCCGCCAGTGCTACGTCCTCTGCGACGCAAGCAAATTTAACAGCATCAGCTCCGTCACCTTCGCAGACTTCGAAAAACCAATCTTCATCACCGACCGGAAAGTGATCGGATATGAGAAGAGCAAACATATCATCGCGTGCGACGAAGAACAGAAATAAAAGGCCAATATCTTACACACACACATAAATAGAGAGGAGTCCCTGACCTGCAAAGGAATTGTTTGCAGCGTCAGGGGCTTTTTGCATTCCATAATAGGAAAAAAGGTGAATGGAAAAAGGCAAAGGAAACTGCTCTTTCCATGGCAGAAGACGGCATGGATGTTGAAAGAATTGCCCGCCTGATTAAGGTGAGTGAAGACGATGTTCGGAAATGGATCGATGAGAATTTCTGTGTTGTCAAATAATACCAGGATAAAAATAGTGAGAGACTCTGCTTGATGCAGGGCCTTTTCCAATGCTTTATAGAAAAAAAGAACGATTAGCAATACTAATCAATACGATAAGAAAAAAGTTTTGATTTCAATAGAAAAATTGACTATCATAAAGTCAACAAAAGAAATCATTTGATAAGGAGGAATCAAAAATGGCGAAGAATCCGAAAATTCTGGAGAGTGTTTACAGTATCCGTGATATTCAGATTTTCGGTGCGGGTTCCCGGCGGATGAAGGAGGTTGACGAGGCAAACCGGAACGTGAATCATGCATCCTTCTGGCTGACCGTACACCGCCAGACGATTGCCTCATTCCCGAACTTCTTTGTATATCTCGCCAGAATCCTGATTCTCGTCTGCGCGGGCGTGCTTGCCTCCCGCGGGATCAATCATCCGGTCGGAACGATTGCGATCTCGTTTGCAGCGACGGCATCCCTTTCATCGACGTTCAATCTGACCTTTGTTGTGACGAGTCTTCTGGAAACGTATGGAGCGGCGGAACGGATCTTTAAAATCGAGGATACGATGTCGGAGACAGAAGAACCGGCAAATCCAGTTTCCTGCGGGGAGATTCAGACGATCGAGTTTTCGGATGTGACCTTTTCCTATCCGGGAACGGAGAAAAAAGTGCTCGATCATTTTAATTTTAAGATTCGGAAGGGAGAGAAGATCGGCATTGCCGGAGCATCGGGGGCCGGAAAATCGACGATTCTGCGTCTGCTGCTGCGGTTTTATGCGCCGGCGGAAGGTGAAATCCGGATCAACGGCATTCCGCTGGAACAGATCAGCTTTGCGGAACTGCATCAGAGGATTGCGTTTCTGGAGCAGGACACCTATCTGTTTGATGCAACGATTGCCGAGAATATTGCCATTGCAAAACCGGATGCTTCCATTGAAGAAATCCGAACAGCGGCAGAGCGCGCCGGTATCGCGGAGTTTATCGAGACACTGCCGGAGGGCTATCAGACCGATATGGGTCAGATGAGTGCACGCCTTTCCGGCGGAGAGCGCCAGAGAATCGGCATCGCACGGATTTTCCTGCGCGATCCCGATCTCTGCCTGATGGATGAGCCGTCCAGTACACTGGATGCGCAGCATGAGAAGGAGCTGCTGCATACGCTGAAAACAGAGTACGGCAAAAAGATAAGTTGTTTTAATGTGTCAGGTTTCATTCCACATTTTCAGAAAATCCCGAAGATCGGATGGAAGGCGCCCTTTGCGCCAGGCGAGCAGGATTTCCGTTGTAAGGTCTGCGTCCGTGATGGCGCAGGCCTTTAATTGATGGGAAAGCGGCAGCATGGAGGCGGGCAGAAGAGCAATGCCAAGCCCCTTTTCCGCCATCGTCATTGCCGTGCGGGCATCCTCACAGGTCAGATAGATGTCGCAGAACAGACCGGCCTGTTCGAAAGCGGAGAGCATATATTTTCGGTAGCGGTTGGAAAGAATCAGCGGCTGTTCGGCAAGTTCGGTAAGAGAAAGCGTGTCGCGCTCCGCAAAAAGCGGGTGGTCCGGGAGTGCCATGGCGGTGATGCTTTCTTTTAGGAGTGTTTTTGTTTCACAGCCGTTTAAAACGATCGGTGTGCGCAGCGTAGTAAGATCGATCACATGATTTTCCAGCTGATCCTTGAGGGCAAAGGTGGAACCCTCGTGTACATCGAAGTGGACCTGCGGATGCTGTTTTGAAAACCGGAGCAGGTAGTCGGAAAGAAGGGACACGGTGGAAGGCGTCATTCCGATGTGCAGAGTTGCCGCCTGGCTGGATTTTACGACTTCGCGTTTCGTAAGATCCGCGAGCATCAGAAGTGTACCCGCCTGCTCGTACAGTGTTTTTCCCGCCTCAGTCAGTGTGATTTTCTTTGTACCGCGCACGAGAAGCGGCACCTGAAGCTCTTCCTCGAGCATTTTAAGCTGATAGCTTAACGGCGGCTGTGTCATATGCAGCATGCGTGCCGCCCCGCTGATGGTTCCGGCGTCCACGATGGCGCGGAAGTATTCGAGCTGTCGAAGTTCCATGGGAATCCTCCTTTGTAAGATAAAGCATATAAAAATTGTTTAAATCCAATATAAAAACAATAATTTACATATAGTATATGACATGATATACTGAAAAGCAAGTGAAAAGAAAAGGAATGATAGAACAATGAAACGAATTGATTTCGAGCATGGAACCGTAACCGGAAACATTTTAGGGGCAGCGCTCCCCATGCTGGTTGCCCAGATTTTAAGTCTTTTGTACAACATCGTAGACCGCGTTTACATCGCGCGGATCCCAGATGTGGGAACGGCGGCACTCGGCGCGGTCGGCCTGTGCTTTCCGCTGATCGTTGTCATCACGGCATTCAGCAACCTGTTCGGAAGCGGCGGCGCTCCGCTGTTTTCGATCGAGCGCGGAAAAAACAATCCGCAGAAGGCGGAAACGATCATGAATACATCCTACTCCATGGTCTGCGCCTGTGCCGTTGTCCTCATGGTCATCGGCTTTCTGTTTGCCCGTCCGCTGCTGACGCTGTTCGGCGCATCGGCAGATGCGATGGTTTACGCCTATCCTTATATGATGCTTTATCTGATCGGAACGCTGCCGTCCATGATTGCGACCGGCATGAACCCGTTCATCAATGCGCAGGGCTATTCAACGGTCGGCATGCTCTCCGTTACGATCGGAGCTGTCGCAAACCTGCTGCTTGATCCGCTGTTTATCTTTGTGCTTGGCTTCGGCGTGCAGGGTGCCGCGATTGCCACCGTTATTTCCCAGACGCTCTCAGCTGTGTTCGTTCTGTATTTCCTGACCCGGAAAGCGGAACTGAAAGTACGGTTTATACGGAAAAATGAAATCTCCGAGTGTGCGGGCTATGCAAAAAATATCGTCAGCCTCGGCACAGCCGGTTTTATCATGCAGTTCACCAACAGCCTTGTTACCATCTGCTGCAACAACGTGCTTTCCGTGACCGGCGGCGATATTTACATATCTGTTATGACAATTGTATCAAGTGTCCGTCAGCTCGTAGAGACCCCAATCTATGCGATGAATGAGGGAACCTCTCCGATCTTAAGCTACAACTACGGTGCCCGCCGTCCGGCCCGCGTACGCAAAGCCATGTGCGTGATGAGTGCGATGATCCTTGGCTATACCGCAGTGATGTGGAGCGTTATTATTCTGATTCCGCATGTACTGATCGGTATTTTTAGTTCAGACGCTGTACTGATTCAGGATGCGGTGCCGGCGCTGAAACAATATTTTGCAGCATTTATTTTCATGGATCTGCAGTACATCGGCCAGACCGTATTCAAATCACTGAATAAAAAGAAGCAGGCGATCTTTTTCTCCCTGCTCCGCAAAGTATTTATTGTTGTGCCGCTCACCTATCTGATGCCGTATGCGCTCCACATGGGAACCGACGGTGTCTTCCTCGCCGAGCCGGTATCGAACGTAATCGGCGGAAGCCTCTGCTTTATCACCATGCTGGCTCTGATACTGCCGGAACTGAAGCGGATGGAAAAACAGAATATGGCAAAATAAAATGAAATAAAATCTGCCGGCCCTGTGGAGACAAAAACTCCGCGGGGTTTCTTTTTGATGAAATAATCCATAGCTGAAAACTATGCGGCAGTATAAGAGATAGGTATTTGATCTTTTCCCTGTTGGCGTGTAAACTGAAATTAACGATATTGAAAAAAGAGAAGAGGGTTTTTTATGGAAGAAAACAAAATGGGAACAGTCCCGGTCAGCCGCCTGGTGATTTCCATGGGGCTGCCGCTGATGCTGTCGCTGCTGATCAGTTCACTTTACAACTTTGTGGATTCTGTGTTTGTCGCACGGGTCTCCGAGGATGCCCTGACAGCGATCTCGCTGGCAGCTCCGATGCAGTTGATCGTGTCATCGCTCGGTCTCGGCAACGCCGTCGGCCTGAACGCCGTGATTTCGCGGGCACTCGGAGAAAAGAACCCGAAAAAGGTAAAAGATGCGGCGAGCGCGGCAATTTTTATCGCATTCTGTTCGTGGATCTTAAACTGTATTCTATGTCTTGCCTTCGCCCGCATTTATTTTGAAAGCCAGTCCGGCGGAAATGAAGCGATCGCATCATACGGCATGCAGTATTTAAGCATCTGCATGCTGGCATCTTTCGGCCAGATGGGACAGTGGGTCTTTGACCGGTTTGTCATGGCAAGTGGAAAATCGCACCTCTTTATCTTCACGCTGTCCGCCGCATCACTGACCAATCTGATTCTCGATCCGATTTTCATTTTCGGCTGGTTCGGCCTTCCGCGCATGGAGACGGCCGGAGCTGCGCTTGCAACAGTCATCGGTCAGTTCATGGGCTGCCTTGCCGGAATGCTGATCAATAAAAAATGGAATCCGGAGATTCCGTTTGCCTTTACCTTGAAGCCGGATTGGGAGAGCGTGAGAGAGATTATTAAAGTCGGCTTTCCATCCACGCTGGTGCAGATTTTTACCTCCGTTGTCAACATGGCGATGAATGCGATTGTCATTACGTTCTCGTCTACAGCTGTTGCGGCTTTTGGTATCTGCACGAAAATTCAGAACATCACAACGGTCGGCGTCCACGGTATCACAAATGGTCTGATTCCGATTGTGGCGTACAATTACGGTGCAAAACAGAAAGAACGAATCCGCCAGTCGATCCGTTACGGCATTCTCTACGGCGGCGGACTGTTCCTGATCTTTTTCGCCGTGCTGGAATCCTGCCCGGGATTTGTACTGAAACTTTTTGATGCCTCCGACAACCTGATGAACATCGGAGTTCCGGCGCTCCGCATTCTTGCCGTCGCCTATCTGCTCTCCATCCCGGGGCTGATCTATCAGGCATCGCTGCAGGGACTTTCCCTCGGAAAAGAAAGCATGTACATATCCATGACCCGCCAGGCTATCCTGCCGCTGGTGTTCGCTTTTATTCTGAAATGGTTTGGAAATCTGAATCTGATCTGGGTATCTTTCGTTCTGGCCGAGCTCTGCGGCATCCCGCTTGCGATGATGCTCTGGAAGCGGAAAGGGGAAAAACAGATACAATTTTAAAAGAGTTGATAAGAAAAAGGCTGTTTCTTGCAAAGGGCAGCCTTTTTGCATACCATAAAATAAGAATACGCCGGAGCTTTGCGATGAACGAGCAGAAAATTCTGACAGGAAAAGGAATTACCGTGGCGGTGCTGGATACAGGGATTTTTCCGCATATTGATTTTGATAACCGGATTGCGGCGTTCCGGGATCTGGTGTACGGGCGGGAGACGCCTTACGATGATAATGGGCATGGGACGCATGTCTGCGGAATCCTCGGCGGAAGCGGAAGAGCATCCGGCGGGAAGTACCGGGGTACGGCACCGGAATGCAGATTTGTGGTAGCAAAAATTCTCGACCGCAGGGGAAACGGCAGAAAGCAGGATATCCTTGCGGCGATTGACTGGGTGTGCAAAGAGCGAATAAGACTTAATATCCGCATTTTAAATATTTCAGTGGGAACAACAGAGCAGGAAAAATCGGTGGATGATCTGCTCGTGCAGGCGGTGGAGCGCGCCTGGGATGACGGGATCACTGTTGTGACAGCGGCCGGAAATCTGGGACCCGCTCCGGGCAGTATTACGGCGCCGGGGAGCAGCAGAAAAGTGATCACCGTGGGAGCGGGCGATCTGCTGGAGCCAAGAAGAGGAATCTCCGGATGCGGCCCGACACGGGACTGCGTCTGCAAACCGGATCTTGTCGCGCCTGGAAAACGTCTCATTTCCTGCGCGCCTGGAAGAAGCAGGAAGGAATATGTGGTGAAGAGCGGCACCTCGATGGCGGCGCCGCGGGTGTCCGGAGCCGTGGCTTTGGCATTTGAACGGGTTCCGGATCTTACAAATGTCCAGGCGAAAATGCTGCTTTGTGAATCGGCGAGAGACCTTGGCCTTCCGCGCAACCGTCAGGGGCATGGGATGCTTCAAACAGACCGTTTTCTGTCTCTTCTGTGAGGCACTGTGCGGCAGCATAAAAAAGAAAAATGAAGGAAAACACCTCTCATCCTGCAAAAATTGTGTGAATTTATGGGAAAACACCAAAAAATCAGGCGAATTTTGACTTGACAAGCTATAGGATACTTTATACAATAAACGGGAATAGAAAAAGGAGGCCTACTATGGAAAAAATTCAGATGACCACTCCTCTGGTAGAGATGGATGGAGATGAGATGACCAGAATTCTCTGGAAAATGATCAAAGATGAGCTGCTTCTCCCGTTTATTGACCTGAAAACGGAATATTACGATCTGGGACTGGAACACAGAAACGAGACGAACGATCAGGTAACCGTAGATTCCGCAAACGCTACCAAGAAATACGGTGTAGCAGTCAAATGTGCCACCATTACGCCGAATGCAGCGCGTATGACCGAGTACAATCTGAAAGAAATGTGGAAGAGCCCGAACGGAACGATCCGTGCCATGCTCGACGGAACCGTTTTCCGTACCCCGATTGTCGTAAAAGGCATCGAGCCGTGCGTGCGCAACTGGAAAAAACCGATCACGATTGCCCGTCATGCATACGGAGATGTCTATAAAAATGCAGAAATGCGCATTCCGGGACCGGGAAAAGCAGAGCTGGTTTATACGGCTGAGGACGGCACCGAGACAAGAGAGCTGATCCACAACTTCACCGGCGCCGGTGTCATTCAGGGCATGCACAATCTGGATAACTCCATAGAAAGCTTTGCGAGAAGCTGTTTCGAGTATGCACTGTCCACGAAACAGGATCTGTGGTTTGCAAGCAAGGATACGATTTCCAAGAAGTATGATCACCGCTTCAAGGATATCTTCCAGGAGATCTTCGATGCAGAGTACAAAGAGAAATTTGCAGAAGCAGGCATTACCTACTTCTACACTCTGATCGACGACGCCGTTGCCCGCATCATGAAAGCAGAGGGCGGCTTTATCTGGGCCTGCAAGAACTACGACGGCGATGTCATGAGCGACATGGTATCCTCCGCCTTCGGTTCCCTTGCGATGATGACTTCTGTTCTCGTATCCCCGCACGGATATTACGAGTACGAGGCTGCGCACGGAACCGTACAGCGCCACTATTACCGTCACTTAAAAGGTGAGGAGACATCCACCAACTCCGTGGCCACCATTTTTGCATGGACCGGCGCACTCAGAAAACGCGGGGAAATGGATGGAAACGCAGAACTTTCCGCATTTGCAGACCGTCTGGAAAAAGCAACGATCGCAACGATCGAGAGCGGAAAAATGACAAAAGACCTTGCGATGATCACCACCATGGAAAATCCGACCGTATTAAACAGCCGTGATTTCATCCTGGCCATCCGCGAGGAGCTGGAGAAATAATTAAACGAAGCAAAAAAGAAAGCCGATCCGGCATTCCCGCAAAAAGGGATGCGCCGGACCGGCTTTTTCTGTTTTGAATTTTTCCGGGGAAAACCAGGCCTACTCGGCAAGCTCTTCCCATTTTTCATACAGCTCTTCGAGTTCCGCGGCAATCTCTGCTTTCTCTTTGCTTAATTTCACACACTCTGCCACATTCGTTGCGACTTCCGGTTTCGACATTTCCTCATCAATTTCCGAATCGCGTGTCTCAAGCTCTTCAATTCGTTTCTCCGTCTTTTTCAGCTCGTTCTCTTTCTTGCGGAGACGTGCCTGTTCTTCTTTCTGCGCTTTCCAGTCCAGCTTTGTGGAGGAGGCTTCGGAAGGAGCCGCTGTTTCTTCCGGAGCGGCGGCATCGGCAGCAGGAGCATAGATGCGGGTCAGCTCTTCTTTTTTCTCCAGATAGTAATCGTAATTTCCGATATAGTTGACGAGTGTCTGTCCCGTCAGCTCCAGAATCCGGGTTGCGGTCTGGTTAATAAAATAACGATCGTGGGAGACATACAGCACCGTTCCGGTGTAGTCCTTCAGTGCATTTTCCAGAATCTCTTTAGAGACGATATCGAGGTGGTTGGTCGGCTCGTCGAGGATCAGGAAGTTGGCATTGGAGAGCATCAGCTTGGCAAGGGAAATTCGTCCGCGCTCACCGCCGCTCAGCGTGTGGATCGGCTGGAAAACATCGTCGTTTGTAAACAGGAAGGCGGCCAGCACATTTCGGATTTCGGTGTTTGTCAGATACGGATACGCGTCGGAAATCTCCTGGAAAATGGTCTTTTCCATGTGGAGCACCTGATGCTCCTGATCGTAGTAACCGATCTGTACACGGCTTCCAAGTGTAAAAGAGCCGGCATCCGGTCGGATGACTTCGTTTAAGATCTTTAAGATCGTCGTTTTTCCCGTTCCGTTGTTTCCGATGATTGCGACGCGCTCCCCGCGCTTGATTTCGAAATTCAGATCCTGGAAAAGCGTCTGTCCCGGGAAGGCTTTGGAGAGATGCTCGACGGTCAGCACATCGTTTCCGCTGGTGATGCGCGGCTCCAGACGGATCCGCATATCGGAGCGTACTTCCGTCGGTTTTTCGAGAACATCCATTTTGTCCAGCATCTTTTCACGGCTCTCGGCGCGCTTGATGGATTTTTCCCGGTTGAAGGATTTCAGCTTTGCGATGACTTCCTCCTGATGGTGGATTTCCTGCTGCTGGTTGACCCAGGCGTGGTAAGCGGCCTCGCGGAGCATTGCTTTTTTCTGACTGTAGGCGGTATAGTTTCCCTCAAAAGTTGTTACTTTTTTATTGTCCACTTCAACGACTTTTGTGACAACGCGGTCGAGAAAGTAACGGTCATGGGAGACGATCAGGACGGCTCCGCTGTAATTTAAAAGATACGTTTCGAGCCAGGAGATCGAGTCCATATCGAGGTGGTTGGTCGGCTCGTCGAGCAGAATGATGTCCGGTTTGGTGAGCAGCAGTTTACCAAGTGCCACGCGGGTCTTCTGACCGCCGGAGAGGGAGTCCACCTGTTTTTCAAAATCGCCCTCGGAAAAGCCAAGACCTTTTAAAACACCGACGACTTCACTGCGGTACGCGTATCCGTTTTCCAGTTCAAAGGTATGGGAGAGGCGGGTGTAGGTGGAAAGAAGTTCATCCAGCTCTGCACCGGATTTTGTCTTCATATCACTTTCCATCTGACGGAGGCGTTCCTCCATATCGATCAGATTCTGTTTCGCGGTCAGCACTTCCTGGTAAATGGAAAGGTGTCCGGTCAGATCCTGATGCTGGGCGAGATAGCCCATCGTTTTTCCTTTGGAGAGGATGACCTCTCCCTCATCGGCCCTCATTTCGCCGATAATGATTTTTAACAGCGTCGATTTTCCGGCACCGTTGATGCCGACCAGTGCGGCTTTTTCGCGTTCTTCTATATGAAAAGATGCATTTTTGATAATTTCCGTTGTCCCGAATGCTTTCGAGATATTCTGACATGCAAGAATCATGTGGTTCCTCCAGATAACATATTTCTGTATTTTGACATAATACACCATCCTTATTATAGAGAGTAATACACAAAATTTCAAGAAATCTTTGACAATTTTCTATCAACCATATATAATATGAATATATGTAGGTGTAAATAAGGAGGAATTTATCTTGGAAGAAAAAGGAATTTCGCGGGCAGTTATCAAAAGACTTCCTAGATATTATCGTTACCTGGGCGAATTGCTGGAGGATGGAGTAGAACGGATCTCTTCCGGTGAGCTGAGCGAGCGGATGAAAGTGACAGCTTCCCAGATTCGCCAGGACTTAAATAATTTCGGCGGCTTCGGCCAGCAGGGGTATGGTTATAACGTGCGGTATCTGTACAGCGAGATTGGAAAAATCTTAGGTCTGGACAGAGTCCACAATATGATTTTTGTCGGAGCCGGAAATCTGGGACAGGCGCTTGCCAATTATGCGGCCTTTGAAAGAAGCGGATTCAAAACGGTCGGTATTTTTGACGTCAACCCGGTATTAAAAGGAATCTCCGTGCGTGGAATTGAAATCCGCATGGCGGACGAGCTTCCGGAATTTATCAAGGAACACCATGTAGAGATTGCGGCTTTGACACTGCCAAAAGCAAAAGCGGTAGAGATGGCAGAGATTCTCGTGGACAACGGTGTAAAAGCAATCTGGAATTTTGCACATACCGATCTAAACTTAAAACTTCCGAAAGATGTGATCGTCGAGAACGTCCATCTTTCCGAAAGTCTGATGCGTCTCTCCTACAATCTGACCAGATATGAGGCGGAGCATCCAAAGAACAATTAAGAAACCAAAACAAAAGCAGGAGAGTCTTCGGGAAACCGGAGACTTTTTCTGTTCACTTTCCGGATAAGGAAGGAAAAGGAGGAAAAGCGATGAAACGGATTCTTACAGCAGCACAGATGAAGCAGGCAGACCGCAATACGATCGAAACCATGGGGGTACCGTCCCTGGTACTGATGGAGCGCGCAGCGCTGTCCTGCGTGGAGGAGCTTCAAAATGGAACATGGGATACAGGAAAAGTCCTTGCTGTGTGCGGTCCCGGAAATAATGGAGGGGACGGTGCGGCAATTGCACGGATTTTAAAGACGAAAGGGGTGGATGCGGAACTGTTCTGTCTTGGAAATCCGGAAAAATACAGTGAAGGCATGAGAGCACAGAAGAAAATTGCGGAAAATTATGGGGTCCGTGAGGTTAAGAATCCGGATTTCCGGGAATATACTGTTATCATAGATGCCATCTTTGGAATTGGCGTATCCCGTCCGCTGGCAGGGGAGTACCGGAGGGCAGTGGAAGCAATCTGCGCAAGCGGTGTTCCTGTTCTTGCCGTGGACATCCCTTCGGGGATCCACACGGATACCGGAGAGGTCCTTGATGCGGCGGTGAAAGCCAGAGCCACGGTGACATTTGCCTGTGCAAAGCCAGGGCTTCTCTTTGATCCCGGAAAACGATATGCCGGAGAGGTCCTGGTCCGTGATATCGGAATCGGCTTTGATGCAGGAGAAGAGGAGACGCCCTGGTACGGTTCAGTGGAAAAAGAAGATCTGGACCGGTTTCTTACCCGCACGCCGATGGGAAATAAGGGAACCTTCGGAAAGGTGCTGGTACTTGCCGGTTCCGGTGCCATGTGCGGAGCCGCTGTTTTGTGTGCCAGGGCAGTCCTTGCATCCGGTGCCGGCATGGTAAAGGTTGTGACAGAGGAAAGAAACCGTACGCCGCTTTTCTGTGCCCTGCCGGAAGCAATGGCGGATTTCTGGAAGGAGGATGAGCCGCTTCCGGAAGAAGCCCTGCTGCAGGATCTCGCCTGGGCGGACGCTGTTGTTGCGGGACCGGGACTTTCCAAAAGCCGGACGGCAAAAGAACTGCTCGTTTTTACGGTGCAGCACACAGAAGTTCCTCTTGTTCTGGATGCAGATGCGCTGAACCTGATTGCAGAAGATGCAGAGATTCTTTCGGGCTGCCGGGCAGAAAAAATTTTAACGCCTCATGTAGGAGAGCTTGCACGGCTGCTGCACATGACCATTGCAGAATGCCAGCGTGACCCGGCAGGAAGCGCCGGAAGGGCAGCCGAAAAATACCAGGCCTGCTGTGTACGAAAGGATTCCGTAACCGTGACAGCAGAGGAAGGGCGTGAGCAGTATTACATAAACACAAGCGGAAGCAGTGCGCTTGCGACGGCGGGAAGCGGCGATGTGCTCGCGGGAATCACAGGCGCCTTTGCAGCAAAACGTCAGTGTGAAAAAAACGAGAAAAAAATCAGCCTTGCCAAAACAGCGGCACTGGCGGCATATGCGCATGGAAAGGCGGGAGAGGCTGCGGAAGAAAAAAGCAGTGCTTCCTATGTAACAGCATCCGAGATTATCAGAGGATTGCAGTCAATCTGAGCAAAGCAGATCAGAATCACGGGTTCCCAAAAAAACTCCGGGCGGACTTTTTTGAAGCGCCGGATGAAATTTGTGAATACCTCCGGAAAAACAGGCAATATTAAATACATGGAAACGATTTTAAAAGGCGTAAAACGCCGGATCGTTATCGTATGGGAAAGCAAAACGGAAAGAATCGGAGAGTGAGCACAAGTGGTAATCAAGCGTGGCGATGTATATTATGCCGACCTGCGGCCCGTTGTGGGAAGTGAGCAGGGCGGTGTCCGTCCGGTGCTGATCATTCAGAATGACATCGGCAACCGGCACAGTCCGACGGTGATCTGTGCGGCGATTACATCGAGGATGAATAAGGCGAAGCTGCCGACGCACATTGAGATCGAAGCGTCCGCCTATGGGATTGTACGGGATTCTGTTATTTTACTGGAACAGCTTCGGACGATCGATAAGAGAAGGCTGAAAGATAAAATCTGTCATCTGACGCCGGAACAGCTGGCCCTTGTGAACGAAGCACTGAAAATCAGCCTGGATCTGCCTACATAAGGGGTATTTTTGGCGCGGTTCACGGTTGACGAATGAGAAAGATCGTGCTATATTCTATATTATATGGGCTTCTGCCGTTTTTCGGGGAAACCTTTTTACAGAAAAGTAATACTTTAAATAAAGGAGACAAAAGAGGTATGTCAGGACATTCAAAATTTGCCAATATTAAGCATAAGAAAGAAAAAAACGACGCAAAAAAAGGTAAAATCTTTACCATCATCGGCCGTGAGATCGTAATCGCTGTCAAAGAGGGCGGACCGGATCCGGCAAACAACAGCAAGCTGCGTGACGTTATCGCAAAAGCAAAAGCAAACAACATGCCGAACGATACCATCGACCGCGGTATTAAAAAAGCTGCCGGAGATGCAAACGCAGACAACTACGAGCGTATCACCTACGAAGGTTATGGCCCGAATGGTATCGCGATCATCGTAGAGACTCTGACCGACAACAAGAACCGTACCGCAGCAAACGTAAGAAGCGCTTTCACCAAAGGAAACGGAAGCGTTGGAACACCGGGATGCGTATCCTACATGTTCGACAAAAAAGGCCAGATCATCATCGACAAAGAAGAGTGCGAAATGGATGCTGACGATCTGATGATGCTTGCTCTGGATGCAGGCGCAGAAGACTTCGCAGACGAAGAGGACAGCTACGAAATCATTACCGATCCGGATGACTTCTCCGCAGTACGTGAGGCTCTGGAGAAAGACGGTATCGCCATGGCAGAGGCAGACGTTACCATGATCCCACAGACCTACGTAGAGCTGACCGATCCGCAGGCATTAAAAGATCTGAACCGTACCCTGGATCTGCTGGATGACGACGACGACGTACAGTACGTATACACCAATCTGGACGAGTAATTTCGCTGGAAATTACATAGAATCATAAGAATCTGCGCATACTGATGAAGCTATTTTGGAATAGCAGAAAAGAGGAAATCCGTATGGCAGAATCACAGAAAAACCAGACAGAAAAAGAAAATATTGTAGAACTGAAGACCAACATTTATCTGCTGTCCATCATCGGCGAGGTGGAGGGGCATGAATCACTCGGCGAGCGCACGAAAGCGACGCGCTATGAGCACATTCTCCCTGCTCTTGCCCGTGCCGAGGAGGACAAAAGTATTGATGGTCTTCTGATTCTCCTGAATACCGTAGGCGGAGATGTGGAGGCCGGTCTTGCAATTGCAGAGATGATTGCGTCCATGCGAAAGCCTGCGGTATCGCTCGTTTTAGGGGGTGGTCATTCGATCGGTGTCCCGCTCGCCGTTGCAGCAGACTATTCGCTGATCGTGCCGAGTGCCACCATGGTCATTCACCCGGTGCGTACAAACGGCATGTTCATCGGTGTTGCACAGACGTACCGTAATATGGAAAAGACGCAGGATCGGATCACAGGTTTTGTATCGGCCCATTCTAAAATCACCAAGGAACGGCTCGAGGAGCTGATGCTCGATACGAAAATGCTGGTCAAGGATGTCGGAACAATGCTGGACGGCCCGCAGGCAGTGGAAGAAGGCCTGATCGACGAGGTCGGCGGCATTGCCCGCGCGCTCGAAAAGCTGAATGAGCTGATGAAAAAGGCAGCAGGGACAGAAAATTGACTTCACGGCGCGGCTTGTGTTTCAGGGGATTTTGTGTTAGAATGAGTTCGCTGTGAAAATTCGAACGGAAGTTTTGTCCGGACTTTCACAAAAGAGAGAAATAAGGGAACAGGATAAAAAAATGACAGTAATAGAAGCTTTATTTCTGGGCCTGATCCAGGGAATCACGGAATTCCTGCCGATCAGCAGCTCCGCACATCTGATTATCTTCCGTCACTTTATGAAGATCGAAGATACGCAGACGGTGTTTTTCAATGTGCTTTTGCACTTTGGCTCCATGATTGCAATTCTGCTCACATTTTCGAAGGAATGGAAACGTCTCTTCCTCGCGCTGTGCGGAATCATAATCGATCTGTTTCATAATTTAAAGGAACACTTTTCCAGTCAGCATCAGGAGAGAAAGCAGTACCGGAAGGTACTCGGCAGCAACTACCGTATGCTTGCTTTCCTGCTGATTCTGACCACCATCCCGACTGCTGTAATCGGCGGCATGATTCAGAGCCTTGTCACACTGACCTCCTCGAATCTGCTGGCACCTGGCGTTGGTCTGTATCTGACGGCGATTCTGCTTGTGGTGGCAGATATGCTTCCGGAGGGAGAAAAAACGCAGAAAAATTTGAAGCCGAAAGATGCACTGATTGCCGGATTCTTCCAAGGCTTTTCCACGATTCCGGGTCTTTCCCGTCTTGGTTCGACTATTTCTGCGTGTGTGATCGGCGGCATGACCCGTTCGTACGCTGTGAAATACTCTCTGATTGTGAGTGTTCCGGCGATTATCGGGGCAACGATCGTTGAAATTGCGACCATGGGAAAAAATAAAATTGTTTTTCATCCGGTATATCTGGTCGGCGTTTTCATGGCGGCACTTGCCGGTTACTTTACGATCCGCATTCTGATGCGTGTGGTGAAAAAACGGAAACTGAAATATTTTGCTTTGTACTGTCTTCTTGTCGGGACATTCTCCATTGCAGGATATTTTCTGCTGTAATACGAGAAAGGGGAGAAGTTCTGCATGGCAAATACAACAAAGGGAAGCGGGAAGACAAAGAAAAAAACTTCTGCTTCCGGAACAGCAAAAAAGAAACAGACCCAAACAACGGCCAGAAAAACAACGGCGAAAAAGAGCAGTACCGCAAAACGTACCTCCGGCACAAGGAAAAACACAGTCCGTGAGCCGATGGACGAGGGAGTGCGCGCAGAAATTATTCTGCTTTCCGTGCTTGCTGTTTCGATTCTGCTGATGCTCAGTAATTTCGGTATGGGCGGCGTGATCGGACAGGCTGTCTGCGACTTCTTTTTCGGCCTTTTCGGCGTGACAGAGTGGGCAGCACCGGTTCTGATCTTCTTTGGAACGGCATTTTACATAGCAAACAGACAGAACTTTTTAATTGTGCGGAAAACCGGGGGAGCGATCAGCTGCTTCGTCTTTTTCTGCGCTTTTATGCAGCTTCTGGCGTCCGGCTATACGAGAGATACGACATTTCTGGATTACTATTTTGACAGCGCCTACGATCATCTCGGCGGAGGAATCTTAGGAGGGTCTGTCGTGAAAATTCTCGGCATGGGATTCGGCCAGATCGGTGCGTGGGTGATTATTGTGATCGCCATCGTGATTTCCGTGATCGTGATGACGCAGAAGCCGATTCTCGCGCCGATCCATGAAAAGACGAATGACCACCGCCGGATGGCGGAGGAGCGCCGCCAGGAGCGTCTGGCGCGCCAAGCTGCGATGGAGGAAGAGGAAGGAAAAGAGCTGATTCTTGAGCCAGTGGAGGAACCGAAAAAAGCCGGGAAGAAAAAGAAATCCCGCCTTCTTTCTCATGTGGAATCGAAGGCTGATTTAAACGAAAACGACGATACCCATCAGATGGAGATGCCGGAGCTTTCGATTCACCGTGGTTCTGTGCCGGCTGAAGAGCCGGAAAAGACAGGACCGGAGATGACACGGCAAGCTGCAGAAGAGGCGAAAAAAGAGAAAACGTCTGCGGATCATACGAGAAATCCGCGGTCTTCCTGTGAAGAGATCGAGGCGGATATAGACGGCATTCGTCAGGAAATCGGGAAAAAAGCAGAGGAAAAGCGGCCGGAGTACAAAACACCGCCGATGAATCTTCTGAAAAAAGGGATGCGCGGTGCCATGGGCGATTCCGATGCGCATCTGCGGGAAGTAGCGCGGAAACTGGAGGAGACGCTGGACAGCTTCGGTGTCAAAGTTACAGTCAATAACGTAAGCTGCGGACCGACCGTCACACGGTATGAGCTGATGCCGGAACAGGGCGTGAAAGTAAGCCGGATTGTCGGATTGACCGACGATATCAAGCTGAGTCTTGCAGCAGCAGATGTCCGCATCGAGGCACCGATCCCGGGAAAATCCGCAGTCGGAATCGAGGTTCCCAATAAGACGAACACGGCCGTGATGCTGCGTGATCTTCTTGAAACACCGGAGTTTAAGAACTTTTCTTCGAATCTGGCCTTTGCTGTCGGAAAAGACATCGCCGGTCAGCCAGTCATCGCGGATATCGCGAAAATGCCTCATCTTCTGATCGCCGGTGCGACCGGTTCCGGTAAATCGGTCTGCATCAACACGCTGATTATGAGTATTATTTATAAGGCAAAACCGGAAGACGTCAAACTGATCATGATCGACCCGAAGGTCGTTGAGCTTTCTGTTTATAACGGCATTCCGCACCTTTTTATCCCTGTTGTCACAGACCCGAAAAAGGCTTCCGGAGCTCTGAACTGGGCGGTTGCGGAGATGACAGACCGTTATAACAAATTTGCGGAATTCAACGTGCGCGATATGAAAGGCTACAATGCGAAAGTTGCCGAGCTGCCGCCGGATGAAAACGGCAAAAAACCGGAAAAACTGCCGCAGATCGTCATTATCGTGGACGAGCTTGCCGACCTGATGATGGTTGCGCCGGGAGAAGTGGAGGATGCGATCTGCCGTCTGGCACAGCTTGCCCGTGCGGCCGGCATCCATCTGATTATTGCAACACAGAGACCTTCCGTCAATGTCATCACTGGTCTTATCAAGGCAAATATGCCGTCCCGTATTGCATTCTCGGTTTCTTCCAGCGTAGATTCCCGTACGATCCTCGACATGGGAGGTGCGGAAAAACTGCTTGGAAAAGGCGATATGCTCTACAAGCCGCAGGATTACCAGAAACCGGCCCGTCTGCAGGGATCCTTTGTTTCGGATAAAGAGGTCAGCGATGTCGTTGCCTACTTAAAAGATCACTACGGCGAGAACGCTTATGATCCGGATATCGAAAAACGGATTCACACCGTAAGCCTGGATGGCGGTTCTGCCGCAGGCGGCGGAGATAACCGCGATAATTACTTCGTGGAAGCCGGAAAATTTATCATCGAAAAAGATAAGGCATCGATCGGCATGCTCCAGAGAGTGCTGAAAATCGGTTTCAACCGCGCGGCCAGAATCATGGACCAGCTCGCGGATGCCGGTGTCGTAGGACCGGAGGAAGGAACCAAGCCGAGAAAAGTTCTGATGTCCATGGAACAGTTCGAAAATTATCTGGAGGAACACGGATGATGGGAAAAGACGTTGTCCGTTGTTTACAAATAACCGGAAACGTGATAAAGTATTAACATAAAATGCGCGAAAATCCAAGTCGTGCTTTTGTTAAAATATTTCTAACAAGATTAGGAGGATATTATGTACAAGATTCAAGAAGCGGAAATGCTCGCGAATAACATCTACCGTATGGTAGTAGAAGCACCGCGAGTAGCACAGCACTGCCTCCCGGGACAGTTTGTTATTGTCAAGGCAGATGAAGAAGGAGAAAGAATTCCTCTGACCATTTGTGATTACGACAGAGAAGCAGGAACTATCACCATCGTATTCATGCCGATCGGAGAATCTACCAAAAAAATGAAAGAGCTCAAAGCGGGAGATGCTTTCATGGATTTCGTAGGACCTCTGGGACAGCCGTCCGAGTTCTGCAGCGAAGATATCGAAGAACTGAAGAAAAAACGGATCGTATTCGTAGCCGGCGGTGTTGGAACTGCACCGGTTTACCCGCAGTTAAAATGGCTGCATGAGCATGGAATCACTGCTGACGCCATTGTCGGAGCAAAGACAAAAGATCTCGTTATTCTCGAGAAAGAAATGTCTGCTGTCAGCAATCTGTACATAACCACAGACGATGGTTCTTACGTAAGAAAAGGTATGGGTACCGATGTACTCCGCGACCTTGTACAGAACCAGGGCAAACAGTATGATGTCTGTGTTGCCATCGGACCGATGATCATGATGAAATTCGTATGTCTTCTGACAAAAGAACTGAACATCCCGACCGTTGTCAGCATGAACCCGATCATGGTAGACGGAACCGGTATGTGCGGTGCCTGTCGTCTAATGGTAGGCAATGAAGTAAAATTTGCCTGCGTAGACGGACCGGAGTTTGACGGTCATCTGGTAGACTTCGACCTGGCTATGAAACGTCAGCAGATGTACAAGACAGAAGAGGGAAGAGCTCTCTTAAGATACCAGGAAGGCGCAACCCATCACGGTGGATGCGGCCAGTGCGGAGGTGACAAATAATGGCAAAGGGATTAAACAGAGTACCGGTACGTGAGCAGGAGCCGAAGGTACGTGCCACAAATTTTGACGAGGTATGTCTCGGATACAACAAAGACGAAGCAGTAGAAGAAGCACAGCGCTGCCTGGGCTGTAAAAATGCAAAATGTATCACAGGATGCCCGGTTAATATCAACATTCCGGCATTCATTGCACAGGTAAAAGAAGGAAACTTCGAGGAAGCATACAAAATTATCGGTGAGTCCAGTGCACTCCCGGCAGTCTGCGGCCGTGTATGTCCGCAGGAGAGCCAGTGCGAGGGCAAGTGTGTCCGCGGAATCAAAGGCGACGCTGTTTCCATCGGTAAACTGGAGCGTTTCGTTGCTGACTGGGCAAAAGAAAACGGTATCAAACCGGTTCCGGCAGCAGAGAAAAACGGCCACAAGATCGCGGTTATCGGTTCCGGCCCTGCAGGTCTTACCTGCGCAGGAGACCTTGCAAAACTTGGCTACGATGTAACCATCTTCGAGGCACTTCACAAAGCCGGCGGTGTATTAAGCTACGGTATTCCGGAGTTCCGTCTTCCGAAAGACAAAGTAGTTGCCGCTGAAATCGAGAATGTAAAATCTCTCGGTGTTAAAATTGAGACCAACGTTATCATCGGAAAATCCGTTACCATCGACGAGCTGTTAAAAGACGAAGGATTTGAAGCAGTCTTCATCGGTTCCGGCGCAGGCCTTCCGATGTTCATGGGAATCCCGGGTGAGAACGCAAACGGCGTATTCTCCGCAAACGAGTTCCTGACCAGAAACAACCTGATGAAAGCATTCCGCGATGATTACGATACCCCGATCGCACACGGCAAGAAAGTTGCTGTAGTCGGCGGCGGCAACGTAGCTATGGACGCTGCAAGAACCGCACTTCGTCTCGGCGCAGAGGTACACGTTATTTACCGTCGTTCTGAGGCAGAGCTTCCGGCCCGTGCAGAGGAAGTTCATCATGCAAAAGAGGAAGGTATCATCTTCGACCTTCTGACCAACCCGGTAGAAATTCTGACCGACGACAAAGACTGGGTAACCGGTATCCGCTGCATCCGTATGGAGCTTGGCGAGCCGGACGCTTCCGGAAGAAGAAGACCGGTTGAGATTCCAGGATCTGAGTTCGAAATTGAAGTAGACGAAGTTATCATGTCTCTTGGTACTTCCCCGAACCCGCTGATTTCTTCCACCACCTACGGTCTGGATGTCAACAGAAGAAAATGTATCGTAGCTGAGGAAGAAACCGGAAAGACCAGCAAAGAAGGCGTTTACGCCGGCGGTGACGCTGTAACAGGTGCAGCAACCGTTATCCTTGCTATGGGTGCCGGAAAAGCCGGAGCTAAAGGAATTGATGAGTATATCAAAAGCAAAAATGCATAAGGCATTGCTTTTCTAAACTAAAAGCCATATAGACGCGGACAAAAAGTGATCTATATGGCTTTTGGTGTTTTTGACAGATATCCGAAAGGGTTTTAAGATTACAGAATGAAAATTACGATATTAACAGTAGGAAAAATCAAAGAGAAATATCTGCGGGATGCGATCGCCGAGTATTCGAAGCGCCTCAGCCGCTATGCAAAGCTGGAAATTATCGAGGTGGCGGATGAAAAAACGCCGGACAACGCGAGTGAAACCGTAGAGACGAATATCAAAAATAAAGAAGCAGAGCGCCTTCTCAAATATATCCGGGATGACGCTTATCTGATTACATTGGAAATTAAGGGAAAACAGCTCACATCCGAGGAGCTGGCCCAGAAAATAGATACGCTCGGCGTGCAGGGAACGAGCCATATTATTTTTGCGATCGGCGGTTCCTTAGGGCTTGGCGAGGAAGTTCTGAAGCGTTCGAACTATGCGCTCAGTTTTTCGAAAATGACATTTCCGCATCAGTTGATGCGGGTTATTCTGCTGGAACAGATTTACCGGAGCTACCGCATTAACTGCGGGGAGCCATATCATAAATAGCTGCGAATAAGAGAGGTGTGATTGCGATGCGTGAAATGCGTTTAAAAAAGCGGGAGATTACAGATCCTAAAATTTTAAGAGAAATTCTGGAAAGCTGCGAGGTTGTGCGGATCGGGGCGATGGATGAGGAAGGCATGTTTATCGTGCCGATGTATTTGATGTCCGGGAAGAATATGGAACTCTTCACGTCTGTCTGTACCTGCATGGGGCAAAAGAAGGGCGGAAGGCGGCTGTATTTGCAGCGGATCCGCGCGTGGCGGTGGAGATGGATTACAACCATGAAGTGATTACAGGTGACTATACGTGTGCGTATTCCTATGCGTACCGCAGTATCATGGGAAACGGAACCATCACGGAGGTGACAGATCCGGAGGCAAAGAAGAAAGGCCTGGGAAAAATCATGGCGCATATCGCACCGGAGGCGAAGATCGCTTTTCTGCCGGAGATGGTGGAGCGCGTTGCCGTATGGCGCATAGACATCGATACATTTACCGGCAAAGAGCGCAGACGAAAATAGAGTGTTCGAAGCTCCGCAGGCTGCAGACGGAAAAAGACAGCAGAAAGGACAGCAGAAATGATTAAAATTGATCTGATTACAGGCTTCCTTGGCTCAGGGAAGACGACTTTTTTGAAACAGTACGCAAAGTATCTGATGGCGCAGGGAAAGAACATCGGCATCCTGGAGAATGATTTTGGGGCAGTCAATGTGGATATGCTGCTTCTGCAGGAACTGCGCGGCGATCAGTGCGAGCTGGAGATGATTTCCGGCGGATGCGACAAAGAGACACACCGCAGACGGTTCCGCACGAAACTGATCTCGATGGGCATGAGCGGCTACGACCGCATTCTCGTGGAACCGTCGGGGATTTACGATGTGGATGAGTTCTTTGACACGCTGTACGACGAGCCGCTGAACCGCTGGTATGAGGCGGGAAGCGTCATCACGATTCTGGATGCCGGGCTCGATGAGAAGCTGTCGGAGGAAGAAGAGTATCTGCTGGCTTCCGAGGCGGCGAACGCTGGTAAAATCGTGCTGAGCAAAGTACAGAATGTTTCGGAGGAAAAGAAAGAAGAAACGATTGCCCATCTGAACCGCACGCTCGAGCAGGCAGGCTGCAGAAGACAGTTTTCTGATGCAGAAATTTTACAGAAAAACTGGGATGATCTGACAGAGGATGATTTCAAAATGCTCTCCGAATGCAGTTACCGTTCGGAGGATTACCGGAAGCTGGATTTCGGCGAGCAGCAGACATTTGATTCGCTCTGCTTTCTGGAGCCGAAGATTACGGAAGAAGCGCTGAAAAAGGCAGCAGAAGCAATCTTTGCGGATCCATCATGCGGCAATGTATTTCGGATCAAAGGAATTGTTAAGACGGGCGAAATTGTGTGGAGCGAAATCAATGCGACGCGGGAACAGATGACATTCCAGGCAGTGCCGGAGAGCCAGGAAGTGCTGATTGTAATCGGCGCGGGGCTTTCGAAAGAGCGGATTAGTGGAATTCTCGGAATTGAGTAAAAAATGGAGCATGACGGAAAGGGGTATTTTCCATCATGCTCCTGCTGGCTGGGCTAAATAGCAGTTACTGTAAAATGCGCTGCCGTTCTGACAGTGTGGGGAACGGAATGATTTTGGAATCCCGTGCATCATCCGGTGTACAAAGAGCAGTCAACGGCTGCGGCTGATTTTCCATGGTCTGGAAGGAGAGAATGCCATTTTTCCATAAAACGACATCATCCGGTGAATGGACGGCAAAATAGCGGTGCAGCACATCGAAAAGAGAGGATGGAACTGCCGCAAGATCGTGCTCGGGATCGCTGGAATATAGAAAGATCCGGCTTCCCGGAAAACGACGGGAATGGATACCGGCAGAGGGAGCGGTAAAATCCGGGTTTTCGGTAAAATATAAGGATCTTTCTGCTGGTCCGGAAAACGGAATAGACAGCGTTGTGGAAACAACTGGCGCTTCTTCTGCAAGGGCTGGCTGCTTCTGAAATTTGCACAGGAATGGTATATTTTGAAAAAATGTATATTTCTTTTTCATAAGACTCACCTTTCAGCCGGAAAAGATCTGGCATTTGGCAGGGTGGATGTTATCGTTTACTTTAATTTTATCTTATCAGAAGTGCAGAAATAACAGGGTTAAACATTTGTAAAAAGCGTGTAAAACATCTTAAAGAGAAAGAAAAGAGAGGGGGAATCATATGGAACAGGAAGTAATGCAGGCCATTCGGGCAGAACTGGAAAGCAATATAGATGCAAAATACCGGGAATTTCACAGCTCTCTTGTTCCGGGACAGAACTGTCGGATTCTTGGTGTCCGCATTCCGGTTTCGCGACGGATTGCAAAAGCGACAGCAAGAGACCACTATGAAGTTTATACCGAACAGTTTAATCCGGAAGTCTACGAGGAGCTTCTGATCCGCGGAATGATGATCGGCTACGGAAAGCTGACCCGTGAAGAACAGACGGCAGAACTGGACCGCTTCGTGCCGATGATCAACAGCTGGGGAATCTGTGACAGCTCCTGTGCAACGTGCCATTTTATGAAGAAAGACCAGGAGTATTGGTATGGATATCTGCAGAAATGGCTGAAAAGCAGCCGGGAATATGAAATCCGGTTTGGTGTTGTGTGTCTGCTGGACTTTTTTATCAACGAAGCGTATATCGATGCTGTGCTGGAGGAGATGAAAAAGATTCATCACGATGGCTATTACGTAAAAATGGCCGTCGCCTGGGCAGTATCGATCTGTTATATTCATTTTCCGGAAAAGACACAGAAACTGCTGAAAGAAAACAGTCTCGATGACTGGACACATAACAAAACAATTCAGAAAATCAGAGAGTCGCTGCGGATCAGCAAAGAAGAAAAAGAGATGCTGAAAACCTGGAAGAGATAAAAAGAAAACCGTATCGCCGCGTTTCGAATATCGCAGCAATACGGTTTTCTTTCTCTTTTTTGAACTTATTCGTCCCATCCCTCAAAAAGCCGGATGTTGACGGCAATATTTCTTGCAATTTCACCTTCGCTTTTCCCGAGATCTGCCACATCCGATACCGGCGGAAAATCAGGTTCTTCTTCCGTCAGTTCCAGAGAGATCCAGTCATAGGCGGAGTGAATGGCATCTTCCAGCGCCTCGTCGAGGGTATCCCCTTTTGCATAGCAGCAGGCGAGATCTGGAAAATAACCTTCGTAGGTTCCCTGTTCGGTTTTATGAAAAACGGCTGGATAAGTAAATTTCATAGTATTTCTTCCTTCTTCCTTTTCTTTTTCACGGAAATTCTTTTTTATCGTAGCACTTTTTCTCAAAAGATACAATGCCTAAAATACAATTGATCGTATTTGTAATCTATGCTAGAATGAAAAACAGGTAATTGGAAAATACAAATGAAACCAAGGGAGGATTTCTCTTTGATAAAAGTAATTTTGTGGGACATCGACGGAACACTTCTGAATTTTAAGATGTCGGAACGATATGCAATTGATTACTGTTTCAACAAGTTTCATATGGGAACCTGCACGGACGAAATGCTGCAGCGCTACAGCGTGATCAACCGCGGTTACTGGGAGCGGCTGGAGACGGGAGAGCTTACGAGAGAACAGGTGATGCTTGGACGGTTCCATGAATTTTTTGAATCGGAAGGACTGCCGACGGATCAGGTAAAAGTATTCAATGATGAATATCAGATCCGCCTCGGTGATGAGGTTTTCTTCTGCGATCACGGAGATGAACTGGTAAAACAGCTGAAAGCTACCGTAAAACAGTATGCAGTAACAAATGGAACCACTGTTGCACAGGAGCGTAAACTCCGCTTTTCCGGGCTTGACCAGCTTCTGGATGGCGTTTTTATCTCGGAACAGGTCGGTGTGGACAAGCCGCAGAAGGCTTTTTTTGATGCGGTATGGAATGAAATCGGAAGTTATGCACCGGATGAGGTTGTGATCGTCGGCGACTCCCTCACAAGTGATATCCGCGGCGGAAAAAATGCAGGAATCCTGACCTGCTGGTACAACCCGGATCATCTTCCGAACAAAATTGAAGTTACACCGGACTGTACCATAGACAATCTTCAGGATATCCTTTCGTATCTGGATGAAAGCAGGTGATTTGCTAATGAGAACACGCGTATTACAGGAAAAAAATTATGCGGAGCGGATGCAGAATGGTGTGGAGCCGTACCTCGCCGCTCATGCAGAAGAATTTTACTGGGAAAGGGAGAGCGGTCATCCGATTCATGTTCTTCGTTACCGCGCATTCCGCCCGAGAGGTGTTGTTGTAATCTCACACGGTTTTACGGAAAATGCAGAGAAATATAAAGAGATCGTGTATTATTTTATCAAAGAGCATTTTCATGTTTATCTGCCGGAACACTGCGGCCACGGAAAGAGCTACCGTCTGGTGGAAGATCCGTCGCTTGTTTATGTTGATTCCTACCATCGTTATGTAGAAGATCTGCTCTTTGTTGCACGAAAAGCAAAAGCAGAGGCATGCGGTCTTCCGCTCGTTCTCTATTCTCACTCGATGGGCGGCGGAATCGCAGCAGCAGCGGCCGCCAAAGCGCCGCATCTGTTCCGGAAAGTGGTCTTGAGTTCGCCGATGATCCGTCCGCTGACCGGAAAAGTGCCGTTCGCCGATGCAAAACGGATCGCAGCTTTTGCCTGTGCCACAGAACGAGGCACACAGTATGTGGTAGGACAGAAACCATACCAGGGAATCGAAAGCTTTAAACAAAGTTCGTCCCTCTCCCGTCCGCGCTTTCTCTATTACCAGCAGAAGCGGGAAAAAGAGCCGCTGTATCACCTAAATGCCGCTTCTTACGGATGGCTCCATGCCGCCGCACATCTGTACCGCGATCTGATGCGGAGCGGATGGAAACGGATCGAGGCTCCTGTCCTTTTATTTCAGGCGGAGAACGATCATCTTGTGTCCAACCGTGCCCAGGAGCGGATGATCCGGAAAATGGCAGAACGCCGTCCCGGCATGGCAAAAATGGTAAAAGTACCGGGCGCAAAGCATGAATTGTTTGGAACCAGAGGGCGCATGCTCCAGACGTACTGGAATATGGTATTTGCTTTTCTGGAAAAAGATCTGTAACAAAAGAGAAGGGATGACAAAATGACACAGACAGAAATCGAAGAATATATTACCCAGTTTCCTATCTATCAGTATGCATTTGTAAAACCGGAGGACATCGAATTCAATGACCGGGTCCGCCAGATCTGCAAAAAGGAGTGCTCCCGCTACGGAGCCTCCTGGTCCTGCCCGCCGGCGGTCGGCACTGTTGAAGTCTGTAAGGAGCGTTGTATGAACTACGATCACGTTTTGTTCTTCTCCAGCATCGCAGAAGTGGACAACATCATGGATATGGATGAGACATTAAAAACAAAATCGGAGCACGAAAAAATCACACGCGAAATCGAGCAGCATTTAAAAGACAAAACTCTGCTCACCTTCGCCCTTTCCTCCGATTCCTGCCAGCTCTGCGATAAATGTACCTACCCGAGAGGCGGCTGCCGCCATCTTGAACTGATGCATCCATGCATCGAGAGCCACGGCATCGTTGTTGCAAACCTGATTGAAAAAAACATGATGGATTATTACCTCGGTGAGCATATGGTCATATGGTTCAGCATGATTTTCTATAAAGAATCGTAATCTGTGATGTAATTTTCCATTCTTTCAAACGTATTTACAGTAGAGGATTTCGCTGTAAGAAATTCAGAAAATACACAAGAGGGGGAATGAAATATGCTGAGAAAGGCAGGAAATTTTCTCAGGTATCTGTTCGGTATTCTGATGATGCTGGCGGGAGCCGGTTACTGGAAAGAGGAGAAGGCATATGCATTGTCACTGCTGCTGCTTGGAATCTTCCTGCTTCCGGTTACCTGGAATACGATAAAGAAACGGTTTCATGTGGCGAAAGCACTTCCTGTGCTGCTTCCTGTGTTGCTGCTGGTTTCCGCCTGTGCGCTGACACCTGTGACGTACAGCAGTAAGGAAACACAGAAGGCATCTGCAGAGTCTGTTTCCGTCAGCGTTACGGCAGCGCCGACGAAAAAAGCGACGCCGACCCCGACTGAAACATCAACACCAACGCCGACAGCAACACCGACAGAAACACCAACGCCGACCGCTACCCCGACTCCGACTGCTACCCCAACTCCGACTGCTACCCCAACTCCAACGGCTGACCCGACCGAGACGCCGACACCTGAGCCAACCATAGAAGCTGCGGCGGAAGAAACCGCTGAAACGCAGGCAGCGGAAGAATCACAGCCGGCAGTGACTGCCGAAGAACCACAGGTAACGGAAGCTCCGCAGGAATCGGATCCGTATGGAGGACAGCTCGTCTGGATTTCAGAGACTGGATCGAAGTACCATAACAAAAATAACTGCGGCAGAATGAATCCGGATCGGGCATATCAGATGACGAGAGAAAATGCAGAAGCCCAGGGGTATGAACCCTGCAAAAAATGTTTTTAAAAAAGAGAAATGAAACCCCGCAGCCTGATCGGGCAGGAAACCCCAGCGGCTGCGGGGTATTTTTGTGCTTTTTTCTGCATAAAATAGCGATAGAACAAAAAGCAGACCCGCAAAGCGGAGGAGGTTTTGGATGCGAAAAAAGAAAAAGCAGAAAAAATCACTCCATCCGCCGGGCGGGGAGGTGCTTTCGGCGATGCAGGTTCCGTCAGATCTTGCTTTTGGTGAGCCGGTTGTGACGTTTTACGGCGGGAGAGAAGTGCAGATTGAAAATTACCGCAGGATTCTGGAATATAATGCGTGCCGCCTCTGCGTGCTTACACAATATGGCAGACTGCTCCTTGTGGGAGAGGGAATCCGGATTGTTTCGTATTCCGGGGAGGAGATGCGGGTGGAAGGGAGAATCGATCAGGTGACGTTTCAATAAGTGTAATGATTCCAATCATTCCAATGCTGAAAAGGGGGTGTGCGTTTGCAGAGGGGAAAGGCTTTCTGGAAAGGCAGTGTGCGGATTCGTGTGACGGGCCGTGAACCGGAGCGTTTTTTCAATCTGTGCGGGCACCATAACATCACACTGTGGGACGTGACAGAACACAAGGGCTGTTTTGAGATGAGCCTTCTGCCGGAAGATTTTTTTCGCCTCCTGCCGATCCGCCGCAAGAGCGGTGTGCGCATCCGAATACAGAAAAAACAGGGACTGCCTTTCTTTTACCGGCGAAGTTTAAAAAGAAAGGCATTTTTTATTGGCATTTTTCTCTGCCTGGCGGGACTTTACACGCTGTCGCAGTTCATCTGGAATATTCATGTGGAAGGAAATTACGCGAACAGTACGCAGACGATCTTAAACAGCCTTGACGCGGCCGGGATTCATCATGGAAGCTGGAAAAAACGTGTGGACTGCAGCCAGACCGCATCGTATCTGCGGGAGCAGTTTCCGAATCTGACCTGGGTGTCCGCAAAAATAGAAGGGACGCAGCTTGTCCTTGCGGTAAAAGAAAACGTAGACGGCTATGTGATCGAAGAAAAAGCAGATGATCCGCAGAATCTTGTGGCGAAAAAAGAAGGGACGGTCGTGCGTATTATCACACGGAACGGCATTCCGCAGGTGCTCCCCGGTGATACATGTCAAGCGGGAGACATTCTTGTAAAGGGCGAGATTCCGCTTGTGAATGACAGTGGGGAAACGTATGATTATTCTTATGTTCACGCAGACGCGGATATTGACCTTGAGACGACGTGGTACTATTATGATACCTTTCCGCTTTCCCATACGGTACGGACATATCAGAAAGCAGAGAAAAAAACGCCGGTATTCCAGATTTCTGCTTACCGATTTTTCCTTGGAAATCTGCTGCCGGAGAATTTTGTGGAGAGTTTGCGGAGCATGACCGGAACGGCGGATCAGAAAACAGAGAAAAGGGAAAATGGAGCAGACGAGGAAGTGTCCCTTCAGCAGCTCTATCTGACAGAAAACTTTGCCCTTCCGTTTTATTTCGGCTACCGCCAGAAATTTCCGTTTGAAGTTCAGAAAGAAACATACTCAGAACACGAGGCAAAAGAAAAAGCCTCGCAGAATTATCAGAAATTCCACAGAAATTTATCAGAAAAAGGACTTCAAATATCGGAAAATCATGTTACAATAGAACTTAACGATACGTCATGTATCACAAAAGGGACACTTCGTGTGATAGAACGGGCCGTAGAAGCACAGCCCTGCAAAATACAGAAGGTGTCGGATGGAAAGGAATCAATGGTAGATGAACAGCAATAACAACATGATAGAACTGCAGATGGAACTGCCCATCGAACATGAAAAGAAAGTATTCGGCCAGTTTGATGAACACATCAAAATCCTGGAGAGATCCCTGGCGGTTACGCTGATCTCCCGGGACGGCGTTTTAAAAATTGTAGGCCCGGCATCGAATGCAGCGCGCGCAAAGGAATGTCTGACACAGCTTCTGGAGCTCTCACGCCGCGGAAATGATATCACCACACAGAACGTCAATTATGCAATCTCACTTGTTATGGAGGACAGCGGAAGCAGCCTTGCGGAAATCGACAGTGACTGCATCTGCCACACGGTCGCAGGCCGTCCGGTCAAACCGAAAACACTCGGTCAGAAAGCGTACGTGGATGCGATTCGGGAAAAGATGATCGTCTTCGGCGTCGGCCCTGCCGGAACCGGAAAAACGTACCTTGCGATGGCGATGGCGATCACGGCATTCCGAAACGATGAGGTAGGCCGTATTATCCTGACGCGTCCGGCGATTGAGGCGGGTGAAAAACTCGGTTTCCTGCCTGGCGACCTGCAGAGCAAAATCGACCCGTATCTGCGGCCGCTCTACGACGCGCTGTATCAGATCATGGGAGCAGAGAGCTTCCAGAAAAACATGGAAAAAGGCCTGATTGAGGTTGCGCCGCTCGCGTACATGCGAGGCCGTACGCTCGACAATGCGTTTATTATCCTTGATGAGGCACAGAATACGACACCGGCGCAGATGAAGATGTTCCTGACCCGTATCGGTTTCGGTTCCAAAGTCATTGTAACCGGAGATGCCTCTCAGAAGGACCTTCCTTCCGGTACACGCTCCGGCCTTGATGTGGCAATGCAGGTACTGAAAAAAGTAGACGGAATTTCCTTCTGCGAGCTGACGAGCAAGGACGTTGTCCGTCATCCGCTGGTGCAGAAGATTGTACAGGCTTACGATGAATATGAAAAGAAAGCAAAGCCGGAAAATCACAGCGGCAGAGCAAAAAGTACGACGAGAAAACGGAGGGAAAATAAATGACACTGACGTTTGAAAATGAACAGGATTTTGACCTTGGATTTGATCCGGAAGAGGTTGCAGCAGCGGTAATCAATGGTGTGCTGGATCAGGAAGCGTGCCCGTATGAGGCAGAAGTAGAACTGATTCTGACCGATCCGGAAAATATCCGCACCATGAACCGGGAACACAGAAACATTGACCGGGAGACAGACGTGCTTTCTTTCCCGATGGTAGATTATCCTTCTCCGGCTTCGTTCGATTTTCTGGAGACGGAAGAGGGAGATGACTGTTTTAACCCGGACAGCGGTGAGCTGATGCTGGGTGATATCGTAATTTCTGTTGCGCGCGCAAGAGCGCAGGCGGAGGAATACGGTCATTCTTTAAGACGCGAATTTGCTTTTCTTGTTGCACACAGTATGCTGCATCTTCTGGGTTATGATCATATGACACCGGAGGAAGCAGCCGTGATGGAGGCAAAGCAGGAAGAGGTGCTGCAGCGTCTCGGTATCACAAGAGACTGATTGAAAGCAGAAAAGGAGGGGTCTTTATCAAAAAGAGAGGGGTTTACACATTGGGGATTGCTCTGCTGGGAAGCATGATGCTGTTCGGATGCCGGAAAATTGGGGAAACGGCACCGGAAACTGCATCGGCAGAAACTTCTTATGTCTCAGAAGAGACAGCAGGGGAAAGCAAGACAGAAACGAAAGCTACGGAACCACCGGCCCCGACCGAAGATCCGGCACCGGAGCCGCTGGTTCCGGAAGCGATTGAGCCGACACCCGCGGAGGATGCGCTGCCGGAATGTATGGTGAAAAGTTATCTGACAGGAGAACCTGTCGCCGAAGTACAGGGAAGAAGGCGCCCGGTGGCGGTTATGCTGAGTAATATCATCAGCGCCTGCCCGCAGAGCGGTATCAGCCGTGCGGGAGTGATCTATGAAGCGCCGGTCGAAGGCGGCATTACGCGCCTGATGGGGCTGTTTGAAAACTATGATGATCTCGAAAAGATCGGATCGGTGCGGAGCTGCCGCGAATATTATGTGTATCTGGCAGCGGGATTTGACGCTCTGTATTACCACTATGGACAGGCGGCGTATGCGATTCCGCTGCTCGAATCGGATCACATAGACAATGTGAACGGCATGGAGTATTCGGAACAGGTGTATTACCGGACGTCGGATCGTCCGTCGCCGCACAATGCGTATTTGGATGCGGCCGGGATTGCAGCGGGAATCGATCTCTGCGGCTACCGGACATCTTACAAAGACGGTTATGACGGATTTTTCCAGTTTGCATCCGAGACAGAACCGGAAACGCTGGAACAGGGACGAAATGCCGCCTATGTGGCGCCGGGCGGATATTTCCACAACAATCCGTGGTTTTCGTACGATGAGGCGAGCGGCACGTATCTGCGTTATCAGTTCGGGGAACCGCAGATCGATGAGATGACACAGGAACAGCTTGCGGTGAAGAACATTATCGTGCAGTACTGTTCCTGGAAAAAGTATGATGACAATGCGGAATATCTCGATATCGATGTGGTAAACGGTGGAACGGGAACGTATATCACAAGCGGAAAGGCCATTGACGTGACATGGAGCAAGGATGATCCGTGGGGCGTCACAAAATACCGGGACAGCAATGGAGAGGAGATTAAACTGAATCTTGGAAAAACATGGGTTCTGATTGTTTTAGATAATTATGCAGATGAGACTGAAATCCGGTGATAAAGCTGGATTTCAGGATTTTTCTCAGATCGGCTGGACAGATCCTGTGTTTTGCGGTAAGATAAAAAGAAAATCCGGTCATTTAACCGAATCAAGCAAGTCCCTCGCTTCTAAAGCGGTGGGATGAATTGTTAAAAGAAACATAACGGCAGTGGCAGGCGGAGAGAAATCGGTATCCTCCACTGACATGAGGCGAGTCACAGTCGAACTATTTTCGACATGTCAGACTCTGTGAAAATACCGACTGTGAGTTGAAACAAAGGAGAAAAATACAGAAAATGGAAATTAATATACAGAGAATCAACGAACTTGCCCGCAAGGCGAAAGCAGAGGGGCTGACACCGGCGGAGAAAGAAGAGCAGCAGAAGCTGCGGAGAGAATATATTGCAGCCGTGAAAATGAACCTCCGTACCCAGCTCGACAATATTGATATGCAGGAGAAAGACGGAACAATCGTAAATCTGGGGGAGCGCTATGGAAGCAAAAGGAAACATTAGAAAAGAAGTTTTTGCCCGAAGAAGAGCAGCCACACAGGAAGAAATTCAGGAAAAGAGCCGTATGATTTATGAAAAAATCACGGCTCTGCCGGAGTTTCTGGATGCGGACTGCTTTTTTGCGTATATGGACTTTAAGAAAGAAGTTATGACGCGGGATCTGATCGAAAAAGCGCTGGAAATGGGAAAGACGGTTGCTGTGCCGCGCGTGGAAGACGATGATATGGTTTATTATGAGATCAAAGATTTCTCCACGCTGAAATCTGGCTATTTTGGCATTATGGAGCCGGACGGCGGAAAGGTCTGCACGCGGGAAGAGGGCTTTCTGCTGGTACCCGGTGTGGCCTTTGATCCAGCGCGCCACAGAGTCGGATATGGAAAAGGATTTTATGACCGCTTTCTTGCTGCACATCCAGGGTTTACAACGGTTGCAGCGGCGTTTGAGTTTCAGCTGTTTGATGCGGTGCCGTTCGAGGAGACGGACATTCTGCCGCAGATGCTGGTGACAGAACAGAAGATTTACCGTTAAGCCAATTACGATAAGACAACACGAGGAGGAGACGAGTATGATGAAGCTGGAAGAAATCGGAACGAGAGCCCGCCAGGCGGAGCCTGTGCTTCGAATCATGGAGACGGAGAAGAAAAACCGTGTGCTGAAAAAAGCAGCGGAAAACCTTGTGGCAGACGCCGAAACGATTATCGCAGCCAATGCGCTGGATATGGAGCATGGAAAAGAAAAAGGTATGTCCCAGGGCCTTCTGGACCGGCTCTTTCTGGATAAAAGCCGGATTGAAGCAATGGCAGAAGGCATGTGCCAGGTATCCGAACTGGATGACCCGATCGGGGAAGTGCTGGGAATGAAAAAGCGCCCGAACGGTCTTCTGATCGGACAGAAACGCGTTCCGCTCGGTGTTGTCGGCATCATCTACGAGGCACGCCCAAATGTGACGGCGGATGCATTTGCACTCTGCTTCAAAACGGGAAATGTCGTGATTTTAAAAGGCGGAAGCGATGCAATCCACTCGAATACGGCGATTGTTGCCTCTCTTCGGAAAACACTGAAAGAGGAGCAGGTGCCGGAAGACGCCCTGCTTCTGATCGAAGATACCTCCCGCGAGACGACGGCGCAGTTTATGAAGATGAACCGCTATGTCGATGTCCTGATCCCACGCGGCGGTGCCGGACTGATCCGCGCTGTCGTGGAAAACAGCACGATTCCTGTCATTGAGACGGGAACCGGAAACTGCCATATCTACGTGGATGAGACAGCCGATCTTTCCATGGCAGTGGATATTATTCTGAACGCAAAAACACAGCGCGTCGGCGTATGTAATGCATGTGAATCGATTGTGGTACACGAAAATGTACGTGAAAAACTGCTCCCGGTTCTGGAGGAACGATTAAAAGAAAAACATGTGGAAATGCGCGCAGACGAAAAGGCAAGAGAATACATGCCGGAAGCAGAAGAAGCGACAGAAGAGGACTGGGGAAAAGAGTATCTCGACTACATCGTGTCCATCAAAACCGTCTCTTCCATCGACGAAGCGATTGCACACATCAACCACTACAACACAAAACACTCCGAAGCAATCATCACCAACAACTACACCCACGCCCAGAAATTCCTGGACGAAATCGATGCAGCTGTAGTCTACGTCAACGCCTCCACCCGCTTCACCGACGGCTTCGAATTCGGCTACGGCGCCGAAATCGGAATCAGCACCCAAAAACTCCACGCCAGAGGCCCGATGGGACTGCTGGCGCTGACCTCGATTAAATTTGTGGTGTATGGGAATGGACAGGTACGGTCATAGAAAGGAGACAAAAACATAATGACAGCAATGAGAGAAGAAGCATTTGAATTATTGGAAAAAATGCCAGAAGATAAACTAGTGTTTATTATTCAGATTATGCAGGGTGTAAACAGTCTTTATAATAGCGGTGCTGTTGAATCGAAAAAAGATGCTTTTTTACGAATGGAGCAAATAAGAAAAAAAGGAAATGTTCAGGATGACGATGCTGAATTGGCATCTTATAGAGAGGAAAAATATGGAAAGTAAAATTCTTGTAGATACTAATGTTTTGCTGGATTATTTTCTTACAAGAGAGCCATTTTTCAATGATGCAAAACAGATCATAGAAAAATGCGCAGAGGGAAAAATAAATGCGTGCATTGCCGCACACTCTGTTTCTAATATGTTTTTTATCCAATGCGTCTTATATCCCCTTGCTTCAGCTAAGGGGATATAAGACGCGTCCATCGAATTTACGCAAGTAATTGAAGATGGACAAAATAACAATTGTGTTAATTGATAAAACATTGTATCATACAAACATGAACACAACATATAAATCAAACAATAATGTCGTCTATTCCTGTAAATACCATGTAGTATGG
>ENA-OUQO01000074-OUQO01000074.1-human-gut-metagenome-genome-assembly--contig:-NODE-74-length-57083-cov-12.839675_pt1 | contig 57083 bp, 48 predicted proteins | sample MGYA00237944_ERZ548825 | MGnify/ENA primary metagenome ERZ548825 (study PRJEB26490, sample SAMN05194700) | human gut metagenome | biome: terrestrial biome; feature: human-associated habitat; material... | reverse complement strand
ATAATCCACTGCTTGTGCGGGCCCCCGTCAATTCCTTTGAGTTTCAACCTTGCGGTCGTACTCCCCAGGTGGATAGCTTATTGCGTTAACTCCGGCACGGAAGGGGTCAGACCCCCCACACCTAGCTATCATCGTTTACAGTGTGGACTACCAGGGTATCTAATCCTGTTTGCTCCCCACACTTTCGAGCCTCAGCGTCAGTTAGAGCCCAGTAAGCCGCCTTCGCCACTGGTGTTCCTCCGAATATCTACGCATTTCACCGCTACACTCGGAATTCCGCTTACCTCTACTCCACTCAAGAACTACAGTTTTGGATGCAGTGCCAAGGTTAAGCCTTGACCTTTCACATCCAACTTGAAGTCCCGCCTGCGCTCCCTTTACACCCAGTAAATCCGGATAACGCTTGCATCCTACGTATTACCGCGGCTGCTGGCACGTAGTTAGCCGATGCTTATTCCTTTGCTACCGTCATTTGTTTCTTCACAAAGAAAAGAAGTTTACAATCCGAAAACCGTCTTCCTTCACGCGGCGTTGCTGCATCAGGGTTTCCCCCATTGTGCAATATTCCCCACTGCTGCCTCCCGTAGGAGTCTGGGCCGTATCTCAGTCCCAATGTGGCCGTTCAACCTCTCAGTCCGGCTACTGATCGTCGACTTGGTAAGCCGTTACCTCACCAACTATCTAATCAGACGCGAGCCCATCTTTCAGCGATAAATCTTTGATGTTCAAATGATGCCATCCAAACATATCATGCGGTATTAGCGACCGTTTCCAGCCGTTATCCCCCTCTGAAAGGCAGGTTGCTCACGTGTTACTCACCCGTCCGCCACTAAGTCATATCAGAATTCATTCCGAAGAAATCTTTCCTCAAGCTTCGTTCGACTTGCATGTGTTAGGCACGCCGCCAGCGTTCATCCTGAGCCAGGATCAAACTCTCTAAAAAATTGTATCTTTACACTTTCGTGTAGAAATCATTTCCTAAAGCGCTTTTAAGCTCTTTATATCTTCGCTAGCATTTTCTGCTGCTTTACTGTTTGTACTAAGTAGTACTTCTTCTATTCCTCTTTCAAGGAATTTCAGGGTTTCCTTTTTCTTAAGTCGTTGTTTAATTTTCAAGGTCCGGTGCGCTCTGTCTCAGCGTTTCGGTTTTGCCCTCTCGCCTTAGCGCTTGAATATAATAACAAAACGAGCGACAAATGTCAACACTTATTTTCAAAAAATATCACCTTTTTATAAACGCTTCCGGGTGTTCGCTTTTGCTTTGGTTTTTGTGTATAAAAACTTGCAAGTTTACCCGTTTTTTATATATATTTTTCCCTCGGAAGCCTATTTTTGACAAGCGTATTGAAAATTGCTATATTTAGTATTATAATATACAAAAATAAAAGATTTTGAGAAGGGCAGTTTTTATGCTTTCAAATGATAATTCCGCAATACGCAAAATGCGTGACTTTTTCAATACGGAAAAGTTTATGCTCATCGTTTTTGCGATTGCCTGCCTGATAACTTTATTTAAGATAGAGGTTATCGGCGTTCTTATTTTTATTCTTATAATATCATTCTTGCTTGTAGTGTGTGACGACCTTATGCCGACCACGCTGCCGTTTTTGCTGCTTTGTGAGACGGTAATTAAGCTCTATGACTCCTACGACATATTCATAAAACTTTTATGGTTTGCAGTTCCCGTCGTTTCGGCGCTGATTTTTCACTTTATATATTATAGAAGAAAAATCGTAATCGGCTCCGCCTTCAAGTCAATGCTGTTTGTTTCGGCTGCGGTAACGCTCGGCGGCTGCGGCTTTATTTCGAAGGAAGCGTATTTCAGCCTTGTTTCCTTTTATTATGTATTCGGCTTGGGCTTCGGTATGCTTTTCATTTACGTTCTCTTATGCACATATCTCAACACGGAGCGTACATATTCGTTAAAGGAAAAGTTGTCCGACACAATGATTTACATGGGTCTTTTCGCAGTATATATGATTATTGAGTTCTATCTTGCGAACATTCCCGAAGTTATGCAGACTAAGGGCATTATTTATATGCAGTGGAGAAATAACATTTCCACATATTTAATGCTTGCAATGCCGTTTGTTGCGTTCAAGGCTATCAAGCGACCGTCCTATATTTTCCTTGCGCTGCTTTTCTATTGCTGTATATTGCTTGCAGGCTCAAGAGGCGGTCTTGTATTCGGCGGAATTGAATTGCTGATGACAATGAGTATTCTCATAGGTCTTGACAAGCGTCACCGTTGGACCTTTATTTCGATCGGCTTGGGTATCGTGCTTGCGATTGCACTGTTCTTTGAGGATTTTTACGGCTTCTTCGGTGCGACGTTCGATAGACTTATAATGGGTATATCGGGTGCCGAAAAGGAAGTAAGACTTCAATTATTTGAAAGAGCGTTCCAAGACTTTAACCACAATCCGATATTCGGAACGGGTCTTGCCTATATGGGCAACAGAGACGTGCACCCGTCGGCAAAGTTTGCGCTTTGTTGGTATCATTGCGAGCCGCTTCAGATTATGGGAAGCCTCGGCGTTGTCGGAATAATCGCCTATGCAAATCAGCTTTTCGATAGGTTTGTTATTCTTCTTAAAAAGAAAACCATATTCAGCGTCACGGTACTTGTATCTTATGTTGGACTTGAAATGATGTCGATTGTAAACCCCGGCATTTTCTGTCCGCTGCCGTATCTGTTCCTTATTATTCTTATGCTTGCGGTTGTTGAGCAGGTAAACAAAACGGAAAGCGTTAAATCCCTTGAAAATGATATTCAGTTAAATCAAGTTACAGCGGAAAGCACCGACGAAGAGGACTTGATTTACGAGGACAGATAATTTTAAATCTAAAAAACGGCTTGGAGATCGAATTGATTTCCAAGCCGTTATATTTTTGTCCTTAATCAAGGAAGTCCTTGAGCTTTTTGCTTCTTGACGGATGACGAAGCTTGCGCAAAGCCTTTGCCTCAATCTGACGAATACGCTCACGGGTTACTCCGAAGGTGCTTCCTACCTCCTCAAGAGTTCTCGGGTGTCCGTCCTCAAGACCGAAGCGAAGTCTTAAAACCATAGCTTCTCTGTCGGTAAGGGTGTTGAGAACCTCCTCAAGCTGTTCTTTAAGGAGAAGCATTGAAGCGGCATCAGCGGGTGCGAGTGCGTCATCGTCGGGAATGAAGTCTCCGAGGTGGCTGTCCTCCTCCTCGCCTATCGGGGTTTCAAGAGAAACAGGCTCCTGTGCGACACGTAGGATTTCTCTAACCTTTTCAACGGGCATATTGAGAACGTCTGCAATTTCCTCCGCACTCGGGTCTCTGCCGTTTTGGTGGAGAAGCTGACTGTTTGTCTTTTTAACCTTGTTGATAGTTTCAACCATATGAACGGGGATACGGATAGTTCTTGCCTGATCCGCAATGGCCCTTGTGATAGCCTGTCTTATCCACCAAGTAGCGTAGGTCGAAAACTTAAAGCCCTTTGTATAGTCGAATTTTTCAACAGCCTTGATAAGACCGAGGTTGCCCTCCTGAATCAAATCGAGGAACTGCATACCTCTGCCGACATATCTCTTTGCAATGCTGACTACAAGACGAAGGTTAGCCTCGGCAAGTCTTTGCTTTGCACGGGTGTCATCGTCTGCAATTCTCATAGCAAGGTCGATTTCCTCCTCGGGTGTAAGAAGCGGAACACGGCCTATTTCTTTAAGATAAACCTTTACCGGATCGTCGATTGCAGCGACAGCGGCATCAACAGTTTCGGTAGCTTCCTGTCCCTTAGGAAGCGAAACGTCAAAATCAGCCGAGTCAAGCTCAAGGTCAAAGTCGTCGATAATCTCAATGTTGAGAGACTCAAGATTTTCATAAACCTTTTCAAGCTCCTCCATATCGAGATCGCTTTCAATCATAGCGGCATCGATTTCCTGAGTTGTAACCTTACCTGCGATTTTACCCTTTTCGATAAGCTCGGCTATCGGATTTTTCTTCTCTGTTGTGTTTTCCATAATTTCTCCTTCACTTTACACATCATCATTAGATTTTGTTCTATCCTTAAAAATATTAAGAAAATCTTTGTCTGACAGCTCCGACGGATTTGAATACGCCGATTTGTCCTTTTCCTGCTTGATTACCCTTATGCAGTCAAGGCACTCATTCACGGAATTACTCAAATTCTGCGTCATGGTTGCAATTCTTGCAACGGCGGACATCTCATCATCGGAAAAATACGGAGTCAAAAACGATAAATCTATCGGCTTGCCCTCGGAAAGTCTTTCCGTTAAAACGGAAAACACCTTTCTGTTAAAGTCCGTGACAAAATCGTCTTTGGAAACCTCGTCCTTAAGCTGTTTATAATAACTCGGATTGTTAATAAGCGAAGCTATCAAAGTTTCTTCGGCAGACGCCGCATGGAGATTATCCGGTCTTTGTGCGTTCACTATATTTATAACATCCTTGCGATTATCAAGTGATTTTTGTACCTCTTTCATCTGCTCGGTCTTTTCTATGCGTGAAAGAGCCTCTCTGTTTTTCGCAATTTCGCTCATAATTGCTTCTTTTCTTACGGAAAGCTCGTCGGCAAGCTTCGAGGCGTAAATATCGACCTCAATCGGACTCGATACCCTTGCCAAAACCTTTGCGGCATCCTGCATAAAGCCGACCTTGCCGTCTGCGGTTGATAGAGAGTATTTCTCCCTTTGCCGCATAAGCTTGTATTCGGTATCGTTGGACGCTTTTTCGATAAGCTCACGAAAACGCTCCGGACCGAACTTTTTGATTATTTCGTCGGGGTCTTTTCCGCCCTGCATATTTATAACCTTTGTTTTAAGGGTCGTGTTTGCAAAAATTCCGAGCGCCTTTTGCACCGCCTTTTGACCTGCCTCGTCAGAGTCATAGCAAATGAGTATCTCACTCGCATAGCGTGACAAAATCTGTGCCTGATCCTGCGTTAAAGCCGTACCCAAAGCCGCAACGGCATTTGTAAAGCCTGCCTGATGAAGCATTACAACGTCGATATTGCCCTCGCAGAGTATCAGCGTATCGGTGTTGGTTTTTCTCGCATGGTTGAGAGCGAAAATTTCCCTGCCCTTTTTGTAAACAAGCGTATCGGCAGAGTTTACGTATTTCGCCTTATCCTCTTCGTTCAAGCGTCTGCCCGAAAAGGCGACAACATTGCCTCTGACGTCGATAATCGGGAACATAAGGCGGTTTACAAACCTATCGTAATAATTCCCTTTTTGGCTTTTTCCGAGCAAATTCGCATCGTAAAGCTCCTTATCGGTAAAGCCTAATTGATTAAGGTGCTCACGCAAGGCACTCCAGCCCTCTGGAGCATAGCCTATGCCGAACTTTTTAACCGTTTCCTTTGTAAGCTGTCTGTAATTGCAATATTCTCTTGCAATCTTGCCCTCATTTGAAAAGAGCATTTTATAATAAAATCTTGCCGCCTCACGGTTAGCTTCATACATTCTCATTCTGCGGCGTGAAAGTCCGTTGTCATAATTATCTTCGGGCAAGGACATTCCGCATTTATCGCATAAAAATTTAACCGCTTCGACATAATCGAGATTTTCGATATTTTTAATAAAAGTAACTACATCTCCGCCGTTTCCGCAACCGAAGCAATAGTATGACTGCGTTTCGGGATAGACATAGAAAGATGGGGTTTTCTCATTATGGAACGGACAGAGTCCACCGAGAAGCTTACCCTTTCTTTTAAGCGTTACATAGGAGGAAACTATACTTTCAATATCACATCTCTGACGAAGTTCTGAAAGAAAAGCGTCATCAAAAGCCATATATATTCCTCCTTTTTACAAATTCAATATATCTTAATACATCCAAGCGGTCGGTATGAACAATTCATTGTATATCTTCAGCACATAGCCGTCTGACATACTCGCAACATAGTCGCAAGCCGCACGCTCTCTCCCCTCTGATTCGACAACCTTTTTGTAAAGCTCGGGAAGTGAATCGGGGTTTTCGACAAAATAGCCGTAAAGATTTTTGATAAGAGCCTCCGCCTTATGCTCCTCGCCCTTACACTTTACGTTGGTATAAACATTCTTAAACATAAATTTGTGAAGCTCGTCAAACGGCTGCTTGATTTCGGGTGCAAGCCTTAAATCATCCGAGCTGTTTTCAATCGCCGACACGACAAGGGTGTTTATCCTTTTCGACTTGCTGTCGCCCAATACGTCGGTAATGCTCTTCGGTATATCACTTTCGGATAAAACTCCCGCACGGATAGCGTCGTCGATGTCGTGATTTATATACGCAATTCTGTCGGCTAATTTTACAATTCTGCCCTCAAGCGTATCAGCCTCTTTGCCGATTGTGTGGCAGAGAATACCGTCTCTGACCTCATATGTAAGATTGAGCCCGTCGCCGTTTTTTTCGAGCTTATCGACAACTCGCAAGCTCTGCTCAAAATGGCGAAAGCCCGTGGGGAAAACGTCGTTCAAAGCCCTCTCGCCTGCGTGACCGAACGGAGTGTGTCCGAGGTCGTGTCCGAGAGCAATAGCCTCCGTCAAATCCTCATTGAGCCTCAAAGCCCTTGAAATAGTCCTTGCAATCTGCGAAACCTCAAGAGTATGGGTAAGGCGTGTCCTGTAATGGTCGCCCTCGGGAGAAAGAAATACCTGCGTTTTATGCTTCAAGCGTCTGAAAGAGTTTGAGTGGATTATCCTGTCCCTGTCACGTTGGAAGCAGGTTCTTATATCACATTCCTCAATAGGCGTAATTCTGCCCTTGCTGTTTTCGGAAAGTGCGGCATACTCACTCAAGGTTTGCTTCTCAATAAGCTGTGTATGTTCCCTTATAAGCACGGTTTTTCTCCTCTCAAAAAATACTCACTAATGCTTTATACGCACAAAAAATGCAAATTCCCCTGTTTTACTCGAAAATTTTTACTAAACGGCTGAAAATTTTTCGCCAAGCCTCTGCGGCATAACCTTTCCGTTTGTCGCTTCGAAAATTGCGGAGGATAATTTTTCTTCGTTTTCTCCGACAATCGTATAGTAAACCTCAACCTTATCGGTAAACTGCGTATCGGTTATTTTTCCGCCGTTAGCCGCTATAATCGGGGTAATTTTCCCGTAAAGCGTATAGTCGCACTCGGCTTTCATTTCACTGCAAAGCGACATTGTGATAATCTCACCTGCATCAAGTGCAATTTTCGCACCGTGGGAATAAGCACGGACAAGTCCGCCTCCGCCCAAGAGTATTCCGCCGAAATACCTTGTTATGACAACGCAAACATCAACCGTTTGGCTCTTTTCAAGCACGTCGAGCACGGGTATTCCTGCCGTTCCCTGCGGCTCGCCGTCGTCGGAATAGCGTTTAATACCGCCGTCCTTTAATATGTAGGCGTAAACATTATGCTTTGCGTCCCAATGCTTCTGCTTTATCCTTGAAATAAAAGCGTTTGCCTCATCAACCGTCTTGACGGGACAGGCATAGCTGATAAACCTTGATCGCTTTTCGGTAAACTCATCATAAGCTTCTTTATGTACAGTTTTATACTCATTCATATTTACGCCTCCTGTCTTATATAAAAATATAAATCAAAAAGCGGCACCGTAAGTACCGCTTTCTAATGATATCAGTCTTATTTGTTGTTAAGATTATATCTCTTATTGAATCTGTCAACTCGTCCGCCTGTATCAACAAGCTTCTGCTTGCCTGTAAAGAACGGATGACAATTTGAGCAAATATCAACACGAATGTCTTCCTTAGTTGAAGAAGTTTCAAATGTAGCACCGCAAGCGCACTTTACTGTTGTGGGCTTGTATTCGGGATGAATTCCGTCTTTCATTAACTGTCACCTCTTTCGATTACCTAAAGTACTTAATGCATAGCGTATGAAATGATAACACAAAGTGTGCAAAAATGCAAGTGGTTTTTTGAAAAAAACACAAAATCAGATAATTTTTTCTTCTCCGAGGCAGAAAGAGTAAATTGCAAGCTCCTTAACTTCGGTAGAAAAGGTCTGTTCCGCCGCCGTTTTATACACCTCAAGCTGTTTTCTGTAACGCTCGCAAAGCTCGTCCATATTGTCAACCCTGTCGGTCTTATAGTCGAGCACGACAAGCTTTCCGTCCTCAAAGAACGCACAGTCGATAACGCCCTGAATTAAAACACGCTCCTGCTTATATACAGCCTCTTCGCTGTCCGAAACAACGTCAAGCGGCAGGAAAACGGTAAATTTCTGTTCCCTTAAAACCCTGTCGGATTTTTCTATACGCTTATAAAGGTCGCTGTCAAAGAAGCGTGCAAGCGTTTTCCTGTCAAGCGACTGTGCCTGCTCGGGCGTCAAAAGCTTATTTCCGACAAGACGGTCACATTCCGAGTCAATATCGTTCTTTGCCGCCTTGAAATCGCACACCTCCATAAAGCGGTGCATTGCTGTTCCTTTTTCGGCGGCGGTCAATTTTCCGTTCTTCGCAAACGACGGCTTATCGGTAATATAAAACTCCGTTTCATTTTGTGCTCTGTTAAGTTCGGAAGCAGACATTTTGGTTGAAAAGTCGGCAAGCGGCACAAATTCGTATTCGTACTCGGCACGTCTTTTAATCTCGGCAACCGTTTCGCCGTCAGGCTTTGCCGTGTGCTTGATTTTCTCATGCTCCTGCTCCTCTGCTTGCTCCTTTGGCTCGGTTACAATATCAAGGTTGAGCTTGAAATCGACTCCGACGTCAAAGCCGCCCTTATAGCCCACGTAATTACGCAGCTTTCCGGCGTTGGGATGGCGGAAGAAGCCCATAAGCAGATATTTTAAGAAGCCCGAATTTTTTTCGGTTGCAACGCTGTCGATTTGCTCTTCAAAGCAATTTGCGCTTAAAGCGGTTGCGGCTTTTGTAAGATCGCCGACAGTACCCGTTATGATAAGACGTTCCTTTGCCCTTGTCATTGCAACGTAGAGCGCACGCAGAGACTCAGAGCAATCATCAAGCGACTGTATGTACTTTGTCGCCTCATACTGAATAGTGGAATACTTACGGTAGGTTGACCTGTCGTAAAATCTAAGTCCTATTCCCGTCTGCCTGTTTACGGCAAGCTCGCTGTTATTGTTAGGTAGCGGCGCCCCTGTATCTGCAAGAATTACAATCGGAAATTCAAGTCCCTTACTCTTATGCACGGACATAATTCTTACAACATTTGCGTTTTCGCTCACGTTCGTTGCAGGTTTGAAATCGGACTCGCTTTTTTTCATTCGTTCGATAAATCTCATAAATCCGGGGAGACCGCTGTTGCCGTTCTCGTCATAGCTCTGCGCATACTCCGTCAAGAGCATCAAATTAAGCTTTCGCATTTCTCCGTTGCTCATTGCGCTGACAACAGAGAGATAGCCTGTACGCTCATATATCGTTCTTATTAAATCGCCGACGCTTAAAACGGTGCTGAGCTTTTTGTAATCGTCATACTCCTTAACGAAATTCTTACACTTCTCGTCCTCGGATTTTCTTATAAGCTTATAAAAATCTCCTTTTCTGTCTGCAATTCTGAGCTTTGCAATATCGTCTGCGGTAAAGCCGAAAATCGGAGACATCAAAGCGCTTAAAAGCGGCACGTCCTGCAAGGGATTGTCTATTATTGACAAAAGCGAAAGTATTACCGATACCTCTGTATTTTTGAAAAAGCCCGAGTCGCTTTCAAAATACGCCGATATTCCCCTGCTTCTGAGCTCTCTGACAATTACGGTTCCCTGCTTGTTTTTTCGCAAAAGAATACAAATATCCTTTTTTTCGGCACGCCGCATACTCTTGCTGTCAGAGTCATAAACCTCTCCGAAGCGAAGCAATTCCTCTATCTTATCGGCAACAAAGTCTATTTCCGAAGTATCTTTTTTACCTATTTTCTCCTTGTCGAGAACATACATTTCCACCTTCGGAATATCTGTTTCGGGATAAGTCGCCCCTGCCTTTAACGATTCCTTTTCGTCATAGATAATATTTCCCGTATGCTCGTTCATAAGCTTTCTGAAAATATAGTTTGAACCCTCAAGGACTTCTTTTCTGCTTCTGAAATTTTTATCAAGATTTACAAAAATCTTTTTAGGGTCTGTCGATTGCTTTTGCTTTTTAATTCTGTTAAGGAAGATTTCGGGCATCGCAAGACGGAAGCCGTAAATCGACTGCTTCACGTCACCGACAACGAACAGGTTTGTTTCGTCCTTTGAAAGAGCCGAAAAGATTGTGTCCTGCGTGGAGTTAGTGTCCTGATACTCGTCAATTAAAATTTCGTCGTATTTTTCACGAAGTTCCCTTGCAATATCTGTATACTCGCCGTTTTCAACAAGCAAATTGAGCGCAAGGTGCGTTACGTCATCAAAGCCGAGCGCATTTATCTCCGCCTTTTTTTGAGCATAACGCTCTCGATACGCCATAATAATTTTTATAAGCTCCGGTACAACCGCCGAAAACTCCGCAATGTCATTTATAAAGTCATTTTCGTCTGCGCATATGCACGAAGCAACATCCGTAATAATATCCTTTGCGCTGTCCCTGAGAGTCTTTGCATAAATGCGTTCGTACATACCATCCGTGTTTTTTGGAAATGAGGACGGATATCTTGCGAATTTTAACGTTCGGGAAAGAGTGTACAGCTCATGCCACGCCTTTTTCTCGGCTGCATCCTTAATGCTTTGTGCCTGTACCTCTTCTTCCGAAAGCAATGGCAAAAGCTTGTCAAGCTCGGGAATATCCCTGACCAAATCAATGCCGTAATTCAACTGCTTTATTGCATAAGAGCTGTATCTTACCGCCTTTTCAAGCAATATTTCGCCGAACACGGTATCCTGCGGCTTTTTTTCCTGCGTATAGCTCTGCGATATTTCCTCAAGCCATTTTTCGGGATAAGGATACGAATTTGCATACTTATTAAGCTTTTTTATGCTCTTTGAAAGCGTTTTATCGTTCTTTTCACAGCCAAGGTCCTTCAAAAGACGGTCAAACAATTCTCTTTCGCCATCATATGCCTCCTCAATTACCTCATCGAGTGCCTCGTCGGAAAGCATATCCGCCTCGCTTTCGTCAAGCATACGAAAATCGGGTGTGATTTTCAGCCTATGGAAATTATCCTTGACAAGAGAGTTGAAATATTGGTCCATTGTGCAAATTTCGGCAAGAGGCAGCATTGCCTGCTGACGTTGGAGAAAAACGTTTGTAGGGTCCTCTGCGATTTTCTTTTCAAGTGCAGCGCCGAGCCTTTGGCGCATCTCATTGGCAGCCGCCCTTGTAAACGTTACAATTAAAAGCCTGTCAACCGAAACGGGGTTGTCCTCACGCAAAAGCTTGTTTATGATACGCTCGACAAGCACAAAGGTTTTTCCCGAGCCTGCCGCCGCAGAAACGATAAGGCTGCCGTCGGTTTCAATCGCCTTTTTCTGTTCGGGCGTTAAAGTTTTATCAGCCATTTTCTTCCTCCTCGTTTCTCAAAATCTCAATTATCTCATTATCCTTGCCCTCAGCGATTTCACGGTAGCTGTCGCCGTCCTCAAAGCCGCAAACAGACGAGTAATCGCAATACTTGCACACGTCTTCTTTAGCCGGCAAAACAGGAATTTCACCTTTGTGGAGATTGAGCGCCATTTGTTTTAATATCATATCTATTTTTCTTTTAAGTCTAACAAAATCTTCAGCCTTTATAAGCTTGCTGCGTTTGCTAAACGCACCGCTTTTTGTTAAAGTTACAGGGATAAACCAGCCGTTTACGTCGTGCTCCATACCCTTGATAATATCAATATCGTCTACGATTATGCCACTCATTCGGTTGGATTCAAGCACCTTATCGGTAATATCCTGCTCGCTTGCGTATCTGTCAAGATCCGCTGCCGCAGCCTTAGCAGGCATATAGAGTACACCGCTCGGAATAATATCGCCGTATTTTTCCTTTCCGTTTTTTTCGATAGCGAAAAGATATATAAGCATCTGCGTACTCAAGCCGCTTACAACATCGCTCAGGTTGAACGTCTTGCCGCCCGATTTGTAATCGACTACACGAAGATATTTTTTACCGTTTTTCTCCATTGTGTCAACCCTGTCAACGCTTCCGCTTACGCTGAGCGTTCCTCCGTCGGAAAGAGGTAATTCATAAGGCTCAATATCTGCACCGTAGTTTATGGGAAGTTCAAAATCGGCAGGTGCAAAATCGCTGACCTTGAATTCCTCAACCATCTTTGACAGGGCAAAGAATATCTGCTCTGAAATTGAATTATACTGCTTCATAAAGCGTTTTGATTTCGACTGCGCACCGCCCATTTTTTCCTCGAGATAATCGTCCATAATTTCGGAAATTCTCTTTTTCAACACTTCCGGCGATGCTTCAATCAACTTCTGCTTTGGGAATTCATCGAGAATTATCTCAAACACCTTGTGTATAAGGCTTCCGCTTATTGCAGGGTCTACCTGTGCTTCTTTTCGAGGCTTTGCATAAATGCCGTACTTGCAAAAATATTGGAACGGGCATTTGTAATAGACCTCCGTCTTTGAAGCGGAAAGGTGCATATTCTTCCCGAAAAGCTCGGTTGCGATTTCGCCGCTGTCAATTCTCTCATCTCGTTTATCTGCAGAATTTTCAAGCGTTTGAAGCCTTCCCCTGTTTACGTCGTCGGATTGCAAATACTCCCGAAGCGACGCCGTAAGCTCTGTGTCCTCGTTGTAGCCTTTTGCGTATATTTCAAACGCCGAAGCCTCGCTTTCGATTTTTTCAAGCGGAGGGATATTTTCATATTCCTCAACCTCTGCCGACGGGAATATCCTGCAAATTTCACGCACGATTTGCGACGGTGCCATACTCGCCCCCATATAATCGGCGTCGCAATAGGACACAAAAAGTCCCTCGCTCGCCGTTATCAAGGAACGGTAGGCTATATATTTTTCTTCGGTTAATTTGTAATCGGCTGTTTCGGCAAGCTCAATGCCCGACAGTTTAAGCTCCGTCCTGTCCTTGTCGCTCAAAAGTCCCTGCGTAGGAGGATTAAGCGGAAATTCGCCGTCGTTTGCGCCAACGATAAACACATATTTTTTCTGCGGCATTCTTGCCCTGTCCGCCGCCGAAAGCGTAACGGCGTCGATAGCCTTAGGAACGCTTCCGAAGTCGCTGACGCTTAACAGAATATTGAAAAGCTCATAAAAACGCTTGTCGGAAATATTGCTTTGCTTACAGGTGTTCCAAAGCTTATCAAGCATATCGATAACAAGCCGCCACACCGCATCCTGCTCCTGAGAAAGTGCGGTTTTTCCGTCTTTCAACAGTTCATCGGAAAGGCGTTTTAGTTTTTTATCAATAGAATTCTTTATAAGATAGTCGTATATTACCTCGGCTTTTTTCTCGTTTTCAGCCTGTGAAAAATCATCCTTAAAGGCAAGAATGGGTGCTACCGCCTTTTCCCTTAAAGAATTAAGATAACGAAGCGTATTCCTGTCAAAATCACTTAGCTTATAACCGAAGCCACTTGGATTTTCGGTGAAATCATTACGCCATTGCGCCGAGCTTATGCGCCAAACAAACGCATAGTTTTCAAGTTTGGATATTTCATCTGCGGTAAGGCTCGAAAGTCCCGTCTTTAAGTGCCTCATAAGAACGTCGGTGTTCAAGCCGTTGCAGGCAATCTCCAAAAGAGACGTGAGATATACCGCCAGCGGCTCGTTTGCGACAGCCTGACGTGCATCCTCATAAAACGGCACTCCGTATCTCTTAAACGCCGAAGAAAGTTCCTTGTCATAAGAGCCCTCTGACCTTTGTAGCACCGCAATATCACGGCAACGAATATTTTTTTCACGCATAAGGCGTTTAATGCTCATTGCGACAAATTCACATTCATCAGCCTTGTTTGGTGCGGAAACAATTTTAATTTTACCGTCGCAGGACACGTCCGACACGGCAAATTCAGGGGAAAATGCACCGTCTGAAAGGTTTTTGAAAACATCATTATCATCAAAATCCGCTTCAACATATTTAATCGGAGCGATTTTCACAGAGCTTTTATTGGCAAGGCTCTTGAGCAGCTCGACCTGTCTGTTGTTGTTGGCAAAGAGAGAATAATCGTCCTTGCCTCCGTCCGAATCGAAGGTTATGTAAGTCTGCAAGGACTGTGAAAGAATTTTCTCCACGACAGCATATTCCTGCTTTGTAAATCTTGTAAAGCCGTCTATTGCCACAATCTTATCCTCAAAATATCGGTACTCAGAAAGCACCGAGGAAAGACGTGTAAGCTTATCGTCGGTGTTATAGTAGGATTTTTCAAGCATTGTGTTGTAAAGCGAAAGAATCATAACAAGCTCGTCAAGTTTTGATTTAAGCGACGATGCTTTTGCGTTTTTTGAAAACTCGTCAAGGCTGTCAACGGAGACAGTCCATTGCTTTAATTCCGTCGCAAAGGACACAAGCTCTGCTATAAGCTGCGGTCTTGCGGTGTATTTTCTGTAAATTTGAAGCTTATCTCCGAGGCTTTCAAGAGCAAGGCTCATTGTCATCATTTTAACGCCGTCATCAGCCTCGGGCTTTTCCTCGGGGTCTGCGTGCTCGGAAAGTATCAGTTGTGCAAGTCTCGTCATACTCAAAACGTCAACAAAAAGCATATTTTGAGCACCGACCAAATCAAGCATTGATTTTTCGGTTTCATAAGAAAACTGCTCGGGGACAATGATTATGCACCTTTCCCCGTCTTTTGCCCTTTCGGCAACAAGCTGTCTGACGTATTCTGTTTTAACAAACGGTGTCTTGCCGAGAATAAGATTTAACATTTTTAATTTCCTTTGCTTAATAAAGCTCGTATATTTTTGCACCGTGCGGATTTACCATAACGGTCAGCTTATTATTAACCCTGCCGACATTTTCCTTTTTCCATAAATCACGAAGCGTATGCTCGCCCGATATACCCAATTCCTCTAAGTCTACGGCAATTTCACGCTCTGCTTTGTCGGCGTTAAACACGGCTATAACGGGATTTTCCCTTGCCGATACCGACTGCCAAACAATCGTTTTTCCGTCGTCAAAAACAGGCTTTGCGGAATGTGAATTTTGATTTATGTCAAGTATTTCCTCGTTGGTTATCAAAGAGAGCGTCCACTCGTCATTGTTTCGCATTTCTCCTCCGAACATAAGCGGAGAACGGAAGATGCTCCAAAGCGTCATAAGGGTAATTTGCTCGTCCTTTGTAAACTGCGTGTATCTGTTCTGCGGACCGTGACAGGTGCCGTTTACAGAAATATTGCCAAGCGGCAGCATATCACAGTCGGGCCAACAGCCCTCGCCGACATACGGATACCATTTTTCGGTCTTTTCAAACATTTCATAGAGCTTGTCCCAAACGTCCCAAAAGTCGCCCGTCATACGCCACATATTTGCATTTTTCATAAGGTGGTCGGCAACCTCAACCTGTGCAGGTCCGGGAGAAAGGCTCAAAACCATATCTCTGCCGCAGGAGTCTATCGCACGTCTTATCATTTCAATTTCTTCCCTTGCGGAATAAGGCTCATTGGGCTTGAACTCCGTGTTTGCAATATCGTCAACCTTGACGAAATCCACTCCCCATTCGGCATAGAGCTTGAAAAGAGAATTATAGTATTCCTGCGCTCCCTTTACCCGTGTATCCACGCCGTACATATCCGTATTCCACGGGCAAACAGAAAAATGATGAGCAATCTGCCTTGCGGTTATATCCGTTCCTAAAATTTTCGTATTATTATGAACTGCCTGACGAGGTATGCCACGCATTATATGTATGCCGAATTTAAGACCCATGCCGTGAATACGGTCGGCTATATTCTTAAAGCCCACACCGTTTTTCGAGGACGGGAAGCGATTTTCAGCAGGGATAAGTCTTGAATACTCATCCATACAAAGCTCGGTAAAGTTGTTGTAATCGGTATTTTTAGCCTTCGGCTCATACCATTGAATGTCACATACAACGTATTCCCAGCCGTATTTCTTGAGGTTGTCCCTCATATACTCGGCGTTTCCGATAAGCTGTTCTTCGTTTACGGCAGCACCGTAGCAGTCCCAGCTGTTCCAACCCATTGGCGGTTTTTTTGCAACGTCATTTTTATTTTTCATAGCATTTCACCTCATATTCGGGATATAAAAATCTTATCATAAAACAAAGTGAATTTCAATTGTGATTTACGGTTTTACTACCATTATCGGTACTGATAAAAAAAGCGTCATGGAAATTAACCCATAACGCTTTATATTATCCTGAAATTATTCCTTCGTTTCCTTTTTAACCGCATCAAAGGTATCGGTTATGCTCTTTTCGGGAGCAGGAGTGAGAAGGCTTACGGCGATTATAAATATAAGTCCTACAATGAACGCCGGAAGAAGCTCATAGATGTTGAAAATCGTATCGGCAAATTTAACACGAACAACGAATTTCCAAATGAATATCGTAGCACCGCCTGTTATCATACCTGCAAGCGCACCCCACTTGTTTGTACGCTTCCAGAAAAGTGCGCACAGTACAACTGGACCGAACACCGCACCGAAGCCTGCCCAAGCGAATGAAACAATTCTGAAAACCGAGCTGTTCGGGTCTCTTGCAAGGAACACGGCAATTACCGAGATAACGACAACGGAAAGTCTTGCAAGGAGCATTGACTTTTTCTGCGACATTTTAACGCCGAAGGTCTCCTGTACTATATTCTGTGAAATTGCGGAAGCAGCGGCAAGAAGCTGTGAATCGGCAGTTGACATTGTTGAAGCGAGAATACCTGCCAAGATAATTCCGCCGACAAAAGCAGGAACATAGCCGTAGCTTGAAATGAGTTTAGCAATATCGACGATAATCGTTTCAGCCGCCGAGCTGTTTGCGTAAGTGGGAATTAAACCTGCTTGCATAAGGGAATAGCCGATAACGCCTATCAAAATCGCAATGCCCATTGAGATAACGACCCAAACGGAAGCGATACGACGGGAAAGCTTTAACTTATTTTTGTCCTCAATCGCCATAAAGCGAAGAAGAATGTGCGGCATACCGAAATAGCCGAGACCCCAAGCAAGAGTTGAGAAAACGGGCAATGCGCCGAAGCTGCCTGTTGTACCCGTTGAAACGTCAAAGCCCTTGAACAAATCGAGGTAACCCGTAAGGCTCTGTACGTTGTGGAAAACATTGTCGAAGCCTCTGACAGCACCCTCACCGAAGCCGATAACAACGAAAAGTGCAACCGTCATAACGATACTCTGAACAAAGTCGGTAGTGGAGGCTGCAAGGAAGCCACCGAGTGTGCAATAAACAACGATTACTATTGCGCTGATAATCATTGCGGTCAAATAATCCATTCCGAAAAGCGTTGAGAAAAGCTTGCCGCAAGCGGAGAAGCCCGACGCCGTATAGGGGACGAAGAAAATGATAATCATAACAGCCGCAACCACGGTCAAAGCCTTTGATTTATCGTTAAAGCGTCTTGCAAAGAAATCGGGAATTGTGAAAGCGTCAATCTTATGGCTGTAAACACGAAGTCTTTTTGCGACAAAGAGCCAGTTCAAATATGTACCTGCCGCAAGACCGATTGCAGTCCAAGAAGCCTCGGGAAGTCCGCCCATTAAAGCGACTGCGGGAAGTCCCATAAGAAGCCAACCGCTCATATCCGAAGCCTCGGCGCTCATTGCGGTAACAAAAGGTCCGAGAGTTCTGCCGCCGAGGAAGAAATCGCCCGAGGTTTTATTTTTATCGGCAACCGCAAAGCCGATGCCTATCATACCTACCATATAAATTATAATGGCAATCAAAATAACGATACTTGATGTTGTCATAAACACCCTCCTAAAAATCAATGAGAGTATTTTATCACAAACAGGATTAGAATGGAATAGGGAACAAAGTATAGACTAAACTATAAAACAAGCAAAGCCTTGACCTGCAAATTCACAGCAAAATCAAGGCTTTTATATTAGACTGTAGTATAGACGAAAAAACAGCATAAAAATAAATTTTCAGTCTTTTTTCAAATATCCGTTCAAAAGCATTTTCAACATACCGTTACTGTAATTGCTCAGCGAATACTCGCCGTTGCTCAAGCACCAATCATACATCATTGCACGCTCAAACAAGGCGTAGGCTTTTACAATGTCATTTACCGAATAGCTGTCGGAGAGCTCTCCCCTCTGCTGTCCCTCAAGCACGATTGAACGAAGAAGCTTGTAATAAGTTCTGTTCCTGTCAAGAAGGTGCTTTTCGTTTTTAGTAACAAGTTGTGAGGACAAAAGCTGTGCCAAAAGGTCGATCGATACGCTGTCCTCAATCATACGAAAAAGCTCGGTATTGAGATAGAGTAATTTATCAAGGCACGGCATATTTTCGTCCATTGTGGGCATAAGCTCTTCATACTTATCGTCAAACAAATATGAAAGCGAGGATAAAAGCGCATCCTTACCGCTGAAATAATGGTAAAATGAGCCCTTTGACGTGCCGGACTCAAGAACTATGTCGTCAACAGTCGTGTCGTCGTAGCCCTGCTCATAAAAAAGCTTCCACGCCGCCGAAACTATTTTCTTTTTCGTTGCGGAAGAATTTTTCTTTCCCATATCGCACCTCTTTCGTCAATACTGATATTTTACCACATTTCATAAAAAAATCAACGGCTCAAAAAGAGCCGCCGTAATGATTTTATTTTGTTTTAGCCTTTTCCAAAAGCGGATTTTTATAATCCTTGCCCGTGACGAGCTTGCTAAGTGCAAACAAGGCGAGCACGTTCGGGATAACCATAAGGTTGTTAAACATATCGGTAAGCTCCCAAACAAGGTCGTTTGAAAGGCAAGAGCCGAGTATGATAAACGCCATTGAAATTATGAAATAAGGTATAACCGCCTTTTGTCCGAAAAGGTATTTGACGTTGACCTTTCCGAAGAACGTCCAGCCGAGAATTGTAGAAAAAGCAAAGAACAAAAGGCAAATTGCGATAAACGAGTTGCCTGCCTTTTCGCCCATAACGCTTGAAAACGCAAGCTGTGCCATATTGGTCTTGCTCACTCCCGCCTCACTGCCGTCTGCAAGGATACCGTTATTTGCGTAAAGAGTTGAAATAACAACAAGAGCAGTCATTGTAAGCACGATAAAGGTATCGATAAACACACCGACCATAGCGATTGTTCCCTGCTGATGAGGTGTATCGGCATTTGCGATTGCGTGAGCGTGAGGGGTTGAGCCCATACCTGCTTCGTTTGAGAAAAGTCCACGCTTTACGCCCTGACTGATTGCGGTTTTAAGTGCATAGCCTATCGAGCCGCCGATAATTGCATTCGGCATAAAGGCATATTTGAAAATAAGCCCAAAGGTTTCGGGAATATACTTAATTCTTGCGATAAGAATTACCAAGCCGCCGATAACATATAAAAGTGCCATAACGGGAACAATTTTTTCCGTAACCGCCGCAAGACGCTTTACACCGCCTATGAATACAATTCCCGAGATAACGCCGACTGCTATGCCGACCGCAATTTTCGGAACGCCGAAAGCCGTGTTAAAGGTTTCGCCGATTGAGTTCGACTGCACCATTGCGCCCATAAATCCGAGTGCCAGCGTGATAGCGATTGCGAACATTGCCGCAAGCACCTTGCCGAATTTGCCCTTAAAGGCTGTTGTTATGTAATAAACAGGGCCGCCGACAAGCTCGCCGTTTTCGTCGTGCGTTCTTGTCTCCTGAGCCAAAACCGCTTCGGCATATATTGTTGCCATACCGAAGAAAGCGATTATCCACATCCAAAAGATTGCGCCAGGTCCGCCGATAAGGATCGCACCGCAAGCACCTACGATATTACCCGTACCGACCTGTGCGGCAATGGCGGTTGCAAGCGCCTGAAAGGGACTCATACCCTTTTGGCTTTCCTTTTGCTTTGAAAAGAGGTTTTTCATACCCTCATTAAAGCATCTGATCTGAACAAATTTAGTCTTAAACGTGTAAAAAAGTCCTGCGCCTATCAGCAAAACAATAAGAATATAGTCTGAAAGGTACATATTTACCTTTTGAACTATCGGTAACAAAAAATCTGAAAATGAACTCATTTATCTACCTCCGAGCGTAATATTGAAATTATACTATACCTTAAATTCCGTGTCAACAAAAAGACGCACTTCAAGGCACGAACACACCTTAAAGTACGCCGTAAATTTATATATTCGCCGCTACAATATCGCCCATTTTTGAGCAGGACACCTTTTCAAAGCCGTCCTCGTAAATGTCGCCTGTGCGGTAGCCGTCGTCAAGAGCCTTATTGACAGCGTCCTCGATTTCGTCAGCCTCTTTTGCCATATCGAACGAATAACGAAGCATCATAGCCGCCGAAAGGATTGTACCAAGCGGATTTGCAAGATCCAACCCTGCAATATCGGGCGCAGAGCCGTGAATCGGCTCATACATACCGAGAGTTGTGTCGGAAAGCGAAGCCGAGGGCATCATTCCGATTGAGCCTGTGAGCATTGAAGCCTCATCGGAGAGAATGTCGCCGAACATATTTTCCGTTACGACAACGTCAAACTGCATCGGGTTTCTGATAAGCTGCATTGCGGTATTATCAACAAGAATATCGCTGTATTCAACCTCAGGGTACTCTTCCGAGAGGCGGTGCATTGTCTTTCTCCAAAGCCTTGAAGTGTCAAGCACATTCGCCTTGTCAACGGAATGGAGCTTCTTACCCCTTTTCATTGCCGTTTCAAATGCAACTCTGCCTATTCTTTCGATTTCGTGCTCGGAATAGGGCATTATATCGGTTGCAACAAGCTCGCCGTCAACCGTTTCGGTCTTTTTCTCGCCGAAATAAACTCCGCCCGTAAGCTCACGAACAATAAGCAAGTCAATTCCGTTTTGTACTATCTCCTGCTTTAACGGAGAAGCGTTTGAAAGCTGCGGAAAAAGCTTTGTCGGACGAAGATTTGCGAAAAGTCCGAGCTCCTTACGCACCTTTAGCAATGCCTTTTCAGGTCTTATCGACGGGTCAACGCTGTCCCATTTAGGGCCGCCAACCGCACCCAACAAAACGCTGTCGGAGCTTTTGCATTTTTCAATTCCCTCGTCGGTTATCGGCACGCCGAACTTGTCGATTGAGCAACCGCCGATGTCAACATAGGTATAATTGAAGGTGTGATTATATTTCTCGGCAATTTTATCCATTACCTTGATAGCCTGAGCAACGATTTCGGGACCGATTCCGTCGCCCTGCAATACGGTTATATTCTTGTTCATCTTTTATTCTCCCTTGAGCGAAGCCAAAAGTCCGCCCTTTGCGATTATGTTTTGAATAAACTCGGGGAAAGGCTGTGCCTTATAGGTCTTGCCTGTTGTTTTGTCGGTTATAACGCCGGTATCGAAATTGACTTCGACCTCGTCGCCTGCGTTGATTTCCTCCGCCGCTTCGGGACACTCCAAAATAGGCAAGCCGATATTTATTGCGTTACGGTAGAAAATTCTTGCAAAGCTCTTTGCTATTACGCAGCCCGTACCGCAGGTTTTAATTACAAGCGGAGCGTGTTCACGGGAAGAGCCGCAGCCGAAGTTCCAGCCTGCAACCATAATGTCGCCTTTATTTACGTTCTTAACAAATTCGGTATCAATATCCTCCATACAATGCAAAGCCAATTCCTTTGCGTCCGAGGTGTTGAGGTAACGAGCCGGAATTATAACGTCCGTGTCAACGTTGTCGGGATATTTGAAAACCTTACCTTGAGTGTTCATACTTTCACCTCTTATTTATCCTTAAATTCGGTTATATAGCCTGTCAAAGCACTTGCCGCCGCAGTATAAGGACTTGCAAGGTATACCTCGCTCTTAACGTGTCCCATTCTGCCGACAAAGTTACGGTTTGTGGTTGAAATACAACGCTCGCCCTCGGCAAGAATACCCATATATCCGCCGAGACACGGTCCGCAGGTAGGAGTCGAAACCACTGCGCCTGCGTCAATAAACGCCGTAACATAGCCTCTTTCGACACATTCTCTCATAATCTGCATTGTTGCGGGAATGATGATACAACGAACGCCGTCGGCAATTTTTTTGCCGTTGAGAACCTTGTATGCGGCCTCCATATCCTCCATTCTGCCGTTTGTGCAGCTTCCGATAACAACCTGATCGATTTTAATATCGTGCAATTCGCAAGCAGGATGTGTATTTTCGGGAAGATGCGGACAGCTTACCGTCGGAACGATTTTTGACAAATCGATTTCAATCGTTTTTTCATAAACTGCGTCCTCGTCCGCCTCAAATATAACGGGCTTACGCTCGCTTCTGCCGTCAAGATATTTCAATGTACATTCGTCAACGGGGAAAATGCCGTTTTTAGCACCTGCCTCGATTGCCATATTACAAATGCAAAGGCGGTCGTCCATAGAGAGATTTTTAACGCCCTCGCCCGTAAATTCCATGCTCTTATAAAGTGCACCGTCAACGCCTATCATACCGATAATGGTAAGGATAACGTCCTTACCGCTGCAGTTCTCGGGAAGCTTGCCCGTAAGCTCAAATTTAATAGCCGACGGCACCTTAAACCAAGCCATACCCGTAGCCATACCTGCCGCCATATCGGTTGAGCCGACGCCCGTCGAAAATGCACCGAGTGCGCCGTAGGTACAGGTGTGACTGTCTGCACCGATAATGCAGTCTCCTGCCGTAACTACTCCCTGCTCGGGAAGAAGTGCGTGCTCAATTCCCATTTTGCCGACATCGTAAAAATGACTGACACAGTGCTCGCAAGCAAATTCACGGCACTGCTTTGACTGCTCTGCCGCTTTAATATCCTTGTTCGGTACAAAGTGGTCGAGGACTATGGCAATATGGTCTTTATCAAAAACATTTTCAAAGCCTGCTTTTTTGAACTCGTTTACGGCAACGGGTGTTGTGATGTCGTTTCCGAGCACAATATCAAGCTTTGCGTTTATAAGCTGTCCTGCCTCTACGCTTTCAAGTCCTGCGTGCGAAGCAAGTATTTTTTGAGTCATTGTCATACCCATAATAAGTTCTCCTTTATGCTTGTAATCCTCTGTTTATGGCGGAGAATAAAGCGTTGATTGATGCGGCGATAATATCGTCGTTTACACCTGCGCCCCATACCAGCTTGCCGTTGTCAAGCGTAATTCCGACATAGGAAATAGCCTGTGAGGAAGAGCCTATGGTCAAAGCGTGCTCCTCGTATGTAAGCTCCGAGAACGAAACGCCGAGGCTGTCTCTGACAGCGTTACTTACTGCGTCAAGGCGGCCGTTACCGTTTGCGATAACCTCTTTTGTTTCGCCGTTCATTTCAACCGTAAGCATAACCTTTATGCTCTCCGAACGGAAGAAATGATAGTCAATAAGCTTAATGGGTGTGTTGATATTTATATAATTATCCGTAAACGCCTTCAATACCTCGTCGGGAGAAAGCTCTGCGTGTGCATGGTCGGAAATGCTCTTGACGGTATAGCCGACATCCTCACGCATTTTCTTCGGAAGGTCATAGCCGAACTGATGCTCAAGAAGATAGCCGATACCGCCCTTGCCCGACTGCGAATTTATGCGGATAACGTCTGTTTCGTACTGTCTGCCGACATCACCCGGATCAATCGGAAGATAGGGAACAGTCCACGTGTCGCAGTTATTGTCGTCACGGTACTGCATACCCTTTGCGATAGCGTCCTGATGAGAGCCCGAGAACGCAGCAAAGACAAGCTTTCCTGCATAAGGCTGTCTGTCATAAACGGTCATACCCGTATTTCTCTCATAAACCGAAACAATGTTCGGCATATTTGAAAAGTCAAGCTGCGGATCGATACCCTGTGCGTACATATTCATAGCAAGGGTTACTATATCGACATTACCGGTACGCTCGCCGTTTCCGAAAAGCGTGCCCTCAATTCTGTCAGCACCTGCCAAAATTCCAAGCTCGGAATCCGCTACGGCACAGCCTCTGTCGTTGTGGGGGTGGAGCGAAACGACAACGGAGTCCCTGTATTTGAGGTTGTCGCACATATACTCGACCTGATCTGCGTAAACGTGCGGAGAGGAGAGCTCAACCGTAACAGGAAGGTTTATAATTGCCTTTCTGTCGGGTGTCGGCTTCCAAACGTCAAGCACCGCATTGCAAACCTCAAGCGCATATTCGGGCTCTGTTCCCGTAAAGGATTCGGGCGAATACTCATAGCGGTAATTTATGCCCATTTCCTTTGCGATATTTTCAAAGAGAATTGCACCGTCAACGGCGATTTTCAATATCTCTTCCTTTGATTTTTTGAATACCTGCTCACGCTGAGCAAGAGAGGTCGAATTGTAAAGGTGAACGATTGCGTTTTTGCAGCCTTTGAGAGCCTCAAAAGTCTTTCTGATGATATGCTCCCTGCTCTGCGTCAAAACCTGAACTGTAACGTCGTCGGGAATCATATCATTTTCGATAAGAGTACGCAAAAATGTGTATTCCGTTTCACTCGCCGCCGGAAAGCCTACCTCAATTTCCTTAAAGCCGAGTTCTACTAAAAGGTTGAAAAAATCAAGCTTCTGTTCAAGACTCATCGGTACGATAAGCGACTGATTACCGTCTCTTAAATCGACCGAACACCAAATCGGCGGCTTTTCTATATATGTTTTATCAAGCCATTTTCTCGTCGGATTTTTGACGGGGAAAAACTGTCTTGTATATCTTGATGCGTTTACCATTGTTCACTCCTTATGCCTGAGCTATAACCTCAACCTCGACCAACGCACCCTTAGGTAAGCCCTTTACCTCAACGCAGCTGCGTGCGGGTGCAGATGTAATGTATTTTCCGTAAACCTCATTAAATGAAGCAAAATCGTTAATATTTGCAATAAAGCAAGTGGTTTTTACAACCTTATCAAAGGAGGTGCCTGCCTGCTCCAATACAGCCTGTAGGTTTTTCATAACTCTTTCGGTCTGAGATTTAATTTCGTCGCCGACAATAACGCCCTGCTCTGGGTCAAGTGCAATCTGTCCCGAGGTGTATACCATACCGTTTAGTAAAATTGCCTGTGAATAAGGTCCTATTGCCTTAGGTGCTTTGTTTGTTGAAATCTTTTCCATAATTATAATCTCCTTACTCAAAAAAGTTTAAGTCCTGCGTCCGTAAGCGCTTTTTTAATAGTGTGAATATGCTCGAAATTCCTTGTTTCAAGGGTAACGGTAAGATAACAACCGTTGACATCCGAGCCCTCGGGTGCGTGCTCGTGATAAACTGCGGTAACGTTGCCGCCGCACTCAGATATAATCTTTGAAACTTTGAGAAGCTGACCGGGCTTGTCAACAAGCTCGATATTGAAATGACAGCTTCTGCCCGACATCAAAAGACCTCTTGCAATGACTCTTGAAAGGATTGTAACGTCGATATTACCGCCCGAAACAACACAAACAGCCTTTTTGCCTTTAAGGTCGATTTTGTCAAACATAGCAGCGGCTACGGGAACTGCGCCTGCACCCTCGGCAACGAGCTTATGCTGCTCCATCAAAGCGAGGATAGCCGCCGAAATCTCGTCGTCCGTAACGGTTACGACCTCATCAACGTACTTTGAGCAAATATCGTATGTAAGGTCGCCCGGCTCTTTAACGGCAATACCGTCGGCAATGGTCTTTACGCTCGGAAGCGTTTCGATTTTACCGTCTGCAAGTGAGTTTTTCATTGACGGTGCGCCTGCCGCCTGAACGCCGTAAACCTTGACATTGGGATTTAACTGCTTAATTGCGAAAGCAACGCCCGAGATAAGTCCGCCGCCGCCGATAGGCACGATAACTGCGTCAAGGTCGGGAATCTGCTCATAAAGCTCAAGAGCGATTGTGCCCTGACCTGCTATAACGTCGGGATCATTGAACGGATGGATAAAGGTATAGCCCTTTTCATCTCTCAATTCAAGTGCTTTTTTATATGCGTCGTCATAAACGCCGTTTACAAGGCAAATTTCCGCACCGTAGCTCTTTGTAGCCTCGATTTTTGAAATCGGTGCGCCGTCGGGCAGGCAAATTGTAGCCTTAATTCCGTTTTTCTGTGCCGCAAGAGCAACGCCCTGTGCGTGGTTTCCTGCCGAGCAGGCGATAACGCCCTTTGCCTTTTCCTCGTCTGTAAGCTGTGACATTTTGTAGTATGCGCCTCTTACCTTAAACGAGCCTGTTACCTGCAAATTTTCGGTTTTTAGGTATAGCTCTGTGCCGGGTTTTAGCTTGGGAGCATATATAACGCCTGTTTTTCTGACAACGTTTTTCAACACATAGCTTGCTTTGTATATGTTGTCAAGAGTCAATTTACTGTTCACTTTGGTTACTCCTTTATATCAAACTATTGATAAACTGTTCTGCCGCACGGGGCGAACGTGAACCCTTTGAAAGTGCAAACGCTTCCGCTTTGATGTCAAGCTCGTCTGACGGTATATTTAAATCGGCTTTTTGGGCCAACTGATGTACAATTTCAAGATACAAAGCCTTATTCGGCTTTGAAAAATAAACAACAAGACCGAAGCGGTCTGACAAGGACATAAGCTCCTGCATTGTGTCGGCACGGTGAACGTCGTCCGTTCCCTGCCTCTCCGCAAAGCTTTCCTTTACAATATGACGTCGGTTACTTGTTGCGACGATAACCGCATTGCTCGCCTTACCCGTTGCAGAGCCTTCGAGTACAGCTTTCAGCATACTGAAGCAATCGTCGTTTTTGTTAAATGAAAGGTCGTCGATAAATATAATGAATTTAAGGGGATTTCCCTCAATTCTCGACATTATGTAGGGCAAATCGAAAAGCTGATCCTTGCGAAGCTCGATAAGTCTGACTCCGCTGTCGAAAAAGTGGTTGGCACAAGCCTTTACTGTTGATGATTTACCCGTTCCCGCATCGCCGCACAAAAGCGTATTCAGTGCAGGTCTGCCCTGTGTGAGAGCCTCGATATTGTCGTATACCCTGCGTCTTTCGTCCTCATAGCCCACAAAATCGTCAAGCGATATATCGTCCGAAAAATCTATCGGATAAATTTCGCCGTTTGATACTCTGAACATTTTTGAGGTGGCAAAAATGCCGTAGCCGTAAGAGGATACACAGCTCGCTCTCTTCGAATACATTTCGTTAAAGTCAATATATGAATTGTCGAACTGCGGTAAATAGATATTTGGCGAAAAATTGAAAAAATCTTTCTCATTGAGCCTTGTAAGCTCCGATAAAATCGACAGTTCACGCTTGCAGTTTTCCTCAAGTGAGGCAGGAATTTCCTTGCCCTGCGATTTGAGAACGATATACCTGTTCTCACTCTCACAGACAGCCTTTTTCAAAAACTCCGAAAAGCTGTTATTATACTCTGCAAGGCTTGCAACGAACTCGCCGTACAAATTGAATTTTTCCGAAATACCGTCGTCACATTTCAGTAACTTGAGCAAAGCAGCCATAGGTGCCTTGCTCAAGATTTCTCTGAAAACATTAAACGCCGATATGTTACAAATCAAATTTCTTTTTTGATTAGCTTCCATATCCATATACCTAAAATTTAGAATTTGTTGATTATTGCTCCCTTATCGGCAGAGCTTACCATCTGAGCGTATCTTGCAAGGTAGCCTTTGAGATTTTCTTTTCTCTTAATGGGCATTGTAGCCTTACGCTCTTCGATTTCCTTTTCGTCAACCTTTAATTCGATTGAATACTCGGGAATATTGATTGAAATGAGGTCGCCCTCCTTGACATAGGCGATAAGTCCGCCGCTGACAGCTTCGGGCGAAACGTGACCTATCGAAGCGCCTCTTGTAGCACCCGAGAAGCGTCCGTCCGTGATGAGCGCAACGTCCTTATCAAGTCCCATACCTGCGATAGCCGAGGTCGGAGAGAGCATCTCTCTCATTCCGGGGCCGCCTGCCGGTCCTTCGTATCTGATAACCACAACGTCGCCCTTGACTATCTTACCCGCATAAATTGCGGCAATAGCCTCCTCCTCGCTCTCAAAGACTCTTGCCGGTCCCTCGTGAACAAGCATTTCGGGAGCAACTGCACTGCGTTTTACAACACAGCCGTCGGGTGCGAGATTGCCTTTCAATACTGCAATTCCGCCTGTCTTTGAATAAGGATTGTCAACGGTGCGGATTACCTCTGTATTTCTGTTTACGGCAGAGGCGATATTTTCCTTTAAGGTCTTGCCCGTGCAAGTCATAACGGAAGTGTCGAGCACGCCGATTTTATCAAGTTCTTTAAGAACCGCATAAACTCCGCCTGCCTCGTTGAGATCCTCCATATAAGTAGGACCTGCGGGTGCAAGGTGGCAAAGATTCGGTGTGTGTTCGCTTATTTCGTTTGCCATATCAAGACTGAACTCAATTCCGCACTCGTTTGCGATAGCCGGAAGATGAAGCATACTGTTAGTCGAACAGCCGAGAGCCATATCGGCGGTAATTGCATTGCGAATAGCCGCCTTTGTCATAATATCTCTTGGCTTAATATCCTTTTTAACAAGCTCCATTACCTGCATACCTGCGTGCTTTGCAAGCTCAATTCTCTTTGAATAAACGGCAGGAATAGTGCCGTTGCCCTGAAGTCCCATACCGAGCACTTCAGTAAGGCAGTTCATTGAGTTTGCGGTGTACATACCCGAGCAAGAGCCGCAGGACGGACAAGTGTTTTCCTCGCACACGCAAAGCTGTTTTTCGTCAATCTTACCTGCCGAATATGCGCCGACAGCCTCAAACATACTTGAAAGACTTGTCTTTTTGCCGTCAACCCTGCCTGCGAGCATAGGGCCGCCGCTTACAAAAACAGTCGGTATATTAAGTCTTGCCGCCGCCATAAGCAAACCGGGAACGTTCTTGTCACAGTTGGGAACCATAACAAGTCCGTCAAAGCCGTGAGCCATAACCATAGCCTCGGTTGAGTCTGCGATAAGGTCACGGGTTACAAGGGAATATTTCATTCCCGTATGTCCCATTGCGATACCGTCGCAAACGGCAATAGCCGGGAATACGATAGGCGTTCCCCCTGCCATTGCAACTCCGAGTTTTACGGCTTCGACGATTTTGTCGATATTCATATGACCCGGAACTATTTCGTTATAAGAGCTGACGATACCTATCATAGGACGCTGCTGTTCCTCGTTCGTAAGACCGAGAGCGTGATACAAAGAACGGTGCGGAGCGTTCTGAAAGCCGTTTACGATAGTATCTTTTACCATAAGTTACACTCTTTTCCTATTAGTTGTTGATGAGCTTATCCTCATCGCTCCAGCTGTAAAGCTTACGAACCTCTTCGCCGACTTTTTCCGAGGGATGCTCGGAAGCGAGCTTACGCATAGCGTTGAAGTGTACCTGTGCGCCTGCCGAGGACATATCGAGGAGGAATTCTTTTGCAAATGTACCGTCCTGAATGTCTGAAAGGATCTTCTTCATTGCCTTCTTTGTGTCCTCTGTGATGATCTTCGGACCTGTTACATAGTCGCCGTATTCAGCTGTGTTTGAAATTGAATATCTCATTCCCGAGAAGCCGCTCTGATAGATAAGGTCAACGATAAGCTTCATCTCGTGGATGCACTCAAAGTAAGCGTTTCTGGGGTCATAGCCTGCCTCAACAAGAGTTTCAAAGCCTGCCTGCATAAGTGCGCAAACACCGCCGCAAAGAACAGCCTGCTCACCGAAGAGGTCTGTTTCTGTCTCTGTTCTGAAGGTTGTTTCAAGAACGCCTGCACGAGCACCGCCGATACCGAGTGCATAAGCAAGAGCGATTTCAAGAGCGTCGCCTGTTGCGTCCTGCTCAACAGCTACAAGGCAAGGAACGCCCTTACCTGCCTGATACTCACTGCGTACAGTGTGACCGGGGCCTTTGGGAGCTATCATAATTACGTTTACGTTCTTCGGAGGCTTAATGCAGCCGAAATGAATGTTAAATCCGTGTGCGAAAGCAAGTGTCTTGCCCTCTGTAAGGTTCGGCTCAATGCTTTCCTTGTAAAGAGCAGCCTGCTTTTCATCATTGATAAGAATCATAATGATATCAGCGTTCTTTGCTGCCTCTGCCGATGTCATAACCTTGAGTCCCTGAGCCTCAGCCTTTGCCCAGCTCTTGCTGCCCTCATAAAGTCCGACAATAACGTCAACACCCGAATCCTTGAGGTTCAATGCGTGAGCGTGACCCTGTGAGCCGTAGCCGATGATAGCAACGGTCTTTCCGTTGAGCTTAGCAAGGTTACAATCCTGCTGGTAATAAATTTTCTGCATAATATTTCTCTCCTTTGTGTAAATAAAGTTCATATTTAATAGCGTTACCGCTAAAATGTGTTAAATTGAGCTTGTTCCTCTTTCGATTGCCACAACGCCTGTTCGGCACATTTCGATTATGCCGATGCTTGCCATAATCTCGATAAATGCGTTAATCTTTTGGGGGTCGCCCGTTACCTCAATACTCATTGTATCGAGCGTATAATCGAGGATTTTTCCCTTATACACCTCAGTCGCCGCAAGGATTTCGCTTCTTGTCTCCGAAGTGCTTTTTACTTTGATAAGCATAAGCTCCTTTTCAAAGGAAGCCTCGGGGGTAAGCACCTTTACCTTTTTGATATTGTGAAGCTTACGAAGCTGATTTACAAGCTGCACTCTTGCGTACTCGTCGCCGTGAAGAGTGATTGTAATACGTGAATAATTCGGGTCATCCGTCTCGCCGACCGTAAGAGAATCAATGTTAAATCCTTTACGCATAAACAAGCCGCAGACTCTTGTGAGGACGCCGTACTTGTTTTCAACGTACATTGCAATAACAAATCTGTCCATCATCAATTCTCCTCTACCTTTGTAATCATATCGTCAATCGAGCCGCCGGGAGGAAGCATCGGAAGAACGAACTCATCCATATTTATAAGTGTATCGATAAGATACGGGCCGTTGTGTGCCATACCTCTTTTGAAGGCCTGTTCAAACTCGTCAATGCTTGAAACCCTCTCCGCCTCAAGTCCGAAAGCCTCTGCAAGCTTTACGAAATCAGTCTTTCTTCCGAGAGTGGTATTTGAATAGCGTTTGTCAAAGAAAAGTGTCTGCCACTGACGAACCATTCCGAGAACGCCGTTGTTAAGAAGCACGATAACGATAGGCGTATTATAGGTAACGGCTGTTGCAAGCTCGTTCAAGTTCATACCGAAGCTTCCGTCGCCCGTGATAAGCACCGTTTTGTCGCCCGTCGCAACCGCTGCGCCGATTGCCGCACCCAAGCCGTAGCCCATTGTACCGAGTCCGCCGCTTGAAGCAAAGCGTCTTTTCTGCTCAAAATCGGTGTACTGAGCCGCCCACATCTGATGCTGTCCGACGTCTGTTGCGATAATCGTCGATTTATCCTTAACCTTATTTATAACATCAAAAATCTTCTTCGGCGTCATAGCTCCGTTTGAAGCCTCCTCCGCCTCGTCGATTATGCGTTTTTCCTCTGCCTTGAGAGCCGTAACCTCCTGCTCCCACTGCTTGTGCTCTGCTTTTTCGCAGCGTTCGGAAATTCTTGCAAACGAAGATTTAATATCGCCCACAAGACCGACATCGACCTGAATGTTCTTGTTGATTTCCGAAAGGTCAACGTCAAGCTGAATAAGCTTTGCTCCCGTTGCGTATTTTGAGGTGTTGCCCGTCGCTCTGTCGGAGAAGCGGACGCCGATACCGATTATCAAATCAGCCTCTTTATTAGCCATAGACGAAGCGTAATGACCGTGCATACCCTCCATACCGAGGAAACGCTCGTAGGAGCTGGGCATTGCCGAAAGTCCCATAAAGGTACAGCCGATATATGCGTCAATCTTGTCCGCAAAAGCCATAATTTCCTTTGTCATTCCGAGACCTGCCGCACCGCCGCCGATATAGATATACGGCTTTTCGCATTTGTTTATAAGCTCGACCGCCTTTTCAACATCGCTGTCATCTGCAATTTTAAGCGGAGCAAAGTCAACAACGCCCTTTCTTTCGTACTCGCATTTTGCAATTTGAACATCCTTAGGAACGTCGATAAGTACAGGACCGGGTCTGCCCGATTTCGCAATCTGAAAAGCCTCACGGATAGTGTCCGCAAGCTCGTTTACGTCGGTAACAAAATAGTTGTGCTTTGTAATGGGCAGGGTAATACCCATAATATTTATCTCTTGGAAAGAGTCCTTACCTATAAGCGAGGTGGGCACGTTGCCCGTAATCGCAACCATAGGTATTGAGTCAAGCATTGCGGTAGCTATACCCGTGACAAGGTTTGTAGCACCGGGACCCGAGGTCGCAATAACGACTCCGACCTTACCCGTAACTCTCGAATAACCGTCTGCGGCGTGTGAAGCACCCTGCTCGTGAGCCGCCAAAACGTGATTTATACGGTCGCTTGCCTTATATAGCTCATCATAAATATTAAGCACCTGTCCGCCGGGATAGCCGAAAACATCGGTAACTCCCTGCTCAATCAAGGTTTCGATTATGATTTGTGCACCTGACATCATTTCAGTTTTAGTTCCCATAATTCCTCCAATATAACAAAACGCCTCTTTAAGCCTTCGGCTTAAAGAGGCGAAGAACTTCGATAAAAGAATTCCCCGTGGTACCACTCTTTTTCTTTTCTTTAAGAAAAGCACTCAACGTTTTTTCGTCAACTCTGTAACGGGAGCACCCGATTGCAGCTACTGACCGACAAGGTCCATCACAGCAACAGTTCAACGGTGATTGTTTCAATACCATTCCCCTATGCCTTGCACCGACCGGCAATTCTCTGAAGGCGAATACGGAATTTACTTCTCCGCATCATTACTTTTTAATATATTTTAGTCACTTTTTTTCTCAATGTCAAACACTTTTTATATAAATGTCGTTTTTTATATAAAATAGTTGATTGACGGGTTTTGAAAAGCCTTAAAATTGGCAATATAACTAATAATATATTTATTCGTTATGCGGTATATAATTTTTTCAAATCCCTCTGCAACGCTTCAACGCTTTGATACCGCTTCGGAATGTTGATATTTGTGCATTTTTCCACAATTCTGCCGAGTCGTCCTTTTGGTATCTCAACAGACGGATGCTTACCTATTAAAAGCTCGTTGAACATAACGCCCAAAGCATAAATATCCGTCGCAGGCATTGATTGAAAAATACCGTACTGCTCGGGTGCTGCGTAGCCTACCGTACCGAGGTACTGCGTGTCCCTGTTCTTCTCGTCCGACATAAGCCTCGACGACTGCATATCGATAAGCACCGCATTATCATTTTCGTCAATCATAACATTAAGCGGCTTTATATCCCTGTGAATTATCCGCTTTGAATGTAAAAGCTTCAAAGCCTCGCACACGTCAAGGCAATATTTGACAGCTCTTTTTTTCGATAATTCCTCTTTCGAAATAATGCTTGCCAAATTTTCGCCTTCAATAAACTCCTCAAGCACAAGCATTTCATTTTCTCCGCAGCAAACGTCGTAAATCATCGGAAGATTATTGTGCTTTTCGCCCTTGAGAGCCTTGAAAACGCCGTCGTTCTGCTCGGGCATGGCAATAACCAAAAGCATTTTTCCGCTTTTTGAGTGCCTGTATGAGACTACCGTATTCCGCTGTGTTTTACGCAGTTCACAGACCTTTTCATAGTCCGCTTCGAGCGTTTTCTTTATATATTCTTCCTTTATACTCATTTCAGCATTTCCAATTCATTCTCGGCAAGCAATTCGTCAAGCGACCAAACCGAAAGCTTATTGTTAATGGCATATATCATTGCGCTGTCACGCTTATCCTTCGCATAGAGTGGCGCCCAATTATAAAGCTCAAGAGCGTTTTGACAATCGTCAAGTTCAAGCTGCATTGCAAGGATAAGGCGAACTATCTTATCCCTTGACGGGCACTTCTCGCCTCTTAATATATCATAAAAATATGTGTAACCGATGTCGGATTTGTTGATTATATCAGACTTTGAAAGCTTGCTCTTTTCGATAAGCTTTTGCCAAGTGTCATTTAAGTCCTTTTTTATAAAGCTGTTTTCCGCCCTGCTGACAAACTCGGCAAAATCGGTTTCCTTATTTGACAGCTGCTTCAAAAGCTCCTGCGTGGTATTGTTGTTTTCAGCCTCCATAATCGGCATTGCAGCTTCCCCCTTATTGATAATATCCCAAGCTTATTCCGCTGAAATTGGGATTAACGCTTATTCTTCTTGAATCGTCACAGTCCTTTAAGTAAACGGAGGTTATTCCCGTTCCCCTGCTCCAATTTGAGCTGACCCTTGAACCCTCGGGCATATATACGGTTTTTATGTATTTATTCGAGCAAAAGGACGTTTCCTCAAAGTATATCTTTTTATCCGAAGCAAAGGTAAAGCTTTGCTCTGTCTTACCCGCAGGATAAACGATTTTACTCATATTCACCCTGTCATACCCGTACACGTCGGAAACGGTAGCCTTATCCATATAAAGAACGCCGTTGATACTGTAATAGCTCTTTGACGTGCTGTCGGACGGCACGGTAATATTCTTTAACGACGTGCAGCTGTCAAAATTGTACTCGGAGCACTCAAAAGCCGAGCCGTATTGCTTTGAGCCGATAAACTCACTCATATACGGATTATTGCATATGGCTTTTGGACTTAATCCCACGCACTCTTCGGGTAATTTGTAGGCTGCCGTTTTCTTTGCAAACGGATAGAAAATCAAATATCGGTTTGAATAGTTCTTAACGAAAACAACGCCGTCCTCGGAATAGCAATATCCGTTGCCGTCGGTGTTGCTCTGAAACGTAACGCTTTCAAGCGACGGGCAGTTATTGAATATGCTTGAAAAATAACAACTTGCGACATGCGACGCCATCGTAACGGTTTTGCTCGGGAAAACAATCGACGTCAAATTGGGAAGATTGTTAAACATTACCTTCGGTCTGCTTGCGTCCCTTTGTATTGTCAAGGGCGTCTGTGCGCTCTCAAAAACTATCTTTTTAATGCTTGAATTATCCGAAAACGCCTTTTCGCCGATATATCCCACGTCCCTGCCGTCGTGCGTTGCAGGTACAACCACAGTCGAAGCATTGCCCGTATATTTTACAAGCCGTGCTTTTTCATTATATATATCCCATTCGAATTTGCTTTCGGATGCAGGCGAGGCATTGTCCGCCTTGTCATTACTGCCCGAGCCGTTACCCGTGCTTAAAGCAGGTTTTTGGGCTTCGTTGCTTTTATCCCCCGAAGCGTTGTCACGCTCAGCCGAAGTCTCGTTCGATAATTCAGACGGCTTATCCTCGGTTTTATTCTCAATCGCATCAAAGAGCTTGCCAAAAAAGCCCTTTCCGCCCTGCTTTTCCGACTCAACCGTGACAGCTTCGAAAAGCTCTTCTCCGTTCTCGTCGGTCACGGGCTCTCCGTTCGGCTCGGTAACGGGAACAAGCGTTGTTTCGCCTGCGTCGCTCTTGTTTACCGTCGCTCCGTTTATAAAAAACACCGAGACCGTCAAAATCACAAGCGTTGCCAAAACAGCGCCCGCAATATTGACAGCCTTATTGTTAATATGATTTTTTTGCCTGATTTTTTCCTTTTTCGGAGCTTCAGCCGCAGCCTGCTCTTGTCGAGTCTCCCCGATATAAGAAAAGCAGTTCAAACAAAAAGAACTCTCCTCCGGCAACTCTGAATTGCACTTGGGACAGAACTTGGACATATTATCCTCTCCAAAACAAACATCACTATAATTTTACATTTATTTGCACATTTAGTCAATAAAAACAAAATAACATTCTGTAACATTTTATTTCAATCCGTTTACAGGGTCTATAATCGACACAAATTCAAGGTGTGTCCTATATTATCCAAACCGCCTTATATTTATTGCCTTTACTGTGCAATATGTGTTACAATTATACTATATTATATCGATAACAGTAGGTGATTTTATGAGAATAATTTTCAAAAACTGCACATTACTTGACGGAACAAAGGATATGGTTGCAAGGGAAAATATCGACGTTGCAATCGAGAACGATAAAATCGTAGGAATCGGTAAAATCGAACAGAAAAAAGAGGATAAGATTATCGATTTAACCGGTAAATATCTTATGCCAGGTCTTATCAACCTCCATGTGCACCTCCCCGCAGGAGGCAAACCGCAGAAGAAGCCGTTAAAGGCTGATTTTCTTTCGAAGCTGGCTCTTTCCTCCGCATTTATGAGAAAATTCACTCTTAATATGTGTCACGGCTATGCAATGCAGGGTCTTATGTCGGGTGTTACGACTATCAGAACGGTCGGCGGACTTGACGATATTGACTCAAAGCTCCGTGATAAGATAAACGCAGGTCAGCTTGACGGTCCCCGTATTCTCGCCTCAAACTTTGCAATCGGCGTACCAAACGGTCATATGGTCGGCTCTGTTGCAAGGGCTGCCGATACTCCCGAGGAAGCTGTTAAAATGGTTGACGAGCTTATCGCTAAGAAGTCGGACCTTATCAAGCTCATGGTTACGGGCGGCGTTATGGATGCTAAGGTCAAGGGCGAGCCGGGCGTTCTTATGATGAAGGGCGATATGATAAAGGCTTGCTGTGACAGAGCGCATGAACACGGCTTAAAGGTTGCGGCTCACGTTCAAAGTCCCGAGGGTGTAAGAACGGCTGTCGGCAACGGTGTTGACTCTATCGAGCACGGTTCAACTCTTACTCAGGCTGAAATTGACACCTTCAAGGCTCACGACGCAGTTTTGATTTGCACGCTCTCCCCTGCTTTGCCGATGGCGAAATTTGAGCGTGAAACCCTCGGAATAAGCGAGGTTGTTCAGTACAACTCAAACGTTGTTTTCAACAATATGATCAAGGGTGCAAAAACGGCTCTTGAAAACGGCGTAAGGGTCGGTCTCGGCACGGATACAGGCTGTCCGTATACAACTCACTACAATATGTGGAGAGAGCTTCACTACTTTGAAAAGAATGTCGGTGTAAGCCCCGAGTTTGCACTTTACACGGCAACGCTTCAAAACGCTGAAATTATCGGTCTCGGTGATGTTACGGGCAGTATCGAAGAGGGAAAATGTGCGGATATTCTTATTTCAAATTCAAATCCGCTTGACGATTTCAGAGCACTTTCACAGCCCTATGCCGTAGTTGCAAGAGGTAAAATTTTCCTCAATCCGAAAATCAAGAAGTATCCCAAGTGCGACGAGGAATTAGATAAGTATTATAATTGATATAATCGGATTTAATTTCAATAGCATTGTTTTGAAAATTGCAAAGGCTTCCTTTTATCAGGAAGCCTTTTTGTTTGGTGTGGATTGTATAGCGTAGGACAGGGCTCGCCCCTGCCGTCAAAGGCTCCCTTGTAAAGGGAGCTGTCGTTTTTTTGGAACAAAAAAATGACTGAGGGATTTTTACAAAATCATATAAAATCAACCTTACAATCCCTCCGAGTTGCCTACGGCAACCCACCTCCCTTTACACAAGGGAGGCTGAATGTGCGGTTGTCCGTAATCCACAAAAGTTCGTGTTTCCGCCCCATCTTTGAGGGGGCTGTCATTTTTTCGCAGAAAAAATGACTGAGGGAGTTTTTATAATTTGAGATTATCTTTTTAACTCCCTCAGTTTCGCTTCGCTCAACAGCTCCCTCTGAGGAGGGAGCGGAATGTTTAATATAAATTTTAATTTGCTAACAGCCGTATAACGACCCTCAAATTTCCCTTTACGTTGTAGGGCGGGGGCTTGCTCCCGCCGTGGAAATTTGCGGATATATGATAACTAACGGTTGCTATCAAATTGAATTCAATATCATACCGTAGGGACAGGGCTCGCCCCTGTCCGTCAAAGGCTCCCTTGTAAAGGGAGCTGTCGTTTTTTTATGACAAAAAACACAATAAAAATCTGATTATCCGCTAAAACACAGTATCTATCAGCAGTTTCAAGGAAACAAACACATCAATTTACTACTTATTTACTACTAACGAATGAGCCTTGATACGCAAGTTTTCCTAGATATGCAAAGATATGGTACAGCATATCAGTATTGAAACAAGAAAAATCAAATAACTTATAGACTATGGAACGCCTAAAATGACGTTCCTTTTCTATTTCCAGCCGTTCTTATTGGACGGCTATTTTATTACCCAAAATGAAAGGAGCATTAGATTTATGAAAAAGACATGGAAACGATTGTGTACGGGCTTCTTAGCTCTTGCGACTGTCGTTACTGCTTTACCGACTACACCCGTTCATGCAGAAAGCAAGCAATACTGGACGGAGTCAAAAGAGCGTGTCGGTATCGTTGAAAAAGTAATGAATGATGGTTCGATTGGTTCTACCTTTAATGAGGGACATTTGACCGTTGAGGGCGAGGACGCTTACTGTATTGACATCAACACAGACTTTAAGAATGGTTACAAGACCAGAGCTGACGCAAGCTCACGCATGAGTACCGACCAGATAAGCGACGTTGCCTTATCTATCGAATATGTAAAACAGTACACAGACAGCCACAGCGGAATAAGCAAAAATCACGCTTACCTTTTAAGACAGCTTGTAGTCTGGCAGAGATTAAGCGTACATCTTGGCTGGCAATGTGATAATGTGCGAGCTTCTTATGATGAAATTCCAAAGGCAACGCAGGACGAAGTTTTCTCTGGTGCAAAAGCCTTTGTCAAAGAGAATAAAGGACGCTATGAATGTGGCGGTTATATCTACTCTGGCGAGGGGCAGGAATTGGGACAATTCTGGGCGAAGCTGAATGTCGGAAATGCGAAACTGCAAAAGACTTCCAGTAATACCAGCATTACAGACAGTAACGGGAATTACTCTGTCGCTGGTGCGACCTATGGTGTCTTTTCTGATAAGGACTGCACGAAACAGCTTGCCACCCTTACGACTGATGAAAACGGAAATACAGATGTTGTAGAGGTAAAGGCTGGCACAGTTTATATCAAGGAATTATCTGCACCAGCAGGATATAAAGTAGATAAAACTGTATATTCCTTAAAGGTTGAAGCTGGAAGGACAGCGACCTTGAAAGTATCAGATACACCGAAAGTAACAGACACTTTGATTAAGCTTTTCAAGATTGATATGGAAACACAGAAAGACAATCCGCAAGGGAACGCTTCTCTAGCCGGTGCGGAATTTACATGGAAGTATTATGCAGGCTTCTATAACAAAGACAATCTTCCTGCCGAAGCTACTCGTACATGGATTACAAAGACAATCGCTGAAACAGACAGCGACGGGACAACTCATTACATCACAAAATTAGGGGACGCATACAAGGTGTCTGGCGATAACTTCTATATGCAGAACGGTAAAGCAGTTCTTCCACTTGGAACACTAACTGTTGAGGAAACAAAAGCTCCAAGCGGTTACTTGTTAGACGGTGCATATATGCAGGCTGGCGATAAGTCCGAACAGATAAAAGGCTTATACCTTACACAGATTACCGAGGACGGCGACCTTGCCGTATTATCTGGGAGTAATCAGTTTTCCGTATCAGACAAGGTTATCCGTGGCGGTGTTAAAATTCAGAAACGAGATTTAGAAACGGGCGATACCAAACCACAAGGAAGTGCCACTTTGAAAGATACTGCTTTTGACGTCATTTCCTTAAATGACAATTCTGTTTTGGTTGAGGGCAAGCTATATAAGAAAAATGAAGTGGTAAAGACAATTCGTACAGATATTGAGGGTGTGGCTTCTACTTCTGCTGACCTTTTACCTTATGGGAAATTCCGTATCGTTGAGAGTGAAGCTCCCGACGGTTACTTGACAGACGGTGCGAAGCCGATTGACTTTGCAATCACAGAGAATGGAAAAATCGTGGACTTAACCGACGAAGCCCACTCTATCTACAATCAGATTAAGCGTGGGGATATTGAGGGAGTGAAAATCGGTGCAGGTACACACAAGCGTCTTGCTAATGTTCCCTTTAGGATCACAAGCAAGACGACGGGTGAAAATCATGTAGTGGTAACTGATGATAACGGGCAATTCTCCACTTCTGCTGAATGGGCTTCTCATAAGCACAATACAAACGCAGGAAAGACCAGCGAGGACGGTGTGTGGTTTGGAACTTCTGAACCAGATGACAGCAAGGGTGCGTTACCTTATGATACTTACATCATTGAAGAATTACGCTCTGAAAGCAACAAGGGTTTTGAGCTTATCCCACCTTTTGAAATCGTGGTATCAAGAAATAACCTTGTGGTTGATTTAGGGACTTTGACTGATGAATACGAAAAAGAAATCTCTATCCATACCACAGCGACCAGCAAGGACGGCGAAAAAAATATCCTTGCAGGAAAAGAGGTTACAATCGTTGATACTGTAAAATTGGACGGACTTACAAAAGGCACAAAATATCAGCTCAAAGGCTGGCAGATGTTAAAGGAAGAAAATGCCGAGCTTATCATTGACGGGAAACGTGTGGAAAACGATTATACCTTTGTCGCTGATGATGAAGAAATGAAAGTGGAAATTTCCTATACATTCAATGCGTCTGTTTTAGGTGGCAAAAACCTTGTTACCTTTGAAGAATTGTATGATTTCAGCAATCCAAACGAACCCGTAAAAGTTGCGGAACATAAAGACATTGAGGACGACGGGCAGACGGTACTTATCACAGAGCGTATCATCAAAATTCATACAACTGCTACCGATAAGGACGGCAACAAAGAGCTTGAAGCAGGAAAAAAGGTAACAATCATTGATACCGTAACCTTAGAGGGCTTAGAAGTCGGTACACAGTACAAACTTGTGGGCTGGCAGATGTTGAAAGAAGAAAATGCAGAGCTTCTTATCAATGGAAAGCGTGTGGAAAGTGATTATACGTTTACTGCTGACAGCGAAACTATGAAAGTGGAAGTTGCCTTTACCTTTGACGCTACTTCTCTTGACGGCAAACAGCTTGTAACTTTTGAGGAATTGTACGATTTGAGCAATCCAGACGAACCGAAGAAAGTTACCGAGCATAAGGACATTGACGACGAGGGACAGACGATTACCTTTAAGGAAAAGCCAGAAGAACCAGAGAAACCCAAAACACCGCAGACACCAGAAAAGCCTAGCAGACCGAGCGACAGTCCCAAAACGGGCGACAGTACAAATGTAATGGCTTTTATCGTGATGTTGCTTGTGTCTGCTGGTGGGCTGGCTGGAACATATCTTTACAAACGCCGTAAAATGAAGAAATCATAAGGCGGTAACGGTATGATGAAAGAAAAATCACGTTCTCCGCCGAAGCTGTCAAACGGCAGATTTCCGCTTATTCTGGCTTGTCTGCCAACAACCTGCAAGAACACGGATAGTCAAGGGTGCGTAAGCATTGATTTTACCCTTTACTATCTGGGGGATTGCTGGTACTTCCCAAACCGCCAGAATAAGAAATCACAATCAAAAAACTTATCAAAAATAGAAAGAAACGAGGTAAAACAATATGGAAATGAAATATGTCGTGCCAGATATGGCTCAGTCTTTTGGAACACTTGAATTTGCAGGCGAAAGCGAGCCAGTCTTTGAAAGAGATAAAAATAACCGCAGGGTCTTAGCCAGACGAAGCTATAACCTTTATTCTGACGTACAGAAAGGCGAAAATGTTGTGGTAGAAATTCCCGTGCAGGCTGGCGAAAAGCATTTCAAGTATGAACAGAAAGTAAAACTTGTCAATCCGAAGTTATATGGCAGAGGTTACGCAATCGGGGATATGGGACATACCGATTATGTGTTAGTTGCTGATGATATTGTAGCAGTTCAAGAAAAGTAAAGGAGTGAAAAAATTATGAGATTATCAAACGGGTTTGTTATTGACAAAGAGAAAACATTTGGAGAATTAAAATTTACAGCGGTGCGTGATGTGTTCTTACAGAATGAGGACGGGACACCGAGTACCCAGCTTAAAAAACGTATCTATGATTTAAAATGTAGTCTGCATGGTGGAATTATCCCCGTGTCTGTACCGCCAGAAGTACCGTTAAGGGAATTTCCTTACAATGCAGTCGTGGAGCTTGTCAATCCCGTAGCTGATACGGTATCACGAAAAACCTATACGGGTGCAGATGTGGACTGGTATGTAAAGGCAGAAGATATTGTACTGAAGAATAAAGGCAATCAGAACACAGGCACTTCACAGAACCATACACCGCAGGGACAACCGAAAAAATAGACTTGCTGAATAGATTTTCGTTGACGAGGATATACGGAACTGTTATAATATGGGTATGAAGAAAGCGACAAATTAGAATTTGTATCAGCGTAAAAAGGAGAGCAATATCATGTTTAGAACAATTCGTACAAAAGAAAATGAAATCAGCATTGACACGGCAAAGGCTCTTTTGCAGTCCAGCCGACGTGGCGTTCTTGCCGTAAATGGAGATGACGGATATCCCTATGCAATTCCTATCAACTATGTCTACGATGACGATGCGCAGAAAATTTATTTTCATGGAGCACGTGTAGGTCATAAAGTAGATGCACTGCGTGCCTGTGACAAAGTATGCTTCACGGTATATGGAAATGAAACTATCAAAGAAGAAGATTGGGCACCGTTTGTGCAGAGCGTTGTGGTATTCGGCAGATGCCACCTCGTAGAATCCGGTGCAAGAGCAACAACTCTGTTAAAACGATTTGCAATGAAATACTATCCCAGCGAACAGTTAGTTGATGAGGCAATTGCTCATGCAGGAAAGGCTGTGCAAATTTTTGAAATAGACGTGGAGTACCTCAGCGGCAAGGAAATACAGGAACGATAAATTCCAGTTTGACAACTTCATATCCATGCACACAAAGCAGTTAGTCTATACGATTGACTGCTTTTTTCATACCCAGAAAGGAGTGATTGATTTATGAGAATGATTTTAAACAAAGGACACCGTATCAGAGCCAGCGATAAGAACCTTGTCTATCGCTTTTCAATGGGGACACTCCTGTTTGTGTTCGTAGCGGTTATCCTGCTATTAAATACAAAACAGCTCATGCGTACCGACTGGGAACATTTCAGCTTATTAGACAATGGCTTTACGCTTTCCCTTTACAACTTCATAACCATACTGATAGCGACTGGTGTTTGTGCATTGGTCGCTTTTCTGTATTACCGCTTCTGTTACGACAGTTTCAAAAAGCTACTGCACCGTCAAAAGCTGGCACGAATGATACTGGAAAATAAGTGGTATGAAGCCGATACCGTACAAGACAGCGGTTTTTTTACTGACCTGCAAAGCAGATCAAGGGAAAAAATCGTCTGGTTTCCAAAGATTTATTATCAAATGGAAAAGGGACTGCTTCATATCCGCTGTGAAATTACGCTGGGGAAATATCAAGACCAGCTTTTACGGTTAGAGGATAAATTGGAAAGTGGCTTGTATTGTGAGCTGACCGACAAGACCCTGCATGACGGATATATCGAATATACCCTGCTTTATGATATGATAGCGAACCGCATTACCATTGATGAAGTACGGGCAGAAAACGGCAGTCTTAGACTGATGAAAAATCTTGTCTGGGAATATGACGCACTCCCACACGCTCTGATTGCTGGTGGGACTGGTGGCGGTAAAACCTATTTTCTGCTGACGCTCATTGAAGCCTTACTGCATACCAACGCTGTCCTTTATATCTTAGACCCGAAGAACGGTGACCTTGCAGACTTAGGGACAGTTATGGGAAATGTGTATCATACCAAAGAAGAAATGATAGATTGCGTCAATGCCGTTTATGAGGGCATGGTACAGCGAAGTGAGGAAATGAAGCGACACCCGAACTATAAGACTGGCGAAAACTATGCTTATCTGGGACTGCCACCCTGCTTTCTTATCTTTGATGAATATGTAGCATTTTTTGAAATGCTGGGGACGAAAGAAAGCGTGAGCCTGCTTAGCCAGTTAAAGAAAATCGTCATGCTGGGACGGCAGGCTGGATATTTCCTTATCGTTGCCTGCCAGCGTCCAGACGCAAAGTATTTCTCGGACGGTATCAGAGATAACTTCAATTTTCGTGTGGGATTGGGGCGTATCAGCGAATTAGGTTATGGTATGCTGTTCGGTTCGGATGTGAAAAAGCAGTTTTTCCAGAAGCGTATCAAAGGGCGTGGCTATTGTGATGTAGGGACAAGTGTTATCAGCGAATTTTACACGCCTTTAGTCCCGAAAGGACATGATTTTTTACAGACTATTGGCTCTCTTGCACAAGCAAGGCAGGACGGGACGGCGACGTGCGAAGCGAAAGGCGACGGCACGGACTAGCCGTTGCTGGTGTGGCGTAAGCCACGCCAGCAGGTAAAACCCCTCGGTATCTAACAGAGGGGTACGTTTGCAAATAGACAATAGACAAAAAACATAGGAAACATAAGGCTTCTGGCATGATTTTCTAACAAAAATCGGCTGTGAAGTCGCCTTAAAAAACTTCACACTTTATAGATTGGGGGTATGGTTCTGAATGAAGAACAATGGATAAAAGAATTACGGGAGAAGCGGATTGCTTACGGTATCTCACAAGGCAGACTGGCGGTGGCTTCTGGTATCACAAGGGAATATCTCAACAAGATAGAAAGTGGAAAAATGAAGCCGTCAAAGGAACTTCTGGAAACTCTGTATAAAGAACTGGCAAGGTTCAATCCAGAAGCACCGCTTACCATGCTGTTTGATTATGTGAAAATTCGTTTTCCCACGCTGGATATACAGCACATCATCAAAGATATATTAAAACTGAATATCAATTATATGCTCCATGAAGATTACGGACATTACAGCTATACGGAGCATTATTCTTTAGGGGACATCTTTATCTATACGTCGGCTGACGAGGAAAAAGGTGTCCTTTTAGAGTTAAAGGGGCGTGGTTGCAGGCAGTTTGAAAGTTACCTGCTGGCACAGCAAAGAAGCTGGTATGACTTCCTCATGGACGCATTGGTAGACGGTGGCGTGATGAAGCGTATCGACCTTGCTATCAACGACCATACGGGCATTTTGGATATTCCAGAGCTTGCGGAAAAATGCAGGAAACGGGAATATATCGGAAAGTCCAGAAGTTATAAGTTTTACCAGTCGGGCGAGCTTATCAAGCACAGAGAGGACGACAGAGAATATATGGGACGCACCCTTTATCTTGGTTCGCTGAAATCAGATGTGTATTTCTGTATCTATGAAAAGGACTATGAGCAGTACGTCAAGCTGGGGACACCGCTGGAAGAAGCTGATATTATCAACCGTTTTGAGATACGGCTTCGCAATGAACGTGCCTATTATGCAGTACGGGATTTGCTGACCTATTATGACGCAGAGCAGACCGCCTTTTCTATCATCAACCAGTATGTGCGGTTTGTTGATGAAGAACCAGACAAGCGGAAAAATGACTGGAAACTCAATGACCGCTGGGCTTGGTTTATCGGCGATAACAGACAGAGCTTGAAGCTGACGACAAAGCCAGAGCCTTACACCTTAGACCGTACATTGCGTTGGGTACAAAGGCAGGTAGCACCGACCTTGAAAATGCTGAAAAGAATTGATAAGGGAAACGGTACAGACTACATGGAAACAATCGAACAGCAGGCAAAGCTCACAGAAAAACATGAAATGATAATCAAACAGCAGACGACCCCTGCAAAAGATTTGGTGGAAAGTTAGGAGTGATAAAAAATGTGGATATTATTAAAAGACTTCCTGCTGGTATCTCTGGGAATGGGTATCGGCATAGTCTTGATGTGTATTTTGACTGTCGGCAAAGAAGCTGACTGTGAAATGAAACAATTAGAAGAAAGAGAGGACAAATAACATGAATTTCGGAAACAATTTGTATCAATGGTTTTTATCAAACGCACAGAGCTTGGTGCTTATGGCGATTGTGGTTATCGGTATCTACTTAGGGTTCAAGCGTGAGTTTTCCAAACTTATCGGCTTCTTGGTAGTTGCCTTGATTGCTGTCGGTTTGGTATTTAACGCCGGCGGTGTGAAAGATGTACTGTTAGAGCTATTCAACAAGATTATCGGTGCATAAATTTTTATTGTGATGTTGTTAATGGGGTGATATAATATGGATATAAAAATACAACTTTAGGAAGTGATATTTTATGTTAGGATTTAGTATAATGATGTGGTTTGTTTCTGCTATCCTTATATTCGTGAGTATTTCTTTATTAAAGGGAAATTACTCTTTTGTTCATGGTAAAGTATTTGATACTACTGATAACAAAAAAGGATATGCAAAAGAATTAGGAAAACCTGTTTTATTCGTAGGGATTGGTATTTTAGTATCTGGGGTAATTGCGATTATAGTAAAAAATCATTCTATTCCTACCGCAGTTTTTTTCTTGGCAATTATAGCTGGTATTGCTGGACTATGGCTACACAAAATACAAAAAAACTTCCGAAAATTTTAGTTTACAAATTTATATTTATATGCAAAGCAGTTGGTCTTAGGATTGACTGCTTTTTTCTTACCTAAAATTTCAGATTGGAGTGATTACATGAACGATATTTTTAAGGATATGCAGGCAAAAGTCGGCTGTGAATACATTTCCGACCTGCCCTCTTACAAGCGTAAGGTGTGGCAGGAAATGAAACGGTTGAACCCTGCCGATTATGAAGAAAAACAGTTAGAAGATTTTTCAAAGTATGTGTTTGGTATGTCGTACCAGAGCTTAAAAGATGTGATGAAACAACAGAAAGGACGTGAGGAACAATGCAGGAAACAAGGGTGCTGGTGGAAACGAGAGGAACAACTGGCAAAGAAACAACATCATACTGGTTCGACCTGCCGATAGATGTTGCAGAGTTTGAAGAAAAGTTAGGTGTCGGTGCAGAAAGTCAAGATTACCGCATTATCGAAAAGGTACTGCCCTTTGCTGATGAAGTCCACGAACATACAAGCGTGTACCAGCTCAACGAACTAGATTTTATGTACCGCCAGCTTTCAAGCGATATGCAGGAAGAATATACAGCACTTCTTACCGTGTATGAAAACTTAGAAGCACTTTATATTTGCAGAAACGTGATTACGGTTTATCCCGACTGCAAAAGCATGATAGATGTTGCAAGGCAAAAGCTGATGAATGACCCGACATTCAAGCATTTATCCGAGGACTGTCAAGAATATTACTTTGACTTTGAAGCCTATGCTTCTCACTTGCAGGAACACGGGAAATTTTTAGTAACAGAACACGGTATCTTTGAACTGCCAGAGTAGGAAATGAGGTGGTGCTTATGATTGATGATATGGCGGTTTATATTGCTAATCTTGGCAAATACAATGAGGGCTATTTAGTCGGTGCTTGGTTCACTTTTCCTATTGACGAGGAAGATGTGAAAGAAAAAATCGGCTTGAATGAACAGTATGAGGAATACGCAATCCATGATACCGACAACTTCCCCATTGCGATTGGCGAGTATGTTTCCATTGAAGAACTCAATGAGATGTATGAAATCATAGAGGAACTTCCTGACTATATCGTAGAGTGTCTGGACGAATTTATCAGCCACTACGGGACGCTGGAAGAAGTCGTGGAACACAAGGACGATATTTATTATTATCCCGACTGTGAAACCATGACAGACGTTGCCTACTACTACATAGACGAATTGCAGGCACTTGGGGACATTCCACCCAGCTTACAGAACTACATTGACTATGAAGCCTACGGGCGAGATTTGGATATGGGTGGTTGCTTTATTGAAACAAGCCGAGGTATGTGCGAGATACCATATTAACGCTGGAAGATCAGCGACAAGCATGGTTGCTACTGACAGCGTATTTCTCTTTAAGGGACAGTCTGAAACATGGCTGTCCTTTCCATTTAGAAACTTACGAAAGGAGCTGAAAGAACTTGAAAAAGATTAAATCTTATACGGGTATCTGGAACGTGGAAAAAGTCTTGTATGCAATCAATGACTTTAACTTACCCTTTCCCGTTACCTTTACACAGATTACATGGTTTGTGATTACGGAATTTATCATCATTCTGTTTGGGGATATTCCCCCACTTTCCATGATTGAGGGAGCATTTCTCAAATACTTTGGTATTCCCGTTGCTCTCACTTGGTTCATGTCGCAGAAAACCTTTGACGGAAAGAAGCCGTACAGCTTTTTGAAATCACAGATAACCTATGCCCTGCGACCTAAAATCACTTATGCAGGAAAAGCCGTAAAACTGCATAAGCAGACCTTGAATGAAACAATCACGGCAGTAAGGAGTGTGAACTATGTTCCCGATAAAATATATTGACAATAACCTTGTCTGGAACAAGGACAATGAGGTATTCGCCTACTATGAGCTGATACCGTACAACTATTCTTTCTTATCCGCAGAGCAGAAATTTATCGTGCATGACAGTTTCAGACAGCTCATTGCACAGTCCCGTGAGGGTAAAATTCATGCGTTGCAGATTGCCACAGAAAGCTCAATCCGAAGTATGCAGGAGCAGTCAAAAAAGCTGGTAACTGGAAAATTAAAGGAAGTTGCCTATCAGAAGATAGACGAACAGACCGAAGCGTTAGTATCTATGATTGGGGATAATCAAGTGGACTACCGCTTTTTTCTTGGCTTTAAGCTCATGGTTACGGAAGAACAGCTCAATCTGAAGAACATCAAAAAATCGGCGTGGCTGACGTTCACGGAATTTCTCCATGAAGTAAACCACACGCTGATGAATGACTTTGTTTCCATGCCGAATGATGAAATCAACCGTTACATGAAAATGGAAAAGTTACTGGAAAATAAAATCTCCCGTCGCTTTAAGGTGCGTCGCTTGGAAATCCATGATTTCGGGTATCTCATAGAACATCTTTACGGTAGGGACGGTGTCGCTTATGAAGATTATGAGTATCAGTTACCAAAGAAGAAATTGAGGAGAGAAACGCAGATAAAATACTACGACCTTATTCGTCCGACAAGATGTGTGATTGAGGAAAGCCAAAGGTATTTACGATTGGAACATGAGGACAAGGAAAGCTATGTGTCCTACTTTACCGTCAATGCGATTGTGGGCGAGCTGGATTTTCCGTCCAGTGAAATCTTCTATTTCCAGCAACAGCAATTCACATTCCCCGTTGATACTTCTATGAATGTAGAAATCGTGGAAAATCGGAAAGCATTAACGACAGTCCGCAACAAGAAAAAGGAATTGAAAGACCTTGACAATCACGCTTATCAAGCAGGAAGTGAAACCAGCTCAAATGTGGTGGACGCATTAGATAGCGTGGACGAGCTGGAAACGGACTTAGACCAGAGCAAAGAAAGTATGTATAAGTTAAGCTACGTCATACGGGTGTCTGCACCCGATCTTGACGAGCTGAAACGCCGTTGTGATGAAGTCAAGGACTTTTACGACGACCTCAATGTAAAACTGGTGCGTCCTGCTGGGGATATGCTGGGGCTTCATTCAGAATTTCTTCCTGCCAGCAAGCGATATATCAATGATTATGTGCAGTATGTTAAATCAGACTTCTTGGCAGGGCTTGGTTTTGGTGCGACCCAGCAGTTAGGAGAAAACACGGGTATCTATATAGGCTATTCCGTTGATACGGGAAGAAATGTGTACCTGCAACCGTCTTTAGCTTCGCAGGGCGTAAAAGGCACAGTTACAAATGCCCTTGCTTCTGCTTTTGTCGGTTCGCTTGGCGGTGGAAAGTCGTTCTGCAACAATCTTCTGGTATATTATGCGGTGCTGTTTGGCGGTCAAGCAGTCATTTTAGACCCCAAAGCCGAGAGAGGCAACTGGAAAGAAACGCTCCCAGAAATCGCCCATGAAATCAATATCGTAAACCTTACCAGCGACAAGGACAATGCAGGGCTTCTTGACCCATTTGTGATTATGAAGAATGTAAAAGACGCTGAAAGTCTGGCAATCGACATCTTGACATTCCTTACTGGTATTTCCTCTAGGGACGGCGAAAAATTCCCCGTGCTTCGTAAAGCGGTACGCTCCGTAACCCAGAGCGACAGTCGGGGCTTGCTCCATGTGATAGACGAGCTACGCCGTGAAGATACGCCCATATCAAGAAATATCGCAGAACATATCGACAGCTTCACGGACTACGACTTTGCACATCTGCTGTTTTCAGACGGTACGGTGGAAAATGCAATCAGTCTGGATAATCAGCTCAATATCATTCAAGTAGCGGACTTAGTATTACCAGATAAGGATACAACATTTGAGGAATACACGACCATTGAATTATTGTCGGTGTCTATGCTGATTGTGATTAGTACCTTTGCCCTTGATTTTATCCATTCAGACAGAAGCATTTTTAAGATTGTGGATTTAGACGAAGCATGGGCGTTCTTAAATGTGGCACAAGGCGAAACCTTATCAAATAAGCTGGTTCGTGCTGGACGAGCTATGCAGGCAGGCGTCTATTTTGTTACACAATCTTCTGGCGACGTGTCAAAGGAAAGTCTGAAAAACAATATCGGCTTGAAATTTGCCTTTCGTTCTACTGACATCAACGAGATAAAACAGACCTTAGAATTTTTCGGTATCGACAAGGACGACGAGAACAACCAGAAACGCTTGCGTGATTTGGAGAACGGACAATGCTTATTGCAGGACTTATACGGGCGTGTCGGTGTAGTACAGATACACCCAGTCTTTGAAGAATTACTACACGCCTTTGATACCAGACCGCCCGTACAGAGAAATGAGGTGGAGTGATGAAAGAAAGGATAAAAGGTGCGTTCACAAAAAAGAAGATTTTCCACTTTCTCAAAATGGCTCTGTTCGTGGTGGCACTTTCCCTTATCCTGCTTTCACTTCTGGGGACGGTGGCTCATGCGACGGGACTGGTGGACGATACCATAAACGCAGAAAATCTTTACTCAAAATATCCCCTTTCCAACTACCAGCTTGATTTTTATGTGGATAATAGCTGGTCGTGGTTGCCGTGGAACTGGCTGGACGGTATCGGAAAATCGGTACAGTACGGGCTTTACTGCATTACCAACTTTGTCTGGACGATAAGCCTTTATTTAAGCAATGCAACGGGCTATGTGGTGCAGGAAGCCTATAAGCTGGACTTCATCAACGATATGGCAGACAGTATCGGAAAAAGCATACAGACCCTTGCAGGTGTTACCGAGAACGGCTTTTCTTCTACGGGCTTCTATGTTGGTTTCCTGCTTCTCATTATCTTAGTCGTGGGAATGTATGTTGCCTATACGGGACTGATAAAACGGGAAACCAGCAAGGCACTTCACGCTGTTATCAACTTTGTTGTGGTGTTCGTGCTGTCCGCTTCGTTTATTGCCTATGCTCCCGACTACATCAAGAAGATAAATGAATTTTCATCAGACATCAGTACCGCTTCGCTTGACTTGGGAACAAAAATCATGCTCCCTAATTCTGACAGCGAGGGCAAGGACAGCGTGGAATTGATACGGAACAGCCTATTTTCTATTCAAGTGGAACAGCCGTGGCTACTTCTGCAATTCGGGAATAGTAACGCAGAGGAAATCGGGACAGACCGTGTGGAAGCTCTCGTATCAGCAAGCCCAGAGGACGAGGACGGAAAGACCAGAGAGGAAGTCGTGAAAACAGAAATCGAGGATAACGACAACAACAATCTGACGATACCGCAGGTGGTAAATCGTTTGGGTATGGTGTTTTTCCTCTTGTTCTTCAACTTAGGTATCACGATATTTGTATTCTTGCTTACGGGCATGATGTTGTTTAGCCAGATACTTTTTATTATCTTTGCAATGTTTTTACCTATCAGCTTTTTACTATCCATGATACCGAGCTATGAAAGCATGGCAAAGCAGGCAATCGTAAGGGTATTTAATACCATAATGACACGGGCAGGAATAACGCTCATTGTAACGGTGGCATTTAGCATTTCCAGTATGTTTTATAACATCTCCACAGACTACCCGTTCTTTATGGTGGCGTTCTTGCAGATAGTGTGTTTTGCTGGTATCTATATGAAACTGGGCGACTTAATGAGTATGTTCTCACTTAATGCTGGCGACAGTCAAAGCATGGGACGAAGAATTTTCCGCAGACCGTATCTGTTTATGCGACATAGGGCTAGGCGTATGGAACACCGTATTGCAAGGGCGGTAAGTGCTGGCGGTATTTCGGGTGGTGTGGCTGGTGCGGTAGCTGGAAGTGCCGTTGCTGGCAAGAGAGCCGAAAGAAAAAATACGGCTTCTAAAGAAAATCGGGGCAATACCACTTCCAGCATGGGACAGCGAGCAGGCTCAAAGGTGGGTGCTGTCTTAGATACAAAAAATAAAGTGAAAGACAAAGCAAACGCTGTCAAAGAAAATATCAAGGATATGCCGACACAGACCGCTTATGCGGTGTATTCGGCAAAGGAAAAGGCAAAGTCCAGCGTGTCCGACTTCAAGCGTGGCATGGTTCAGGAACAGCAGTCCAGACAGACGGGACGATTGGAAAAGCAGGAACAGCATAGACAAAATATCGCTGACAAACGTATGGAGCTTCAAAAGGCACAAGAAGCAAGGCAGGCACAGCGAAAGGCTGACGGATCAGCGACAACGGGAGCTACCCGTGCCCATGAGCGACCAGCCACAGCTTCAACTATTCCAAAGTCGAGTGCGGAAAAAACGCAAGAAGTCAAACGCCCTGCCACAGCGACCATTTCAAAAGCTAGTGAGCCAGTCAAGACAACTGTTATCAAAGAGCGTCCGTTATCTTCTGGTGCTTCTGATAGAAAAGCGACCCAGCCTACACAGACAGTACATAGGCAGAATATAGAAAAAGTGGTATCGCAGGAAACACGCCAGAATTACACCAAAGACCGCAGGACAAAAGTTCAGCAGACCCAGAGTGTCCAGAAGAACCAGCAGACCATAGAGAAAACCCGTAACCTTGTAACGAAGAAAGGACAGAAGAAAAAATGAAACTGAAACATATCGCTCTCATTGGCAGTCTGTTTCCTATCCTCTTTTCTCTGGTGCTTTTCTTTGGTGTGTTGATTAGTGCGGACAGCGACGACGAGAACAGTAATTTTTCTTCTGGCATTACGGGTATGAACTTATCCGCAGAAGTCTTGAAACATCAGCCTATGGTGGAAAAGTACGCCAGAGAGTACGGTATTTCCGAGTATGTCAATGTGCTATTGGCTATCATTCAAGTAGAAAGTGGCGGTACGGCAGAAGATGTTATGCAGAGTTCGGAAAGTCTTGGTTTACCGCCTAATTCCTTAGATACGGAAAGCTCAATCAAGCAGGGGTGTAAGTATTTTGCGTCCCTGCTTTCTTCCTGCAAAAATCAAGGTATCGACGACTTGAATGTAGCAATACAGTCCTATAACTATGGCGGTGGCTATGTGGGATATGTGGCAGGAAAAGGAAAGAAACACACCTTTAATCTTGCAGAGAGCTTCGCACGTGAGAAATCGTGTGGAAAGAAAGTAACCTACACCAACCCGATAGCCGTTGCGAAGAATGGGGGCTGGCGGTATGGCTATGGAAATATGTTCTATGTGGAATTAGTCAATCAGTATTTGACTGTTCCGCAGGTATCGGGAGAACTGGCACAAAAGGTAATGAATGAAGCATTGAAATATCAAGGCTGGAAATATGTGTACGGTGGTAGCAATCCCAACACTTCTTTTGACTGTTCGGGACTGACGCAATGGTGCTATGGAAAAGCTGGTATCTTCTTACCGAGAACGGCACAGGCACAGTATGACGCAACCCAACATCTTCCACTTTCGCAGGCAAAGGCTGGGGACTTAGTATTTTTCCATTCTACCTATAACGCTGGTTCGTATGTAACCCACGTCGGCATTTATGTAGGAAATAATCAGATGTACCATGCAGGCGACCCGATAGGATATGCAGACCTAAGCAGTAGTTACTGGCAACAGCACTTAATCGGTGCAGGACGAGTAAAATAATAGAAAGGACTTAGAAAATATGTTTAAGAAGAATAAGAAACAGACAGAAAATGTCAAAGAAAAAAAGGTGCGTACTGTCAAGGTAGGCACACATAAGAAAACCGTGATTGCGTTGTGGGTGGTGCTTATCGCAAGCGTGAGTTTTGGGGTGTATAAGAATTTTACCGCTATCGACCAGCACACGACTCACGAAAAAGAAATCATTGAGCTTCGCTTGCAGGATACCAACGGGATAGAAAATTTCGTGAAGAATTTTGCGAAGTCCTATTACACATGGAATAACAGCAAAGAAGCGATTGAAGCAAGGACGCAGGCAATCAACGGTTATCTGACAAAGGAATTGCAGGACTTGAATGTTGATACAATCAGAACGGATATACCGACCAGCTCCACAGTTACAAATGTGATTGTATGGAGTATTGAACAGTCGGGAACGGACACTTTTTCTGCTACCTACGAAGTAGATCAGCAGATAAAAGAGGGAGAACAGACAAGCAATGTAAAAGCAACCTATACTGTAAAAGTCTATGTGGACGCTGACGGGGATATGGTAATCGTTCAGAACCCTACCCTTGCACCAGCAATCGAAAAATCAGACTACGAACCTAAGACACCAGAAGCAGACGCAAGTGTAGACGCTGATACTGTCAATGACGCTACCGCATTTCTGGAAACATTCTTTAAGCTCTATCCAACAGCCACAGAAAAAGAGCTTGCTTACTATGTAGCTGGAAATGTGATTGAACCTATCGGCAGGGACTATCTTTATTCTGAATTGGTAAACCCTATCTTTACAAAAGACGGGGACAATGTGAAAGTCAAGGTTGCCGTGAAATTCCTTGATAATCAGACAAAGGCTACACAGATGTCGCAGTATGAGCTTGTGCTACATAAGGATAGCAACTGGAAGATTGTAGGATAAATGATACAGCGTGCATTTCTTAAATGAGATTTGCACGCTTCATTTTCTGCGCAAACACCATATAACACTTGACAACAGCATTACTCTGTTATATACTGTTTATACAGAAAGGAGCTGTGAGATGAAAATTATTATAAACCATTCTTCAATGATACCTATTTACGAGCAAATAGTAGAACAAGTTAAAGCTTTAATTCGGAATGGAAAATTAAAAGAAAATGATAATCTTCCGTCTGTTCGTTCTCTTGCAAAAGAATTAAAAATAAGTGCTCTAACTGTAAAAAAAGCATATGATAACTTGGAAAACGAGGGGTTTACGGTAACAATTCATGGAAAAGGAACATATGTTACTGCTACAAATACAGAGCTTTTATTAGAGGAACAGAAAAAGGAATTAGAAAGTGATTTAGAACGAATTATTCAAAAAGGCAGATGTTACGGTATCAGTGATGAAGATATAAAAAAACTATTTGAGTTAATTTTGGAGGGTTAGATATGTTAAAAATTGAGCATTTGAAAAAAAGTTATGAAAGCTTTTCGCTTGATTGTTCTCTTGAAGTAAAGAAAGGTCATGTAACTGGTTTGATTGGTCAAAATGGTGCAGGAAAAAGCACAACATTTAAAGCTATTTTAGGGCTAATTTCCTTTGATAGTGGAACTATCAATATTCTTGGAAAGTCATTACAAGATTTTACTGCAAAAGACAAGCAAGATTTGGGAGTAGTTCTTTCGGACTCTGGCTTTAGTGGATATTTAACAATCAATGATATTATTCCTATTATTGATAATTTATATCAAAATTTTGATAAATCATTTTTTATAGAACAAGTTAAAAAGTTTCAGCTTCCACGAAATAAAAGAATAAAAGATTTTTCAACTGGTATGAAAGCGAAAGTAAAAGTCTTAGTTGCTGTTTCACACAATGCAAAGTTGTTAATTCTTGATGAACCAACGGCGGGATTAGATGTAATAGCTAGAGATGAATTGTTAGAAATGCTAAGAGATTTTATAGAAAAAGACGAAGAACGCTCTATTTTAATTAGTTCTCACATTTCCAGTGATTTAGAAACTTTATGTGATGACCTTTATATGATACATCAAGGAAAAGTAATTATGCACGAAGATACTGATGTTTTACTAAGCGATTATGCACTACTTAAAGTTGATGAAGAAGAATATTCCAAATTAGATAGACAATATATTTTACGTACCAAAAAAGAAAGCTATGGATATAGTTGTTTAACTAATCAAAAACAATATTATGCTGAAAATTATCCTCAAATGGCGATTGAAAAAGGAAATATAGACGAAGTAATAACAATGATGATTAGAGGTGTTGAATAATGAAAGGTTTATTGATTAAAGATTTTAAATTGCTGAAAGGACAGAAAAACTTCTTTATGGCTATTACTGCTATATCTATAATAATGATAATAGTATCTCCGGGGACTTCGTTTCCGATTGGTCTCTTAGGTTTTGTGGGGGCATTATTCTCATTGAGTTCAATTAGCTATGATGAATTTGATAATGGAAATGCCTTTTTATTTTCTTTACCGATAACACGAAAAGATTATGTACTGGAAAAATATATTTTTGGATTGATTTCAGGAATAATGTTTTTGTTGTTGGGAACTGTTATTAGTTTAGTTGCTATTGGTATTACAAAAACAGGCAGTTTTAATGAAATTTTTTTAACAGCAGGTTCTTTATTTCCTACTATTTTATTGATTTTATCAATCATGCTTCCTCTTATCTTGAAATTTGGTGGAGAAAAAGGAAGAATTGCTATCATAGGTGTAATGGGACTTATATTTGTTATAGGACTGCTTCTTATAAAAACTACTGAATATTTAGGAATAGATTTATATGACTTAATAAATAAATTACCTAAATTTGAGCCACTAGTATATATAATATTATTTTTATTGTTTTCAGTTGTTATTTTAGGTATCTCCTATCTTATTAGCTTAACAATACTAAAGAAAAAAGAGTTTTAGAAAAGAGAGGTGTGCTTATGGACTTGACTATTTTGGTAGTAGGATTGATATTGGGTGTTGGTATTCCTTTAAGAAATAAGGCAATCAAAAAGCGTAGAGAAAATATGAAAGAGAAAGGAAATGAGGAAAAATGAAAAAATATGAATATTTAGAAATTGATTATACTGCGAAAGGTGTTGTGTTCCTTTGCACCGATAAACATAAGAAAGTTATAAATAGCTATGCAGAAAATGGGTATCGCTATGTTGGTTTTATACCTACAGAAATTGACGCAAAAGGTTGTATGCGAAAGATTGATTTAATTTTTGAAAAAGAAGATTAACTCATTTTAGGGAGTTGGTTCGAATGATAGGGTTAAAAAAACGAGATATTAAAAAAGCATTAAAGGCAGGTGCAAAGGCTGGCGGTATGTCATTAGCTGATGTACGGGAAAATATTGAAGCAACGATTGATGAAGCTATGAATAGCACCGACCCAGAGGTGCAGGCAAATTTCAAAA
>ENA-OUQO01000069-OUQO01000069.1-human-gut-metagenome-genome-assembly--contig:-NODE-69-length-60052-cov-7.852759_pt1 | contig 60052 bp, 56 predicted proteins | sample MGYA00237944_ERZ548825 | MGnify/ENA primary metagenome ERZ548825 (study PRJEB26490, sample SAMN05194700) | human gut metagenome | biome: terrestrial biome; feature: human-associated habitat; material... | reverse complement strand
TCGAAGAAACAAATAATACTGCAATGCAAAGGCGGTGAGACAAATGGAAACCTTTCTTGGAATCATGATCCCTTTCTTGGGTACGGCACTGGGCGCGGCCTGCGTGTTCTTTATGAAAAAATCCCTTGGTGATTTGGTGCAGCGCTCCCTTGCAGGCTTCGCCGCCGGGGTGATGGTGGCGGCGTCGATATGGAGTCTGCTGATCCCCGCCATCGAGCAGTCGGAGGGCATGGGAAAGCTGTCCTTCCTTCCTGCCTTTGTCGGCTTCTGGGTCGGCGTGCTGTTTTTGCTCCTGCTTGACCATGTGATTCCCCACCTTCATGTGGGCAGCAATCAGGCGGAGGGACCGAAAAGCAGGCTGGGCCGCACCACCATGATGGTGCTGGCGGTGACCCTACATAACATCCCGGAGGGAATGGCGGTAGGCGTCATGTATGCGGGCTTCCTCGCGGGGAACGCGCAGATCACGGCGGCAAGCGCGCTTGTCCTGTCCCTTGGCATCGCCATTCAGAACTTCCCCGAGGGGGCAATCATCTCCATGCCGCTGCGGGCGGAGGGCGAGGGCAAGGGCAAGTCATTTCTCGGCGGCGTGCTTTCCGGCGTGGTGGAGCCTATCGGCGCGGTGCTGACGCTTCTTGCGGCGCAGCTTGTGATCCCGGCGCTGCCGTATTTTCTGAGCTTTGCGGCAGGCGCCATGCTCTATGTGGTGGTGGAGGAGCTGATTCCCGAAATGTCGCAGGGAAAGCACTCCAACATCGGCACGGTTTTCTTTGCCGTGGGCTTCAGCGTGATGATGGTGCTGGATGTGGCGCTGGGATAGGCGCGGAGGCGCCGCTTCTTTTGCGACAGCTATGACATCAGCTACGCCGGTCTGCACCCGAAGCTCGTCTGGCATCGAACGAAAACGCTCGGTCGCGGCGACGACCGCTGGGATTTTTGCATGAAGACCGTTAGAAAAGAAAGGAGTCCCAAGAATGAAGCCTGACTACAAAAACTGGATCCCCAAGGGAATGCTGTTTTCGCTCATTGCGGGAACAGCACTATCGCTTGCGCTGCTGCTCGTTTTCGGCGTATTCGGCATCGGTGTGAACGGAAACAGGAGGATAAGACATTGCTGGATAGAAATATAAGAGGAATCGGCATCGCTCTGTGCTTATTGACTCTCTTTATCTTCCTATCCGGGTGCGGTTCATTGAAGGATGACACGCTGCTGATCGTCAACGTAGTGATTACGGAAGTCGATACAGGAAAGCAAACCATAACGGTAAAAGACGATGTCGATGAAAGCACTTTAGGCGAAGAATGTCTGATCGACTGTTCCTCCATTCCTATGGCCTATTGCGACTTTGCCACGCAGAAGGTTACAAGGATTTCTTTTGAGGATTTACAGGTCAATGATAAGGTTATTGTGAGTATCAGAAGCTCGGAAATAGAGAAATTCCGAAGCGACAGCGGCGGGGAAAATACAATCAAGGTCGAACAATTGCAGCTTTATACGCAAAGAGCTGCCGCAACACTTTCCTGAACTTCTTAGCCGCTTTTAGCGGTTTCCTCTTGGTTTTAATTCCTTTCCTAACATTTTGTGTTCCACATCTGCCTATGGCATTTTATGTGGTCAAAAGCAAAGCCTCGCCGGAGCAATTCCGGCGGGGCTTTGCAGTATTCTCGGCGTCCCGCTTTTTTCCTCTCAGTAAGCAACCTTGCTGTTCCACAGTCGCTTAGATTTTCCTTCTGTATGGTTTCCACAACCAGCTTCTTGAATTCCGGCGTATACCGTTTGGTCTGTACTCCCTTTGGCATAGTTAAACACCCCCATTCCTTAGTACAAGTATTCTATCATACTTGTCTAACAAATGGGGTGCTGTTCAGCGTGGATAGGGAAATCGTGCAAAGCGAAGGAGGAAAACATACCGATACGATTTTGTCCGCAGAATGATCAATAGCAGTACGCAGCTTAGAGGATGCGCCATAAGAGAACACCGCAAGAAAGCGACTTCTCCGGCCGACTTCCGCCGCATCCTGTTTTTGATTCCTTTCCAAGGAAAACGGGGCCGCTTCAAGGTCTGGGCATGGACGCTATGCTTCGTCCACAGCTCCATATCACCAAGTTGCACGTGCGATATCAGGTCATTTGTGCGCAATTCGCATTCCGATGGCTCGAGCGTTACCGAGCTTTTTCTTTCCTCAAACCGAAGAGAATGAAGGGTATTCCTATTAATCCAAATACTAAAAACGAAAGGCACACGGTTGTATAATTCTTATGAGTCTCATAAATACGACTGCCCAAGATTGGGCCTATGATAGATGCTGGAATCATCTGTAAGGATATGATGGACAGGTCAAATGAATAGTTTTTCGCGCCCAAAAGAGCGCGAACCAAGCAAGCGCATAAGCTCGCCATTCCACCGTAACCAATACTAGGCAATAAGCACCCGATGAAAAACAAAGGATATGCGCCCGTCTCAAATGCAGGACGATTGCCAGGATGACCAGAATATTATCCAGTAGTATGCTTTTTATTGTTTCCAACCGTATCAAACAGTTTTCCGATACTCAACCGACCTATGCATACAAAAACTGGAATAATCCCAGACGTCAAATTTGCTAAAGCTGCGGGGACGGCAAATACCAATGTCATCTGCGTCGCGCTCCCCACGATCGCCAAGCCAATCGTGGTAATCATCATGAGCCAAATTAATGAGCAAACAACCGGGCGCGAACGCAAAACAGAAACAACAGACTCCGGAATGGTATCCTTTTCCTCCCTCAATTGCGTTTCCAAGGAGGGGCCTTGGGTAAATAAAAACCAGCGAAGGAAAACAGTGCGCCTTCTGCAAGGCCAAACGATACCATCGCGCCGCGCCAGCCGAAGGCATTCAGCAAGCATTCCGCAATAGCGGTAATCGGGAACGTGGCCAGTCCATAACAAGCAGGCAGCACACCGTTGCAGACGCCGGTGTTTTTCGGGAACCATGTAATCGCATACCCTAACAGAGTATTGTACACAATGCCCACGGCACAACCGCACAACATCCCATAACCAATAAGTATCCCCGTCTGAGTAGGGCAAAGCCCTGTCAGCAAAAACCCTCCGAGCAAAAGCGTCCCGCAGGTCCGCAGTTTTGCGGAAACCGTCCAGCAGGGCTGCAAAAATCCGCTGAGGATTGACCCAACGCAGTGGGAACATATGGACACAGTGAACACAATAGAAGTCGCAATACGGCTCCAATGATTACTCTCCTCCAGATGTGCTGCAAACACCGACTACGCATACAGAATGGCCGCCAGCATCAATAACGTGCTGCAAAGAAACAGAACTTTTCTTGGATATAGCTTCATTGTCCTAAAGAGTGATCCCCCTTGTGTGAAATCTCCAAGGGGGATCGCATGGCGTCTAACAAGTTTTCTATTTTTTCCTAGCAAAGAACATGCGGAAATCGATTTTCTCCGGCACCTCGATCTCCTCTGCGCGAAGCGTTCGACCTTCTCGTGCGGCAATCGCCTGCTTGCAGAAGATAAACTCATTTGGCAGTGAGTTGTCTCCCTCCCGGAGATCGGGGATCTCGAGGCCTCCGTTCTCCTCCAAGATTTCCAGCGCATCGTCCGGGCGCCCCGTATGTGCAAGCGCAAAAGCATGATACGCTTTAATCATGGGTGCCTTCCTCTGTTCTGCAGAAAGCTCATCATACACGGAGTTCATCAGGTCATACTCGCCAGCCTCATACGCAAAGCGGAGAGTTTCTTTGGCCAATGCTAAATCGGATGGATTCAAAGAACGCGCCTTTGCCATGAGGTATGCACTGAGATGCTCATCACCCATCACGCGCCAAACATTTGCCAGACCGTGATAGCCCCAGGTACTTTGTTCGAGCGCCATGGATTTTTCAAAAGCTTCAAGCGCTTCTTCGTATAGACTGCGTGCAAAATAGCATAAACCGATATTGTACCAGGCGTACCAGTTATTTGCATCTGCAGCCTTGACTGCCTTCTTGAGCAATTCAAACCATTCATTCTGCACAATAAAGGAGGCCGGAGCCGCCTTGGGATCGGGGCAATCTAAATACCCGTTTTTCAGGAAACGCATCCAGACGTTCTGCTGCTCCTCCAATGCTCCGAAATCCAAATATTCCGCAATCGGCTTTCTGCCGAGGGACTCTTGAATGGCATTGTCGAGAGCTCCCCACCCTTGCCCCTTCATCACCACATCTGCGGGAGAGGTTGCCATCTTGTATGTAGAGGTCAAGAGCTCATCCATCGTTTCCTCTGGCAACACCTCGTCAAGCCACTTCTGAACGGTCTGTTTGCTTGTCTCCCATTCGCCGTGTACTCTGCTTGGTTCAAAATCAACGGCGCCATACGCCTCAAGCCACTCCCACGCAGATTGCGGCGGCATCGGGAGGCTCTCATTCTGGGTCGGAGCAAGACCGGCCTGAATCTCAAGGTATGGCTGATCATACCCGGTTCCTCCGGTGAGGAATTTCTGCCAGTTGTCGCCGCCGACAGAAGTGCCCCAAACGAACAATTTGCGACCCTTCAATCGTCTTGTCGAGGCATGAATGATGCCCTGTCCGTTTGGCCTTACATATGCCTCGTACTTCCGCTGTCCATCCGGGATATTGTAGAAGTGATCGACAACAATACTGTGATTGGTCGGATAGGAGAGATCCACGCCGTCAACAACGGGAATGTTCATTTTGTACACAGGATCTTCGTCCTGATTGATATATGCCTCGTTGGCGGGCACAATCACGCGGGCACCCTCTTCCTGCTTGACCGCAATCGTGCTCCACCAATAGACCGGCTTAACCTCGGTCGATCCATTAACCATGCGCATTCGTGCGAACAGAAACGGAAGGTGATCCTTAAGGAAGAATTCCATTTGGAAGGTGTTTGCGCGAATACGCTCGAAAGCATATAGGCGCAAAACAGGCGTTCCGTCATCCAGCTTTGTTTTCGCTGCAAAAATTGGTGAACACGTCAATGCGGAATGTCCACGGACGCCGCAGTTCCATTCCACGCCGCCAGAAAACCACGCGTTACGAACCGCAAAGTTGCACGGACGGAAAACCGGATTATTAATAATGAGATCACGCTTGTTGACCTTGTCATACAGCGACCACATACGGCCGCCGAGCTGCGGCACAAACGTAGCTTTTAAATAATCGTTTTCCAAGACCGCCACGTCGAACTCCTGATTCTCGTTCTTACGGTCATAATCGTCTTGGCTGGTATATGGAAGCATGTGCAAAATGTTCCCATAATTGATATAGAGCCCCTCCGATTCGTCCAAAATGCTGGTTTTTTCAAACATTTTCTGTTTATAGAGAATCGGATAATTGCCATCCTTTCCAAGGTGCGACCCTGGAATGTTCATTTTTTCAAACGTTAAGGTGCTCATCGTATACTCCTTTCCTATCAATACGCAACCTCAACCGGCACGCCCTTTTCGGCTGATTCAATAATAGCAAGTAGCGCAATGCAGGTCTTGCGAGAGTCCTCCAACGTCACTCTGAACTCCTGTCCGTCAACTAACCGATCGATAAAATCGCGGATGCTTTCATATGACAGTCCCTTACACTTGCCGAACACAAAGTTGCTGACAAGGATGTCAGGCACAACCATCTTCTCCTGATCCGCAAAGGTGATCAAATCATGGTTTGAAAGGTTCAGGTTTACCATTCCCTCAGTACCCATGATGGAAAACCGAAAATCATTCACGTTTCCATTTCCGTTCGGGGTGACCCAACCGTTCTCCATATGCGCAATGCCGCCGTTGCAGAATTCAATCGTCGTCAGATAGATATCCGGTGTATCAACGCCCTCTGCCCGGAGTATTCCCTCGCGTTTGACGGAATAGACCCTTTTAACCTCGTCGTTAAACAACCAGCGCAGCGTATCCAGCGAGTGACTGCCCAGGAACCAAAGGATCGATGATTTTGCCGCCCAAGAGAGCATATCGGTAGCAACCCACTTGCAGTCGCTATGGCGAATATACGCCGTATAAGGCGTTCCGAGCTTGCCAGCATCAATCAGCTGCTTGCAGGTATTGAACGGCGCATTCCACCGGTTGTGCAAATCGACCATGCAGCGAACGCCGTTGCTCTTTACCGCCGCAACAATTCGTTCTGCATCCTCGCGCGTCGTTGCCAGTGGCTTCTCGATCAACAGATGCTTTTTGTGTTCCGCAAAGCAGCAGGCAATATCGGCATGCGCAAAGTCTGGTGTGACAATTGCAACGGCATCGATATCCGCCTTCTCTGCCATCTCTCTGTAATCACTGTAAACTTCCTGAATGCCAAACTTATCCGCAATTGCCTGTGCGCGGGCTCGATTCATATCGCAAATTGCCACCGGTTCAGCATTGACATGCTCTTTATAGATATAGGCATGTGTTTCACCCCAAGTACCCGCGCCAACAATACCCATTTTGATTTTCTTTTGCATTTTTGTACACTCCTTTGCTTTGCAAATAATCATTCGTATTTGAACTTCTCCGTTGGATGTGCTTATCAGCCTTTAACTGCGCCAGCCGTCATACCCGCTACAAGATGTTTTTGCAGCAGCCAGAAAATGACGACTACAGGAACGGTTATCATAACAGCGCCCGCCATCAAGGTGCCCCAGTTGGTATCGTACTGTCCTTGAAAACTTGCAATGCCAATGGGCAAGGTCCAGTTTTCGTAACTCCGCAGCAATATGCTCGCAAATACATACTCGTTCCACCCAGAAATAAATGCAAATATCGTTGTCGCAGCCAAACCTGGCAAGGATAGCGGCAATACAATTCTGGTAAATACCTGAAAGCGATTGGCACCGTCGACCATGGCCGCTTCATCTATCGTAGGAGAAATGGAATCGAAATATCCTTTCATCATCCAAGTACAGAACGGAACGGTGAAGGTTGTGTACGCCAGAATCAGACCAATCATGTTATCCAACAAATTCAGATTGCTCATGATGATGTACAGCGGAACAATGATAAGAGCACCCGGTATCACCTGCGTGGTCAAAATTAAATAGGCCAATGTATTGCGTCCACGGAAACGGAATCTGGCAAGCCCATATGCACCCAATGTCGCAATGATCAGTGAAAACAATGTGGTACACAAGGATGCAATCACACTGTTTTTGAGCCATGTGGTAAAGCTAAAGGCGCCCGTTGTCGCTAACATGTTGCGATATCCGTTAAGTGTTGGCGCTTTGGGGAATAGTGTAGGGGGAGCATACACCTCGCTTGCAGGCTTAAACGATACAGAAATCATCCAGCAAAAGGGAAATATGCAGAACAGGCAGACAATTAAAGCGACAACAATGATCCCAATTTTTAAGCTGAGCGGTTTCTTCATGCCTTTTCTCCTTTGTTCAGGGCTCGGAAATAGATTCCTGTAAAGATGCAGCTTGCCAGCAACATGAGCATACCGACAGCCGAAGCCTTTCCGAAATCAAAGTACTTGAACGCTGACTGCTGTACATATATCGTAAGAATTTCGGTTGCATGCGCAGGACCGCCTTTCGCCAACAAATACGCTATTGCATAATCCTTGAGCGTCCAAATTACAAGAAGCAGAAAGACTACCATTGACACAGGCTTAAGCGCCGGCCAAGTAATATGGTGAAGTTGCTGCAGACGCGACGCGCCATCCACAGTGGCTGCTTCATACATCTGCTGGTCAATACTCTGCATGCCTGCAAGAAGCATAACCGCAACAAAGGGGAACCCCTTCCAAATATTGACCGCCATGGCAGCCGGCAATGCTAAATTCTTGTCCAGCAGCCAACCTAGGTTTTGTGAGAGAATTCCAGCGCCTGACAAGATTGCGTTAATAATTCCATAGTCTTTGTCATACATCAGTATCCAGACAAGGCACGCCACTACTTCAGGAACCGCCCAAGGTATAATGACCAATGCGCGCGCCAAGCCGCAACCGCGGAATTTCGTATTCAAAGCCAGAGCAGTAACAAATCCGAGCGCAAAACGCGCAAAGACTGTCACAACCATATAAATCAACGTTACTCTCGCGGAGTTCAGAAACAGGTCGTCCTGAAAAACACTGCGATAGTTCTGAATCCCTACAAAATAGTGCCCATCCGCCGAAGGTTTTGTCATTTTCCAATACTGCACGCTCATAAGGGCGGCCTTCAGAATCGGATAAGCTAAAAAGACTGCAAGAATAACAACCAATGGGAGAATAAATAACACGCCGTTCTTAGTGTCGCTCTTTATTCTCAACCTTTTCATAGGGTAATCCTCCATCAAATGCGTAACAATTCAGAAGATTTCCGAATCACCCGCAGCATAGCGTTTCAGGTGAGGTAGAGGGAGCCCCCTCTACCTCACATTTTCAATTGTTAGGACTTAGGAACCAAGGATACCAGCCATCTTGTCTCTGGCTGCATCAAGAATTGGTTTAACATCCACCGAAGTGTTGTTGAACATCTCGGCCGCAGCATCAATCATAACCTGGTTAAGCTCGTTGTATTCCGGAATCGCCGGGTCAGAAACCAACGTGGTATAGTAGTTGCTGATAAAGTCATAGAACAGAGCGGATAAGGGGTATGCATCCTTGTACTCCTGAGAGGAAGCATACTCGGCGCTGGCGGGAATTTGACCGCAATCTGCAATAATCTTCTGCGCTTCTTCGCTGGTCATCCAAAGCAGGAAGTTCCACGCCTCTTCGGGATGCTTACAATTGCTGCTGATTAGGCTAAGCACCGGATAGTTCTGCGGATTTGGCTTATAGGTTGTCCCGTTGTAAACGACATCGAACTGAGGAATAATGCCGATGTCCTCCATCATTGCAGCATCATGCTCCTGGCACATACCGATGAACCACGGACCATCCATGCAGAAAGGCACTTCGCCGTTCCAGAACATTTCGCGGGAATCCTTCTTATCCAGCACCAGCTTCGCACAGTTTTCCTTAGCGATGAAGTCATTCCACCACTGAGCAGCCCAAACGTTGGCGTCGGAATTGCAGTTAAGACGTTCGGCAGTGTACGGACCGCTCTCGCCATCCTTGAAATACAGGCCATTGGAAACAGGTCGGGCAATGAGACGGTTCCATTCGCTGACGGAGAATGCATGGGTTCCGTAAACCACGCCGATTGCAACATTATCACCGTTGGAGAAAACACGGCAGGCGTTAAGGAAATCGTCCTGCGTCTTAATGGAATTGGGGTCGATACCCTTCGCTTCCAGCATTGACTTGCGATAGAACATCGCCGTCGTGCCCCAGGAATAGTTCGAGAGGGCCAGCGTTTTGCCGTCGTAAACACCGGTCTCCTGACCGGTCAGTTTACCCTCCAGCCCCGTAGCAGCAAAGTGCTCCGTCAGATCAAGGAACGTGCCGCCTTCTCTCAGCGACTGATAGGAAGCAAGATTTTCCGGATAGATCTGTACAATATCCGTTTCGTTATTGGCCAAGATCTCGGAGGTAAGATTGTTCCAAAAATCTCCATAACCTGCGCCAGAGATAGAAATCTCAACGTTCTTATTCTGCTTGTTATACGCCTCGACGAGACGATCAATAACCGCACGATGCGGCGCCTCGACGTAGAGGAAGGTTGCCATGGTCAATGTAACCTTATCTGCCTTGGTTGGCGACGTCTGAGTTGACGACGTGGTATCACTGCCTGCCGTCGCTCCGTTGCTCGGCTGACCGCCGGCAGTATCTTTGCTACAGCCGATCATGGTGAGAACAAAGGCAAGGGCTAACAATAGAGCAATCCACCGTTTGGAAGTTTTCATTTTCTTTCCTCCTTAATGATTGAAGTAGTTCTGGATGTTTCGACCATTCTTTCTATTCTGTTCAACCTCCTTATTCCGTATTGCTTTATGCCTGCTGTGTTGCATATAAATAGTCTTCAATAACATCGCCGATATGATTCTCAAGAATGGCAACCGGTTTGTTTTCTAGCTTTCCCTGTAAAATGCGTTCGGCTTGCCACGGCAGATACTGATGCAGCAATGCGTATGGGATAGCAACGCTTTCAAGGTTCTTACACAAGGTCTCCGTTGCTTTTTTGACTGTCTTCTCAGAAAGGTAATATCGAGATCGATCGGACAAACTGAACGCTCTTTCGAACTTTTGTTGTTGCAATGAACCATGATAATGCTTTACCCAATACCTGTCGTTCGCAACCATTGCGGATTCCAGGTTTTCTCGGAATCTGCTGCATGTATCCGCCGTTGATCCAGGTAACTCTCGCTCAACCATTTCTAAAGCGAACAGGTCTTCTCGGGCGGCAAAGGTCAATGCCGGCCCAACCTTGCACCAAGGCATCTCCAGCGATAGCGAACAATACTCGGACAGCTTACAGTGATTAACGCAGGAAAGGCCTATTACCGTGGACTCGCAAGCTTTTGCCTTCAAGCTTTCAAGCGCCAGCATAATTTCCGATGTGCTTCCGGAGCGCGAAACCGGGACAATCACCGCATCCTTGGCCAAATTGGTATAACGCTCCGCATGGATTGCAACGTCGCCTGCGGCAACCGCAAAGGATGGCGTCGCAGATCGCATATTGACCGTATCCCCGCCATCGATTTTGCAAGAGAGAAGCTTGAGCCGCAGCCCATAAAAACAACAGATTTCGGTTTGGTTTTCAGCAGCAATTCCCGGATTGCTGTTAAATTATCATCTAAATATGCCGCGCACTTTTCCATGGCAGCAAACTGATCCTGAATTTCCGAATAAATGAGACTCATGATACGTTTCCCCTTTCCGTTGCTTCAAGCAGTTCAAATGCAAACTTCGCTGCGCCAAAGACGGCGGCGTCATTTCCCGCGGATGCATAAACAATCCGTGTGTTCTTCATATACGCGCAGACCTCATTCCTATAGCGTTCCGCCAACGTCTTTCCCCACACATCTCTCGTATCCGCGATGCCGCCGCCAATCAGGATTGCCTCAGGTGCGCATAGATTGGAGATATTTATCATCAAAAGCTTCAGTCCGTCAATAAAATCATTCATTACGTTCAGGGCGATTGGATCTCCAGCGCGATAGCGGTCAAAGAACTGATAACCCGAACTCAAGCACTCTTTCCCCAATTGAAGATTATAGTTTTGCCAAAGAGCCGTCCCGCTCACATAGCGCTCAGCGCATCCCTTTTGGCCACAGGAGCACGGGAAGCCCTGAGGATGCAGAATAGTATGTCCGATCTCGCCCGCACCGTATCGGCTACCATACCAAAACCGCCCATGATCCACAATTGCTCCGCCAAGGCCTGTTCCAATGATAATCCCTGCGACAACGTCAAACTCGCGAGCCGCACCTTGCCAAAGCTCCCCTTTGATCGCGCAATGACAATCGTTGTGTATGCAAATCGGAATCTCTCCCCAATCCGCCCGGAGTTCCTCGCCCAAATGCCTCCCGTCCCAGTTTGCATGAACGCCGCAATCCAAAATGATCCCCCTCACCGGGTCGATTCTGCCATTGGCGCCAATACCGACAACATCAATTTGAAATTTTGATCGGAACTGATTGAAAATATCCGTGTAAATCTCAACCAAACAATCGCCATCTCTTTGGGGAATGTTATACCGGACTTTGGACAGAATGTCGCCTTCCTGAGTTACAACTGCCCCAATAACTTTTGTTCCGCCGGAATCAATTGAAAGCGCATTCATTTTTTACCCCTCTTTCCAGAAACAAATTAATCAAGTTTCTTTGTTTGAGTCAACTGACGAATATGGTATGCAATCAAAATGAGACTGGGTCGTCTGTTGTTTATGATATTAATTATAGAGCGATGCTACTTTTGCGACAACGGACATGTGACCGCAAGTATGGTAAAATCGTCCGAATTGTTTGACATTTTTTATGGTTGGCTATATACTCAGCTGTATCATCATAGTTGGGGGCAATCAAATGGCGTTGATCTTCAATTTTGAAAAGTTGGGAGAGCTTCTGAATAGCTTATACCTTATTACCAATCGAAAAATAACCCTGAAAGATGACAACTTCAATGATGTTATTACGAGCAATACGGCTTGCGAATTCTGCAAACTGATTCAGAGCATGCCGCATGGACTTACATTGTGTCAACAGTGTGATATGCGGGCTTTGACCCATGTGAGAGAAAAGAACCGACTTCACATCTATCGCTGCCATGCCGGCTTAATTGAAGTCGCCGTTCCCGTAATGGAGAAAGGCCAACTCCTTGCTTACCTTATGTACGGACAGGTTTTGGACGACTCTTCTTTAGAAGAACAATGGACGATCGTAGCGCAGCGCTGCAAATGGCATGACAACCTGTCGGCGCTGCACGATGCCTTTCACAAACTCGACCAGCTGGAGCGTTCTACACTTTTGGCATATGCAGATGTTCTGTCCGCCTGCGCCTCCTTTATATGGCTGCGGGAATATGTAAAACAGACGGAGCTCGATGAGCCTCAGTTGATTCTATCCTATATTGATAAAAATCATATGCGACCATTAACGCTTCGAACGATTTCAAGCGAATTGGGGATTGGGCGAACGAAGTTGTGTGAAACCGCGAGGAAAGCCTTCTCCCGCAGCATTCATGATTTAATACTGCTGCGAAGAATCGACAGTGCAAAGAAACTGTTAACCACCAGCGACTTGACAATCGGGCAAATAGCGGAATCCGTTGGAATGAACGACTGTAGTTATTTTGTGAAAGTGTTTAAAACCGCAACAGGATACACGCCTTCAAAGTATCGAAAACATGGAGATGCAGATAAAGAGCTCGACAACAATATGCCAGCCACAACAGAGTATATGAATTTGATGAAAACTGAGGGCGACTTGCTTGACAACCATCTGTAATGTGCGTATCTGTGATGGCGACTCGTTCAGATGTGAAGCCGGAATCATCTTTACAGATGGATATGTTACTGGTTTTCGTGACCGCCCTGATGGAATTGCCATGCAAGGCATGAGGATATCATACTTCGCTTAAGGGCTGCGCCTGAAGGACTAGGCCGAAGCCCAAGATAAGCGGCCCGCACGGGATTTGACGCTCCATGCGAGCGCTTTTATCAACGATAAAGTCTTACAAATCCGCCCAAGCCTCCCACCCAAACGATACTCTGTGAATTCGGCCTCCTTGCGCATAGCGGCAACTTTATTCCGCGCGTCCGCGTACCGCCTAAATCGATCCGTTCATGAAAACGCTCGTTACCCTGTTTTGTTGCCCCACTGGGTGCCCGGCACATGGCGGAGATCAAGGGCTTTGCGGAGGACTTTGACCTGCTGCAAAAGGTGGAGGTGCTCGGGATCCCGCTGCTTCAGGAACGCCGACAGAGCGATGCGCCCATGTGCGCGAACGTGGACATGTATTCCGGTCTCGTTTACAGCATGCTTGGCATCCCGGAGGACGTGTTCACTCCGCTGTTTGCTTCCGCACGCATTACCGGCTGGTGCGCAAACCGCATTGAGGAGCTTGTGACCTGTCACCGCATCATGCGCCCTGCCTACCGCGCCGTGACCATCCACGGCCACTATACGCCGATGGGAGAGCGTTCGCAGCGGTTGTTCGGCGAGATCGAAAACAGGTAGCCGCAGGCGGTCTCTTCGGTCGGCCGCCGATATGAGATGTAAAAGGCCGGCGTCCGAAACGGCAAAACCCGGACGCCGGCCCTTCTTTATTGTTTTTTACAAGTCTCTTTCCCGAAAGCTCTCCCTGCCGTGGGCGCCCGTCTCATATGGCGCGCTTCCTCCATGCCGGTTTGTTTTCAGTTCTGCTTACTGCCGCGTCTGCGTGACGCAAAGCTCAATGCAAGACCCGACGCACTGATCACGAACAGAAACAGCGCAAGTCCCAGCGGTGTGTCATCCCCTGTCGGCGGGATATCCTCGCCGGAGCCGGGGCGGTAATGATTCAGGATGGTAACGTTCAGTGTGCCGTCCTGCAACAGCTCTTCGCGGTATTCCGGGACGAAACCCTCCGGAACCGGATCCTCCGCCACGCTGTACCGTATGCGTCCCTCCGGCTTTGGCAGTCTGCAATAGCTGGCTTTCCAACCGCTTTCCTGATTCAGCTTCATGGGTTCCAGCGCCAAACCGTCGATCATCAGGTAGATCGTCAGTTCTTTTTGGGAATCCTCAGGCGTTTTCTCATCCCATATCTTTTGCACATTTACCACATACTCCTCCTGCGTGCCGATAATGACTCCGCCGTTTGAGCCGATCCCGCCGCCGAAGCCCGCCGCGTTGCCCGAAATGATCAACTTTGCTTCCCGCTCTGCCAGCGTCTTTGCGTTCTTTTCGGGCATGGATTTCAGCGCGTAATTCTCCGCGCCATGCTCGATGGCTGTATAGGGGCCGACCGGGTTTGCCGGATCAAAGCGCGGGATCGAGCTGTCAACTTCTCCCGTCGAGGAAATGTAAGCCGGATTATTGTTATACACGCCGCCGTCTCTGTACCAGAAACAGGCGCCGCCGCCCAACATGCGATCCGCAAGCGTCAGCTTCCCTTCGCCGGAAACGAACGCGAGATCGTCTCCCGCACCGTCTCTGTCCCTTGTCGCGTTTTCAAAAACTGCCCCGCCGTTTGTCACGTAGACCTCCAGCGAACCCGTCGGGCAAAGCCAGATGCCGCCGCCCATCGTATATGCCGTGTTCTCTGTCACGAGTACGTTGTACAGTCTGGCCGTATACGGTTTTACACTGACATAGACCCCGCCGCCTCTGCCGTTTGCGGTGTTATCCGTGATTCTGCCGCCTTCAAGCACGGCTCCGTTTGTATTGATGTAAACGCCGCCGCCGGATTTATTCGCTTTATTCTTGGAGATCTCGCCGCCGGTCATATGGAATTTTGCGTCGCTTGCAAAAATCTGACTGTCATTCATCGCAACGCTGATGGAAAGACCGCCGCCGTAACCGTTCTTTGTCCCGGTGCCGTCCGACTCGTTTCCAATGATCTTGCCGCCGCTCATGTTGATCGATACGTTTCCGATCCCGCATACGCCGCCGCCCTGCATCGCAGCCATATTCCCTGTGATCAGCGCATCGCCGGAAATGTTCAGTTCTGCGTTTTTATCGGCTTCGCTCCATGCATATGCAAGAATGCCGCCGCCTCCGCCGTTTGGCGCAAGGTTTTGATTGTTTCGGATCGTTCCGCCGGTCATGTCCATTTTGGCTCCGGCGCGCACTGTGACAGTCCCGCCAAGCACCGTATTCGATTGACAGTTTTCAATCACGCCGCCCGACATATTGAAGTAGCCGTTCACAAAGACAGCCGCAGCCTCCTGCGCCGTGATCCGTTTGCTTCCGCTCAGCGTTGCGTGTTTGAGATAGACGGACGCGCCCTTCTCCACCGTAAGAAGATTTCCGGTAAACGATTTGCTCACCTCGCTGCCAAGCAGCCGCAGTGCAGTGTCGTCGGTTCCGTCCAGCGCAAGCACGGCGCCGTTCTCTACAAGGAACAAGACGTTCAGCGTCTTTGCCGCAGCGATCGTCCTCGTTCCGTCCTGATTCACAAGCCGGATATTCTTCCCGCCGGGTACCACGATCGTTTGCTCGGCGAGCACATTGGCGCTCAATGCAATCGTTGTTTCCACGCCGTCGGGCGCGGCGTCGATCTGCGCTTGCAGCCACGCGGCATTTTTCGCGTCCGGATCCAAATAGGTAACGGAAAAACCGTTCGTCAGCGCCCCTGCGAGCAGCGCATCCATAGAGCCATATGCTCCGTGCACCGTGACCGGCACAGTGGTTTCATAAAAATCGCTGCCCGAAAAAGCGTCCGCCGCGATGTCGGAGTACTGTGTGCCGCGAAAAATGATTCCCTTAATGCCCCAGCCCCATATGTTCGCAAACGCCTTGCGCGGCAAAGCCGTCAGTCCTTTTCCGAGCGTCAGAACATAGGCGGAACTCACATAAGCACCATCAAATGCGCTCTCGCCCATGGAAATAACGCTGTCCGGAATCGTGATATCGCCTTTCAATGCCATACAGCCAGCAAAGGCGCTTTCTCCGATGGAGAGCAGTCCCTCCGCGAGCGACAGCTTGGCGCCCAGATACTGATCGGCAAACGCTTTTGCCGCAATGGAAGTCACACGATATGTTTGGCCGTTGTACTGAATGATTCCCGGGATCGTCAGAGAGCCGTTCACGGGTTTTCCTCCCATTACCTCCGCCGTAAGGCCGGAAGTATCCAGAGAATACCTGATCTGATTGATCGTTACCTGCGTATCCGCGTGCGAAACCGTGCCGTCCAAACAAAGCACGAGCAAGAGGCAGAGCGCGAGGCTTGTGACCCGAAGCAGCTTACATAGCAGTCGTGCGCTTACTCTTTTCAAAATCAAATCTCTCCTGTTATTTTGTTATTTCTTCCAATATTAACGTCATATTTTACCATAAACATACGGACTTATCAACGGATTCCGTCGTTTGCTATTCCTGCAAAGCAGAAAATTAGTGTCTGTAAGGAAGCATTGGTTCCCCTGCGAACGTTCGCGCAACGAGGGAACAAACATTCAAAGAATAAAAAACTGCGAGGCAATGGTTTTTTCCGTTGCACCGCAGTTTGCTTTTATTCTTCTGTGCGGCGATCTGTACAATGCCGCGCTTGTCTTCAATTGCCCTCTGTCTCCCAGTCTTTGCAAACGTCCACCCAATCGGCTGCGGCGGCATAGCGCTCCAGTTCTTTACAGGTCAGCTCGACAGCGCTGTTGCTGCTGCCCGCCGCAGGAAACACCGTTTCAAAGCGGCGCAGCGATATGTCGAGATACACCGGCACTCCCTCGGGCAATGCAAAGGGACAGACGCCGCCCACGGCATGACCCGTGAGCTGTTTCGCTTCCTCCGGCGTGAGAAACCGGGCTTTAAAATGAAAGCGATCCTTGAATTTTCGGTTATCGATCTTCGCGTCCCCCGCCGTTACGATCAACATACAGCCCTCGCCCTCCGCATCTCGAAACGAAAGCGTTTTTGCAATGCGGGCCGGTATTACATGCGCCGCCTCCGCCGCAAGCTCTACCGTTGCAGAGGAAACGGGAAACTCCAAAATGCGGTGTTCGATCCCAAAGGGGCGAAACGCCGCTCGAACCTTTTCGATGGACATGAACGGTCTCCTTCTGTTTGTGTTCCATATTCGCCGCAGAGATCTCTGCGCCTGTACTATTCTACACCCGCGCCGAGGATTCGGCAACCGGTGCTGCCGCCGCGCCGCCCGGTGTCGGCGTACAAGAAAGACCGCCGCGTACAAGGCGAACGGTCTTTTTCTTGCCTGTTCTGTCTGCTATACCTTTATTCGTGCCGGAGCGCCTCGATCGGGTTGAGCTTCGAGGCCTGGATCGCCGGGACTGCACCGAAGAACAGGCCAACAACAAAGGAGAACACAACCGCGGCCACGATGATATAGCCGCTGATAAAGATCGGCACCTGCGAGATCTTGGAAACAATGAACGCAAGCGCGACGCCGACGATCACGCCCAGCACGCCGCCGATGCAGGTCAGCACGCCCGCCTCCGTCAGGAATTGCAGCGAGATCACCCTGCGCCGCGCGCCGAGCGCCTTCTTCAGACCGATCTCCCGCGTGCGCTCCGTCACGGACACCAGCATGATGTTCATAACGCCGATACCGCCGACCAGCAGTGAAATGGACGCGATCCAGATGAGCTGCCGGTTCGTTGCGCTCGACAGCTCCTGCAGCTGCTTTGCGCGCTCCAAAAGGTCGTCGCTCGCATACTTCACTTCGCCGGTATCCTTCGTAAAGCGCCCGTTCAGCACGGCCGCAGCCTTTTTCCCCGCTTCGGTCATGGCCTCCGTGTTCCTTGCCCGCACCACGAGCGAGACCGGCTCGTCATACTTGTAAATGACCGGCCAGGTCCCTATAGGGATCAGCACCTTGCCGCCGCTCGAATCCATGTAGGTATAGTATTCGTCAATGGTATTGATCACGGGCGTAAAGGCCGCGGACTGGGCGATCTCGCCCACGATGATGTACGGCTCGCCCTTGATCTCAACGGTCTGTCCGATCGGATTCTGTCCGAGGAACAGCGTGTCCGACGCGCTCTTATCGATGAGCGCGACCTTTCTGTACTCGGAAAAATCCTCCGGGACAAAGCTGCGTCCGGCGCGGAGCTGATAGCCGTAAACGTCCATGTAGTTCTCATCCACGCCGAGGATCGTACCCTGGCTCAAGCCCGTTTCGCCGTGATATACCGCCTGCCACGCGTTTCTCTTGTAAAACAGCGCAGCGTCCTCGACCTCCGAAATCTCGCGGATCTCCTTCAGGATGCTCGCATCGAGAATGGGAACGCCCTCCGGAACCTGCTCGTATTCGAGCTGCATCTCATAGTCTCCCTGATACAGCTTGATCGTCACTGTATTGTTGCCTGCGCCGATCAGGTTCTGCTTGATCTGCTCGTTCGTACCCATAATGGTCGATGAGATCGCGATGATGGACGCAATGCCGATGATAATGCCGAGCATCGTCAGCATACTGCGCAGCTTGTGCGCCCAAATGCCGTCCAATGCGCTTCTCAGATATTCACTCATTCACTGCCTCCGTTTCAGCCGTCGCGGGCGACGCCAGCTTCATCGCTTTCCTTCGTTGTCTTGACCGGCGCGCCGTCATGCACGTCCTTATTGTAGGGGAACGCGATCATGTCTTCCTCCGTCAGCGTCGTTCCCACAAGCTCCACATAGCCGTACATGACCTTGCCTGGCTTGACCGTTTCCTGCCGCAGCTTTCCGTCGCGCGCCACAAACACATAGCTCACGCCGTCGATCTCGCGCACGAAGGCCTGGCTCAGATACAGCGCCGTTTCCGCGCTCTCGTCCTGCTGCAGCCGGAATTCGACGTACTGCCCCGCTTGCAGCTGATCGCCGTCCTCGATATAGATGCGCAGGGCGTATCCCGAGTTGTTGGAGTTCCCGCCCCGGTAATAGTTGGTCGTGACGGGGACCGTATCGACCTCCGTGACACGGCCCGTACAGGTCGTCCCCGTATCGTAGCATGTGCCGCTCAGCTCCGTGCCGACCTTGATCTTGTCCAGATTCATCTCGTCCACAATGCAGCGCACATAGAAACCCTCGCTGCCCTTGACGGCGATCATGAGCTCGCCGTTCGACAGGGTCTCCGGGTCCTCCACCTTGGACACGACGCCGTCGATCGTTGCGCGGATATAGCCGTCCGCGCCCTCGAGCGTCAGCTTCTGGAGATCGAGCCGAAGCTGCTTGTACTTCAGCTCCGCGTCGCGAATCTGCTTTGCCGTTTCGCGGATGAGCGCTTCTCGCTGCTCCTTTGTCAAGCCGCCGGGCCCGCCCGGGCTTTCGCTCGGCCCAGGCGAATCGGAGGGGCCGGGCGAGGCGGACGGATCGGGCGTGGGCGTGGGCGTGCTGGTCTTCACAAAGCTCATCTCCAGCCGCACCGTCCCGTCCTCATTCGTAAGAATGGAATAGCAGGCGCCGTTTCCCGCGTCCTTGATCCGCGCGCTCACAAAGGAACGGTCAATGCTGCGCACCACGCCGGAGGGCGCAAACTCTTCGAACACATACGGATCGGATTTGCTCCCGTCGCCGGATGCGGCGGCGCTGTCCTTGTCCAGCCGGTTGATCGGATCCGTTACAAGCGTGGTTTTCGGCGGGTCGAAGCGCATGTTGATCTCGTATTCGTCGAGCTGCACGCGCACATAGTACGCGGAGCCCGCCGTTGCCGCCTTGCCGAAATAGACGACCAATTCATCCGCGTTGAACTTCGTCTGGTTCTCGATCGTCACATCCGGCGCGTCAGCACTGCCGCGCAGCGCCATGCTGCCGAAGGGACGCAGGCTGAGCCGCACCGTTGCGGGACGCGCGCCTCCGGAAAAGGATGACGCTCCCGCGGTATCCCCCGTCGGCGCAGGCCCTGCGGCGGATTTTGGCGTTTTCGTGGGCTTGGGCGTCGGTGTCGGAGACGGTGTGGGCGAGGGCAGTGTGCTCTCATAGGCCTTCTTCGCATATTTCTTATAGGTCTTCCAGTAGCCGACGAGGTCATATTCCAGCTTTTGAAGCTCGAGCTTCTTCAGCTCCATGTCGATCGTATTGAGCGTCGCGTCGTATCGCAGCAGCGGGTCGCCAATCTTGACCGTATCGCCGGGCTTTACCAGCACCTCAAGAATGGTCTGGTCTTTGTCATAGTAAACCTGCTGTGAGCGGTCGGAGGAAATGTTGCCGTACAGCTCGAGCCGATCCGGCATCCAGCCGAGCGTCCACTGGCTCACCCGCACGACCTCTACGGGCTTTCCGTGCGGCGTAAGCAGCACGCCCGCGAGCACGCCGCCCGCAAGCAGTACGGAGATCGCGGCAATCCAAATCGTTTTCTTTCTCTTGCTCCAGTTTTTTATCGTCATTTGATGTCGCCTCCTGCGGTGTGCGCGCTGAATACGCCGTCGGTCAGCATGCCGTCCCGGATGTGCATGACGCGGCCCGCGCGCTTTGCAACGCCCATCTCATGGGTGATCATGATGATGGTCGCGCCCTCGTCGTGCAGTCCGTCAAAGATCTCCATAATCTGCAAGCCGGATTTGCTGTCCAGCGCGCCCGTCGGCTCATCGGCAAGCAAGAGCTTCGGGCTTGTGCAGATCGCGCGTGCAATGGCGACGCGCTGGCACTGGCCGCCCGAAAGCTGATCCGGATAAAAATCGAGCCGGTCGAGCAGTCCGACGCGGTCGAGCGCCTCCGCCGCAAGCTCTCTGCGGTCCTTTCTCGGCACGCCGCGGAAGGACAGCGGCAGCGCCACGTTTTCCCAAGCTCTCTGCCGCGGAAGCAGATGAAATGTCTGAAACACAAATCCGATGCTCTCGTTCCGGATCCTGGCCATCTCCTCGTCCGAGGCCGCGCTGTTGTCCACACCGTCAAGCAGATATACGCCCGAACTCGGCACGTCCAGATAGCCCAGGATGTTCATGAGCGTGGTCTTTCCCGAGCCCGACGGCCCCATGATGGCGATATACTCGCCCTGCTCCACCTGCATATCAACGTCGCGCAGCACGGGCACGGGCTGTCCTCCCTGCGTATACTCCTTGCACAGCGACTGCAATTCTACTATCATCGTTTCACGCTCCGATCATCCCTCGGCGCCGTCCTGCGCTTCGTCCTCGTTTGTCATCTGCGCATCCAATGCCGGTTCTGTCATGCCGTTTTCGCCCACCGGTTCGCCGTCCATGCCATCCATACCGCCGATACCGTCCATGCCATCCATACCGCCGATACCGTCCATGCCATCCATGCCGCCGATACCGTCCATGCCATCCATGCCCTCTGCGCCGTTCTCCATGCCCGCGGTCTCTGCGGATGCATAGCCTGCGTCTACCGCCGTCATGCCGGCCTTCACGCTTTCGTCAGGGAACGCAATGCGGTCGGTCAGCGACAGGCCGGAGACGATCTCATATGCATCCAGCTCCTCGTTGTACGCGCCCAGGGTGACGGCTCGCTTTTCGATGCGGTCGTGCCTGTCGGCGACAAAAACAAAGGCCTTGCCGTTCTCCTCAACAATGTAGCTCTTTGGGAGCATCAGCCCCCCCGCGCTCTGTCCCTCGTCCATTTCAATATAGACATGCTGCCCCATCATGAGGCCGTCCACGGTCTCCAGCGCGATATAGAAGGCATATTTGCTCGCCTGCTCGCCGTTGCCGCCGTCATAATACTGCTGCTGGTTCGAAACCGGCTGTTCCGTGTTCACGGAATCGATCGTACCGCGCCAGGTCTTTGTCTCATCGATACGGGAGCGGATGATGACCGGCGTCCCGCTCATCAGCTGATACGCGCCCTGCTCCGAGATCGTCCCCTTCACGCGGTAATCGTTGCCCGCAACGATGGTCATATAGGCATTGTCCGTCTGCATGCCGTCATAGTTCTGCTGGCCCTCCCCCGTGGGCGGCGTGATCGAACGGATGGTCCCTGCGGTCTCCGCCTTGACGACATTATCCTTGATGACGCTCTCCGCCTTCTCCACATCGAGCCGTTTTTTCTCCGCCTCGTACTCCTCTTTTTTCAGATTGAGCTGCGTGGTCTGAAGCTGAATCGTGAGCTCCGCCTTGGTCGCGCCCTTTGCGCGTTTGATCTGCTTTTCCAGATCTTTAATCTGATCCCGCATGGTGGCGATGTTGTTCTTTTTGCCCTCGTAATCGAGCTTGAGCTGCTCGTATGCAAGCGTCAGGCTGTCCACGTCATAGGAAAACAGCGGCGTGCCGGGGCTAACCTTGTCGCCGACCTTGACAAAGCACTCGTCGAGCTTTTTGTCCTCGTCGAGCTTGATCTTGATGATCTCCTTGGCTTCCACAACGCCGGAGTAGCGTCCGCCCAGCATGACGCCCGCGCCCTGCCCGGTGAGGTCCGCAACGCTCTGCACATAGACGATCTCCTCCGCGCCGCCCCCGCGTGTCAGCGCGAACACAAGACCCGCGACGGCCAGCGCCACGGCGACGCTTGCGAATATCAGAATCTTCTTGCTTTTCTTTTTCAGTTTTTTCATAGTTCCTCCTCGTCCGGTGCTGCTTTCCCGCCGTTTCGGTCGTCATTCTGCCGCAGCAGACCTCGTCTTTCAGACGCATCCGTTTTCGTAAGTATATAACGGTTACACCTATGAAAACCATTTAAGATTCTATTAAGTTGCGCCCTGATTAAGAAAAAGATAAGCGTTTTTTCTTTCCAGCGCGGAATCATTATACCATCGGGTTGCTTTTGAATATATACTTTCCAAATTTCTTTACAATTTTTACAGTTTTTTTCCAGCGCCCTCTGTTCAAAGAGGAAAGATTCTGTTATCCTGTTTTTGTGAGAGGGCGTATTCCGCCCTCGTTTTGGCAGTTTACATTAAATTTATCAAAGCAGAAGAAGGAGACTGGCACTTGAAACACTATCTGGAAAGCATAGAAGCCGTCTATCAGGCGCTCAAGGTCACGGGCGCGGGGCTTTCCTCAAAAGAAGCCGGAGACAGACTTGCTTCTCACGGTCCGAATAAACTGACCGAAGCAAAAAAAACGCCTTTGATCGTTCGGTTCTTTGAGCAGATGAAGGATCCGATGACCCTCATTCTCATTGCGGCCGCCGTGATCTCCGGCATTACCTCCGTATACGAGGGAGAGAGCTTTGCGGACGTTATCATCATCCTTTCCGTCGTCATTATCAACGCTATCCTCGGCGTATACCAGGAGAGCAAGGCGGAAAAGGCGATCGAAGCGCTTCAGCAGATGTCGGCTGCGACCTGCCGCGTGCTGCGGGACGGACTTGTGCGCCGTATTAAAAACGAAGAGCTCGTCCTGGGCGACATTGTACTGCTCGAAGCGGGCGACGCCGTGCCTGCTGACGGCCGCGTGATCGAGTCCGCCTCGCTTCAGATCGAAGAAGCGGCGCTCACGGGCGAAAGCGTCCCCGTCTACAAGAGTGCGGAACAGCTCAGCGGCGAGGACGTCCCGCTCGGCGACCGCAAAAACATGATCTACATGGGCAGCACCGTGGTCTACGGACGCGGCAAGGCGGTCATCACCGGCACGGGCATGAACACCGAGATGGGCAAGATCGCAAGCGCGCTTGCGGAAGCGCAGGAGGGGCAGACGCCGCTCCAGATCAAGCTCGCGCAGCTGTCGAAGATCCTGACGCGGCTCGTGCTCATCATCTGCGTCGTGATTTTTGCCGTGGGACTTATCCGCGAAGGCTCCTTCACCGGCGAGGGTATCCTGAACAGCTTTATGATCGCGGTCAGCCTTGCGGTCGCTGCGATCCCGGAGGGACTTGTTGCGGTCGTTACGATCGTGCTCTCCATCGGCGTGACCAACATGTCCAAGCGCAATGCGATCATTCGCCGGCTTACAGCGGTGGAAACGCTCGGCTGCGCAGAGATCATCTGTTCGGACAAGACCGGCACGCTTACGCAAAACAAAATGACGGTCGTCGAGACCTACGCGGACGACGCTTTGCTTCTTGCGCGCGCCATGAGCCTCTGCTCGGACGCTACGCCGGATGAAAGCGGCAAAGCGGTCGGCGAGCCCACAGAATGCGCGCTCGTGGACTTTGCAACATCGCAGGGTCTTGTAAAATCCGCGCTTGAGCAGGCGTCCCCGCGCGTGGGCGAAGCGCCGTTCGACAGTATGCGCAAGATGATGTCCACGCTGCACAAAACCGACAAGGGGATCGTGCAGTACACCAAAGGTGCGCCGGACGTCGTGCTGTCGCGCTGCACGGCCTATTATAAAGACGGTTCCATCCTGCCGATGACGGCGGAAGCGAAAGCCGAAATCGAAGAAGCAAACCGCGCCATGGCAAGCAAGGCGCTGCGTGTGCTTTGCGCCGCAAGCCGCCGCTATGAGGCCATGCCCGCGGATACCGCGCCCGAAGCGCTTGAACAGGAGCTCGTGTTCATCGGTCTGTGCGGCATGATCGACCCCGTTCGTCCCGAGGTCAAGTCTGCGATCGACGAGTGCCGCAAGGCGGGCATTCGCCCCATTATGATCACGGGCGACCACCGCGATACCGCCGCCGCCATTGCAATGGAGCTTGGCATCATCTCCGACCCGTCGGAAGCCATCACGGGCGCAGAACTCGACAAGATCAGCGATGAGGACTTCAAGGAAGCCGTCGGAAAATACAGCGTATATGCGCGCGTCCAGCCGGAGCACAAGGTCCGCATCGTCAACGCATGGCGCGACCGCGGCTGTGTCACCGCCATGACGGGCGACGGCGTCAACGACGCGCCCTCCATTAAAAATGCGGACATCGGCGTCGGCATGGGCATCACCGGTACGGACGTGACGAAGAATGTTGCGGACATGGTGCTGGCGGACGACAACTTCGCCACCATCGTTGGGGCGGTCGAAGAAGGCCGCCGGATCTACGACAATATCCGCAAGGCGATCCAGTTCCTGCTCTCCTCCAACATGAGCGAGGTGCTGTCCATCTTCTTTGCAACGCTGCTCGGCTTCACGATCCTCGAGCCGGTACACCTGCTCTGGATCAATCTCATCACGGACTGCTTCCCGGCGCTTGCGCTCGGCACGGAAAAGGCGGAAGCCGACCTCATGTCGCGCCCCCCGCGCAGTCCGAAGGACGGTGTGTTCGCAGGCGGCGTCGGCTTTGACGTCGCTTATCAGGGCCTGCTCGTGACGATCCTCACAATGGCCGCCTACTTCATCGGCCACTACATGGAGGCGGGCGTTTGGGAGATCGTGAACAGCGCCGACGGCATGACGATGGCCTTCCTCACGATGAGCATGGCGGAGATCTTCCATGCGTTCAACATGCGATCCCAGCGTCACAGTATCTTCGCGCTGAAGAGTCAGAACGTATTTCTGTGGCTCGCCGGCGGACTGAGCCTGCTGCTCACGACCGTCGTGCTGTATGTGCCGTTCCTTGCCAACGCTTTCGACTTCCAGCCCATCAGCCTTGCGGAGTACGCGGTCGCGATGGGGCTTGCCGCTTGCATCATCCCTCTCGTCGAACTGGTGAAATGGATACAGCGCGGCCTTTCGCGCAGCAAAAAGTAAAAGCGAACATCGCCGACACGTCAGCGCTTCCGGTCTAAACGGCCGGGAGCGCTTTGCTTTGTGCCGCGGTTTATGATATACTTTCTCGCAGCACCGCACACGATACACTCAGAGTATGGGAGAACACGATCATGAAACGCTTGTACCGCGCTACCTCGCTCCTGCTCGCACTCTTCGCACTGCTGCCGCTGCTTGCCTGCGGTGGCCAATCGGAGGAAGTGCGCGACCTGCCTTTTACCGACATCACGAACGGTTCACATACATGGAAGGTGGAAACGTGCCGTCTGCTCACCGACGGCAATGTGGCGACGCTTCGCGGAAAGATCAAAAACACCAGTCCATGGCTGACCGCAGGGCTCACGATGTATGTGATTTTCTACGACGCCTCCGGAGAGGCAGTCGCCACCGGCAGCTGCATGACCAGCTATGCGGAAGCGATTGCGCCGAACGCCTCCGGCACCTACGCCGTCAAGGTGCTGAACTTCTATCAGTTCGACCGCATCGCCTCGGTCACGATTGAATTTGACGATTGAAGCCGTCTCATCGCGCGCCGCATGTGGAATGGAGCGGCAGAGGAGCGTATGCAAAGCACGGGCGGGGCTATCGCAATGTCCGTATGAAAACCGGGAAACGATTCTTGAAACAGGGATCGTTTGCGGGTATAATAATAAAGGTATCAGTCTGCGAAAAGGGCAGCCGTTTCTTTCAACGGCCAAATCGGTTGACTACCACGTAGGTAATCAACTTTTTTGTTTTAGGAGGCAATAAAATGTACGATGTGTTGATTGTAGGTGCAGGTCCGGGCGGAATATTCACCGCATATGAATTATTGGAAAAAAGGCCGGATTTGAGCATCGCTGTTTTTGAAATGGGGAGTGAACTGGAAAAACGCCATTGCCCAATTGACGGTCATAAGATCAAATCCTGTATTCATTGTAAAAACTGTTCTATTATGAGCGGGTTTGGTGGCGCAGGGGCGTTCTCCGATGGCAAATATAATATCACGAATGATTTTGGCGGAACGCTCTACGAGTACATCGGAAAAAAAACCGCATTGGAATTGATGGAATATGTGGATAAGATTAATTTGGCCTTTGGCGGAGAAGGAACAAAACTGTATTCGACTGCCGGTTCCAGCCTGAAAACGAGTTGCCTGCAGAACGGCTTGTATTTATTAGACGCTTCCGTTCGTCATTTGGGAACCGACATTAATTATATCGTTTTGGAGCACTTGTATGATCATTTGAAGAATAAGGTCGATTTCCATTTTAACTGCCTGATCGATACGGTGGAGAAAATAGAAAACGGTTATAAGCTCTACCATAGGGATTCTTATTATGTTGGAAGAAGCTGCGTTATTTCAGCCGGGCGCAGCGGAAGCAAATGGATGGAGCAGGTATGCCATGATCTGAATATTCATACAAATTCCAACCGTGTTGATATTGGAGTGCGCGTGGAGCTTCCGGCCGGGATTTTTGCGCATCTGACAGATGAATTATATGAAAGCAAGATTGTGTACCGCACTTCAAAATATGAAGATTTGGTGCGCACATTCTGTATGAACCCAAAGGGTAAAGTCGTCAACGAGAATGCAAACGGTATCGTTACCGTCAACGGTCATAGTTATGAAGACCCGGCAAAACAGACAAATAATACAAACTTTGCGCTATTGGTTGCAAAGCATTTTTCCGAACCGTTTAAAGACTCCAACGGGTACGGAGAGAGTATCGCAAGATTAAGCAATATGCTGGGCGGCGGGGTCATTGTCCAGCGTTTTGGAGATTTGATCCGGGGCCGCAGAAGTACACAGGAGAGGATTGGCGAATGCTTTACAGTGCCGACTTTAAACGCCGCAGCCGGAGACCTGAGCCTGGTCCTTCCAAAGCGCATATTAGATGGCATTATTGAAATGATCTACGCATTGGATAAAATTGCACCCGGAACTGCAAATGATGATACGCTATTGTATGGTGTTGAGGTGAAATTCTACAATATGGAGGTGGAGCTGGATCATGACCTGATGACCTGTCATGAGGGTTTGTATATTATAGGCGATGGAAGCGGAATCACACATTCCCTGTCCCACGCCTCGGCAAGCGGCGTATATGTTGCAAGACAGATTGCCGCTAAAATCTAATATTTGAAATACCGCAAGGGAAATAGCGCAAGACCGAATACCGACGTATTTTAGGAAAAACGTATGCTGCTTTCTTTTTCTCAAAGAGTGCAGTGCGCGGCGCCGTCGGAGCTTATTGACCATCGTGCGCACGAAAGGGCATCCCTTCCGATGGGGCGCAAGTCGAAAACTCCCGTTCTTTGCAGAGCGGAAGCGCTTTGGAAATGAAAGTGTGCGCTTCTGCGCTCGCCTGCCGGACATGCCGCGCGTCCTGCGAAGCTGCATTTCCGGTCGGCAGAGACCATCTGCCCGCGGGAAAACAAGGGCTTGCCTCTTCGTTCTGTCAAGGTGGCACCCCCCCTCTTTCGCCGCCAAATCGGCTTTCCCCTGTGACCTGACGTTCGCAGACGGTCCCTAAAAACCGTTCGGCGCCGGCAAGTCCAAGGCTCGGGCAGAAACAAGCCCTCCGCACAGCTGAGCGCATGCGGAGGGTCTTGCTGTTTTACGGTCTTGCGGCAGCGCCGCGGCTGCTGCTTTCCGGCTTATTCCCAATCGATCGCGCCGATGGAGTCGAGATACGCTTCATTGTACTCCATGTAATCGTCCACAAGCCGCATCATGTACATCTTGTGCTCCGGGAACTCTGCCATCAGCTTCTCGTGCATATAGTCGTAGGCTGCGTCGTCATCGTAGACGCCGCCGTCCTCAACGCCGGAACTTTCCATATACTCCTCGTCGAGCGCCATGACCCGATCGAGCATTTGATCGAACAGCTTCGGTTCGATGATCGAAAAATCACCCTGCTCCCGAAACTTTTCCGCAATGTATTCCTTTGCGGCCTTTACGTCAAACAGTTCTTCCATCTTATTTTCCCTCCAATATCTCGGTCAGCTCGTCTACACAGGACTCAAACACGTCAAGTGCGGACAGGATGCTGTGCTTGTCCGTCAGATCGACGCCGGCGTTCTGCAGCAGCTTCACCGGATAATCGCTGCCGCCGCTCGAAAGGAAGCGGATATAGCGCTCCACCGCGCCATGCTCCAGAATATCGTTTGCAAGCGCGACTGCCGTGCAGATGCCCGTTGCATACTGGAACACATAGAACGCACGGTAGAAGTGCGGAATGCGCATCCATTCGATCGCGATATTGTCGTCCGCCACGACGTCCGCGTAATATGTTTTGTTCAGGTCACGATACATCTCGGACAGGCTCTCGACCGTCAACGGCTCGCCCGCCTCCGCCATGCGATGTGCTTTCAGCTCAAACTCCGCAAACATCGTCTGGCGATAGCAGGTCGTGCGGAACTGCTCGCAGAACTGGTTCAGCAGATACGCGCGCTTCATGCGGTCTGTCTCCTTGCTGAGCAGATGCCGCATCATGAGCACCTCGTTGACTGTGGAAGCAACCTCCGCGACCATGGTTTTGTACTCCGCCGTCTCATAGGGCAGAGCGGCGTTGGAATGATAGGAGTGCATGGCATGGCCAAGCTCGTGTGCAAGTGTGAACGCGTGGTCTACGTCGTTCTGGTGATTCAGCAGCACAAAGGGATGCACACCGTAGACGCCCCAAGAAAACGCGCCCGAGGTCTTTCCCTCGTTCTCGTATACGTCAATCCAGCCGTTGTTGTACGCTTCGTCCAGCAGGCTTACATAGTGCTCGCCGAGCGGTGCAAGCGCTTCCTTGACGGTCTTTTTCGCTTCCTCATAGCTCATGGGCATAGCGCAATCCGGTACGATGGGCGTATAAAGATCATACATTTCAAGCTGATCGACGCCAAGCTGCTTTTTGCGCAGCGCCATATAGCGGCGCATAGCCGGCAGCTTTTCATGCACGGCCTCAATGAGCTGCTCATACACGGCGACGGGAACGTTGTTGCCAAAGAGCGACGCTTCGAGCGCCCCCTTGTAGCCGCGCGCCCTTGCACGGAACACGTCGCCCTTGACCGAGCTTGCATAGGTGGCGCAGACGGTGTTCTTCACGCTTGCATATGCCGCATACAGCTTTTCATAGGCTTCTTTGCGCACACGGCGGTCAGGGCAGTCGAGCAGCGTTCCGTAGGTGCCGTGGGTGAGCTTGATCTGCTCGCCCTTTTCATTCGTCACGGTGCCGAAATCGAGATCGACGTCCGAAAGCATCGTGAAAATGTTGTCCGGACCGCCGAGCGGGTCCTCTGCCATGGCAAGGATACGCTCTTCGCCCGCGGAAAGCACATGCTCGCGCTGTCTGTCCACATCGGACAGCATGAAACGGAACGGTGCGAAGCGCTCCTCCGTCGCCCAGCCCTTCAGCGTCTCCGAGGGGATGGTCAGAATCTCCGGCACAAGGTATGCCGTCTGCGATTCTGCAGAAACAATCAGCTGCATGGCGCGGTCGGTCAGGCCCTGATAGAGCGTGTTGCCGTTGTCCTCGTCTCTGCGCATGTGGGCATAAACAAACAGGCGCTCCACGCTGTACGATACCGCACTCTGCGCTTTCAGCGCCTCATAGAGCATGTCCGGCGATTCTGCCAGCTTGCCCTGATAGGACGCAAGAAGCTCGATCTCCTTCTGCGCCTTTTGAAATTCTTCTTCCCAAAGTTCGTTTGTTTCAAAGATGTCCGACAGCTTCCACTGGAACGCCGGATCGGACGCAGCACGGGTCTTATGCATCATATCTCCTCCGTTGGTTTCTTGTTTTTTCCAGTATATCACATTGTTTCCCTGCAATCCACAAACCAACGCGGATCTTCAAAAAAGAGATCGGTTTCGCGCCGCCCGATCTGACAGCGATACCGGATCCCGGTGCCGCCCGCTTTCAGCGAAGCCATGCGCCGTACATCCGTCACTCGCAAGATCTCAAACCTGCGCCCGTCGTCCCAGAGCACGGACAGCGGCCGCATTCCCCCGTCCGCATCGTATCGCACCTCGACTGCAACATAACGCTTCATTCGCTCGTCCCTGCCATTCCGATCTTATCGTGCAGATAGCCCACCGGATGCACCGTGTTCTCCTCGCGCGGATTGAGTCTGCCGATGCGGTCATCTTTCAAAAAGATCGCTCTGCCGATCGCATGGTAGCCGAATCTGCCCCGGATCCCATCTACCGCCCGCTCCGCACGCTCCAGGCGCTCCCGCTTCTCTTCATCGGAAAATAGCGAAAGCTGCACCGGGCTGTCGCTCTCCACGAGATCCTGCGTGCCGACGGTCACGCTCCGCACGGGCGCGTGCCAGTCATAGTGTGCGGAAAACAGCCCCATCGCGCCACGCGCAAGCTCCATGGAGAGGCAGCTCGGTTTTTCGAGCTTGCACTGATGGCTGACAGTGTGCAGCGCCGCATCCCGCACGGCGATCTGCACGGTCTTTGCATACAGTCCCTCCGCGCGCAGCCGCGCCGCCACGCTCTCCGACAGCATGGTAAGCGTCAGATAGACGTCCGTATCCGTCGTAAGATCATAAGGCGCAGTAATGCCGTTGCTCACGGACTTGATCCGCCGCGTTTCGGACAGCAGCATGACCTCGGAGGTGTCCCGGCCGTTGGCAAAGTCGGAAAGCATCGGCCCGACCTTGCCGAAATGCGTCCTGAGAAATCCCACAGGCGTCCGTGCGAGATCCCCGATCGTCATAACGCCGAAACGGTTCAGCTTTTGCTGCGTCGCGCGTCCCACATACAGCAGATCGCCCACAGGCAGTTTCCAGGCCGTTTCCTTATAATTCGCGGGCGAAACGACGGTCACGGCATCCGGCTTTTTCATGTCGCTGCCCAATTTTGCAAACACCTTGTTGTCCGCAACGCCGATGGAGACCGTGATGCCGAGTTCCGTGCGGATTCGGGTCCTGATCTCATGGGCCATGCGCTCCGCATCCTGAAAGTCTTTCGTGCAGGCCGTGATGTCGATCCAGTTCTCATCGAGTCCAAAGCCCTCCACGCGATCGGAATACTCCGCATAGATCTCCCGTCCCAGCTCGGAAAACCGGTGATACTCCGGAAAATCCGGCGCGACCGTAACAAGCCCCGGACACTTCTGCTTTGCCTGCCAGATCGCCTCGCCCGTACGAACGCCGTATCGCTTGGCGATCTCGTTCTTTGCAAGGATAATGCCGTGACGCGCCGCAGGGTCGCCCGCGACAGCGACCGGTCTTTCACGGATGGTCGGGTCGAGCAGACAGGCTACCGACGCATAAAAGCCGTTGAAATCCGCATGCAAGATCCGTCGTTCCATCCCGCATGTGCTCCTTTCCAATGATACGAACAAATGTTCTTATATACTAAGTATAGCACTTTTTCCAGCGGATGCAAGCGGTATTTTTTAGAAACGCGGACGATTCCGGCGCAAGCAGTAACGCAGACAGCGTCCCAACAAGCCGAACATACGGTATCCGCAGCGCAGCAGGTTCGACTTCTCCTCCAACGACTGCGCACACAGCATCTCACGATTGCGGTGACTGCTTCTTTTAATAAATTCTCTAACGGCGACCCTTTTTTCTCTCCTGTTCGACGTGTTCCGGATGCTGCATTTCATATAAGAGCGGGATCTGCGAACCCGGCAGATGTACGATCTCACCGGGAAATACGGTGATCGTTGTTCTATAAGCTCGGCCGTCTACGACATATGCGACCGTAGTATCATAGGCCGTTTGCGCGCCGCCCTCCGGCTTCGGCATGCGGCGGCGCCGGATCGCTACAACGCGCCCCATGCAGCGCGGATACCGAGCGGCTTGCTCACTGCGATCCATCCGCTCCGCCAGTGCGGCGACGAGCACGACAGGCCCTGCAAGCAGCAATAACAGAATGATAAAACGGCATTGCATTTCATGCGCTCCTTTCCGCTCGGCAATGCGGCTCCCCCTGTGCAAAGTGCGCGGCAGCCGCATGTCAGTATATGGCCTCGCTGCCGCAGAAAGAACGCGCTCGACAAACAGGCCAAAATTTCTTTTCCGCAGAAAACGCCGTGGGCGCTCTATTTTATTTTTGGCACTCTCCGGCTTAGAGTGCTAATTTCACAATTGCATTACAATTCCTCTGTTTTTTCTTGACAATGTTTGGCTATACTATAGGCAACAAATAAGAGAACAGACAAGGAGGATCAAGATCATGTTTGGACTCACACCATATACCCGCAGAAACAACACCCCGGCTTACTACGACCCCTTCCGCGACCTTGAGAACTTCGAGAAGAACTTTTTCGGTTCCGGCGAGCTGCCGACCTTCAAGACCGATATTCGCGACACGGGCGATGCTTATGAACTGGAAGCCGATCTCCCCGGGTTCCAGAAAGAAAACATCAAGATCGACATCGAGGGCGAACAGCTTACGATTCGTGCAGAGCGCAAGGGCGACCGGGAAGAAAAGGACAAGAAGGGCAACTACGTTTACCGTGAGCGTTCCTTCGGCACTTACAGCCGGAGCTTTGACATCAGCGGCGTTCGTACGCAGGACATTTCGGCAAAGTACAACGACGGCGTTCTGACGCTGACGCTGCCGAAGCTTCAGGAGACCAAGCCGGAGACCCGCCGTCTTGAGATCGGCTGATCTGACGGTCTGCATCCTGTGTCCGCTAGATACAGCAGTACAAACCGGCCTCCCGAACTTTGGGGTTCGGGAGGTTTTTCTGTCCAATGACAACTTGCATGCTTTTGTGCTAAACTGAAGGTATGCGGAGGACGATTGCTGTATGGAACTGCTCCCCCTTAAAAAAAGAAGTCTATGCCGGAAAACGATTTACCGTTCGGTATTCGACCAACGGCTATTATGATATCTGCCCCTCGGCGCACGGGGTTCGGATAACCTATACGCCTTTTGAAACGCCGCTCGAAAAATCTTTTGACGATGTGTTTTTCGGAGAATGGCTCGAACAGCCGATCGCATTCGGCGCGTTTGAGAACGGACGTCTGATCGGATACGTCGAGGGCTCGCCGGAAAGCTGGAACCGCCGTTTTCGCATCAGCAATCTTTGTGTGTTCGATCCGGCAAAACGCAGCACAGGGATCGGAACACTGCTGATGCATACCATAACGGAGGCGGCAAGATCCTTTGAAACAAGGATGCTCGTGCTGGAAACGCAGTCATGCAATGAAAATGCGATCGTGTTTTATCGTAAAAACGGCTTCGACATGATCGGCTTCGACCTGTACTCCTATTCCAATACCGATCCCGAACGGCACGAGGTGCGCATTGAAATGGGACGGAAACAATAAGCGCTCTCTGTTCCAGACCGTCAAATCCATACAACGTATAAAAGATCCTCCGCGCGGCCGCCCATGCGAAGGATCTTCTGTCTTTTGCGCCTTTCCGTCGGGCTGCGGCGGAACGATCGCTTTATTCTTCCCGCGTCTGCCGCTCCGGCTCCGCTTTTACGCCGTTCACCATGTTATTGACCGCCGCTGCCGCATCGTCATAGACCTCTCGTGCGGCTTTTCCGACCTCGATCAACACATCTGCCGAATCCACTTTGCCATCGCCGTTGACGTCTCCGACGCCATTCGGATTATTTTTCTTATACTTCTCCGCGACCTTCATCGCCGCGACGGTAGCGCCCGCCGTTGCGCCAACGCGAAACAGACGTTTCAAAAATCCCATACTTCGATCCTTTCCTTTCCTGTGTTATATTTCCTCGTCCCGCTCCGCTGCATCGCTCTCCGCACGGTAGCGTTCCAAAAAAGAATGCCGGACGCCTTCGCTCTTGTAGCCAACCATGGTATCCAAGCACACGCAATGAATGCTGTTAAAAATGCTCTCCTCAACGCCCGGATTCGTCTCACGCAGGGTCTTGATAAGCTTTTTAACCTCGGCGCGCTTTGACTGCACCGCGCCCGTCCCGTCTTCGCACTGCTCCGTAAAGCGGCAGGCGCATTGCAAAAAGCGCAGGCCATTCTGTTCTTTCCATGCAACAATGTCCTCCTCGCGAATACAGTACATCGGCCGGATCAGCGACATACCGGGAAAGTTCTTGCTGTGCAGCATGGGCGGCATGGCTTGCAGCTGCGAACCATACAGCATCCCCATGACCGTGGTTTCGATCACATCGCTCCTGTGATGTCCGAGCGCGATCTTGTTGCACCCCCGCTCCTGCGCCGCATGGTACAGCGCGCCGCGCCTCATCCGCGCGCAGAGATAGCAGGGGGACTGACCGCGACTGTTATCCGCGGCGGCAAATATATTCGTTTCAAACACCTCGATCGGAATGCGGAGCAGCGCCGCATTCTGCTCGATCAGCGCCCGGTTGTCTGCGCGATAGCCCGGATCCATCACAAGATACCGCAGCTCAAACGGAACATCGCTGTGCTTTTGCAGCTGCTCGAGCAGCTTTGCAAGCAGCATGGAATCCTTGCCGCCCGAAATACAGACCGCGATCCGATCCCCGGCTTTGATCAGCTCATAGCGTTTCAGCGCTTCGACAAACGGCTTCCAAAGCGTCTTTCGAAAGGCTTTTGTAATGCTCTGTTCGATCAAAGCGCAAGCGTCAAGCTCCCGTTTCATTCCGTCCCTTCCCGCTCCCGCACGCAGCGCCGCAACGCGATGTCCTTGACGACCTCTCCTGCAAGAATCAGCCCCACGACCGCCGGTACAAACGCGGTGCTCCCCGGCGTCTGTCTACGCGTCGTATCCGCTTCATCACCGGGCTCCGGCGTGAGCGCAGGCTCTTTGGAATAGACGACCTTGAGGCGCGCAACGCCGCGTTTTTTGAGTTCACGCCGCATCACGCGTGCAAGCGGGCAGACCGAGGTCTCATAGATATCCGAGACCTCAAACGCCGTTGGATCGAGCTTGTTTCCCGCTCCCATACTGCTGATCACGGGAACGCCCGCCGCCTGCGCCTGCACCGCAAGCTGCAGCTTTCCGCTCACGGTATCAATGGCGTCGATCACATAGTCATATTGCGAAAAATCGAACTCGTCCGCCGTCTCCGGCAGATAAAACGTGCGGTAGACCCGCACATTTGCGGCAGGATTGATGGAAAGGATCCTGGCTTTGGCCGCATCCACCTTATATTGTCCGAGCGTCGCCTGTGTCGCGATGATCTGCCGGTTCAGATTGGACGCGCACACGGTGTCCTTGTCGATCAGATCAAGCGCGCCAACGCCGCTTCGCGCAAGCGCCTCCACCGCGTAGCCGCCCACGCCGCCCACGCCGAACACCGCGACGCGCGCGGCAGCAAGATATGCCATGCCCGCTTTCCCGAGCAGCATCTCCGTTCTTGAAAACTCCTGCTTCATATTCCCCATCCCTTCGCAACCGGCGCGGTCTACACGCCTGCCTGCTCCGCTATTATACAATAGCTTTCCATACAATGCAAAAAATTGCTTGACAAGGCGCGCAAAATCATATATACTTTGCTCCAATCTTATACAGCTTTGAAAGGCAATGAAGGAAAGAGTAGGCGTTCCGTTTCGTTTCAGAGAGTTCCCGTGTGGTGCAAGGGGACACGCAGCGATCGCCGAACATGGTTCCGGAGCCGCGCACCGACCGCCGCAAAACCGCGGCATAGGCTGCGACGGGTGCGCCCGTCATCGCGCGAGAGTATCGCTTCTGTTCATTTGGAATGCCGTACTCCATGAGGCATGTGCCGCGAGGTGCATGTAAAACCAAGGTGGTAACGCGAACAGCTTGATTGTATCGCCCTTGATGCAGAGACGCATCGAGGGCGTTTATTTATTCCGGCGCAGTCGGAGAAACGGGAGGAACGGATGGAACAGAACGGCATCATTGAGATCCGAAATCTTTCAAAGGTATTCGGCACGGGCGACAGCGCGGTCACAGCACTGTCCGGCATCGATCTCTCCGTCAAGGCGGGCGAGATTTTCGGCATCATCGGCCTGTCCGGTGCAGGAAAAAGCACGCTCGTTCGCTGCGTCAATCTTTTGGAACGTCCCACCGAGGGCAGCGTGGTCGTCTGCGGTTCCGATATGACAAAACTCTCGGACAAGGCGCTTCGCCATGCGCGGCAGTCCATCGGCATGATCTTTCAGGGCTTCCATCTGCTCATGCAGCGCACCGCCGAGGAGAACATCTGCTTTCCGCTTTTGATCGCGGGCGTGAAGAAAGCCGACGCCCAGCGGCGCGCAAAGGAGCTGCTTGAACTGGTCGGTCTCGGCGACCGCGGCGGCGCCTATCCCGCGCAGCTTTCCGGCGGGCAAAAACAGCGCATCGCCATTGCCCGAGCGCTGGCGACGAATCCGAAGGTTCTGCTCTGCGATGAGGCGACGAGCGCGCTCGATCCCACCACCACGCAGTCGATTCTTACGCTGATCAAAGAGCTGAACGTCCGGCTTGGCGTCACCGTTCTGGTCATCACGCACGAGATGCGCGTGGTCGAGCAGATCTGTAATCGCGTTGCGATCATCAGCGACAGCCGGATCTCGGAGATCGGATCCGTCGAGGACGTGTTCCGGCACCCCAAAACCGAGGCTGCCAAGCGGCTGTTGTTCCCGGAGGGCAGACGTCCTGCGGCATTTCATGCGGCCGGACTGCTGTACCGCATCGTCTTTGATGGCAACAGCGCGGAAAAGCCGATCGTTGCGGACATGATTCTGCAATGCGGCGCGCCTGTCAATATCGTCTTTGCAGACACAAAGGTCATCGACGGCCGAATGTATGGACAAATGCTTCTGCAGCTTCCGGACGATCCCGGCGTCACCGCGCGAATGCTTGCCTATCTTGAAGGCGAGCACATCACATTCGGAGAGGAGCGATAAACGATGTTCACAATAGAAATGCTGAATCTTATGTGGACCGGCCTGCTGGAGACGCTGTACATGACGCTGATTTCCGCCGCGCTCTCCTATGTGCTGGGGCTACCGCTCGGTCTGGTGCTCGTTGTCACGGACAAGGACGGCGTTCGTCCGTGTCCTGCGCTGAACCGCGCGCTCGGTACCGTTGTCAACGCGCTGCGCTCCGTACCGTTTCTCATTCTGCTGTTCACGGTGCTGCCCGTCACGCGCTTTCTCACAGGTACGACGATCGGCCCCACGGCTACCATCGTGCCGCTCACAATCGCCGCCGCCCCCTTTGTGGCGCGTATGGTCGAGAGCTCCGTGCGCGAGGTGGATCGCGGTGTGATCGAGGCGTCGCTCTCCATGGGCGCATCGACCATGCAGATCGTGCTGCGGGTGCTTCTGCCGGAGGCGCTCCCCTCGCTCATCAACGGCGCGGCGATCGCAACAACAACGCTTCTCGGCTATTCCGCCATGGCGGGCATCTGCGGCGGCGGCGGACTCGGTGCGATCGCGATCAACTATGGCTACTACCGCGGTCAAGTGGACGTCATGCTCGTCATGGTGCTCATTTTAATCCTCGTCGTGCAGCTCATCCAGATGCTCGGCGAACGCATTGCGAAATGCTCAGACAAGCGAATCCGCTGAGGCAATACCGTTTCCAAACAGTTTTATTACAACAAACAGGAGGTACACACACATGAAAAAGATCATTGCGATCGCACTCACCCTGCTCTTTGCCCTGTCCCTTACGGCCTGCGGCAAAAAGGCTGAAACGCTCAAGGTCGGCGCAAGCGTAACGCCGCACGCCGAGATCCTGAAGGTCGCGAAGGACGAGCTTGCCAAAGAGGGCATTACGCTTGAGATCGTCGAATTCACGGACTATGTTCTGCCGAACACGAGCCTGGAAAGCGGGGATCTCGACGCGAACTACTTCCAGCACAAGCCGTATCTTGACACGTTCAACGCGGAGCACGGGACGAGCCTTGTCTCCGTTGCGGCGATCCACTACGAGCCTTTCGGCATCTATGCCGGCAAGACCGCTTCGATCGAAGCGCTGCAGGACGGCGCGACCATCTCCGTACCGAACGACGGCTCTAACGAGGCGCGCGCACTGCTCGTGTTGGAAGCGCAGGGTCTGATCAAGCTGAAGGAAGGCGTCGGTACGACCGCTACGGTTCTCGACATTGCCGAGAATCCGAAAAACCTCAACATCATTGAAATGGAAGCCGCGCAGCTCGCCATCTCACTGCAAGATGTCGACCTCGCAGTCATCAACGGCAATTACGCGCTGCAGGCCGGTCTGAACGCCGCGACCGATGCACTTGCCACAGAGGATGCGAACTCTGCGGCCGCGCAGGAATACGCAAATATTCTGGCCGTCAAGGCGGGCAATGAGTCCGATCCGCGGATCGCAAAGCTCATCGCCGCGCTCGAAAGCGACGCTGTGCGCGACTACATCAACAACACCTATAAAGGCGCCGTCGTGCCGCTCTTCTAACGTTTCCCCCACCGCCGCCTGACATGCCCCTGTTCTCTTCATCCGTTCGGATGTTGGCGGGCATGCCGGGCGGCATTTTTATGTCCGCTGTAGGGTTCCTTGATCTATGAAGAGGCGGCGTCCCGATGGGACGCCGCCTCCGCGCTGTATACAATTCTTCTACTTTGACCAGAGCTTCACCAAAAACAGGATCAAGAGAAACGCACCAAGTCCATAGACCCCCGCGATCAGCAGTCCCGCTTTCAGCGCTGCAAACCGATAAGCGCGCATTTCCTCTTTCGTGGGGGCTTCCTGCGGCGCGCTGCTCTTCGGCGTCTTGGGTTTGGGGGCGTACCACGGCATTCCCTCGACATTCATCGGGGCGATGACGCGGCCGTCGTCCTCCTCAGAGTACCTGTTCTTCTTTCTTCTGTCGCTCATGGAATTCACCGCTCGCCTTATCCTTCTCCAAGATCTCCTCCGCCGCGCTGCGCTGCTCGGGTGTATCATAGAGATGGCACGCGCAATAGTGGCCGGGCTCGACCTCGTTCCATTCCGGCACGGCGTAGGTACAAATATCCATGCAGTGCTCGCAGCGGGTATGGAATTTGCAGCCCTTCGGCGGGTTCGCCGGAGAGGGCAAACTGCCCTTGAGCACGATACGGTTCATCTTCACATCCGGATCCGGTACAGGGATCGCGGAGAACAGTGCCTGCGTATACGGGTGCAGGGGCTTGGCAAAGATTTTCTCCGTTTCGGCATATTCGACCATGGTGCCGAGATACATCACGCCGACCGTGTCGGAGATATGCTCGACAACAGAAAGGTCATGTGAAATGAACAGGTATGTCAAGCCAAAGTCACGCTGGAGCTGCTTGAGCAGGTTGATGATCTGTGCCTGGATCGACACGTCCAACGCTGAGACCGGCTCGTCGCAGACAATAAAGTCCGGGTTCAGCGCAAGAGCGCGCGCGATACAGATACGCTGACGCTGTCCGCCGGAAAACTCATGCGGATAGCGATCCTTGTGGTACTCCTGCAAGCCGCAGGCACGCATGATGCGGGAAATATAGTCATCATACTCTTCCGGCGCAACGATCTCATGCTCGCGCACTGCTTCGCCGATGATCTCACCGACCGGGATACGCGGCGAAAGGCTCGAATACGGATCCTGGAAGATGATCTGGATCCGCGGGCGGAGTTTGCGCAGCTCTTCCTTCGGCAGGGATGAGATCTCCTGTCCGTCAAACCAGACCTCGCCGGACGTCTTTTCGATCAGGCGGAGCATGGTACGACCTGCGGTCGATTTTCCGCAGCCGGACTCGCCGACGAGTCCCATCGTCTGACCGCGCTTGATCTTGAACGAAATGCCATCCACGGCTCGAACGTTTCCGATCGTGCGCTTTAAAAAGCTCGATTTGATCGGGAACCACTTGACGAGATCCTTGACCTCGATCAGGTATTCATTCTCTGCTGCGGGAGTCATGTTCTTCTTCTCTTCCATCTTACAGTTCCTCCACGTTTACAGATTTCGGATACCCGAGGATCTCGCCCTCTTCCGCATAGCGCCAGCAGGACACAAAATGCGTATCATTGACGCGGATAAGCGGCGGGTACTCGCCATGGCACTTGTCCACGCACATTTCGCAGCGATCGCGGAAATAGCAGTAATTGGGCATGTTGACCGGATTCGGAACGTTGCCCGGAATGTTGTACAGGTTTTCGACCTTTTTCCCGACAACCGGCTTGGATTTCATCAGGCCGATCGTATAGGGATGAATGGGATGATGGAACACATCCTCCGTGGTTCCGCGTTCCACGACGCGGCCCGCATACATGACGACAACATAGTCTGCCATGTTGGAGATGACGCCAAGGTCATGCGTGATCAGCATGATGGAGCTGTTGATCTTCTCTTTCAGTTCCTTCAGCAGATCGAGGATCTGTGCTTGGATCGTCACGTCGAGCGCTGTCGTGGGCTCGTCTGCAATGATGAGTTCCGGCGAACAGGCCAGCGCCATTGCGATCATGACGCGCTGACGCATACCGCCCGAAAGCTCGTGCGGATACATGTTGTAAACGCCCTCGGCATTTGCGATGCCGACCATATTGATCATTTCAATGGAGCGCGCTTTCACCTGCTCGCGGCTCATCTCCGGATTGTGCAGCGTGATGACCTCATCGACCTGCGCGCCGCAGCGGAACACGGGGTTCAGGCTCGTCATCGGCTCCTGGAAGATCATGGACATGTGATTGCCGCGGATCTTCATCATTTCCTCGGTCGGCGTATTCACGATATTATAAGCTTTGCCGTTGCCCATGTTGAAGCGGATCTCGCCGCCGACTGTCTGACCCTGCGGACGTTGGAGCAGCTGCATGAGCGACAGGCTTGTGACGCTCTTGCCGCAGCCCGACTCACCGACGATACCGACGGTCGTGCGTTTCGGCACATTGAAGGTCACGCCGTCTACCGCCTTGCAGGTGCCGATGTCCGTGAAGAAATAAGTGCAGACATTATCGAACTCGACGATGTTATTCTCGTCGTGCATGGTCGTCGTATAGGCCGCGGGATTCGCTGCGTTCGCCGCGCGCTGCTTCTCGAGCTTGCGCGTCAGCTTGCGGTTAAAGCGCGAGATCTCTTTGGATTCCTTACCGGAGATGTAGGACGCATTCTTTCTCTTTGCCATCGTTCTGTCCTCCTTACTGCTTCATCTTCGGGTCAAAGGCGTCGCGCAGACCGTCGCCGACAAAGTTAAAGGCGATAACCGTAAGGCAGATCAGCAGGCCGATCGGAACCCAGATGTACGCATAACGGATCATGTCCTCGGACGAACCCGTCACCGAGTTGATCATGTTGCCCCAGGTCGCAAGCGGGTGCTTGACGCCAAGGCCCAGGAAGGAAAGCGTTGACTCGGTGATGATAACGCTGCCGAGGCCCATCGTCGCGGAAACGATCAGCTGCGGCATAACGTTCGGAACGAGGTGGCGGAAAATGCGCTTGCCTGCGCGCATACCCGTCGCTTCTTCCGCAACCATGAACTCCTGCTCACGGAGTGACAAAATCTGACCGCGGACAAGACGCGCAACGCCCGCCCAGCCGAGAATGCCCAGAATGGCCATGAGCCAGATCAGTCGCACATAGGCGTTCATCTTGAGTGCATCGAAGAACGCGCCCATAATGATCAGGATCGGCATACTCGGGATGCAGTAGAACACATCGACGAGTCGCATAATGAGCGTATCGACCCAGCCGCCGAAGAAGCCCGCAAGGCCGCCCAGAATGATGCCGAGGAAAGTCTCAAGAAGTACGACGACGAAGCCGACCATCAGTGAAATGCGGCCGCCGTACATGGCGCGCGCCAGCAGGTCCATACCGTCGCCGTCGGTGCCGAGCCAATGCTCCTTGCTCGGTCTTGCGTGGATATCGATAAGGTAGGTCGTCTGCTCGCAGTTGATGACATACTGCGTGGTGGTACGGGTCACGGTCAGATTCGTGTCCTCGTAGGTGAGCTTGCCGTTCTCGTCGTAGATATAGTTTGCTTCCGCGTCCATTGCGGGCAGGCTGAATACGAACGACGTTTTGGTCTGTCCGTTTGCGACCATCTCATCGATGACCTCTGCGACCTTTTCCTTGAAGGCGAGATCCAGCGTGTCCTGACCGGAATAGCGGCGAACGGAATAGTTGCTGAGCTCTGCGATCTCTCCGTTTGCACCGCTCAGAATGATCTTTCCGTTCTTTTTTGCGATGCTGTAGTTCGTGCCGTCCACGCTGAACCGGCCGTCGCCGTACAGTGCAAGCAGCGCCTGCGCCTTCACGTCGTCCGAGATCTGCACTGTGTTGTCGTAATTATTGAAAACAAAGGTCGAGGCGATCCTCGCGATATTGCGCGCGCCCTCTGTATAGATCAGATAGCCGCCCGCCTGTGCGCGGAGCCTATAGGTGGTTCCATCGAACTCGAAGCTCTTCTGTCCGGCCGCGATCGCCGCATCCGCTTCAGCCTTGAACCCGTCGCCCAGTCTGCGCCCGACAAACTCCACGCCGGAATTCGAGCGGGTGATGGAATACCGGTTCTTCTTCTGCATGGTGATGGTATACTGCTCGCCCTCGCAGCGGAAGGTCTCTTTTCCGTCCTGAACAGCCTTGCTTGCGGCCGCTTGGAACTCCTCGGACAATGCGCCGTTATTCCAAGTAAACGAATTGCCGAGTTTGTTGTAGCTTGCAACGGTCGCCTTCTCAAAATAGTTCGCTACCGGACGCGTTTCGCTTGCGGACAGGGAATACACACGGTCGCCCAGCTTATTGACGACATATTCTGCACCGTCCGTGTCGGTAACGCTCATTTCCGTCTCGCCCTTCCCCTCCATCTCGCTGATGTAAGAGTCCATGCGGTTCAAAACGGAATAATGGACGTCGATCCCGGTGTTCGGGTCATAGACCGTGGATTCCTTGCGCTCCGTCGCGCTGGCGTAGTCAACGACCAGTTTGCCGTACTTGTAAAAAATCTGCGTCTGCGAATAGGGATAGAACAGCGGGCAGATAAACGCAAAAACGAACATGAAGATCAGCACCGCAAGGCCGATTATGGCGAGTTTATTGCGGAAAAAGCGCTTCATAACGAGGCGGCCGGGGGACAGGACCTTAACGCGCTGCGTATCGTCGAGCGCCATGACCTTTTCTTCGCCGTCCTGCACCTCGTTCATCAGACGCTCGCGCTCTGCGGCCTCACGCTTTTTGAGGGTCTCGTTCAGACTGTTGGTATTTCGTTTTTTCATTTCCATCGCGATTCCCTCCCTTCTTAATGCACACGTACGCGCGGGTCAACAACGGCGTACAAGATGTCCGAGATCAGATTGCCGAGCAAGGTCAGAATGGACAGGAACGCCAGATAGAACATCGTAAACGGAATATCGCCGTTGATCATGGAATGATACGACGCATAGCCGATGCCGCGAATCGCAAACAACGTCTCCGTGATCAGCGCGCCGGAGAACAGACCGGGCAGCGAGCCGCCGAGGATGGTAACGAGCGGGATGAGCGTGTTGCGGAAGGCATGATGATTGATGACCTTCTTCTCGGACAGTCCCTTCGCACGCGCGGTACGGATATAATCCGAGCTCAGCACCTCGAGCATGTTTGTGCGCGTATAGCGCATGAGCGAACCGATGCTGACCGTAACGAGAGTCAGGATCGGCAGCACAAAATGCAGACACACGTCAAAGAACTGCCCCGTCGGCGACAGCAGATGATAATTGCGTCCCTGCATACCGCCAATATCGAACCAGCCCAGCTTGACGCTGAAAATCAATTTATAAATGGTGGCCGTAAAGAATGTCGGCATTGAAATACCAATGAGTCCGAAAACCGTCACCGCATAGTCCGTGACGCTGTATTGCTTGCGCGCAGCCGTCACACCAAGCGGGATCGCGATCGCCACTTCAAGAATGAAGGCGATCAGTCCCATCCAGAAGCTGACCCAGACCGTGTCGTTGAGCTTCTGCGTTACGGGAACCGTCCAATACCAGCTGTCGCCAAAGTCGCCCTTGACAACGCTGCCGAGCCAATGGAAGTATCCGCCGACAACGCCGCGGTCAAATCCATAGGATGCGTTTAACTCCGCGAGCCATTCCGAGGCGGACTTCAAACTGCCCGGTTTGGTCGCAAGCTCACGCGCCATCGTCTCTACATAGCTCGTCGGCAGAGAGAACATCAGCGCGTAGACAATGAACATTACAAAGAATAAGATCAAAAGACACAATAGGATACGCTTGATGAGAAATTCACCCATGTCAGTTACCACCCACCATTTTCTGTTTTCTTCGAATGAGTATGATCGGCCCCATTCCTCCGGATGCCGTGTTCTTCGGCAGTTTACCCGGTTTGATATGCGCCGCAGCGCATTTTGTGCGTTCGGCGCATATCAAACCGCGCAGACCATGGGCGCGAATCGCGCCCATGGTCTTAACTGGTATTCAGCTATCGTTTTCGACGCTCCATTCGGAACGCCGGCTCAGAACCGCTCGGTTTCTCAATAGACCTCGATGTTCTCGATCTCGCTGAACCAGCCGTAGAACGTAGTGATGTCAGGCGTCATGGTCTCCATGTTGACACGCTCCGTGGAGAAGATGACCGCGTTCTGCCGCTGATAGGTCGGGATCTCAACGCCCCAGTCGAGGATGATGTCGAGGCACTGCTTGTAGGTCGCCTTGCGGTAGCTCTGATCCGCGCTCTCACGAGCAGCCATGATGAGCTCATCGAGCTTCGCATCCTGGATGCTGTAGTGGTTGGACTCGGTGCTGCCCGGCAGGCCGTAGATGTTGGAGCTGTGATAGACCTGATACATATCGGGATCGATCGTTGCGCCCCAAGCCGCTGCCCACATCTGGCAGTTGCCGGACTCCAGAGCCGTCCAGAGGTCGGAGGAGTTGGTAAGGTCGGTGATCTCAAGCGTGATGCCGATCTTGGCCAGCGCTTCCTTCGCGTTGGTCAGGATGCCGTATGCCGGGTGATCGCCAATGCCGTCCGCAGGGATCATGACCTCGTAAACGAGGCTTGCTCCGTCGGGCGCAGCCGTGAACTTGCCGGCCGCTTCGTCATAGGTGAAGCCCGCAGCCTTCAGGTATCCGACCGCCGCTGCAAGCGCTGCATCGTACTTCTGCTCTTCCGACATGTCCTCGGTGTAGAGCGGGTTGCCTTCAACGCTCTTGGAGTAGGCGATTTCGTAGCCCTCATCGGCCGGACGCGGCGCTGCCCAGGAGGTGTTGGAGATCGGGTACTGGATGACGCTCGCACGCTCGCCGTAGTAGGAGTTGATGACCGTATCGCGATATACGGAGAACAGCGTGGCGAAGGCCTTGCGCAGATCCTTGGAGGCGTCGCTGGCCTTGTCGCCGCCGACGTTGACCGTTGCGGCGCAGACGCCGATGTAGCCGTAACCGAGGTTATCGACCGTGTCGGTGGTGATGACGGAGCCCGTCAGCTCGCCGCCGTTGTACTCCTTGATGGAGTCGACCGTGGACTGGCTGAAGCTCGGGTCGGTGACGTCGAACTGACCGGAAACGACGCCCGCCAGCTTATCGCCGTCGGAGCCTTCCTGGAACAGGAGGTACTGGGTCTTCGGCGTGCCCTTGTAATAGAGCTCGTTCGCATGGTAGGTGATCACACCGTTTTCATACTGCTCGAAGACGTACGGACCGGCGCCCATGGGGTGCGTGGTCTTGCTGCGGATGAGGGACAGGTCACCCTTCGGGAAACCGAAGGAGTTGTTGTCGTAATCATACAGAGCCGTATCGCCATAGTAGTGCATCGGCGCAACGTAGACGCCCAGCTGATAGATAGCGGTTGCTTCGAACTTCGTGCAATGCACGGTCATGCTGTAGTCGCCGGTCTTCTTGATGCCCGCGATGTTCGCGGCGCTCTCACCGGTGGAAATACCCTTGGCATACGCATCGGCCTTGTCGCCGAGCTGTGCGTTGATCAGGTCGGTGATGGCGCTGCCTGCGGTCTCGGCGTTGATGCCGCTGTCGGACACATCGTAGCCGTACTTATCGACGATCGCCTTGAAGAAATCAGCGGCGGTCGCATCTGCGGCGAGGCCCTCAAAGCCCCACAGCGCCGCGCCCTCGGAGACGTTGGTCGCACCGTAGTTCTTGCAGTAATCCGCGATCTCCTGCGCGAAGCCCTCGCCCGCTGCCCAGAACGCATCCCAGTACGCCTTCTGCTCGTCCTCGGTCCAGTAGGTGAAATCCGTGTTGTCCGGACCCGCCGCAACGATCATGTTGCTGAGCAGTTCCATGCCCGCACGATACTCCGCCATGCCCTCGATCGGAACAGCATAGAACGTGCTGCTGCCGTCGTAGGTCGGATCGGACAGAACGTACATGTTGAAGATGACGTCGTCGATGGTCATCGGCGTGCCGTCGGAGAAGACGATGTCGTCACGGATCTTGATGTTGTAATCCACGGTGCCGTCGTCGTTCTGAACGATGTCGGTATCCGCGATGCCATCATAGAAGTAGTCCTTGCCGTTGTAATCAACGGTCTCGCCCTCGATGCCCTTCAGGATCAGGTTGCCTGCGCGGTCGTTGCCGATCAGGCCGACCTGCGTCATGGTGTACGCATCCTGGTCATAGGCGGTCTTGGCGAAGAAGGGGCTGAACTTCTCGGAGAAGGGGGAATAACCGACGACGAGGGTCGAGGGCTTTTCTTCCGTGGCGGGCCCGGTTGCAGGCTCAGTCGTTGCTGCATCCGTGGGCTCGGTGGTCGGCGTAGTCGTCTGGCATGCAACCAGAGCGAACGCCATGGCGAGCGCCAACACGAGCGCCAGAACTTTGTTCAGGGTCTTGCTCATTGTTTTCTGTTTCCTCCTTATTGATTTACTGCTTATTATTTATTAGCCGCGTCCGCAATGCCGTTGCTCACGCGAATAATAACTACGGTTGATCCGCCCGCTCGGGCGGATCCTCCTCCCGGACAGTACGGAAGCGGCTTCTGTTTCGGAACGCATACGCCATGATTGCAAGAAGCGCCGCGTCTCCCGCGCCGAACAGCAGATCGCTGCCCATCATGCGTTCCGGCAACACGATCGCGGAAACGATCTCACCGAGAAGCGCAATGCCCGAAAGCGCCATGCCGGAAACGGCGGCGGGCGCAATCCTCCCCGAAAGCTTGTCCGCTTCGGAACGGACGAAACGTTCCTTCGCCCTGCACGTCCGATATGCCGTGCCGAACAAATACCCAAGCGGGAGCGCCAAAAACGCATGCGGCAGAATCACATAGGTCAAACGCATCGCGCCGGTCCTCGGGATCATCGTCCCGACAAAGATGCACCACGCCAAGCCGAGCAGCACAAGGAGGCTTCGCGCCGCTTTTTTTGCGGCCGCGGGTTCCGCAAGACGGTAGTACGCTCCGACATAGACCGCTTCCGTTTTGAGACGGCCCTTATCCGTAAGTGTCTCGGAAAACTTGTAGTCTCGGACGTACTTTCTTGTAACCATGCCTCCGCCTTTGCGCCGAGACGTTCATTCATGTATTGCAGTATGCAATACATGACAAAGGCCCGGGCCTTTGTGCGCTCGCTTTCACGGATCTTCCGTATTCTTAGCGCGATTCTACATCTTTTTGTTATAGTATATCATATTTCATTCTTTGTCAATGTAAAAACAGCAGGTTGTATTGGTATTTTTATTCAAATCTTGAATTGAAAAATGCTGTCATTCGAGCAAAAAACGCCGTTTTCCCTAAGATATTCTCCGAAATGTTTGTATATTATTTCGTTTTTTCAGAATATATTTTCAGTCCGGTTTTCATCGGACTCCCCTGTTTTCGGCCAAAGCGGAGGGGTGCGGCAAAAAACGGCCCGCGCAAGACTGCCATGCACGGGCCGTACCTTTCCTTTGCGCCGTGCGCGTCAGTCCGTATACCCGTGCGGATGGTTGGACTGCCAGCGCCACGCATCCCTGCACATGTCCTCGATTGAACGTTCCGCTTTCCAGTGCAGCTCGCGCTCGCTCTTCGACGGGTCCGCATAATACATTGCAAGGTCGCCCGGCCGTCTCTCCGCAATACGGTACGGGATCTTGACGCCGCTCGCACGTTCAAATGCACGGATCATCTCAAGCACGCTCGTCCCGCGCCCCGTCCCAAGGTTGAACGCGTACACACCCTCATGCTTTTGCAGATAGTCGATCGCCGCGACATGCCCGCGCGCCAGATCGCACACATGCAAATAGTCGCGAACGCCCGTCCCATCCGGCGTATCATAATCGTCGCCGAACACGGAAAGCTCTTTTCGAATGCCGACGGCTGTCTGCGCAATAAACGGCATGAGATTGTTCGGGACGCCTGCCGGATCCTCTCCAATGCAGCCGCTTTCATGCGCGCCGACCGGGTTAAAATACCTTAGCAGCGCCGCAGAAAACCCCGCGTTAGCCTTTGCCGTGTCCCGCAGTATCTGCTCGCACATGAACTTGGTCCAGCCGTATGGATTGGAGCAGTCGCCCGTTCGACCCGTTTCCGTGTACGGTATGTCGTTATCCGCAGCATACACCGTTGCAGACGAGGAAAAAACGATCTTCGATACGCCATGCGCCAGCATCGTCTCGCACAGCGCGACCGTTGAGCCGAGATTATTGGCATAGTATGTAAGCGGCTTTGCCACGGACTCGCCGACGGCTTTATAGCCCGCAAAATGGATGACGCAATCGATGGGCTTCTCCCCGAACAGCTGTCCGAGCGCAGCTTTGTCGCAGACGTTGATCCTGTAGAAATCAAGCGTCCTTCCTGCAAGCTCCTGCACCCGCAGCAATGCGGTCTCCGAACTGTTGGAAAGATCATCCGCCACAGTCACGTCATAGCCCGCGTTCAGCAATTCCAAGCAGGTATGCGATCCGATGTATCCGGCGCCGCCCGTTACGAGTATCCGCATTCGCCTTCCCCCTTTACGCTCGAAGTTCTTCAGTCGTTCTCCTTCTCGTTCTCCGTATTCTCCGCTTCATCCTCATCGTCAAAGTCAAAAGCGTCAACAGGCAGCGTGTGTCCTGCCTGCCGCTGCGCCCTGGGATCGGACTCCGTACGGGCGCGCTTCTCCGCTTCCTTATCCACAAATCTACGCATCAAAACTGCCATCAGAACGATCCCCACGATCGTGAGGCCGAGAAATACATAGATAAGAACGTTGAAAAGCGTCGGCGTCAGGAACGCCCAGCTGCCGAGATCCTGCTTTGCAACGACCTCGCCGTCTTTCACCGTATACAAATAGCTCTGGAGGAACGAAACGCAGCTGTTGAGCAGCATGACTATGCCGAGGCCGGTATAGCACTTGCGCATGGTGCTCTTGAACTTTTTCTCCATGCCCTCCTTGATGTTGTCCATTGCGTAAAACTTTCCCTTGCCGGTGATGCCCGCATAGAGCACATACACGCCCATGGCCAGCATGACAATGTCAAACAAATTCGTCATTGATCCCTCGTTCCTTTCCTGTCATTTCTTTCCTATTACATTACGTCCATCGGCGGACGCGGCTTACAGTTTTTTCAGTTTCGGCCCCTGCGCCGTGTCCTCGATGGCGAAGCCCATCTCGCGGAGACGGTCGCGCAGCGCATCCGCGGTCTTGTAGTCCTTCGCTTTTCTCGCGGCCTGCCGTTCGTCGAGCAGCTGCAGCGCCTCTGCCGGGAATTCCTGCTCCTTTTTATGCTGAAGCAGCCCCAATACGCCGGTCAGCTGGTCGAACAGCGCCTTACCCGCATCGATGGCGCTGCCGCCGCGCGGTTCCGTCACAAAAATGTTCGACACGCGCGCGAGATCAAACAGAACGCCGATCGCATCCGCGGTATTCAGATCGTCGTCCATTGCCGCTTCAAAACGCGAACGAATGGTGTCCAGTTCCTTGAGATACGCCGCATCCTCCGGCGTTGCTTCGACGCGCTGCGCTTCTTCCAGGCGCTCGCGCGCGGTGCGCAGACGCTCAAGCGCGGTCTCGGCCTGCTGGATAAGCTCACGGGAGAAGTTGACCGGGTTGCGGTAATGCACGGACAGCATGAACATGCGCACCGCTTCGAGGTCAAACTCCTTTGAAATGTCGCGAACGGTGAAGAAATTGCCGAGCGACTTGCTCATCTTCTGGTTGTCCACGTTGATATAGCCGTTGTGCATCCAATAGTTGGCAAAGGGCTTGCCTGTTGCCGCTTCTGACTGCGCAATCTCGTTTTCATGGTGCGGGAAAATGAGATCCTGCCCGCCGCCGTGAATGTCGAACGTCTCTCCGAGGATGCTCATGCTCATGGCCGAGCACTCGATATGCCAGCCGGGGCGGCCCTTGCCCCACGGCGAATCCCAGGAGGGCTCGCCGGGTTTTTCGCCTTTCCAAAGTGCGAAATCGAGCGGATCGCGTTTCTGCTCCGTGGGATCGACGCGGGCGCCGTTCTCAAGGTCGTCGATATTCTGTCCGGACAGCTTGCCGTAGCCGGAAAAGCTCCGCACGGAAAAATACACGTCGCCGTTTTCAACGGCATATGCGTGTCCCTTTTCGATCAGCGTCTCGACCAGGTGAATGATGTCCCCGATATGCTCCGTCGCGCGGGGGTTCACCGTTGCGCGTTCGACACCCAGCGCGTCAGCGTCGGTGTAGTACTCTTTGATGAAGCGGTCGCCGAGTTCCTTGACCGTAACGCCCTCTTCGTTTGCACGGCGGATCATCTTGTCGTCAATATCCGTGAAGTTCTGGACGAACGTGACCTCATAGCCCTGATACTCCAGATAGCGGCGGAGCGTATCAAACACAATAAAGGGCCGCGCATTGCCGATATGAAAATAATTATAAACCGTCGGGCCGCAGGCGTACATGCCGATCTTGCCGGGGTGGATCGGTATGAGCTCTTCCTTTTTGCGGTGCATGGTGTTATAGAGTTGCATTGGGTCAACCTCCTGAATGATGAAATATTATAGCACAGCCTCGCGCTGCTTTTCCAGTCTTTCGATACGCTCGGTCAATTCCCGGATCTGTCGCTGCACAGGGTCCGGCAGATTCACCTGATCAAGGTCGACGCCGGCCTCGCCCTCCGCATTGCGCGGACAGCACGCGGCAGGCGCTTCGCATTTTTTCGCGTATTCGCACGTTTCGGATCGTTTGCCGCAATTCGCGTGATCGAGTCCCGCGGGGCAGCAGCGCATCCGCACGATCTGTCCCGGCACGCCGACGACAGTAGCGTACGGCGGCACTTCGGACAACACGACCGCACCCGCGCCGATCTTCGCATGGTCTCCGACGTGGAACGGCCCGAGTACCGCCGCGCCCGCAGAGATCGTGACATTGTTTCCGATGGTCGGATGTCGCTTGCCCGTCTCCTTTCCCGTGCCGCCGAGCGTAGCGCCCTGATACAGCGTTACATCATCCCCGATCACCGTTGTTTCTCCGACGACCACGCCGCAGGCATGATCGATAAAAAGCCGCCGCCCGATCTGCGCCGCAGGGTGGATGTCCACGCCCGTGCGGAAGCGGCACCACTCCGACACAAGGCGCGCGAGCGTTTTCATGCCGTGCGTATACAGCCAATGCGCTCTGCGGTACGCGCGGACGGCATGGTAGCCCGGATAGCAGAAAAACACCTCCAGCGCGTTCCTTGCCGCCGGATCGCGGTCAAGAATGCAGCGAATATCTTCTCTCATGGTAGCAAACATCGTTTTGTCTCCAACTATAAAAAAATACGCATCCGTCCTGTTTCCATAAAGACGAATGCGCTCGCGGTCCCACTTTATTTGGGAAAGACTGTTCTTTCCCCGCTCTGTCGCCGGACGATCATCCGGCTGCGCGCTGTAACGCTCGCGCTCTGCGTCCTGCGATACCGGCGGCACTCCGCTTTGTCGCAGGCGGCTATGGGAGGCACTTCACAAAACCTTTGACATGCGCAGGCTCTCAGCGTACCGCCCGCGCTCTCTTGCTGTCAACGCACGTTTTGCTACTCTTTCCCAATCGCAGCTTTTTCCTGTGCTTTATGTTAATTAATATATGGTATGCAGCAGCGCTTGTCAAGCGCGCACCGTCGCAAAAAATTTTCAAATGTTTTTTCCTGTGTATGCTATAATATGAGTAGTATATGGTTAAACCATTAGGGTAAGGAGGTTTTGTCCGTGTCGCTTCTCGAGCTGCTTGGCCCAACGGCTGTTCCGACTATCGTTTGCCTGATCGTCGGGCTCCTCATGCTGCTCATCGAAATGTTCACGCCCGGTGTCGGCGTTCCCGGCGCGGTGGGGCTGCTGTCGCTGCTTGCGGTGATCGTCATGCAGATTGGCTGGGGGTCTCCCATTGCTGCGACCTATATTACGGCGGGCGTGCTCATTGTCATCGTCATCACGCTGCTTGTCGTCATACGCTCACTGCAAAAGGGACGGCTTTCCAAGTCCTTTCTCGTACTGAACGATGCGATCGAAGCGCCTTCCACCGGAAACGACGCCAAGACGCGCGAGACGCTGCTCGGCAAGCTCGGCGTGACCGTGACCGCGCTCCGCCCCGCAGGCATCGCGGAGATCGACGGCGCGCGCATCGACGTGGTGACCGCAGGCGAGTTTCTCGAACCGCAGACCGCCGTTGAGGTGACGGATGTGCAGGGGCTGTATGTGCTCGTGCGCCCCACGGCAAAATAAACGCGGTGCTTTCGGATGAAATACTGTAAAAAATGTCACATTCTGTACTCTTCCGAGCTGCCCTGCTGTCCAAAATGCAACCCGGCGCTCGAACAGGCAGAGAAGCAACAGTCGGAGCATCCCGCCGAAAAGGCCGACCCGGCGCTCGTCCGCAGGCAATGGCTCTGGCTCTGCATCGGCATTCCGCTGTTCATTCTCCTGCTGTACGCCGTCGCATACATCATGAAATCGCTCGGCGCATGACGCCGCTCGTTCCCCGAACACTAAAAACTCAGGAGGTAATTATGGAATTCTTCGGCCCGATCATCATTATCATCGTCGCGATCATCTTCTTGATCCTCTTCTTCACCTTTGTGCCGCTCGGCTTGTTCATCTCCGCACGTGCATCCGGCGTGAAGGTCGGCATTCTCCAGCTTGTGGGCATGCGGATCCGAAAGGTCATCCCTTCCCGCATCGTCAACCCACTCATCAAAGCGACAAAAGCTGGCTTAAATGTTTCGATCAACAAGCTTGAGGCGCACTACCTTGCAGGCGGAAACGTTGACCGCGTGATCAACGCTTTGATCGCCGCACAGCGCGCAGGTATCCCGCTCGATTTTGAAAAGGCCTGCGCCATCGATCTTGCAGGTCGAGACGTGCTCAACGCCGTGCAGATGAGCGTCAACCCGAAGGTCATCGAAACACCCGTCATCGCCGCGGTCGCCATGGACGGCATCGAGCTGCGCGCCAAGGCGCGCGTCACCGTTCGTGCGAACATCGACCGTCTTGTCGGCGGCGCGGGCGAGGAGACGATCATCGCCCGTATCGGTGAGGGCATCGTCACGACGGTCGGCTCTTCCGCGAGCCACAAGGAAGTTCTCGAAAACCCCGATCTCATCTCCCGTACCGTGCTCAACAAGGGTCTCGACGCCGGTACCGCCTTTGAAATCCTTTCCATCGACATCGCGGATGTGGACGTCGGCCGCAACGTCGGCGCGCAGCTCCAGATCGACCAGGCCGAGGCGGATAAGCGCATCGCACAGGCGCTTGCAGAGGAACGCCGCGCCATGGCAGTCGCGCAGGAGCAGGAAAACATCGCTGCTGTACAGGGAATGCGCGCGCGCGTGATCGAAGCGGAGGCCGAGGTGCCGAAGGCGATCGCCGCCGCGTTCCGCGAGGGCAAGCTCGGCGTTATGGACTACTACAACATGCAGAACGTCATCTCCGACACCGAGATGCGCAACGCAATCTCCAAGGGCGCCGCGCCCGCAGCCCATGCGCCCGTCGGCGAGGAGAAATAAACCGCCATGCTTGAGGTTCTATTCATCATCATCGCAGGCGTATTTTGGCTTGTGTCCTCGGTGAATAAACAGAAGCAGAAGCAGGCGGAGCAGCAGAAGCGTGAAGCGGCAGTGCGCGCGCTGCAGGCTGCTGCCGCGGCAAAGAGCGCGGCGGCGCAGGCGCCTCACAACGTGCCCGCGCCGTCGATCCGGCCGACCGTGGCCGCGCCCGCTCCCGCGCCGGAGCAGCGCAGACACACGGTGACGCCCTCCAGTGTCTCCGGGCATACGCACATGGAAACAAGCCTGACCGGCATCTCCGAAGCTTGCCCGTCCGATGCAGGAGCGCCGCCGCCGCGTCCCGTTTCGCAGTACGATGTGCCGCTGAGCGGACGTCTTGCAGCCTACAAGGCGCAAAAGCGTGAAGCCGGCGTCTCTGCGCCCGCATCCCGTTTGTCAGCCGCCGCCCATGCTTCCGTTCACGCCGCCGCCGCGCCTGCCGCAGAACCGCATGCGTCCGCGACCGCCGCAAACAACGCTTTTGTTTTTGATCCGGCGCGCGCACGCGACGCCGTTCTGTACGCAGAGATCCTCTCCCGGCCAAAAGCGCTGCGGCGCGGACGGTTCTGACCGCATCACCGACAAGAGGAGTATGACCGCTACGCAACATCAGGAAAAGAAATCAAGCACGATCCGCATCGTCTGTACCGCAGTCCCGATTTTGGCGCTGCTTGCAGGCTTTGCCTACTGGCTGTATACCGGCAGCGCCGTCCGCATCGCATCCGTTGTATCGGCTGCGGCGCTGCTGTTTCTCTTTGCCGTCTGCCTGATCCGACTCGTCCCGCAGTGGCAGCGTGCCTGGAGCGGAGAGCCTATCCCGGCGCCGGACGCGAACGCAGGCCGCAGAAGCGGACGAAAACGCCGAATGCATCCCTTCTTTCGGATCGCGTTCACGGTCGCGCTTTCGCGCATCGTGCTGTTTCTTGCGGCGTATCTGCTGCTCTACCGGCAAAACGGCTACACGGGCGGCGTGTTTGACTGTCTGTCGCTCTGGGCCTCAGAGGGCTCGAACGCCGCAGACTATCTCCTGCTTGCAGCGCGCTGGTATGACGCGGAAAGCGGCCTGTTGACGCTGTTCCCATTCTACCCCGCGCTGCTGCGCGTGCTGGGCTATGTGTTTCGGAACACGCTCGTTACGGGGCTGTTTGTCTCCAACATGGCTTTTGTGTTCGCGGCCTGTTTGCTCTATGAACTCGCGCTCTTCGATATGGAACGCAATGCGGCGCTCCGTGCAGTCGTCTATCTTTGCCTGCTGCCCGGAAGCCTTCTGTTCATGCAGCCGCTGCCCGACAGCCTGTTCCTTTTGTTATCCGTCGCCTCTCTCTATTTTGTCCGAAAAAAGCGCTACCTGTTCGCCGCCCTGCTGGGAATGTTTGCTGCCTTCACGCACCTGCTGGGCGTGTTGCTTCTTCTTCCTGCATTGATCGAGCTGATCGGGGAGCTGCGCACAGACAGACTGATCGCATCCGATATGCGCGCGCTTTCCCGCGCCTATACGGGACGTTTCCTTGCCCTGCTGCTCATTCCTGCGGGGTTCGGCCTGTATCTCTATATCAATTGGCAGGTCTCGGGCGATCCATTCCGCTTTATCGCTGCATACCGTGCGCGCGGACAGGGATTCTCTTTCTTTTTTCAAGCCGCTGCACAGCAGATCTTATACCTTCTGCAATCGCTCCGCGATCAGAACCTGCATGAGACGGTCGTGCTTTGGGGCGCAAACCTCCTTGCGCTGTTCGGCTCGCTTGCGATCCTGATCCCGGCGATCCCCAGGCTTCGCAGTTCCTACTCGGCCTATTTTCTCGCTGCATTTGCTCTCATTGCGGGCGTTTCTCCGTTCGTTTGTCTTCCGCGATGTCTGGCGATGCTGTTCCCACTGCCGCTGGCGTTTTCCTGCGCCGCAAAGAAGCGGATCTGGCATGTGCTATTCATGGCACTGCTGCTTGCATTCCTTCCGGTGTATCTGTATGCGTTTGTTCGAGGCTGGCGTTTGGGTTAGTCTTTGCTCTTCAATTTGCGGATCCTGTTCGATCGAACAGGATCTTTTTTCTTTTCAAAATTTGACCCGGATTTTACAGCACGCTTCTTTTTGATTTAACAAGCGGAGCGTATGTCGGATTTTGCGGGACAGACCGTTCTCATCACCGGCGCGGGCGCGGGCATTGGGCAGGCCGCTGCTTTGCGTTTTGCCGCGCTTCACGCGCGCGTTGCCGTAAACTCCTTCACCGAGCGCCACGCGGAGGAGACCGTGCGCCGCATTCGGAATGCAGGCGGGATCGCCATGTCCGCAGCGGGCGACGTGTCTGACGAAAAAAGCGCGGAGCGCATCGTTTCCGAAGTCTGCCGCGCGTTCGGTTCTGTGGACGTTCTGGTCAACAATGCAGGGATCGTTCTGCCCGGAACGGTCGAAACGCTGGATCCCGCCGCATGGGATCGCACGATGGCGGTCAATGTCCGCAGCGTGTATCTGATGTCGCGTCTCGTTCTGCCGCATATGCGGGAATGCGGCGGCGTGATCGTGAATGTCGCTTCCTCCGTCGCGCACCGCGGCGTTTCGGATCGCGCGGCCTATACCGCATCAAAGGGCGCGATCCTCGCTCTGACACGGGCAATGGCCGCAGACCTCATGCGCAGCGGCATTCGCGTCAACAGCGTAAGTCCCGGCACGACCGACACACCCTCGCTCGCGGAACGTTTACAGGCGTTTGACGACCCTGAGGACGCAAGACGGCGCTTCATCGGCAGGCAGCCGATGGGCCGTCTCGGCACGGCGGAAGAGGTCGCCGCTGCGATCGTCTTTCTTGCAGCTCGCGACGCTGCGTTCATTACGGGAGCGGATCTTGCCGTCGACGGCGGCATGACCTGCTGACGCCGTGCTTCCCGCGCCCGCTATCGCCGGCGGGTCTCCTTTCGATTCACGATGCAGATACCGGCGCATACCAGCAAAAGCGCCGTGATGCAGCGCAGAGGCGAAACCTGATCTCCCTCCTTCAGCAGCAGCATGGACAGAAGTACGCCGAAAACCGGGTTGCTGAAACCGTAGACCGTGATGGTGGAAACGGGATTGTATTTGAGCAGCATGCTCCAAAGCGAATATGCGACCGAGGAGATCAACGCCATATACAGCATGAGCGCCCATGCCGCCGGAGAAACCGGCCGCAGCGTCCCGCCTGCCGCGGCTCCCGCAAGCGCAAGCAACGCGCCGCCGATCAGGAATTGATACCCGCTCAGAACAACAGGGTTCTCTCGCGCGGAAAACTGCTTCACGAGCGAGGACGACGCGGCATAGGATGCGGCCGCAAGCAGTATGAAGCCCTCTCCGAGCAGGGTCACGCCGCCGCCCAAGCCGCTGCCGGTCAGATTGATGACGACAACGCCTGCAAAGCCGGCAATGCAACCCAGGATCTTTCTGCCTGTGAGCGCTTCCTGATGCAGCAGCAGGCTGGAGATCAGGATCGCAAAAAAGGTATTGGAAGCCGTAATGATCGAGCCTTTGACGCCGCTCGTATGCGCCATGCCAATATAAAAGAAGAAATATTGCAGCACTGTCTGAAACAGGCAAAGCACGAGGACCATGCCCCAGGCGCTTCGCTTGGGCCATACGAACCGTTTCTCTCCGATACAGGCGAACAGAATCGCAAGCAGACCCGCGAGCGAAAACCGAACGCCCGCAAACAGCAGTTGGGAAGCCGTATCCGCCGCGTCGATCCGAAACAGCGCATAGCCGATCTTGACCGAGGGAAAGGCGCTGCCCCAAAGAAAGCAGCATAAGAGCGCGATGAGGCAAACGCGCCACCGTTTTGAAAAAATCTGCTGCGACCGCTGTATGTTTCCTCCGCGCCGCAGCATTGATTTCCGTTCAGCCGTGCTGCAACCAATTACCATTATAGCGCAGGACAAGCAATTTTTTCACCCGCCTTCCGTAATCCGGCATGCAATTCGAGCAGTCTTTTGTCGAAATCGTCTCTATCTTTAGTTGTGCTCGATTTCATGTGAAACAATTGAAAATTCTAAAGCCTTTCCATATAATCTGAATCGAAACAGCGATTCAAACGTCATTCATGATAGACTTTCTGTACGGAGGATCCCACGATGGACAAAACCGATATTGCGGATATTGCGCTGCTTCAAATTCTTTCCAAAAACGCAAGCGTTACAGCCACGGAATTGACTTCAAAGGTCAATCTTTCCGTCCCCGCAATCAATAAGCGGATCTCAAAGCTGAAGGCGACCGGCATCATCCGCCGAGCGACCATCCTGACCGACCCCAAGCAGGTCGGTAAGCCGATCACCGCCTTTGTTCTCGTTGTGCTAGATCGCGTCGGGGACGCGGACGGGCTGACGCGCTATGTGCAGACCGATCCCGATGTGCTCGAATGCTATGCCGTTACCGGCGAGTACGATTATCTGCTCAAGATTTGCGCCGCGGACATTGAAGCGTTTGAAGAAAAGCTGCTCCGGCTGAAAAAAAGCAAGGGCGTTTCAAAGAGCCACACGCTGCTCGCCCTGCAGGAAAACAAATTCACCCCTTCCCCGCTCCCTGATTGATTCTGCGCTTTGCCGCAGATATCCAATACTCTGATGCCACAGAAAGGATTTTCCATGAAAGCACTATCAAACGTTGCAAAAACCGTCACAAACTCCCCCGATCCGTCAAATGTTCAACCGGGCGCTCGGCATGTCGGACGTCATCAGCTTCACTGTCGGCGAACCGGATTTTTCTACGCCGCCGCACATCGTTGAGGCCGCCGTTGACGCGCTGCGCCGCGGCGAGCATCACTACACGCCCAATGCCGGCATTCTGCCGCTGCGCAAAGCTATTTCCGATTCCGTGGCGCGCTCCCACGGTCTCCGCTATGACCCGGAAACCGAGATCATCGTGACCGCGGGCGGCATGGAAGCGCTCATGCTGACCATGCTGACGATCCTCGATCCGGGCGACGAGATCATTTTGAGCGACCCCTGTTGGACAAACTATTCGCGGCAGGCGCTCATCTGCCACGCAAACCCCGTTTTCGTGCCCGTGGATGCAAGCACGAGCTTCCAGTTTGACCAGGCTGCCCTTGAAGCGGCGATCACCGACCGCACAAAAGCATTTATCATCAATTCGCCCGCCAACCCGACCGGCGGCATTGCGGATTTCGATACGCTGAAAAAGCTTGCAGAAGTCGCGATCCGTCACGATCTATATGTCATCAGCGACGAAGTGTACGCCAACCTGCTCTATGAGGGAAACGTTGCAAACAGCATCGCGACCCTTCCGGGCATGAAGGAGCGCACCATCATCGTGAACAGCTTCTCCAAGACCTATGCCATGACCGGCTGGCGCGTCGGCATGGCGTTTGGTCCCTCCGAGATCATCAAAAACATGGTCAAGCTGCAAGAGAACGTCGCGGCCTGCGTCAATTCCGCCGCGCAATACGGTGCAATCGCCGCACTCGAAGGCACGCAGGAGCCGCTGCACGAGATGCAGCGCGCATATCAGCGTCGCCGTGAGATCATCGTGGACGGTTTTTCCAAGATCGCGGGGCTTGACTGCTTTGCACCGCAGGGCGCGTTCTATGCGCTCGTCAACATTTCCTCCACCGGCATGAGCGCGAACGAATTTGCGCTGGATCTGCTCGAAAAAGAGCGTGTCATCGTCGTGCCGGGCGATGCTTTCGGCCAGCGCAGCAACTGCTATGTCCGGCTGTCGTTTGCAACGTCGGAAGATAACATCCGCGAAGGTCTCAAACGCATCGGGCGATATATGGCGTCGCTCGAAAAATAAACAAAAACTGTTCTTGAGAGGAGAAGCGCAATGAACGCATACATCGAACGGGTACTGGAAGAGGTCCGGGAGAAGAACGGGAACGAGAAAGAGTTTCTGCAAACGGTGGAAGA